>Ga0302320_10013733_pt1 | contig 16875 bp, 16 predicted proteins | sample Bog_T0_3_FD_202130 | JGI IMG/M metagenome (GOLD analysis project Ga0302320, IMG submission 202130) | Peat permafrost microbial communities from Stordalen Mire near Abisko, Sweden - Bog_T0_3 | ecosystem: Environmental > Terrestrial > Soil > Wetlands > Peat | place: Sweden: Abisko, Stordalen Mire... | reverse complement strand
GACGCGATCATTACCCGTCTGGGCGGCGGAATCGACGGAATCGCCGAGACGAAGATTTACTTTGTCAGCTCGCGGACGGGCACCAAAGAGATCTGGGCCATGGATTACGATGGCGAGAATCAGCACCAGATTACGCATCTGGGCAGCATCTCGCTCTCGCCGCGCATCTCGCCGGACAACTCGCGGATTGCATTTGCCACGCTGGGCGATCAGGGCTGGGCGGTGCGCATGTTTTCGCTCGACCTCAATCGAGTTGTCGCGTTCCCGGCTGGAACGGCTGGAGGATCTAATCAGGCTCCGGCCTGGTCGGCGGACGGCACGAAACTTGCCTTCTCATCGGCGCGATCAGGAACGCCGGAGATATGGGCCGCGGACGCGAGCGGAGCGAATCTTCATCGGCTGACTGACTTCGGTACGGACACTTCCCCGGTTTGGAATCCGCGTACCGGCGCGCAGATTGCCTGGGTGAGCGGGCGCACGGGCGAGCCGCAGATTTATGTGATGGGAGCCGATGGCACCGGCGTACAGCGCATGACGGACAGCGGTTATGCGGTCTCTCCTTCGTGGCATCCGAACGGCGGCCTGCTGGCCTTTGCCTGGAATCGCAAGTACGGGCCGGGCGACCCTGGCGGTCAGGATATTTATGTCATGGATATTGCCAGCAAGAAGTGGCTGCAGGCTACGCATGAGTCGGGGAGCACCGATTTTCCGTCGTGGTCTCCGGATGGAAGGCACATTGTGTTTGAACGGGCTATCGGAGGGCACACGGAGATTTGGTCCATGCTGGCCGACGGCACGCATCAGATGCAACTGACGCACACGGGCAATAATTTTATGCCCAACTGGAGTTGGAAGTAATCATTCTGTAACGGATGGCGAGATTTCTGGACTATGATTTCTACGTTGTCAAATTTCACCTGCGGAGTGCGCTCATATCATAAAAATCTTGCTCTCCCTGGTCTCAAAATCGAGACCAGGGGCACCCAGTATCGGTGGCAAGGTTGAAGAATAACGCAGTTGCTTTACCAGACAAGAAGGAGTCACCCATGAACGTTCGCAGTCGATTTTTTGTTCCCGTCTTCCTTTGCGTTGCACTTTTTGCCATCGCAGGCTGCGGCAAGAAGACCGCTCCTCCACTGCCGACATCGGAGACTGCTGCGCCGGTGACTTCTGCTGGTGCGCCTACAGCGCAAATCACGGCCACGCCGATTGTAATTTCAGCAGGCGACCAGGCGCAGTTAAGCTGGAGCACGACCAATGCAACCTCGATTTCGATCGACGACATCGGCGATGTGCCATCGGTGGGCGTCAAGACGGTGACTCCGACTGTTTCGACCACTTACCATCTGGTGGCGCGCGGCAGCGGCGGCACTACGGATGCATCAGTCCGGGTGACGGTGAATTCGCCTCCGGCGGTGACGGTGCCGACCAACACATTAGGGGCCGAGCAAGAGTTCAAAGCGAATGTGCAAGATATCTTCTTCGACTACGATGCAGCCGACATCCGCAGCGATGCGCAGGCTACGCTCGACAAGGATGCTAGCTACCTGAGCAGTCATCCCAATGTGAAGGTGGTGATCGGCGGCTACTGCGACGAGCGGGGATCGGACGAGTACAACCTGGCGCTGGGGCAGAACCGGGCCAATATTGTCCAAAGGGCGCTGGTAACAGCGGGCATTGCAGCGGGACGAATTCGCGTGGTGAGCTACGGAAAAGAAAAGCCTTTCTGCACGGACTCGAACGAGGAGTGCTGGCAGTTGAACCGGCGAGCCGGATTTACGATCGATAAGTGAGTTCAGTTGGTTGGGGGTTGTGCTTTCCCTGGTCTCAAACCCGAGACCATGGGCACCCAGTTAGAAAATGGTCGCACTATCGCGGATTGCTTCCCTCAGGGGCTAAAGCCCCGAATCTTTTTGGCTTGTTTATGCACGGGCTGAAGCCCGTTCCCTTCAAACTGAGACACTATCAAAACTCGCGAATTGCTTCCCTCAGGGGCTAAAGCCCCGAATCTTTTTGGCTTGTTTATGTACGGGCTGAAGCCCGTACCCTTCAAACTGAGACACTATCAAAACTCGCGAATTGCTTCCCTCAGGGGCTAAAGCCCCGAATCTTTTTGGCTTGCTTATGTACGGGCTGAAGCCCGTACCCTTCAAACTCAAGCACTACCAAGACTCACGCCGACTGGCAGATCCTTCGCGCGTACCTTTATGATGAGGGCAGGTGAAAAATGCGCACAACATACTGGCTTCGTAACAGCAGGCTTTGTAATCGAGTTCTCGCGGCAGCGGTGTTTGCCCTTATCGTGGTCCCGGCTGGCGTGCCGGCTCATGCCGTCTCAAAGGAGATGGTGCAGTTGGAAACTCAAGTCCAGCAACTGCTGGACATGGTGCAGCGGCTCCAGTCGACGGTGGACTCCAAGGTGGCCGGGGTGCAGAGTTTGGTGCAGCAGACGGCCGACCAGGTGAACCAGATGACGGCTGTGGTCAACACGCTGCAGAAGCAGGCACAGGCGCAGAGCGAGGCAGTCGGAGGCAAGACGGATGCGCTCTCCGGGCAGATGCAGTCGTTGAACGACTCGGTCGATGAGGTGAAGACGCGCATTGCGAAACTGGACAAGACGATTCAGGACTTGCAGGCGCAGTTACAGACGATGCAGAGCCAGCCGGGCGGTGCGGCAACACCGGGTGGAGCGCCGGACGCTGGGCCTGGAACCATGCCGGGCTCAGGGCCGTCCGGAGGCACGGGAGGACTAGCCGCCAAGCCGGCTCCGGGATCCGTGGATACCTCACAGGCGCCGCCGCTCGACGAGACGTTTCAGGCCGGGCTGCGGGACTTCAATGCGGCCCATTATGATCTGGCTTCAGGCGAGTTCTCCGACGTTGTGCACTACTACCCGCTTGAAGATTTGGCAGGTACGGCGCAGTATTACCTGGGGGAGATCGCTTACCAGCAGGAGAAGTATGCCGATGCGGTGAAGTTCTACGATGCTGTACTCACAGGCTTCAGCGGCAACTCCAGGGCACCGGCGGCGCAGTTGCACAAGGGGCTGGCGCTGCTGGCGCTGAATAAGAGAGATGCCGGCATTCGCGAGCTGCGCACGTTGATCGAGCGGCACCCGCAGACGCCGGAGGCTATGAAGGCGCGGAGCAAGTTGAACGGCATGGGTGTGAAGATTGTGCCTACGACGGCTCACTGATTGCTCTATATAACAGATACCCTAGATTAGGGCGCTCTTGCTCTGAGTATTTACGGTTCAAATTGAGACCTGTGCTCTCCCACCCTTGAATCAAAAGCGATTCAAGGATGGGGCACCCAGAGAGTTGTGTATCAGCTAAGCAGGAACTACGCCGCCGGGGTCTGATCAGCTTTGACGACGCTCTTGTGGTGGCGAACATCTGCGCCCTTCACCCAGAAGATCACATCTTCGGCAATGTTGGTGGCGTGGTCTGCCACGCGCTCCAGGCTGCGGCAGATCATGAGTGCATTGAGGGCCTGCGGAGCAAGATGCCCCTGCTCTTCCATCACTTTGGTCAGGGCTTTATAGGCCGCGCGGTTCATCGTATCCACGGCATCGTCCATCGTGAGCACGGTGCGGGCCAGTTCCGCATCGCCTTCAATAAAGGATTGCAGGCTCTTGCGTACCATGTCCGTGGCCAGCGTAGCCATGCGTGGAATGTCGACGGGAAGATCGGCAGCGGCCATCTGCTCCATGTGGCGCACGCGGTCGCTGATGCTCTTGGCCGCGTCGCCTACGCGTTCGAGGTCGGAGTTGATCTTGATGACGCTCAGGATAAAGCGCAGATCTATGGCCATGGGCTGCTCCATGGCCAGCAGGTCGAGCGCCGACTGGTCGATGTCGCGTTCCATGCGGTTGATGGCGATCTCGCTGCGGCTTACGAGGTCACATATGGAGAGGTCGCGGACGCGGTAAGCCTCAATGGCGCGCTGAATGGCCTGCTCGGCAAGGCCGGCCATGACGAGGAGATTTTCCTTGAGATCCTCAAGGCTTTGCTGAAAGCGTATGCGTGTCATCCGAACCTGCCTGTGATGTAGTCTTCGGTGCGTTTATCGGATGGATTGGTAAATATCTTATGGGTAGAATCGAATTCCACCATGCGCCCGTTAAGGAAGAAGCCCGTCTTCTCGGCAACGCGCGCGGCCTGCTGCATGTTGTGGGTAACGATCACAATGGTGTACTGGGACTTCAACTGGAAGATCAGATCTTCGATTTTGGAAGTGGAAACGGGATCGAGGGCCGATGCCGGCTCGTCCATCAGGATGACTTCCGGGTCGACGGCCAGGGCGCGGGCGATGCACAGACGCTGCTGCTGACCGCCGGATAGGCTGGCACCGGACTTCTTCTTGAGGTCATCTTTCACTTCGTCCCACAGGGCAGAATTTTTCAGCGACCGCTCGACGATTTCGTCCAGTGCGTTGCGATTGGTGTAGCCGTTGAGCGTGAGGCCGGCCGCGACGTTGTCGTAAATAGACATGGTGGGAAAGGGATTGGGGCGCTGGAAGACCATGCCGACGCGGCGGCGAATTACGACGGGCTTGGCGTCGGCGTAGATGTCGAGGTCGCCGATGCGCACCGAGCCGGTTACGCGGGCAATGGGATTGGTCTCATGCATGCGATTGAGGCAGCGCACGAAGGTGCTTTTGCCGCAGCCCGAGGGGCCAATCAGCGCGGTGGCATGGTTGGCGGGAATATTCAGGTTGATGTCCTGCAATGTGTGGGTGGTGCCGTACCACGCATTCAGGTTGGCGACTTCAATTCCGACACCCACTTAACTTGCCCCTTTCAAGACGCCGCGGCTGGTGACATAGCGGACCAGCGAAACCGAGAGCACGATGAGAATGATTAGTACCAGCGCGCCTGCCCAGGCCAGCCTGTGCCAGTCGTCATAGGGCGAGAGCGCGTAGACGTAAATCTGCAGCGGCAGTGCGGCGATTGGCTCGTTCAGGCTTGTACTCCAGAATTCGTTTCCGAGCGCGGTAAACAGAAGCGGCGCGGTTTCCCCGGCAACGCGGGCAAAGGCCAACATGCAGCCGGTGATGATACCCGGCGAGGCTGTCTTGACTGTGATTGCGAGCACCGATTTCCAGTTGGGCAGGCCGAGCGCGAGAGCTGCCTCTCGCACCGAGTTGGGCACCATGAGCAACATCTCTTCCGTTGTGCGGCATACGGTGGGAATCATCATGATGCCCAGCGCTACTCCTCCGGCTAGAGCTGAAAAGTGCTTCTGCGGAACGACGATCAGCGCGTAGATGGCCAAGCCCATCACGATGGAGGGGACACCGTTAAGCACGTCGGCGGTGAAGCGCACGGCCGTTGCCAGGCGGGTGCCGCGACCGTATTCGGCCAGAAAGATGCCGGCGGCGATGCCGATGGGAACGCCCAACAAACTGCCCAAGAGAAGTACTACGACCGAACCGACGATGGCGTTGGCCATGCCGCCGCCGGACTCACCAACCGGCGCCGGAACCTTGATGAAGAAATCGAGGTTGATGGAGCTGGCGCCCTTGTAGACGAGATAGGAAAAGATGGCCACCAGCGGAGCAACCACCAGAATCGTTGCCAGGATGGCAAGCGCGGTGACTGCACGGTCTTTGACGGTTCGAAACTGCGAGTTCCAGGTATTTTCTGCGTTCACCGATGCCTCCTTTCTGACAATTTTCTGTACCGATTAGCGATTCTGGACAGGGGTACCGCGCGTAACAGCCCAAACCAGAATGCGCGCAATGGCGTTGACCACGATGGTTACGGCAAACAGGGCCAGGCCGATCTCGATCAGCGCGCTGGTATGCATATCGCCCACTGCCTCGGTAAATTCATTGGCGATCACAGAGGCCATAGTTGCGCCGTTGGCCAGCAAGGACCCATGAATCTCCGCAGTGTTGCCGATGACCATGGTGACGGCCATGGTTTCTCCGAGCGCGCGTCCCAGGCCAAGGATCACCGCGCCGACGATGCCAATGCGCGCATTGCGCAGCACGCCCATGTTGATCATCTCCCAGCGTGTTGCGCCGAGCGCCAGCACTGCTTCCCGCTGCGAATGCGGCACGGCAGTCATGACTTCGCGCGTAAGCGAGGAGATGATGGGCAGGATCATAATTGCGAGGATGATGCCGGCGGCAAAGAAGCCCAGCCCGGTGGGATTGTCATCATTGAACAGGCCCGTCCAGCCGAGAGACTTGATGAGCAGCGGATTGACATAGACGCGCAGCAGGGGAACAAGAACGAATACCGCCCAAAGGCCGTAGATGACGCTGGGGATGGCGGCCAGCAGTTCGGTAAGAAAGGCGAGCGGGCCGCGCAGGAAGCCAGGGCACATCTCGGTAAGAAATATTGCTACGCCGATTGCCAGCGGAACGGCAAACAATAGCGCCAGGCCGGAGGTGACCAGCGTGCCGTAGATGAATGGGATGGCGCTAAAGTGGCTGTTGATCGGGTCCCAATAGCTGAGCCGACCGGTGTCGGAGTCGACAAAACCCTTGGTGAAAAAGCTCAGACCGAAGGCGTGCCAGGTTAACTGAGAGCGCTGGAACAGTTCGAAGGCGATGAGGGCAACAATGGCGAAGATGCTGAGCGCGCAGATTACCATGAGCCATTGAAAGCCGCGGTCTGCAATAGCTGAGTTGCCGCGGGAGTAGAGATATTTGCGTACGTCTGAGGGTTCGGGCGCGGCAGCCGGGGCGGCACCGATTGCGGAGGCCTGCGGAGTTTCAAAATGAACCCGCGGCGCGTGTATCTCCGTCGCGTTGGCGCTTGCTTCGCTCACATCCCGAAGCCTACCGTGGCAATGTGAATGCTAGGTTAATAGACTGCTAAATCAGGGTCGTGCGGGGTGGAAAAGGCGCTCCTTTACCAGGCCATTTGCGAGGTTGGGGTGGGGATGAATTCCTGGAGTGTCTTCTGCGGCCTATTGCGGCCCATGGACGCGTAGTGGGTCAGTTTGAAGAAAACCGTCCCTCAGGGGCTAAAGCCCACGATTGTTTAGCTGGGTTTATGTACGGGCTAGAGCCCGTACCGTTCAAACTGCACACTGCCCATGGACGTTATGATTTGAATTTCGCACTAATAGCACGTATAATTGTGCTACACGGAAATGGGTGCTCTATGAAAACGAATGTGACATTGAAGATTGACGCCGATTTGCTGCGCGAAGCCCGCATTTTGGCTGCTGAGCAGAACACTTCGATCAGTGCGATCGTGGCAACCAACCTGGAAGAGGCCGTGCGTAAGCGCAAGGGATACGAAGAGGCAAAGGCAAGTGCGCTTGCAATGCTCAGAACGGGTTTCGATCTGAAGTGGACACCCCCACGCTCCAGAGACGAATTGTATGAGCGATAAGTACTTCGTGGATACCAATATACTTATTTACGCGCATGACACGAGTGCTGGAATCAAACATGAACGAGCACAAGTTTTGCTGGAGCGAATTTGGGCCTCCGGCAAAGGCGTCGTGAGCACACAGGTTTTGCAGGAGCTCTGCGTCAACATTCGCCGCAAAATCGCCGATCCACTACCGCTGGAAGTTGTCGGTCGCCTGATTCGAACGTATTCAGGCTGGGAAGTTGTGACGAACACGCCTGTATCGATCCTGCGCGCGCTGGATATCGAAGCGCGCTACAAGACATCCTTCTGGGATGCTTTGATCCTTCAGGCAGCAGAGGAGGCGGGTGCATCCATTCTCTACTCAGAAGACTTGGGGACGGGGCAAATGTATGGATCGGTCCAGGTTGTGAACCCACTGCTCGGTCCAGTTACACACTAAACTTAAAACTACTCCAGCATCTCCAGCACCAGCGGCTCAACCAACATGCAGTCCATTGCACTGACTCCGGACAGAGCGCGGCGGAGTGCGGATGATTTGCAGGGCTCGACGGTGACGACGAATGGCAGCGCATCGGCCGGATAGCCGGCCTTCTGCACGATGGCGCGGATGTTGATCTTCTCATTGGCCAGCGCGGTGGTGATGGCGGCCACGATGCCGGGGCGGTCGGTGACCAGGAAACGGATGTAATGCGGGACCTCAAACTCGGTTGCGATATGGGCCGGGGCGGATGGAATCTCAACGCGACGGGAGCCGTGGGCCAGGGCCAACAGATCGCTGACGACCGCGACAGCCGTGGGATCCCCTCCTGCGCCATGGCCGGAAAAAACCACATCCCCCGCGTAATGGCCGGTGGCAATGACCATATTTTCCGTTCCTTGGGACCAGGCCAGCGGGGAACGACGAGGGACAAGCATTGGGCCGACTGAGGCCGCGAGATGTCCGTTCATATTTTGCGCGCGGGCAATCTGGCGAATGGTGCATTCCAGATCGCGGGCATAGCTGAAGTCGACGGCGGAAACCGTTGTGATGGGCTGGGGGATGATTTCCTCTGGATTCACTTGAACGCGTAAAGCCAGGCGCATGAGAATGGCCAGCTTGGCGCGGGCGTCAAATCCGCCGACATCTTCCGTCGGGTCGGCTTCGGCGTAGCCTTTGGCTTGCGCGTCGGCTAGCACGGGGGCGTAATCTGCACCAAGTTCCATTTTGCTCAGGATGTAGTTGCAGGTGCCGTTGAGAATGCCTTCCACGCGAACGATGCGGTCGCCGGCCAGGCCCTGCTCGAGACCGGGAATGACGGGAATGCCGCCGGCCACGGCTGCGCCGTACTTGATGTGTCCGCCGCGGCTGGCGGCCAGCCGCTCCAACTCCACGCCATGGTAGGAGATAAGCTTTTTGTTCGCTGTGACAACGCTCTTGCCGGCTTCGAGAGCGCGGCGAACCCAGTTCCCTGCCGGGTCGAGCCCGCCTGCCAGTTCTACGATCACGTCGGCATCCGAAGCCAATACCGCGTCGGCATCTTCGGACCAGATTACGCTTTCGGGCGTCCAGTTCACGCGCTTGCGGGCGACCGACCGGTTGAAGATGTGTGTCAGTTCCAGCTCCGGCGGCTTGGATTCGATCAGTATCCGCGCTACTGAGCTGCCCACGGTGCCAAAGCCAAAAAGAGCAATGCGGAGCAGACGCTGCGGGCCTCCGTTTGGGCCTGCTGGGGCGGCTGATTGTTGCGAGATTGTGTTCGATTTGTGCTCTGACACGAAACTTCCTTTGACGGGATTGGATCACGACAGTCGACGACATATCGATGATACCTGACTGGGTTTCTTGGAGAATGCGTATGACCGGGCAATTATGGACACGGGAAACCAGAGTGGAAGCACAGCGGGACACAATTCCGATTCCGGTTTGCAGATTAATTCCCGGAAATCCATACGATGGGATTTATGGACAGCATGTTTGAGGAAATACGTGCAAGGAAAATACAGGAGATCGTGGTTCTGGGAGCGCCAGCAAGCCTGAGGCCGCAGTTGTCTCGCCTGCCGGTGCTGACGATTCACCATCACTATCAGTCCGTTCACAAGGCGGGGTTCTGGCTGGCGGTGGTTAAACAGATCAGTGAATTGATTGTGCTTGCGCCAGAGATTGCAGCCCGCGCCTCGGAAGATGCGATCCTCTGGCTCGCGTGTCCCACGAAATCATCGATGTGCGACTTAAGCGATGAAACCTGCCAGGAAACTCTTCTAAAGCATGGATTCAGGCGTGCCGAAGGGATTTCGAGCGACACGCGCTTGATGGCCTTGCGTTTCGAGCGCACCACGACGAGCGATATACAGAACGAGACCCCGAGCGAGAGCGATCCAATTCATGAGTCCGATAACCCAAAGCCAGATAAATCAAAACCAGGAGGAAACAATGCAACCAATGCCCGTAAAACTGCGCCCCGCGCAGGCCGAGGTTCACCAAACAGCGCACGATCAGGACATGCAGGAAATCCCAAAGCGCGCCCGGCTCGACCGGGAAGCAGAAGCCGTGGCACATCACAATCCGGCCCCGGCAACAACGACGCAAGCAAACAATGAATAGTTATTAAATGAATGCGCGAAAGGGCTAGGCGATCACCTCAAACAACCCGGGAAGAACCTCGCCTGCCTTGCCCGAGACGACATGCGTGAATGCGGCAGCGTTGAGCGGGGGCTCGGGGCCAACATAGACAGTGCGGGCTCCCGAGCGGCGCGCCCAGAGGACAAAGTTAGCCGCCGGATACACGGAGCCGGAGGTGCCAATGACGACCATCAGTGTCGCTTGGGCGAGTTCTTTGTCGATGCGGTCCATCGCGAGCGGAGTCTCTCCAAAGAAGACAATATGCGGGCGCAGGCGGGCGCCACAGCCGCAGCGGCGCACCTCGGAGAGATTGGTGTAGATAGTGCGGTCAACAACCGGCGGTGCGCCGCAATCGTCTTCGCAGCGCGACTTGTTCAGCTCGCCATGTATGTGGATTAGGTTGACCGAGTCGGCGCGCTCGTGCAGATCGTCTACATTCTGCGTGCAGAGGAAGAAACGGCCGGGTAAACGTTTCTCCAACTCCGCAAGAGCAAAGTGAGCGGGGTTCGGCTCGGCCTTTTGGGCAGCTGCGCGGCGGGCGGAATAAAATGCCCACACCTTGGCCGGATCGCGCTCCCACGCCTCCGGTGTGCAAACTTCTTCAATTCGAAATCCAGCCCACAGGCCGTCTTCGGCACGAAAGGTCGGTAGACCGCTCTCGGCGCTGATGCCTGCACCGGTAAGCACGAAGACGCGGTCGGACGGCGAGATTGAGATGGGGGTCATTTCTTCGTCAGCTTTCAGCTCTCAGCTTCTTGGCGTCGGACGAAGCTTCTCGATGAAGGATGAGAGCATTTTCGATACTTCCTCGCTGAGGCGTTCTGCCTCAATCATCGCGTCATCACTAGCAATTCCCGGTCGTCTTGCGACAACGAGCTGCGTTTTCGGCTCGCATATTGATCCTTGGGCCACCCCAAGGAACTGGCGGAATTCCGCAGGATTAAGCCTGCCACGCCCTTCTGCGATATTGCTTGCCACGGAAACGCTTGACCTACGCATCTGAGAGGTAAGGCCAAACATTTCATCTTTGGGGAACGAACGAGCCAAACTGTAGATGGATACAGTCAAGTCAATAGCTCTCTGCCAGACGATAAGATCGTGAAAATCTTGCGCCAAGTTATAGCCCTTTGTCTTTCCTTTAGTTCGTCATCAATCATCTTGATTGATTCACTGAGCGAGGATGGCTGAAAGCTGATAGCTGAGAGCTGAAAGCTGCTCTTACGGTTCGAGCAATATCTTGCCTGTCGTCCCGCGTCCCTCTAATGCCTCATGCGCTTTGTGTGCCTGCTCTAGCGGAAACACGTGCTCCATGCGGAGCTTGAGTTCTCCGCTCGCAACCCAGCCAAGAATATCTCTAGACCTCCATTCGAGTTCCTCGTGGGTGGCAATGTAGAACGGGAGCGATGGCCGGGTGATGAACAAAGAGCCTTTGGGGTTGAGCAGGGTGAGATCGAAGGGCGGGACGGGGCCGCTGGATGCGCCGAAGAGGGCCAACAGGCCGCGGGGACGCAGGCAGTTGAGGCTCTTGTCGAAGGTAGTCTTGCCAACCGAATCGTAGACCACGTCGACGCCCTTGCCGCCGGTGATGCGCTTTACCTCGGCCTCAAAATCCTGCTCGGTGTAAAGAATCACCTCCGATGCGCCGGCAGCGCGGGAGAACTCCGCCTTCTCCGGAGTCGAAACCGTTGTGATGACGCGCGCTCCGATGCGCGATGCGATCTGGGTGAGCAGCAGGCCCACGCCTCCTGCTCCTGCATGAACCAGCGCCGTATCTCCGGCTTTGAGGGGGAATGTGGAATAGGCAAGGTAGTGCGCCGTCATGCCTTGCAGCATGGCAGCTGCTGCCTGCTGGTGTGTGACGCCCTGCGGAGTCTTGACCAGTTGCAGGGCGGGAACCAATGCATATTCGGCGTAGCTGCCGAGCACTGCTGTTGAGGCGACCGCATCGCCCACTTTGAACCCGGAGACACCGGGGCCCAGGGCCTCCACGGTTCCGGCGGCTTCGGTGCCCGGGGTCCAGGGCAACGCAGCCTTGTAGGTACCCTTGCGAAAGTAGATTTCAATAAAGTTGACGCCTGTGGCTTCAACACGTACGAGGATCTGGCCCGGCCCAGGCTGGGGGATCGGCAACTCCGCCAGCCTCAGTACCTCCGGTCCGCCTGTTTCGTGAATCTGTATGGCTTTCATATCAGGAAGAATGAACCCTTGGGGTGGGCCGCTGCAAGTGAAGAAATCTTTATAGGCTCGGGGCTGTTCTCTTCTTCGACTTGACGCGGGTTAATTTGGGCTGCACCAGGGCTTACTTCGGCTCTGCCCGGTCTTCATTATTTGGGCTCCGCCCGGTCCTGGCCGGCTTCGTCCTTGTGCTCTTCGAAATACTTTTTTTGTTCTGCGATCAGTTCAGTTGTTTGGGTGGCAAGATCATGGGCCGCGTCTATCGCCTCGTCTCTGGAAGTCTGAAAGCCGGGTCGGGGGGTAATGGACTGCAAGATCTGCTGCCAGCGATGGATCGACTCAAGCAGCGGCGTAAGCGAAGTGCGAATATCGGCCTTGCGCTCGCCGAACGTATCGAGGTTCGAGGCAAGTTCGTCGATGAGTTCAGTGAAATCTTCGAGTTCGTCATCCATGCGCACATCGCGACCGGTCTCGGTGCGCTTGATGAGACCCTGGATCACGTCAGCATGTTGGTTGAGAAACTTGGTGTAGAGGCCCACGCGCCCGTTGGGAAAGATGCCGCTCTCGACGATCTGCTCGTGCTGAGCTTCCGACAGAGGATCGGGACGGGGATCGGGGCGTTTTTTTTGCGCGTGCGCTGCTGCAAGCGGAATGCAGACAAGAAGGATGGCGAACAGGCTTAGAGATCGCATGGACTACAAGTGTAATGCCACCGCTTGGCTGGGGTTATTTCCAGGTGCCGGGCTTACTTTTGAAAGACCTGCATCATGGCCTCGTTCTGGGCATCGTTCACCTGGGACAAGGTCTTCTCAACCAGCGGGCGATCGTCATAGTCGCTGGCGTGCAGCATCTCCTTCAGGCGGAATGCTGTATTGCTGAGCAGGATCTCGGCGTTCTTTAGCCGCTTGTCATTGCCTGCCATGGACATATGTATCTTCTGTGCCATCTGCTGGATACGGCGCAAGAGGCCATCTGCTTTCTCAGTGTTTCCCGTAGCGTACTGACGCACGCTCAACTCGGTCATTTGATTCACCAGTTGGGCATACAGGAAGCATTGCTCGCGGGGCTCGGCTTGGCTGGCCCTGGCTTCAAGGGCATCAAGGCCTTGTTCTTCAGGGGATTTGGCATCCGCAGCCAAGGCACAGAAAGGCACCAGGATAATGGTCAACGCGAACAGCGCGGTACAACGTGTTCTGCTCCGCATGAGGAACCTCCTCTGAGGCGGCACGGCTTGATGCTGTTAGAGCATAGTAGTCACATTTTGCTGCGATCCGCAAGTGCCAATCTGAAAATCTTTCACCAGGCGAAACCTAAGTTCGAACCGGGAGGCGATGGTGCATTTTGAAATCGGAAACAATTTATAGGGAAATTTTGCCTAATGCTTCTGCTCAACAACCAGCAAACGTTGCCGCGCCTGCCACTCCTCATTTTGAAACTTCCCTGCCGAGGCATCGAGAAAGCGATGATAATAGGCCGCCGCCTGGGAATTTTGGTGCAAGGTATCGTAAGCGGTAGCCCACAGGAAGTAGGTTGTAGCAGTCTCAGGCGCCAGCTGCGAACGCATGGTTAGGGCGTGAATTGTCACATTTGGCTGGCTGATGCGCGAGGCCGCAAAGGCCAACCCGCCCCAAGCCTCGGGATTCTTGGGTTCGGCTTGGGTTGCCTTGTCAAAGGCCGCATAGGCGCCGGCATACTGGGCCTGGCGTATCAGGTTCTCCGCATGGCCGAGCAGCAAGGCCGCGTCATTGGGGGTTGCTGCAAGCAGCTTCCCATAGAGCGCGTCGGAGCCAGCGAAGTCGCCGGCTGTTGCTCGCACCTCCGCCAACATGCGGGTGGTCGCGGCGTCGTCCGGGTGCGCCTGGTGGAGCTTTTCAAGCAGTGGCAGCGCCTCGGCTTTGTCCTCGACCGCCAGAACGCCGGCCAACTGCTCGTTAAGCAATGGATCGTTGGGCATCTGCTCCAGAGCCGCGTGGAGCAGCGCTTCAGCCTCAGGAAACAGCTTTTTCTCGATGAGCAGGTGTGCCAGACCAGCATTGGCAGGCTCCGACTTTGGATCTTTGGCCAGAACACGTCGGTAGGCGGTCTGGGCTGCATCCTGCTGCCCGGATTTCTCGGCTATCTCCGCGGCCAGTAGCGTGTCGTCTGGGGTTTCGGGTGTGAGTTTGAGCGCCTCCAACAAATCATCCGAGGCCTGCGCCGGGTCTTGATCACTGTCGATTCGCGCCAGCGCACGCCAGGCGCGGGCCTTAAGCGCGGGGTTGGCGGAGCTGGTGTCAAGCTGGGTGGCACGAACCAGTAACGGATGAGCTTCTTCGGCTTTATGCTGGCGGGCCAACAACAGGCCGAGCGAAAGTGTGGCCTCAAAGGATTTGGGATCGGCATCGACTGCGCGGCGATAGAGCGCGGCCGCTGCGTCCAGCCGATTCTGGGCATCCGCTACATAGCCCGCGTCAAACAAAGCTCGTGCGTCGGTGGGATGGGCTGCAATCCATGTATCGAGTTTCGCCTCGGCGGTCTTCCAGTCCGAGGCCGAGAGGGCTGCTTCGGCGGCTGCAACATCGGAATTGACTGGCTGCGAGGTGTCCGCCTGGGCAGGCATCGCGCCCTGGGAGGATGAGTAAGGCGAACTTTGGGCGTCTCCGGGGCAAGCGGCGAGAAGGGATAGAAGTGTAACGAAGATAGTGCAGCGCAGCACAAATTACCTCAAGGTCCAGTTTAATGGGAAAGTGCTTTCGAATGGGGAAGGTTGGCGATAACGGGTTGACCTCAGTTTGAAGAACTCTTCCCTCGGCGGCTACAGCCCGCACTCATCTCGCCTGATTTATGTACGGGCTGAAGCCCGTACCCTTCAAACTTAGACACTGCTCTATCACTGGCCCTGATCATGCCGTTGCGTGGGGTAGCAGACCAGTCCAAATGCGGCATTGAGCAATAGTGACCAGATATGTATCGCAAGCGGGCCCATAGTGACAGCAGGAGTTACTCATGTCTAAGCAGTTCGAAAATCCGGAAGCTGAAAAGCTGGAAGAGAAAATCCCTCCAACCGAAGCAGAGAAGAAAGTAGAACTCATTGCTGACAAGGCCGCAGGCCGCGCCGCCCAGACGGAACAGCGATACGACTCGAACAACTCCATCTTTACCAAATAAGCCCTCCCCCCTTTACCAAATCCAGATCGGTTTCGCCGAGGCGCCGCTCGTACGGCACCTCGGCGTTTATAGTGAAGAATGGCCTGTTGTGTCCTGAGCCTCGCAGAGGCCTCTGTGTCGCATTGGGCCAAATTCTGACATCCGTTTTGATCCTTCATTGAACGACTTCATCATCATCCGCGGAGCGCGGACACACAACCTGAAGAACATCTCCTGCGAGATTCCGCACGGCAAGCTGACAGTGGTCAGCGGCGTGTCTGGCTCGGGCAAGAGTTCGCTGGCCTTCGACACCATCTATGCCGAGGGGCAGCGGCGGTATGTGGAATCGCTTTCGGCCTATGCGCGGCAGTTTCTGGAGCGCATCGAGAAGCCGGATGTGGACGAGATCGACGGCCTGGCCCCGGCCATCGCCATCAAGCAGAAGAACACGACGCGCAATCCGCGCTCAACCGTAGCTACTGCTACTGAAATCTACGATTACATGCGGCTGTTGTACGCGCGCTGCGGAACCGTGCACTGCATTTACTGCGACGGGCTGGTGAAGCGCGACTCAGTAGACGAAGCCGCCGAGGGTGTGCTGGGGCTGGGCGAAGGAACGCGGCTCAACGTGCTCTTCCCTGTGCTGACGGCAACGCCTTCGCTGGATACGGAATTCGCCGCCGCGGCCAAGCCAGCGAAAGGGCGCGGTACAAAGCCCAAGCCGGTTGCGACAGACGGTACGGAACTGCATACCGAGACGCTGAAGGCGCGTTTGGCTGAGCTGCGCGGCTCGGGATTCAATCGGCTCTGGCAGCGAGGCACGATGGTCGAGTTCTCAACGCCCGAGTCGCTGCTTGAACTCGATTTCACACTGCCTGTTTTTGTTTTGCTGGATCGCATTGTTGTCAGCGCGGAGAATCGATCGCGCATTGTGGACGCTGTCGAGACCGGCTATCGTGAGGCTGGAGAAATTATTTTTGAAGAAGCGCCGCGCGACGAGACATTAGAACGCAGACGGCTGCGCTTCAGCGGGGCGTATGAGTGCAAGAGCTGCCACCGGCCGGGTCGCGAGCCGGAGCCGCGCCTGTTCAGCTTCAACAATCCCTTTGGAGCCTGCCCGCGCTGCCAGGGCTTTGGCAATACGGTCGACTTCGACCTCAACCTGGTGATACCCGACAAGGGTTTGACCCTGAACGAAGGCGCAATCGACCCCTGGAACCGGCCCAAGTATCGGCCATGGTTTACCGACCTGAAGAAGCGCGCGGATGAGCTGAAGATTCCGCTGGACATTCCCTGGCGCGATTTGCCAGAGCAGGAGCGGGAGACGGTTCTGCGCGGGCTTCCCGCAACAGAGGGCAAAGCCGGCTTTGATGGCGTCTTTGGTTTCTTTGCGCAGTTGGAGAAGAAGAAATACAAGCTGCATGTTCGCGTGATGCTGAGCAAGTATCGCGGCTATGCCGAGTGCCCGGATTGCCGCGGGCAACGGCTGCGAGCCGAGGCGCGGTCGGTTCGCATTGAAGGCAAGAACATCTGCCAGGCATCCGCGTTGACTATCGCACAGGCAAAGGACTTTTTCTCGACCCTTAAGCTCTCGCCGATGCAGAACGAAATTGCGGGGCCGATTCTCGAAGAGGTG
>Ga0302320_10013731_pt1 | contig 16875 bp, 10 predicted proteins | sample Bog_T0_3_FD_202130 | JGI IMG/M metagenome (GOLD analysis project Ga0302320, IMG submission 202130) | Peat permafrost microbial communities from Stordalen Mire near Abisko, Sweden - Bog_T0_3 | ecosystem: Environmental > Terrestrial > Soil > Wetlands > Peat | place: Sweden: Abisko, Stordalen Mire... | reverse complement strand
ACCGAAACGTGTCACGCCCGTTCCCCCGCCCGACCAGCGGCCGGCTCGCGGTCAAGGTCATCAATCATTTCGGAGACGAGGTCATGAAGGTGTTCAGCGTCTGAGCGAGCGTTCCATGATAAAAAAAGAAATTGTCCTCACCAAGACACGAAAAATAATAAGTAACCTGTCAGCAGCACATACGTCTTGGTGACTGCTTTGTGTTCTTAGTGTCTTTGTGAGGAATACTTTTTCTCCTACTCATTCTTGGTCACCAGCCTCAGGCGATTCTCAGAAAGCGTCGATCGTTCGGCTCAAGAATCGCCTCGAACGCTTCGGCCGCCTGGGGGCGTCCGGTCAGATAGCCCTGGACGTAGGGACAGCCGCAAGACTTGAGGAAGGACAGATCGGCGGCAGTCTCGACGCCTTCGGCAATCACCGCGATTCCCAGCGTATGCCCGAGAGAAATGATGGCCTTGACGATCGCGGTACTGGGCGTGCCCCGGGTCATGTCATTGATGAAGGAGCGATCGATCTTGATCGCATCGACCGGCAACCGGCTGAGATAGCTCAGGCTGGAATAGCCGGTGCCGAAATCGTCCAGCGAGACCTCGATCCCGACCTCGCGCAGGCGGCGCAAGTGGCGGATGGCCAGTTCAGGATCGCCGATCACCGCGGATTCGGTGATCTCGATGCCAAGCAGGGTCGGCGGCAACCCGTGCCGGTCAAGCAGGGCGATCACGCCATCGGCAAAGTCCGGGCGCAGGAATTGCCTGGAAGAGACATTCACCGCCACCGGCGTCGGGGCCAGGTTCCGCCCGAGCCATTCGGCAAGCTGCCGGCAAACCTCGTTCAGCACCCAGTCCCCAATGGGCACGATCAGGCCGCTGTCTTCGGCAACGGCAATGAACTCCCCCGGCATGACCAGCCCCCGGGTTGGGCTCTGCCAGCGGATAAGGGCCTCGGCACCGCTCAGGGCGCCACTCCGCAGACAAAATTTTGGCTGATAGTGAACAGTAAATTCATTCCCGGCCAACGCCTGACGAATGCTTTCGATGATACCCAGCCGAGAGACCACCTCGACATTCATCGCCTGGCTAAAGAAGCAAAAGGTATCCTTGCCATTTTTCTTTGCCTGATACATTGCGGTGTCGGCGTTTTTCAAAAGCGTGACGGCATCCTGGCCGTCTTCGGGATAGATTGCGATGCCGATGCTGCTGCCGACGTGAATCGGCCGACCGTCGAGTTCAAATGGTTGTCCAAGGCGGTCGATCAGCCGCCGGCACAATTCGATCAGCGCGAGCATCGCGCCGGTGTGGGCGGAGATGACCACAAATTCGTCGCCACCCAGCCGCGCCACGGTGTCGCTGCTGCGGATGCACTCGACCAGGCGGCTGGCGGCCTCTTTCAACAGCAGGTCGCCCTTTTCGTGCCCCATGCTGTCGTTGACCACCTTGAAGTCATCCAGATCAAGGAACAACAGGCCAAACCGGTCCGACTGCCGGCTGCCGGCCTCGATCGCCTGGGAAATGCGATCCATCAGCAGGATCCGGTTTGGCAGTCCGGTCAGGGAATCGTGATACGCCTGATGGCGAATCCGCTCCTCCTGTTCGAGCAGCGTATTGCGCGAGCGGATATGTCGGGTTGCGTAAAACACGACGATGCTGCCGCCGATGACAATCAGCATCGTCACGAATGTCCCGCCCTTGATCAGCAGGCCGGTTTCGGGGTCGACCCCGGCAAAGATATCATGCTCCGACACCTCAACCGCCACCGCCAGCGGATAGGTGTCGAGCCGGCGCCAGGCATGAAGGCGGGTCACGCCATCAATGGCACTGGGGCCGTAATAGAGCCCGGCCTGCGGTCCCCCCGACGCCAGATAGGGACGGTCGGGCGGAACCTGCGAGTCGGCCCCACCGGGAGCGTCCTCAACGTTACCGGGGCTGTCGACGGCCGAAGCCCTGGCCCGAATCATCCGGTCCATGCCGATCAGCGAAATGATCCCCTCCCGGCCGATGTCGATGGATTTGTAAAAGGTGGTGAACAGCGACGGCGGGACCGAAACCACGATCACGCCGGCGAACGGCCCCGCGCCGGGATTGATCCGGCGGGTGAATTGAAGGGTGGTTTTATTCGATACCCGGCCCCGGATCGGCGGGCTGATGTACAATTCGTCACGGTCCGTTGCTTTATGAACCAGAAAGTGCCGGCGGTCGCTTAAATCAACATGGTCGGACCTGATCGACAGGTTGCTGAATTTGAGAACGCCATCGGGTCCGATGATCGCCACCTGAAGAATCAGGTCGCCGAAAATCGCCCTGTAGCGGTTTTCAAGCTGTTGCCCAAAGTCATTCTCGTCATCACGGTAAATACCACGCAAGGTCAACAGAATCGTGTCGATGTGATCGATAGTGCGGCGGACATTCTCTTCAAAGGAACGGGCCAGATTAACGGCATTGGTCTCAGCCAGCCGGCGGGCATCGGTCCGCTCGATGCCGACGATATACAGCACGCCAAGCCACACCGCGGCAACCATAAGTAGCGTCGCGGCGATCGCAATCGCCGAAAAGCGCCCGACACCGCGATTGATGCCACGATCAAAGCCCAAAAAGGCGTGGCAGAGGATGCATTCAATTCTCAGTTTCATCCCCACAGCTTCACCCCTTCCCGATCGGAAGGATAATTGCTCATCACCCGTATTCAATGATGCGCAACAATGAGAAACTACTCAGCAAGGTATCGTTCCCCGCGTTACTCCCGTCCGAGGCAATGGTATGATCGCCATCAGGCGTAAGCATCTGGACGGAGAGGGCATACAGACTAAATTACCCGCCCTCACCATCGGTCATGACCGGCGATCGCCTTGCTGCCACGCTTATTCTGTCTGGCTCCGGCCTGACTCTCAAGCATAAAGACCAGTCTTGAGTATTTTCATGCCAACCGTAAGCTAAGAAATGACTTTGTCGCGACCTTCTTTTTCCTCAGGTCGGCAAGTCCAGCCAGGACCGGATACAGCGTTCAATGGTCCTGGCCAGAAAGCACATCGGCTCGGTACCCAGGCCCTGATGGGACAGGTCGGGTTGGCGACTGCCAAGGGCGAGCATGCCGGGCGGGGTTTCACCGTTGACCCGCAGCCGGACCAGCATTTCCGAGCGCACCAGCCGGGCGGAACCCTTGAACACCGAGGGACTGCCGCAGATGTTACGGGTGATCACCACATCGCGCTGCCCAAGCCAGCCATCGACCGAACCGGCCGCGACCACGCGCACACCGGCACCGTCGCAGGCAGGCAGGTCGCCCTGGCCCGACTCGACGACCAGCAACACCGCATCCAGATCAAGCAGGGTGGCAAGATCCACGGTGATGATTTCGATCAACCGGCCGAAGCTTTGGGCGTCGAGCACCATCAGCGCGGCGACATGGACCCGGTTCTGGCCGTCGAGACTGGCCTTCACCGCGGCGACCAGCGCCTGCTGCTGACCGCGCATCTGGCCGATCCGGGCCTGGAGACGGCCAACCATGTGGTGTTGCAGGTCCAGGACATTGTCGCCGCGTTGGAGCCGCGGCGGGGTCAGGTGCTCGATCACGTCCGGGTGACGGACCAGGAAATCCGGGTTCGTGCGCAAATAGGTGGTGACGTCTCCGGCGCTGATCGTACTGCTGCTCCGATGGCTGTAACGGTATTTGCGAATCATGGCCCTTCGGCTTTCCATCAATGTCGTTTCCCGACCGACCGTATCACGGTCGCCCCGGAGAGTCCAGATAATCGGATCATAGAGCACTTATTGCCTGACGGCGGCCGGGCCGGACCGATGCCGACCCGGTTCAGGGCGCGGCGGCTTTGGCCGGCCGGCCATACAGTTCCAGGGTTGGCGAGGAAACCGGCAGCCGCCCGGCACCCATGGCCAGCAAGTGTTCACGGAACGCTGCGGCATGGCGGTTGGTCCAGTCGGGCGCCTTGCGGATCACCCCGGACAGCAAGACCACGGCGTCGGCGCGACTCAGGCGGTCGATCATCTCGGCCTCGGTTCGGCCGAGCATCTCGTCATAGACCACGGTCTCGATGCGCATCCGGCCGAAACGCCCCAGGTCGAGTTGCTGCGCCAGCAAAAAGGTCTCGAGGTTGATGGCGCTGTCGTCGGACCCCACCAGCAGGGTCAGGGGCCGATCCTGGGGCAATGTGGCCAGCACCGCCTGCACCTCGCGGACATGGCCCAGGTCCGGGCGCAGAGTCATCGGCACCGACAGCAACACCGCCGCCAGCCCCGCCAGCGCCAGCCCGCCGCCGCCGGCTCCGGTTCGGACCTGATGACGGCTGGCGCCCGCCGGCTCGGCGGCGGCCAGCGCCGCCAGGGCGAACGGCAACCCCACCAGGAACGGCAGGCCATAGCGCAGGTCATGGTTTTCGCTGGAGGCGGTCAGCACCAGATAGCCGAGCAGCACCACCACCGGCCAGGCGGGAATCGCCAGCGCCCGCCACCGGGCGGCACGCAGACGCCAGCCGGTCACGATCGCCAGCACCGCAACCGCCAGTGCCGGGGGCCAGCCCCAACGACCGAACAACGTGTCCAGATAGCCCGAAAAATCCAGACCGTAAGAGGTATACCTGGCCTGCGCCCCAACCGTCGAGATCAGCACATGGCCGATGATGTTATCCCAGTAGAGCAGATGATACGCCACCACCGGGGACATCACGACCAGCCCGGCGCCCGCGGCTATGGCGCCATCGGCAAAGCCCGCGCGGGTGATCCGCAAATAAAGCAGCAATGGCCCCAACATCGCCGCGAAATAGCCGAAGGACGTCTTGGCCATCACGCCCAGCGCGATGACCACGCCCCAGCTCAGCCCGCGCCCCAGGCTTGGCCACCACCCCGGCTCCGGCCGCCGCAGTTCCAGCGGAACCAACAGGCCAAGCAACACCACCAACAGCGAAACCAGCGTATCGCCTTCGTAGCTGCCGGCGATCACCCGTAGCAGCGGGTTGAGCGTCAGGCAAAGGAAGGCCAGCAGAATCAGCAGCCGCGGAACCGCCAGCGACAGCATCAGCCCGGCAATGGCGATCACCAGCCCGAAGGTCAGCACCGCCAGTGACACGAACGGCAGCCCGATGCCGGCCGGAGTCGCCGACTGCGGCCCCCACGGCCAGCCCAGCCAGGCCATCAGCGGCGCCTTGACCACCAGCGCAAGACAGTCGCCGAAACCGGTCAGAGCCGGATCGAACAGGGCGTGGGTAATGCAAGTGGCCCGGTGCAGGTAATGGGCATCGTCCCAGCCCACCGGCGCCGGACCGGGGTCGACCACCGCCGGCCACGCCAGCAGCACACAGGCCAGGAGACACAAGGTGGAAAGCCAGGCGGGACTCAAGCGGTCCCGGGCGATCGGCGTCATGGCCGTCGGCCCCCCGTGACCGAAGGGTGAAGGTAAACCATGGCGATGGTCTGAGCGGTGATCGCCGACCAGTCAAAGCGGATACGGACATAGGTGCGGGCGCGGTCGGAGATGCCTTGCAGTTGATCAGGCGGCATCGCCTGAAGCGCGATCAGGGCTTCGGCCACCCGGCGCGCCTGCCAGGGCTCCAGATGCATCGGCGCGGCATAGTCGGACTGGCCTTCGGCAAACAGATCAACGATAAAGCCGGTCGCGCCGTGGCGGACGAAGCGCGGGAAGGCGCCGGCGTTGCTGCACACCACCAGGCACCCCTTGGCCATGCACTCCAGCGCCGCAAGGCTGGTCGACTCCGCGGTGGACAGGAACAGGGCCACGTCGCACTCATCCAGCAACGGCAACACCTGCCGGTGCGAAAGAAAGCCCTCGAAGCGGACCCGGTCGGCCAGCCCGTGTTCGGCCACCGCCGCCTCGATGGCCGGGCGCAGCGGACCGTCGCCGACGATTCGCAGTCGCGCCGCCAGCCGCGGCCCGGCCGCCGCCAGGGCGTCGATGACGAACTGCACGCCGTTCTTGGGGTTGAGCCGGCGCAGAGTCACCAATCGCAGTTGTTCCGCAACCCCGGCAAAGCTGCGCGTGGCGGCGGGCGCGAACAGGGTGGTATCGACGCCGTTGGTGATCTCGACCACCCGTTCGGGTGGCACGAAGCGGAGCGCCACCGCCCGAAGCTCGTCACTGGTCGCGATGATCCGGGTGGCGCCACGGAGCGACGCCCAGCGGTAGAAGGCCCGGATGCGACAGCGCCCGACCGAGCTGTCGAGGGCGCCCAGGCCATGCAAGGTCAGCACCACCGGCCGACCGGTCAGCCGGCCGGCAATCACCGCCATAACCGCCAGGAACGAACTGTGATGGACATGGATCAGGTCGAAACGGCGGAACATCCGCACGAAACGCACCAGCCAGAGCCAGACATAGGGAAGCGCCCGCCGCCCCACCGCGTGGGGCAACCGATGCACCGGACAGATGTCCTGGTGGCCGACCGGCCCATCGGCCAGACCGGTCACGATTTCCACCTGATAGCCCTCGGCCAGCAGATTTCGGGTCAGGTAGTGCAGGTGGAATTCCGCACCGCCGATCAGCGGCAAATAGGTTTCCAGAATCTGGAGAACCCGTCCCTTGGAAGCATCAGACATGACAGCGGGATAACGGTTGAGGAACCGCCGGGAATGGCGGCACCGCATACTAAAGCAGCAATCACCGCCCGATGTCACCGGTCAAGGTCGACTCTCCCGGCAATTCAACCGCCGGGTTTCCCGGACCCCCGTCAGGCCGCCGCCCGGAGATCGCCCGAGAGGGTGGCGGAGACCAGACGCCAGCCATCCACCGTCCGTCGCCAGGTTTGGGTCTGGCGGTTACGGCCGGCAGCGCCGGGCTCAAGGGTATCGGTCCGGCGCAGGCTGGCCTGAACCGTGGCAAAGTTCCGGCCGTAGGTAACGATGTTGGGCGTACACAACTCATGGCCGGGCACCACCGGCGATTCGACCAGCCGGTGGCGGTCGTTGCTGCCGCACAGCGCCTCGACGACATCGTGACGCAAGGTATACGAGCCACCCCAGACCAGCTCGACCAGCGCAGTCACGTCGTTGAAGGCCAGCGCCCGCTGGTAGCTGCCCAAGGCCCGCGCAACCTCCGCCACCACTTCGGGAATGTTGATCTCGCCCATCCTGCCGCCCCCTGCCCGTTTCCGCAAAAAAAATGAAACACCGCGACGCTTACGGCCACAACACCCGCCGCGTCGCCAGCTATAGAAGGTTCGGGCGCAAATGACAAAGTTGTGACGGCATCGCTGACGCGGTTCAGCCTTGCGGGTAAAACAGATCTTCGGGCCGCAAGCCGCCGGTCAGGGGCGGAACCGACGGCTTTCGCCCGGTCCGACGGTCAGAATCATGAAGCTCTCAGGCTTGAGATGGGGGCGCGGATGGGGATGGTTTTCCGTGGGCGGGTCGAAACCGTCGGTTTCCGCAGCGGCCAGGTAAATCCGGTGGGTCGCCGGGTCGAGTGCCATGGTTCGCGCCGTCGGCCGGGTCGGCACGGTCTGCACCACCCGATAATGGTCGGGACCCGCGGCACCAACCACCGTCAAGGTTCCGTCGCCATTGGAACTGAAGGCAAGACCGGTTTCCGGGTCGAACGCCGCGGCGTCCGGGGAACCGCCGATGGGCAGCGTCTCCAGAATCGCGCCGGTTGCGCCATCGACCACCACCATTGCCTTGTTGCGGCAGACGGCAAACAGCCGGTCCCGGTCGGCATCAATGGCGAGGCCGGTCGGGCCTTGACAACCGGGGGCCAGATCGTAGCGTACCAGGACCTTCATCGCGGCGGTATCGACGACTTCAAGTTGTGACTTGTCTCCCAGATTGACATAAAGCCGCCTCTTTCCATCGACCACGGCGAATTCCGGCAGACCGTCCAGCGAAATCGTGCCTGTCACCGTTCCTTTCCCGGCCTCGATAACCGTCAACGTGCCGCCGCCGCCATTGGCGGCAAAGACCCGCCCGCTTGCGGCATCGTACACCATGGCATCCGGCTCGGTTCCGGTGGGTATGATGGCGAGGGGGGCCAGGGTCGCCAGGTCGAAAACCGTTACGGCGTTCAAAAGGCCGTCGCTGATAAACCCTTTGCCGGCTTCGGACGCAAGAGCCACGCCATGAACCCCGTGGGTCCCGGCAATGGTGCCGACAACGGTCCGGGTCTCCAGATCCAGGACATCGACGCGCTCCCCGCGGGTGATGAACAGACGACGACCGGCGGACCCCAGCGTCAGATAATCCCAGCGGGTCGGACCGGGCAGAGCCAGCACCTCCAGCACCCGATAACCCGCGTCAAGGCCGTCTGCCGCGGCCCCGCCGGCCCGGACCGCACCCGCCGGCACCGCCACCACCCCAAGGGCCATAAGAATCATAAGGACTTTTGGCTGGCCGACCCCGGCCAGACTCTCAGCGATGGTCATGACTCTCTCCCCGATTTGGAAGACCATGGTTACACTGCCCGCCTTGATCCCTTCTGCCGCCCGGTACCACGATCTGACAACGGCGCCTCGACGGATTGACTTTGCCGCCTGCCGATCCAAGATTTCCGCTTGGTAAGCAACCGTCGTCTCCCGGCTTTTTCGCGGTAGGCAAGGGCATCCGCTTTCCCGGCGCACGGGCGGTCCAGGGAGACGGGCTGTGGTATTCGTCGAAACGGTTATGCCTGTGCCAACCCGGCGCAGCCGGGCAAAAACAGCCACCCCGGCTGAATTGGCTGGAAGAGAATGATGACTGGTACGAACCCTGGCGACCGACCCACCCCCCTTATGACGGGCGTTCCGGCGCTGGACCGCCAGCACGAGTTCCTGGAAAGGCTCCTGTCCGAGTTCTCGACCGAACTCGCCTACGGCTTCGCGTCATCGAAAGTTGACGAATTCCTGACCGATCTTCTGCTGTACAGCTCTTATCACTTCGCGACCGAAGAGGCCACGATGAAGTCCAGCCGGTACCGTGGATTCATCCGGCACAAACGAGAGCATGACCAGTTTCGCGCCCGGGTCCAGGCCTTCGCCGCTACCGACCATCACGGCCGCACCAATCCGGCGGAAATCGCCCGGTTCGTCAAAGCCTGGTTGGAGCGTCACACCCACCAGTCCGACCTCGTCTTTGCGGCAACCCTCCGACCCCCCCACGATTCCTGAGGCCGGTGGCACACGGGATACTTTGTGGTCGTGGCGCCGGGCCTTGTTGCGGGGTACAGCGCAGAGAGCCCTGGTCGAAGGAGCCGGAGCGAAGCCCGCCCGGTATCAATCCCCGAAAGTCCCCACTGTCACGCGAATCCGACGTCGCTCCGCCATCAGCAACCGGCCCAACCGGTTCTCGCCAACCCCCAGCGGGCATTGGCCCCAGACCCGGTCGAACCAATGGTTGCCCTCGATCAAGTCCGCCTCGCCGGTGGCCAGCAGCTGCGCGCGCAGTTGCGGGTCGGAGAACTTCAGCGCCAGCAAGGCCGCCATGATGTCGGTCTTGACCGCTTCCCAGTCGGGGCGCAAGGCCACGCGGCGGCCGGCCGCCTTGGCGTCGGCCGGATGGGGCAGCGCCGCGATGCGACGCCGCTCGACCGGATCCAGGGTCTTCGCCGCCTGAAAGGCGTGTTCGACGGTGGGAAAGGCCACCCCTTCCCACACCACCGGACTTGGCGCAAAGTTCGACAGGAACGCGGTGTCGTGGTCGAACTCGGTGATGGCCGCGGGGACGGCTCCCCCGCGTCCCTTTCCACCCCCGTCAATCACCGGGGCAACTCCGAGGTCCCCATCAGGTACTCGTCCACCGCCCGCGCCGCCTGCCGGCCTTCGCGAATCGCCCAAACCACCAGCGACTGGCCACGGCGCATGTCGCCGGCCGCGAACACCTTGTCCACCGAGGTCCGATAGCGTTCGGTATCGGCGGCAACATTGCCCTGCGGCGTCATTGCGACGCCCAGCGACTCCAGCAATCCCTGGCGCACCGGATGCACAAAACCCATGGCCAGCAGGACCAGATCCGCACGCAACTCGAAATCGCTCCCCGCGACGTCCGACATCCTGGGGCGACCGTCGGCACCGCTCTGCCAGTCCAGCCGGACCCCATGCACGGCACCGACTGCGCCCTTGCCGTCATCCGAGAATCGCTTGGTGGCAACGCTCCATTCGCGTTGGCACCCCTCCTCCTGGGACGATGAGGTCCGCAACTTGTTCGGCCAGTCCGGCCAGGTCAGCAGCCGGTTTTCCTTCTCAGGCGGCCGGGGCATGATTTCCAGTTGCGTCACCGACAGCGCACCCTGGCGAATCGAGGTCCCGATACAGTCCGAACCGGTGTCACCACCACCGATCACCACCACATGCTTGCGCCGGGCCGTGATCTTCTGCTCGCCGGTGCTGATGGCGCCGGCGTTACGCCGATTTTGCTGGGTCAGAAAATCCATGGCGAAATGGATTCCCGCCAGTTCCCGACCGGGCACCGACAGGTCGCGCGGCTGCTCGGAACCGCCGGCCAGCACCACCGCGTCAAAGCCCGTCAACACGTATTGCGCGGGCAGAGTCACGCCCACATGACAACCGGTGCGAAACTCGACCCCCTCGGCGATCATCTGCTCGATCCGACGGTCGACCACATGCTTGTCCAGCTTGAAGTCTGGAATCCCATAACGCAGCAGGCCGCCGATCCGGTCGGCCTTTTCGAACACCGTCACCCCATGGCCCACACGCACCAACTGCTGGGCCGCGGCCAGTCCCGCCGGCCCCGAGCCGACCACCGCCACCCGCTTGCCGGTGGTGTGCCGGGCCGGTTCCGGGACGATCCAGCCCTCTTCCCAGCCGCGGTCGACGATCGCGCATTCGATGGACTTGATGGCCACGGGGTCATCATTGATGTTGAGGGTACAGGACGCCTCGCAGGGCGCCGGGCAAATACGGCCGGTGAACTCGGGAAAGTTGTTGGTGGAATGCAGAGTCAACAACGCCTCGCGCCACTGCCCGCGATAGACCAGATCGTTCCAGTCCGGGATCAGGTTGTTGACCGGACACCCGGTGTGACAGAACGGAATGCCGCAGGCCATGCAGCGCGCGCCTTGCTCGCGCATGGCCGGCTCCGGCAAGGGCAGCAGAAACTCGCGATAGTCCTCAATCCGATCGGCGACCGGCAGCGACTCGCGGTTACGGCGACCGAATTCCAGGAAACCGGTGGGCTTACCCATGGGCCGCCTCCGCACGAAGGTCCGACCGCGGGGCCGGCGCGTGGGCGACCGGTTGCGCCTGCAACTCCTTGAGGGCTCGACGATAATCGGTGGGCATGATCTTCACGAACTTTGGCAGGGCGTCCTTCCAGTGCGCCAGAATGGCTCTGGCGCGGGCGCTGTTGGTGTAATGCAAATGGCGCTCGATCAACACCTTCAGCCGGGCGGCATCGTGGCGGGTGGGATCCGCCATCAACTGCGCCATGGCCTCGCCATTGCCGCCGCCCCATGGGGCGGGCTGATCGGGAATCGCCTCCAACTCGACCATCGCGGTGTTACAGCGATGCTCGAAATCGGCGTGCTCATCGAAAACATAGGCGACGCCGCCGCTCATACCCGCGGCGAAGTTGCGCCCGGTGCCGCCCAGCACCACCACCGCGCCACCGGTCATGTATTCGCAGCCATGGTCACCCACGCCCTCGACCACCGCCAGCGCGCCTGAGTTACGCACCGCAAAGCGTTCGCCGGCGACGCCGCTGAAGTAACACTCGCCGCCGATCGCGCCATAAAGCACGGTATTGCCGATCAGAATGTTCTCCAACGGCTCCAGCCGGGCCTCGGGCGGGAAGTAGAGCGCGATGCGACCGCCGCTGAGCCCCTTGCCCACATAATCGTTGGCGGTACCGGCCAGTTCGATGCTGATGCCCCGGGCCAGGAAGGCGCCGAAACTCTGGCCGCCGGTGCCGGTGGCCTTGATCGAGATGGTATCGTCGGGCAGGCCGGCATGGCCGTAGCGCCTCGCCACCTCCCCCGACAGCATGGCGCCGACGGTGCGGTTGACGTTGCGCACCACGGTCTCGATCCGCACCGGCCTGCCGTGCTCCAGGGCCGGTTGCGCGGCTGCGATCAGCGTCCGATCGAGCGCCTTGTCGAGGCCGTGGTCCTGCCGCTCGCTGTTATGGACCGCAACGCCCGGCCCGGCCTCGGGCCGGTACAGCAACCGCGAATAATCCAGCCCCCGGGCCTTCCAGTGATGAAGGGCGCCGTGCATGTCGATGCGGTCGCTCCGCCCGATCATCTCGTCAAAGCGGCGGAAGCCCAGTTCCGCCATCAACTGCCGGACCTCTTCGGCGACGAAAAAAAAGTAATTGATCACATGCTCGGGAGTCCCGGCGAAGCGCCGACGCAACTCCGGGTTCTGGGTGGCGATACCCACCGGGCAGGTGTTGAGATGGCACTTGCGCATCATGATGCAGCCGGAGGCAATCAGCGGCGCGGTGGCAAAGCCGAACTCGTCGGCCCCCAGCAGGGCACCGATCACCACGTCGCGGCCGGTCCGCATGCCGCCATCCACCTGGACCGAGATGCGGCCTCTCAGCCGGTTGAGCACCAGGGTCTGATGGGTCTCGGCCAGGCCAATTTCCCACGGCGATCCCGCGTGGGTGATCGAACTGAGCGGGCTGGCCCCGGTGCCGCCTTCGAAACCGGCGATGGTCACATGGTCGGCCTTGGCCTTGGCCACCCCCGCGGCGATGGTGCCGACGCCCACCTCCGAGACCAGCTTGACGCTGATCCGGGCCTGGGGATTGACGTTCTTGAGGTCGTGGATGAGCTGAGCCAGATCCTCGATGGAATAAATGTCATGATGCGGCGGCGGCGAAATCAGCGTCACCCCCGGAGTCGAGTGCCGCACCCGGGCGATGGGCACCGCCACCTTATGGCCGGGCAACTGGCCGCCCTCCCCGGGCTTGGCACCCTGGGCCATCTTGATCTGGATGTCATCGGCGTTGACCAGATATTCCGCGGTGACGCCAAAGCGCCCCGACGCCACCTGCTTGATCGCCGATCGCGCGGAATCGCCGTTGGCCATCGGCACAAAGCGTTCCGGCTCCTCGCCGCCTTCGCCGGTATTGGACTTGGCGCCGATCCGGTTCATGGCAATGGCCAGCGTGGTGTGGGCTTCCCGCGAAATCGAGCCGAACGACATGGCCCCGGTGGCAAAACGCCTGACGATGGCGGCGGCCGGCTCGACCTCGTCGAGCGGCACCGGTTCGACCGCCGGCTTCAGCGCGAACAGGCCGCGCAGCAACAACAGCCGCTCGTTCTGATCGTTCACCGCCCGGGCAAAAGCCCGATAGCTCTCGGGCTGGTTGCCGCGCACCGCATGCTGGAGATGCGAGATGGTCTCGGGCGTCCAGACATGATCCTCGCCGCGCAGGCGGTAGCCGTACTGGCCACCGACATCCAGGGCGTCGCGGTAGATCGGCGCGTCGCCAAAGGCCAGCCGGTGGCGCCGCACGGTCTCCTCGGCCACCTCGGCCAGTCCGATGCCTTCGACGGTGGACGCGGTCCCGGTGAAATAACGATCGACAAAGGCGGTGGCGAGACCGATGGCGTCGAAAATCTGCGCTCCGCAATAGGACTGGTAGGTGGAGATGCCCATCTTCGACATGACCTTGAGCAACCCCTTGCCCACGGCCTTGATGAAGTTCTTCTTGAGTTTGGCCGAGTCGAGGCCCAATCGCGGCTGACGGTCGCGCAAGGTCTCGAAGGCCAGATAGGGGTTGATCGCCTCCGCCCCGAACCCGGCCAGCAGCGCGAAGTGATGGACCTCGCGGGCTTCGCCGGTTTCAACCACCAGCCCGGTGGAGGTACGCAGTCCCTCACGGATCAGGTGGTGGTGAACCGCCGCGGTGGCAAGCAATGCCGGGATCGCGATACGCTCGGCCGAGACCGAACGGTCCGACAGCACCAGGATGTTCTGGCCGCCCCTCACCGCTTCCACCGCCTGCTGGCACAGCCGTTCCAGCGCCGGCCCCATGCCCGCCGCCCCTTCGGCCGCAGCGTAGGTAATCTCCAGAGTACAGGTGTCAAACGCCTGCACATGCTCGGCGATATTGCGGATCTTGGCCAGATCGTCGTCGGTCAGGATCGGCTGCAAGGCTTTGAGCCGCCAGTTGATTTCCGTCCGGTCAACCGCCAGCAGGTTGGGCCGCGGGCCGATCAGCGTCACCAGCGACATCACCAGCTCCTCGCGGATCGGGTCGATGGGCGGGTTGGTGACCTGGGCAAAGCACTGCTTGAAGTAGCTGTACAGCGACTTGGGGCGCAGGGAGAGCACCGACAGCGGCGTGTCGGTGCCCATGGAGCCCACCGGCTCCTCGCCGTTGGTGGCCATGGCGTCCAGGATGATGGCCACGTCTTCCTGGGTATAGCCGAACGCCTGCTGACGGTCGAGCAGCGACGCCGCCTGAAGCCGGGCCGCGGTCACCACCATCGGCCGCGCCGGCAACTCCTCCAGCACGAACTCGGACTGCTTCAGCCACTCGCGATAGGGCTTGGCCCTGGCGAGGCCGGCCTTCAACTCGGCGTCATCAATGATCCGGCCTTCGTTCAGATCCACCAGGAACATCTTGCCCGGCTGGAGCCGCCAGCGTTTGACCACCCGCTCCTCGGGGATCGGCAGCACGCCGGTTTCCGAGCCCATCACCACCAGATCGTCGTCGGTAACCAGATAGCGCGCCGGCCGCAGACCGTTGCGGTCGAGGGTGGCGCCGATCTGGCGGCCGTCGGTGAAGGCAATCGCCGCCGGGCCGTCCCACGGCTCCATCAGGGCGGCATGGTATTCGTAAAAGGCACGGCGATCGTCATCCATCAGCGGGTTGCCGGCCCACGCCTCGGGAATCAGCATCGTCATCGCGTGGGCCATGGAATAGCCGGCGGCCACCAGCAGTTCCAGGGCGTTGTCGAAGCAGGCGGTATCCGACTGGCCCTGGGGAATCAGCGGCCACAGTTTCTCCAGATCGCCGGCCAGCAGCCGCGACTCCATGGCGTGGCGCCGCGCCGCCATCCAGTTGACGTTGCCCCGGACCGTGTTGATCTCGCCGTTGTGGCAGATCATCCGATAGGGATGGGCCAGACGCCAGGACGGGAAGGTGTTGGTTGAGAACCGCTGATGAACCAGCGCCAGCGCCGAGACCAGTCGCGGGTCCTGAAGGTCCAGATAGTACTCACCGACCTGACGGGCCAGCAACATCCCCTTGTAGACCACGGTACGCGAAGACATGGACGGAATATAGAATTCGCGGATACCTTCCACCGCGGTCGGCGGCGTTGCCAGCACCCGGTTGCCGGCCAGCTTGCGGATGACGAACAGCTTGCGCTCAAAGGTGTCGGCGTCCGGGGTCTCCGAACCGCGGCCGATGAACACCTGGCGAATCACCGGCTCCACCGTCCTGACGCTTTCGCCCAGCCCGGAACTGTCCACCGGCACGTCGCGCCAGCCAAGCAGAACCTGGCCTTCCTCGGCGATGTACTGCTCCACCCATTCCTGGCTCACGGCACGGCCATGCGCCGAACGCGGCAGGAAGACCATGCCGACGCCATAGTCGCCGGCGGGCGGCAACGTGACCCCGGTCGCGGCCATTTCCGCCCGCAGAAAGGCGTCGGGAACTTGTATCAGGATGCCGGCACCGTCGCTGGCGAGCGGGTCGGCCCCGACGGCACCCCGATGGTCCAGGTTCAGCAGAATTTCCAGGCCCTGGGAGACGATCCGATGACTCCTGGTACCTTTGATGTGGGCGACGAAACCGACCCCGCAGGCGTCATGCTCGTTTCTGGGATCATAGAGACCTGAACGCACCGGCAACTCCATCCGACCGTAACTCCTTCATGAACCACCGTATCCGTCGACGCCTGCAATCCACCCTCGCCCCGCGGCCCACTCCAAGGCCGCGGCCAACACCCTTCGGCGTCGCCCGGTCGCCCCCCGTCGCCGTCCTGCCCAGGCATGCCCATCGTATGGTGGCGTGTTACACTATGCCAGATCCGTTGTCGATTCCGAACACGAAACCACAGCAACGGCGGCCGGTGGTCCTGGGGCAGACAACCGCCGCCGCCCCCTTTGCCCTCGGGCTCCCGGTCCTGCCGGTCGCAGCCTTCCTGCCGGTCACCGCCTCTGGTTCGGCGGCAAGCGCCAGGGTTGGGTCGCGGCGAGGCGGCGACGGCGGCGTTCCGCGGCGACCTGCAACAATTCGACCAATGCGGTCCGTACCGCAACCGGACTGCCGACGGGGCCGCGCCGGGCGATCTCGCCCCGGAGCCGCACGAGTTCGGCATCGCGTTGGGTGATGGCCTCGGAAGCCCGGACCACGGTCCGGCGCGTCTCTTCCACCTCAGACTCCAACCCGCATTGACGCGCCGCGGTATCCGCCAGCGCCCGCTCGAGACCAGCGATGCGACCGTTGACCTGACCCAGATCGCTCTGCGCTGCTTCGACCCGCTGGCCCAAATCGTCGAGAGCCACCCCGAACGCGGTGATCTCGCGGTCACGCCCGACCACCGCCTCTTCCAATCCGCCAATCCGGCGGTCACGATCCGCCACAACCGACTCAAGCCCGGCAACCCGACCCTTACTCGCGGCCAAAGCCGCTTCCAGTCCGCCAATCCGGCGGTTGCGATCCGTTACATCGGCTTCAAGCCCGGAAATCCGGCCGTCGCGATCCGCCAGCGTCGCTTCCAGCACGCCAACCCGAAGGTCGCGCTCCGCAACACCCCCCTCAAGCCCGGAAATCCGGCCGTCGCGATCCGCCAGCGTCGCTTCCAGCACGCCAACCCGAAGGTCGCGCTCCGCAACAACCCCCTCAAGCCCGGAAATCCGGCCGTCGCGATCCGCCAGCGTCGCTTCCAGCGCGCCAACCCGAAGGTCGCGCTCCGCAACAACCCCCTCAAGCCCGGAAATCCGGCCGTCGCGATCCGCCAGCGTCGCTT
>Ga0302320_10013729_pt1 | contig 16877 bp, 16 predicted proteins | sample Bog_T0_3_FD_202130 | JGI IMG/M metagenome (GOLD analysis project Ga0302320, IMG submission 202130) | Peat permafrost microbial communities from Stordalen Mire near Abisko, Sweden - Bog_T0_3 | ecosystem: Environmental > Terrestrial > Soil > Wetlands > Peat | place: Sweden: Abisko, Stordalen Mire... | reverse complement strand
GCCGAGGCCGGTGAGGCACAGGAGCGTGCCGACAATGATCATGATGGGCGCTGCGACTACGCCCAGGAGCAATCCGCCATAGGCGCTTTGGACGGGCGCTTTTTCAGTTTCGGCGGGAGGCGCCGGGGGGTGGGGTTCCGGTGGGATGGCGGCGCCGCAGTTGGGACAGAAGCGCCAGGGCGGGGTAAGATGCGCTGCGCATGAAGGACATTGGCTATTCATGGATCGCCCCCTTCTTGTGAGGGGCAAAGCATAGCACCGGGAACACGAGGGGGACAATGGGGAAGCCGGAGCGCGGGACAAAAAAAGAGGGCCACTGCGCGGATACGAAGTGGCCCTGGATTTTGACGATTGAGGCCGGGGTGAGCCGGGCTCAATCGGGAGTTACCTGGCGGCGACCAGCGGCTTGGTGCTGAGAGTGCCGTTTTTGTAGCCCTTGGCCATGTCCGGGATGGAGATGGCGGTGTAGTCGCCGGCATGCCCGGCCTGGCCGAACTGGGTCATGCGCTGGGCAACGACCTGCTGCATGGCCGCGCGGGCGGGCTTCATGTAGTCGCGGGGATCGAACTTCTCCGGCTGCGTCCACAGCACCTTGCGGATGGCGCCGGTGATGGCGAGGCGGTTGTCGGTGTCGACGTTGACCTTGCGGACGCCGTTCTTGATGCCGAGCTGAATTTCCTCGACCGGCACGCCCCAGGTTTCCTTCAGCTTGCCGCCGTACTCGTTGATGATGTCCTGCAGGTCCTTGGGAACCGAGGAGCTGCCGTGCATGACCAGATGGGTGTTGGGCAGGCGCTTGTGGATAGCGATGAGCAGGTCCATTTTGAGAACCGAGCCATCGGGCTTCTTGGTGAACTTGTACGCGCCGTGGCTGGTGCCGATGGCGATGGCCAGCGAATCGACGCCGGTGAGCTCGGCAAACTCGACTGCCTGGTCGGGATCGGTGACGTGATCGAGGCCGCTGCCGCCGGCGCCGTGGCCGTCTTCAATGCCGCCGAGGACGCCGATTTCGCCTTCGACCGAGACGCCGCGCTCATGCGCGTAATCGACCACCTGCTTGGTGACCGCGACATTCTCTTCAAAGGTGGCCGGGGTCTTGCCGTCGGCCTTGAGGGAGCCGTCCATCATGACGCTGGTAAAGCCCAGCTTGATGGCGCTCTCGCAGGTCTCGAAGCTGTTTCCGTGATCGAGGTGCATGGCCAGCGGAATCTGCGGATAGAGCTCGGCAGCTGCCAGCATGAGGTGATAGAGGTAGTTGTCCTGGGCAAACTGGCGTGCGCCACGGCTGGCCTGGATGATGACCGGCGAATTGGTTTCCTTCGCGGCTTCCATGATGGCCTGAATCTGTTCCATATCGTTGACGTTGAATGCGCCGACGCCATAACCGCCCTTGGCGGCCTCGTCGAGGAGCTGCCGCGTAGAGACTAAAGGCATAGTGAATTCTCCTTCTGGGATGGCTCCGGCCGCCTGTACGCTCGGGCCCGAAAGGGCGGGAAATCAGCCTGTCGGGCGGCAGGAACTGCAATCATGTTTATGGTAGCAGAGGCGCGCAAGGAAAAAGTGTGTTGCGGCGCACAGGAAACCGGGGCGACGCGAATCTTACGGCTCTAGAAGAGCTGGTGCGTCGTCAGCATTTTCGCGCCGAAATACAGGGTGTAGGCCGAAAAGTAAACCACGAGAAAGTCGCGCATCCAATTTGACAGGAAGATCTTGGCCATCCGGCCTGCGTCCGTTGAACGGTTCTCAAAAATCATGCGGACGACGACGCACAGCCCAACCAGGGGCAAGGACCAGTGGAGAAATGCATCAAGGGTCTGCACCCCGCTATCTTCTCAGGGTAGCGATGAGCAAGCAACAAGATTCGGCACAAGAGCGGAGCCGAAGACCGCCGCACTGTGGAATAATTTGCCGGTGAACCCTGCCGCCTCTACTGCTCATGACTGGTATCTGCTGGCCTGCGTTGCCGGTACGGTGCTGCTGCTGTTACTGCTGATTGTCCGGCTGCGTCTGCACGCGGCGCTTGGGCTGGCGATTGCCGCCATCTGCCTGGGCGTGGCCTCGGGCATGCCGCTGAAGCAGGTTCCGCTGTCGTTTACCGGCGGAGTGGGCACCATGATGGGGCATATCGCCATCATTTTGGGGATGGGGGCGATTCTGGGGCAACTGCTGGCTTCTTCCGGCGGCGCGGCTTCGCTGGGAAGAGTTCTGGCGGAGGGTTGGGGGCCGCGGGGGCTGCCCTGGGCGCTGCTGGCGCTGGGCATTGTGGTGGGCATGCCGGTGTTTTTTGAGGTGGGCCTGGTGCTGCTGATGCCGATTGTGGTGGAGTCGGCGCGGCGCAGCGGACGGCCGGCGATTCTGGTGGGTCTGCCGGTGCTGGCGGGGCTCTCGATCACGCACGGGTTGCTGCCGCCGCATCCCTCGGCGATGCTGGCGGCCACCGTTTATCACGCCGATGTGGGGCGCACCATTCTGTGGGGGCTGGTGGTGGGCATTCCGGCTGCGGTGCTGGCCGGACCGGTGCTGGGCTGGATTCTGGTTCGCCGCTGGGAGCGGAACCAGATTCGCTTGTCGGGCAACTCGGCTTCTGTTACGCCGATGATGGGGGCGCTTCCCAGCCAGCCTTCCGCAGATTCCGGCGGCCCGGCTCCGGCGGGGGCGGTGCGCGCGCTGGTGGCGATTCTGCTGCCCATTGCGCTGATCTTTACCGGCAGTTGGGCCGATGGGATTGCCGCGCCGGGCACCATGCTGAACGGGATTCTGCACCTGGTGGGCAGCCCGGATATGGCCATGCTGATTGCCGTGCTGGCGGCGCTGGTTACGCTAGGCGGGCACATTGCCGTGGGTGCGGCGGTGACGGACTCGGGAAAGCCGGTTCACCGCGGCGAGATGCTGCGGCGGCTGACCGCGGAGTCGTTTGTGCCGATTGCGGGGGTTCTGGTGATTCTGTCGGCGGCTGGGGCCTTGAGCGGCATTTTGCGGGATTCGGGGGCGGCGCAGGCAACGGTGGGCCTGGCCATGGGGCTGCACATGCCGGTGCTGGTGCTGGCCTGGGCCATGGCCGCGGTGGTGCGGGTGTGCATGGGCTCCTCGACGGTGGCCATGGCCGTTGCCTCGGGCGTGCTGGCGCCGATGGCCGGGCATTTGGGCGTGCGGCCGGAGATGCTGGTGCTGGCCACAGGTGCTGGCTCGCTGCTGCTGTCGCATGTGAACGACTCGGGGTTCTGGCTGGTGGGTTCGCTGTTCAAGCTGGACGCGAAATCAACGCTGGGGACGTGGTCGGTGCTGGAGACGGTGCTTTCGGTGAGCGGGCTGGGAACCACGCTGCTGCTGGCGGCGGTGCTGCGGTAGAGGCAGTTTGTGCGCCATGCGATGCGCGAGCTGTGCAACCGACTTTTTGGACCAGAAGTGGATTTTTGGGCTGAGACTCGGCTTTCTGGACAAGCGCAGATGTTACCGGCACACTTACCGAACTTGCGCGACGATGCTCGTAGGCTCGCGATTCCAGCATTGCGAGCTGTAAGCAAGAAGCCGCTGCAGCGATGTCAGGCCCCGGCCTTAGCTCTTATGGACGACCTCGAATGAATATCCGTCTGGATCGAATACATCGGCTGCGTAGTAGCCGGGATAGTATTCGACTCGCGCCCGCGGTGAAATATTGTCTTTGGCGCCAGCGGCTATCGCAGCCACATAGAACTCATCCACTTTTTCGTTGCTTTCGGCCATGAAGCCCCAGTGAATTGCGGCCGGATCTGGTTTTCCTTGCTGGAGCCAGAAGAACGCCTGCTTTCCATCTCCAAATCCCCACTGGTCTGGATGACCGCCTTCGCCCTTGTAGGGCAAGAAGAATTTGATGTTCAGAGGCTTCAAGGCCGCCTCATAGAACGCCAGGGAACGTTCGATATTGCTGACAGTCAGAATCATGAAACCGAGCATTGTTCTCTCCTTTAGATCACGAGTGCTTCAACAGCCTTTTCGCCGTTGGGTACAGCATAGATTGCAAGCGGGGGAATGTTCATGCCCTCTGCCCTTACCGTTTGTACATCGTCGATTCCAATGAAGCCTAGAATCTGACGGAGATAAGGCTCAACAGTATCCCATGGCTTCCAGGGGCCCTCGCTAAAGACCCCGCCGGATGCAAGCACCAGGATCGCCTTCTTGCCTTTCGCAAGCCCCTCTACCCCGGCACCTGCGTAGTTGAAAGTCTTGCCGGCGCGCACAACATGGTCAATCCACGCCTTCAGAGAAGAGGGGATGCCGAAATTCCACATAGGGCTGGCAATCACTAATAGATCCGACGATAGGAGCTCCTCAGTGAGTTGGTCCGACAGATGCAACGCTTCCTTCAGCGATTCTGCCTCCACGGGGTCTTTCGTGGATATTGCTTTCACGGTAGATTGATCCAGGTGGGGAAGTTTGTCCTTCGCCAGGTCGCGGACGACGACCTTTGCGTCCGGATACTGAACTTCAAGCCGTTCTCTCACCTTACGGGTCAATTTGCGGCTCGCCGACTCGGCTCCGCGAGGGCTGGATTCGACAATCAGAATCTGGTTCATAGCTGCTCCTCCAAGGTTATGCTTACCATTAGTATGTTGATTCTATTTTGGAGGCTTATTATCAGCAATAAGGCACTTTGAACTGCGCAGCGCACATGGAGGTAAGCATGAAAAAGGGCATATCCAAAAGACCTCTGGACTCCGCCTCGGTCTGCGGCCATAAAGACCCCGCTGCTGTCCGCGAACTCCTCACCAAAGTTGGGGATAAATGGAGCATCTTTTTGATCCTCTCTCTAGCGCAACTGCCGGGTGGGCGCGCTCGATTTTCCGAGATTGAAAGAGCGATTCCCGGCATCTCGCAAAGAATGCTGACCGTGACGGTGCGAAGTTTGGAGAGAGACGGATTGCTCACCAGAGAGTTGTTTCCTGAGGTGCCTCCACGGGTGGAGTACGAACTGACTGCTCTGGGCAGAAGCCTGCTTCTCCCCATGCAGGGGCTGGTGGACTGGGTAAAGGAGAATTGGCAGCAGGTGAAGGAATCTCGAATCGAATTCGATGCAAGGTAGAAGATGCGGCCGCCAGATGTCAGCCCGCTCATTGAAGCGATTGTTCTTTGCTCAAAGACTGAACTCAGCATTTCCCGTGACCCAGGAAGGGATCAGTCCTCAAGTCGGCTTATAGCGATTGAAGTTTACCGGTCAGATTACCGGCAAGCCGGAGATTCCTATCCAGTCATTATTTCTACGGTTGTGGAGCCGATGATCCTTTGAAGCCGGGACCGATTCCCAGGACAGTGCCTTGGCGGACTCGTGAATTTTTGTCAGAATTCTGACCTTTCAGGCATGACAATGACTCGTTGGGCGAGACGGTCGTTTTGGCCACGGCGGGACCGTGAGCGCATGAAGATGTTCCTTTGCGGCTCTGGCACGCGCGGGTTTGGACCCCCCCACGACAGCCGGCCGGGAGGCCGGCGCTACCTACACTGGAAGTACATTTTCTGGCGGTCAGAGACCTTGGGTTTTATCGGGCAAGATAAACTGCGCTCTTTCAATCCATCGCGTTGGGCTTTACTCTGCTGATAACACGTAGCGCTTCTGTAATACGTAGCGTTCCCTTGGTACGCTGCGTTTCCCGCCGGATCATTTCGCACTGAGAGGATTTCCGCATGATGCATGCAACCCGTTACGCAGCCCTGGCCGCACTGGCCGGCACGGCTCTGGCTCTCTCCGCCGCAGGTCAAACCGGATCGCAGGCCAGGCCGGCTTATCCCGAATATCCCAGCGAGACGCCGGAGAGGCTGGTGCCCGCGACCGGCAGCTTCGACTACACGCGCAGCGAGGCGATGATTCCGATGCGGGACGGGGTGAGGCTGCACGTGGTGATCCTGGTGCCGAAGGGGGCAAAGCGCGCGCCGATTCTGCTGACGCGCACGCCTTACAGCGCCGACCAGTTGACCAGCCACGCTGCCAGCGCGCACCTGGGGCCGATTCTGTACGGGTACGACAACGCGACCGACGTGATTGTGGATGGCGGCTACATCCGCGTGGTCGAGGACATCCGCGGCAAGTACAAGTCAGAGGGCGATTACGTGATGAACCGGCCCATTCACGGGCCGCAGAATCCGACGCCGGTGGATGAGGCGACCGATACCTACGACAGCATCGACTGGCTCATCAAAAACATTCCCGAGACCAACGGCAAGGTGGGCATTCTGGGCATTTCGTACGACGGATTTTTGCCGCTGATGGCGCTGGTACATCCGCACCCGGCGCTGAAGGTTTCAGTTCCCATGAATCCCATGGTGGACGGGTGGATGGGAGACGACTGGTTCCACAACGGGGCGTTCCGCGAGCAGAACATGCCCTACATCTACGAGCAGGCGGGAACGCGGTCGAACGATGCGGATGCGAAGTGGTGGACCGCCAACTTCGACGACTACGACCTGTACATGAGGGCGGGATCGGCAGGGGAACTGGGCCGCGAGCATGGGCTGGAACAGGTGGGCTTCTGGAAGAAGGTTCTGGCGCATCCCAGCTACGACGCGTTCTGGAGCGACCAGGCGGTGGACAAGGTTCTTGCCGCGCAACCCTTGAAGGTGCCGGTGCTGCTGGTGCACAGCTTGTGGGACCAGGAGGACATTTACGGCGCGATTGCCGTGTACAAGGCCCTGAAGCCGCTGGACACGGGCAACGACAAGGTGTTTCTGGCCATGGGCCCGTGGCATCACGGGCAGGAGATTGAGGACGCCGCCTCGCTGGGAGACATCCGGTTCGGCAGCGACACGGGAACCTGGTTTCGCCAGAATGTGCTGCGGCCGTTTCTGGACCACTACCTGAAGGACGATGCGCCCAAGGCGGAGATTGCGCCGGTGACCGCGTTTGAGACCGGGGTGAACCGCTGGCAGAGCCTTGCCGCGTGGCCGGCTGCCGCGGCGGTGAAGCCGCTTTACCTGGAGGCGGGATTGAAGCTCGGATTCACGGCGCCTGCAGCTGCCGATGCGGTATTCGACGAGTACATCTCCGACCCGGCCAAGCCAGTGCCGTTTCGCGCGCGTCCCAACCAGCCAATCGGGTACGATCCGCCGCTGACCTGGGCGGAGTGGCTGGTGGACGACCAGAGGGAAGCCTCCGCACGGACCGATGTGCTGGTGTACACCAGCGATGTGTTGACGGCGCCGGTGCACATCAGCGGGCAGGCGATTGCGAACCTGGCGGCCTCGACCAGCGGGACGGACTCCGACTGGGTGGTGAAGCTGATCGATGTGTATCCGGACGAGGTGGCCGATCACCCGGATATGGGCGGCTACCAGTTGATGATTGCCGCGGATATTTTTCGCGGGCGGTATCGCGAGAGCTTCTCCGCGCCCAAGGCCATTGAGCCGGGCAAGCCGCTGACCTATCGTTTTGCCCTGCCGCCGGCGAACCATGTGTTTCTGCCCGGGCACAGGATCATGGTGCAGGTGCAGTCGAGCTGGTTCCCGCTCTACGACCGCAACCCGCAGACGTTTGTCCCGAATATTTTCTGGGCCAGGCCGGGCGATTATCAAAAGGCAGTGCAGCGGATTTATCACGCGCCGGGCGAGGCCAGCGCGATTGAGTTGCCGGTGGTGGCTGAGTAGTTTTTTGCGGGGACTCAGGACCGGCTTCGATGCCCTAGCCGGGATAGGAGCCGGTGATGTAGCCCTGCAGCGCCTGGATGGTGTGCTCGTGGCCGGAGATGACCCACTTGACCAGGTCGCCGATGGAGACCACGCCCAGCACCTTGTCGCCCTCAAGTACCGGGAGATGGCGGAAGTGGCGCTCGGTCATCATGGTCATGCATTCGTCCACGGTTTGCCGCGGGGTGACGAAGAGCACTGGGCTGGTCATGATTTCGCGGACCAGGGTTTCCCGGGAATGATGGCCTAGCAGGACGCCCTTGCGCGCGTAGTCGCGCTCCGACAGGATGCCGACCAGCCGGTCGCCGGAGAGGACCAGCAGGGCGCCGATATTGTGCGCGGCCATTTTTTCCAGGGCTTCATAGACGGATTGCCCGGGCGCGATGGACAGAATGTTGCTTTCGCCTTTGCTCTTCAGCAGCAATCCAATCGTGTCAGAAATATTCATCAAACCCTCCCCTGGCGGTGCCTGGATGGACTTGCCCTCTTCGGCTAGCTCATCTCGATTCGGCAATGAGTCAATATAGCCCATCCGGAATACGGGAGGAAAGTGCTGAGTTGGAGCGGTCTGTCCGGGGATGGAAATCGGGGAGGGAAACCACTTCCCGGACAGACCGCGCGGCTCAGGCGGGCGTCATGCGCCACTTCTTGACCAGGATGGGTTTCTGATCGGCGGGCTTGGGCAGGAAGATATCTCCGGATTTGATGCCGCACTCCCGGACCATCTGGATGGCATATTCGTCCCGGCCGAGCGTGGCGTCGGCGTTGTTGGTGCCGAAGGAGAACTTGGCGCCCGCGGCCTTGGCGGCCTTGATGAATGTGGAGCTGGGAATCTTATAGCGGTTGTTGATCTCGATGGCGACGTCGTTCTCGATGGCCGCGTCGATGACCCGCTTCATGCGCTCCGGGGTCCAGAGAGCATCGTAATCGGCGGCGATCTGCTGGGGCAGGAAGGTGGGGTTGGCGTAGATGTCGATGGGCTCGTGCATGATGCCCTCAATGCGCTTGACCAGCATCTCCATGAAGGCCTGGGGGTCGGGAATGTTGCCCGTCTCCTCGGGAATCCAGAGGCGCAGGCGGCGGCCGTTGTCGTCGCGGAAGGTCATGGCGTCGGTGAAGCAATAGTCGAAGCGGGCGACGGAGGCGGGCGAGGTGAGCGTCATCCACTCGCGGCCTTCGCCCTGCAGGCCGACGTAGCAGGGCTGGTTCTTCATGGTTTCGAGGTAGTCGTGGACGCTGTCATCGCTGTGCACCGGGAAGCCGAGGCCGCAGTTGATGGCGATGCCGTAGTTGATGCCGAGGCGGCGGGAGTTGTCGAGGGCCTGCGCCAGGGTGAGGCCGCCCTTGAGGTGCACGTGATAATCGACGACCGGGTAGTTCTGCTCGCCGAGCAGCATGGTCTGCTTGTAGAGATCGTCGACGACGGGAACCTCTGTCGAGAGCGCGGCGGCGTTGTCAGGCAGCGGGCGGACGCGGATGTTTTTGAAATAGGTCGTGCTGCCCGGATCGTGGCCCTGCAGGGCGAAGGTGCCGTGGTTGAGGACGCGCTCAAAGTTGGGATCGGCGCGGAAGGGCGGATTGGGCTCGACGTAATCCACAACGAGCATATCGTTGAGGCGAATCTGCACCTCTTTGCCGCGGACCAGGATGTTCATGCGGAACCACTCGTTGTCCTGCATGTACTGTTCGCTGACGTTGCGCACGGCGTAGAGCGAGCCGGTCTTCTTGCGCTCGCCGGGGAAGGTGTTGGCCACCTGCACTTCAAAGCCCGCGGCGGGAAAGCCGGTCTGCTGCCAGGCGGTGTGGATGTAGATGCCGGAGTTGGCGTGGGGACGGGTCATGACCTCGGCGCTGAACTCGAAGTTCTTGAAGTCGGCGTTGTGCTGAGGGCCTACATAAAACAGGTGCGAGCGGGAGCCGTGGACCTGGATCGAGCCATCGACGACCGAGAAGGTTCCCTCATGCTCGCTGGCCTTCCAGCCGTCGAGCGTCTTGCCGTCGAAGAGCGAGATCCAGCCATCGTCGCCCTGGCCGAGGGCATGGGCGGCCGCGGGCGCGGCCAGGAGCAGGGCAAGAAGATCGCGGCGTGAAAGTGCGGACATGAAGCCTCCCAAAGCTGGATTCAAGCTGAATCAGCGAGTATACGCCGCGAGGGCGTGTGGCTTCAGGTTGGCTGGGGTCGTTGCCGGGATCAGAGCCCAAGCACGGCGCGCTGCGCGGCGAAGATCTCCTGGAGTCCGGCTTCGGCCATGTCGATGAGGCCGTTGAGCTGAGTTCTGGAGAAGCTGCCCTTTTCGGCCGTGGCCTGGGCTTCGATCAGCCCGCCATCGGCGGTCATGACCACATTCATGTCCACATCGGCCTGCGAATCTTCTTCGTAGCAGAGGTCCAGCAGCGGCGTGCCGCCGACGATGCCGACCGAGGTGGCGGCGACCAGTTGCCGCAGCGGTGACTTCTTGAGCGTTCCCGCCGCGACCAGGGCGTTGAGGGCCAGGGCCAGCGCGACCGCCGCGCCGGTGATGGCTGCCGTGCGCGTGCCGCCGTCGGCCTGGATTACGTCGCAGTCCAGAATCACGGTGCGCTCGCCCAAGGCGTGCATGTCCACGGCCGAGCGCAGACTCCGGCCGATGAGCCGCTGAATCTCGTGCGTCCTGCCGCCGATCTTGCCGCGTTCGCTTTCCCTTGGGGTGCGGGTGACCGTGGAGCGGGGCAGCATGGCGTACTCCGCCGTGACCCAGCCGCGGCCCGAGTTGCGCAGCCAGCCGGGAACGCCCGGCTCGATGGTGGCGTTGGTGAGCACGCGGGTGTTGCCCAGCGAAACCAGAATGGAGCCTTCGGCGGTTTGGACATAGCCGGGAGTGAGGGTGAGCGGGCGGAGCTGGACCGGGGTCCTGCCGCCGGGACGGAAGAAAGTGCTGGAAGCGTGCATAGGGCGATTGTACGAGAAGCGGGTGTAGGGAATAGGGAATAGAGAGGTGCCGGCTTCTAATCTCTATCCCGTGATCTCTGCCGAAGACAGGACCGAAGGGCTGGAGCAACCAGCAAGCGCCGGAATGAGCAACGTGGAAGTGCGGATTGCAGGGCGCACGGTTTTCTATTCCCTATTCCCTATTCCCTGTTTTTGTTCCTGTCCCAGGATGGGAAAGCGGGATTTTGCGGCCCCGATACGGGAATGATGGAGCAAGTGAAATGGAATCAACAATATGGCAAGCATATGCCGGACGGGATGGTTCCATTTTGGGACATATGGGTACCTGCCAGTCTGTTGGGCTGTACGGGAATTGGACACTCAAAGCTTCCCTTATCAGGAACTTAGCGGAAGTGTCCTAGTTTGGCACGCTACGTGTAATAGAAAAGGGCAAAACCCTGAGGCAGTTGCCGGAACGGGAAGCGGGAAAAGCGGGGGACAGGGACTAGGGACTCGGGAATAGCGGACAGGGAAGATCAGGAAGCTCAGAGCACGGCAGCTGAAAACTGACCACTGACCACTGACAAGACAGGACGCGAAAGGAAACGGGCTATGCAGCAGACAGAACAGATGACCGGGTGGGGCGGAACGGAGCGCAAGCGGGTGGAGGCGGTGGTGGAGACGCTGGCCACTCTGCGCAGCCAGGGCGAGAGCCTGGCCGAGGTGGCGCATGACGCCAGAAACATGGTGACGGCGCTGGGGCTTTATTGCGATCTGCTCGAAGAGCCGGGAGTGCTGGCGTCTCCGTTTCATCATTACGGAAACGAGTTGCGGCTGGTGGCCGCGGCCAGCCGCCGGCTGGTGGAGAAGCTGGTGTCTCTGGATTCCCACGAGGCTCCGGGAGCCGTTACCTCCACGGGTAGTCAGCAAGTGCCGGTCGGTGTGCAGGTGGATGTGTCAGCCGCCGGCCGGACCCAGTACAACCCGTTCGAGCGCGGCCGGTTTGAAGCCGCCGGGCGTTGGGAACTGATGCCCGCCGCGCCGATCGGCAACCTGGCCAAAGAACTGCTGGCCAACCGCAACCTGCTGGCCGCGCTGGCCGGGCCCGCGATTGCCCTCACCGTGGACGCCGAAGGAGGCGCCCTGCCGGTGCGGCTGAACGGCGAGGACCTGACCCGGGTGCTGGTGAACCTGATCAAGAACGCCGCAGAGGCCATGCCTGCGGGCGGGCGCATCCAGATCGGCCTGCGCGAAATTCCCACGGGCGCGGGCGCCGCGGAGAGCCTGGAACTGACGATTAAAGACAATGGGCCGGGCATTCCCGCCGAGGCGATGGATAAAATCTTCACCTCCGGCTACACCACTAGCGGGAAGAGCGCCGCGTCGAATGGGGGCTGGGCGGCCGCCCATCGCGGACTGGGCCTGGCCATCACCCGCTCCATCGTGGAAGCCGCGGGAGGCCGGATTCATGCCGCGAACCGCATTCCGGCAGGAGCGCGCTTCGCGATCGAACTGCCTGTCGCGACGCGCTGAATCCGGGGCGGGTCCGGCAGCGGGTCCGGCAGCGGAAGGGCGGCGGCCCCGGCAGTGCCAAGTACGGCGGGTCAGGTAGCGGAAGGGCTGAGTAACGAACGGCAAGACGCGGCAACGGCACGAGCAAAGAACGGCAACGCACAGGGGCGACTCGGCAATCAACGGCGGCGTGGCACACCAAAAGGGCGGCAAGGCACGGCAGCCGAACATCCAATTAACGCAATTACGCACGAGGCGAATACAATGCTTGAAACAGTTCTGAACACACGATCGATGGAGTATATCCCCCAACTTGCGGAACCGGCGGTACGCCTGCACCTGCTGGTGGTAGACGCGGACTCGGCTGTGCGCTCGGCCTGCGCCGAGATTGCCGCCAGCCTGGGCTATGCGGTGGAGAGCACCGGCGACCTGGGCCAGGCGCGGAGCCAGTTGCGCGGCCATGCCGCCGATATTCTGCTGGTCAACCTGCCGGCGGGATCGAACCAGGGCCTGGAGCTGGTCTCCGAGGTCAAGCTGCTTTATCCCGATACCTCGGTGATCGCCATGACCGCCTCGGGCTCGGTGAATGCCGCGGTTGAGGCCATGCGCTGCGGCGCCTCCGATTACCTGACCAAGCCCTTTGCCATGGACGAGCTTTCGACGGTGCTGGACCGCGCCGCCGCCAGCCATCTGACCGACACCGCGACCCGCCAGCTGCGCGAACGGCTGCGGCTGTCGCAGGGACTGGGCTCCATGATCGGCCGCTCGGCGGAGATGGAGAAGCTGTACCGCATCCTTTCCAAAGTTGCCCAGAGTTCGCACCCGGTTCTGATCCTGGGCGAGAGCGGCACGGGCAAGGAACTGGTGGCGCGCACGCTGCACGCCTACGGGCTTAACTCGCAAAAGCCTTTTCTGCCGGTGGACTGCGGTTCGCTGGTGCCGACGCTGATTGAAAGCGAGCTGTTCGGCTACGTGAAGGGAGCCTTCACCGGGGCCAACCGCTCCAAGGATGGATTATTGGTCTCGGCCGAGGGCGGCACGGTGTTCCTGGACGAGATCGGTGAGCTTACGCTGGACCTGCAGGCCAAGCTGCTGCGCGCTCTTCAGGAAAAAGAGGTCAGGCCGGTAGGGGCCACGCACCGGGTACCGATCAAGGCGCGCATTGTGGCCGCCACCAACCGCGATCTGGCGGTGATGGTTGAAAAGGGCACCTTCCGCAAGGATCTCTTCTACCGGCTCAACGTGGTCAACTTGCGTTTGCCCTCGCTGCGCGACCGCCGCGAAGACATACCTCTGCTGGCCGCTCACTTCCTTGACCGCATCAGCCGCGAGCACGGCCAGAAGTTCACGCTCAGCGACGAGGCCCTGCGCACCATGATGCGCCACGACTGGCCGGGCAATGTGAGGGAGCTGGAAAACTCAGTAGAACGGGCCTGCGCTCTCTCTTCCGGACCGGTGCTGCACCTGGGCGACCTGCCCACGCAACTGCAGCAGCAGGGCCTGGAGGCGCGGCGCACGGCCGCGGCCACCGCCGAGCAGGCCGGCGAAGGCGGAGCGCCCGAAGTGAAGACGCTGGCCGATCTGGAGCGCGAAGCCATTCTGGGAGCCATTCGCACCCTCAACGGCGACAAGCTGCAGGCCGCGAAGCTGCTGGGCATCGGCAAGACCACGCTCTACCGCAAGCTGAAGGAATACGGCATCGTCGACCCACTGCGTGAAGAGTAACCCAAAAACAGCCTTTAGCTTTTAGCTCTTAGCTTTCAGCCATTCGTGTGCGGACCGGCAGTCAGGGTACGCCCCGCGAGCGGCGGCAGCAGAACAGAGACGGAAGCCGGCGGCTGAGAGCCAGGTAACAAGGACTAGGGAATAGGGACTAAGAGCTAATAGCTAATAGCTAAAAGCTGGCAGCTGGCAGCTGATTTCAGGAACAAGGAGCTGGGATGAGCATTCTGATGGTGACCGGAATTGAAGGCGCCCGTAACTGCGCCGCCGTAGTGGGTGGGCAACTGGGCATGGATGTGGAAGTGGCGGAGGGACGCAAGGCCGCACTGACCGCGCTGCGCCGCCGCGAGTTTTCCGCCGTGGTGGTGGATGAAACCATGGCCGAGTGCGACCCCGCGGCCGCCGAGGCGATCTGCGAGCGCGCCGGGCTGGCGATTCCGCTTCAGATCAACTTTGCACTCTCCGGAGCGGCGCGGCTGACACGGGAGATTCGCGCCGCCCTGCACCGCCGCGAGCGGGAGCAGATGCTGGCCCGCCGCGCGGCGGCGGCAGCCATCGAAACCGAGCTGAAGACCACCATCGCGGGCCTGCTGTTGCATTCGCAGTTGGCCCTGTCGGGCAGCGAACAGTCCTCGCCGATTGCCGACAAGCTGCGCATGGTGGCGGACCTTGCCGGCAATCTGCGCCAGCAGTTGAGCGCGCCGCTCGAGACCCGCGGCCGCACCGCCGCCTGACCACCTGCGGTGGGGCCAACTGCCTCCGGCTTTCTCCGCGCATTGGAAAAGGCGCGGGTAGGGATTGGGTTTGGTCCAGGTCTCGATTCCGTTACCTGGGAATGCCTATTGCGGAACCAGAGTTGATGGTTCCCGAAACCACAGCGTTCAAGTCGACGCGATCATCAGGGATCGGCGACCCTGAACAAAACTCAACAGGACACAGTTACTCTGGTTCCGCTCTAGCCGGGCCCAAAAAGTTTATTGCGTTGCACGCGCATCGCCGGGGCGGAACAAGCCCCGGCGTTTTTTTCGACCGCGCACGGCAGTATTAACAGCCTCGCCCCCAAGCGTCTCCGCAACCATCCCTGCGCAGACCTCCATGGCGCAGGGCGCGGGCGCAGCCATCCCGGCTGGTTCGCGGTAATCTGGAAAGAACATGAAAGACTCAGCCGTACTGCTTATCGACTGCCCTGACCGCAAGGGCCTGGTGGCGCGCGTTTCCGGCCTGCTTTACGAGCGCGGCGCCAATATTCTCCACGCCGACCAGCACCAGGACCACGAGCAGGGATTGTTTTTCATGCGCGTGGAGTGGGCGCTCAACGGGCAGGAATCCGGCGCGGCCGGTTTCGATCTGGACGGCTTCCGGGCGGATTTTGCGCCGCTGGCCGCGGAGCTGGGGATGCGCTGGAAGCTGAGCGCCGGCGCGCGGCAGCCGCGGATGGCGCTGTTCTGCTCGCAGTACCTGCACTGCATGGCCGATCTGCTGCACCGCTTGCGCTCGGGCGAGCTGCACTGCGAAATTCCGGTGATTGTTTCGAATCACCGGGCGGTGGAAAATCTGGCGGCGTTTTACGGGATTCCCTTCGAGTACGTTCCGGTGACGGCGGAAACGCGCGCCGAGGCCGAGGCTCGGCAACTGGAACTGCTGGATCGGCACGGCATCGAGCTGGTGGTGCTGGCGCGGTACATGCAGGTTTTGTCGCCGGCATTTGTTGCGCGCTACCCGGCGGCGATCATCAACGTGCACCACTCGTTTTTGCCCGCGTTTACCGGGGCCAAGCCCTACCACGCCGCCCACGCGCGCGGCGTAAAGCTGATCGGGGCCACCAGCCACTACGTCACCGAGGTGCTGGACGACGGGCCGATCATCGAGCAGGACGTGGCGCGGATCTCGCATCGCGACCAGGTGGAGGATCTGGTGGCGCGGGGGCGGGATCTGGAGCGCATGGTTCTGTCGCGCGCGGTGCGCTGGCACCTGGACCGGCGGATTCTCTGCTACGGCAACAAGACGGTGGTGTTTGATTAAGACAGGGAACAGGGAACAGGGAACAGGGAACAGGGATCAGGGGTCAGAGATCAGGCCGGCGGGGTGCGAAATGTTGGCCCAGATGGTTGCATTCAGGGGGCGAATGTTCGCTTTAATGGTTGCGATTCGGGGCTAATGTTCGCTTAAAGGGTTGCGTTTCGTTGAGGGGTTAACCTTTCAGGGTGCCGTATTTTGCGCATTGGCTGCTGGAAAGGTTCCGAATTGGAAGCAAGGGTTGCTTGAAACTACCCGGCGGCGCCTCAAATCGGGGCTAAAACGGAGCAAATAGCGGTTAAATCGCTGCAAATATGCGCAGTTTTTTGCGATTGCGCTGACTGTGAACAAGGAACAAGGAACAAGGAACAAGGAACAGGGACTCAGGGACCATGGACTGAGGGTTGTGCTTTCTGAACCCCATGTGCCAGACGGCCAGGTTCCTGATCTCCCATGTCTGAAAATCCAGACATGGGCCACCTGTCACTTTGTATGAAACATTTCCTTGCTTCGTGAAAGCATCATTGATGAAAGCGAAGGATTGTTCCATGGTGGGGCCGGTGGCTGGCGGGGGTGGTGATGTAGGCGCGGGGGATTGGGCCGGTAGGTGAAACGCGGCGGCGAGCGTAGCGACTACGGCCCAGCGGGCGAGTGTCATTGCAACTCCTTGGGGATAGACTAGAAAAGTGATGGCGCTTCCGGCTTGTGGCAGAGAACAATGGCGTGTATGTAGGCTTTGGCAACCCGATCGGCTAGGTCCTTATCATAAAATGTGCCAATCGTTATCGTCTCAGTCTCGCCCTTCGTTCTAGACGAAGGGCGCTTAAGAGTCACCGAGAATGTCTCAGGATTGGTCTTCCCAGGCCAGGTACCTACGCCACTTACTAAGAAGATCGACGAACGGACAACCTCGTTTGAGACAACGGAGATGGTTCTAGGGTCCAATATATCGAGATGCAGATCTTGTCTAACCGGAACCTCTTCCTTAGTGACTAATACGTGAATAACAAGTTCATTGGTTGCCTTGTCCATGACCGGTCTGCCGTGTTTATCTGGTACACATTCTTTG
>Ga0302320_10013728_pt1 | contig 16877 bp, 19 predicted proteins | sample Bog_T0_3_FD_202130 | JGI IMG/M metagenome (GOLD analysis project Ga0302320, IMG submission 202130) | Peat permafrost microbial communities from Stordalen Mire near Abisko, Sweden - Bog_T0_3 | ecosystem: Environmental > Terrestrial > Soil > Wetlands > Peat | place: Sweden: Abisko, Stordalen Mire... | reverse complement strand
GTACTTCTAAATCCTCCTCTCAAGGCTTCGCTAATAGTCCGCTCGCAGGCGAATCGGCAGCCCTTCGGTCAGGTCGCTTTTTTTAGTGCTGGTCAGTGAACGCCCTTTCCGACCTTTCCATCCATTCCTTGGCGTAACGCTCGGCTTTAACGCGTCTTCGCAGGCGGGAGATCATCATTTTGACGTAAGGCTCACGGTGCACTTTCGACCACGGTCGACCATGGGCGTACCCAACGTGAACGGTTTTTTGTTTCTTGTCGATCCTTGTGTCGAAGGACGCCGACAATCGCCGAGCATCAAGATGCTGGCCATCCATCTCGTCCAACCGCTCACATATTTCCTTAGCGGAAAGTGTCAAGTTTTTTTCGAACATCTTGACCACTGCTCGTCGCACTTTACCGCGGCCATTTGGGTCGCGGTCGGTAGGATCCAAAACTGCGTAATGCCGCTTCGCGTCCTTATATCCACGCCAGTACCCCAGAGCCGAAAAATAAGACACCATCGCCGTCCATCCGATTCTGAAATTCTTTCCCTCGGGGTGTGATTCGAATGAAGCAACAATGCGGCGTCCCAACTCTATCGTTGCCATTTCGAAGTGGCGTAGGTTCTCGCCGTTGGAAACCAGCATCGTTACCGTCCTGAGAACGCGCCGCACCTCTTTGCGAAGAGGATCGTTTTGCTGTGCTTTCACGTTTCCACTGTAACGTTTTGTTTGTTGTTCTTACAGTCGTAGGTTCCCCATAAGTCACTGTCTATCAAAAGCTTACCTGTAACACATAGCGAAGAGTAACTCACGCAGTCGGGATAAAGCCGTTTTATATTGCCATTGCGGAGAGGCGTCGAAGTAACGCTCCCAATCCAGCCATGTTGAGCAACATGGCTGGAAGGTCAGCGCGTGATTGAAAGATAGCGATGCACGAAAAGAATCAAAACGTTTCCCAGCCGCAGCCTGCTAGCACGGCTGATATTCGCAAGCGCGCAAAGGTCCAGCCCGTGGCGAGCGAAGAACCGGTGCGTACATCCGCCACACCAAAGCGTCCAATCTCGATTGTTAGCGCCGGACCTCAGGAAACTGATTTCCCGAAGTTCGATCTCGGCAAAATCGAAGGAATGTCCGAATCCGAAAGGCGCGCTGACGCCGACTCGATGGACCTGAGTGCGCTGGCAAATTTTATCCGTCCCGCACTGATAGGCATAAAGCGTTTGGTCGAGGCCTATCGCCCTTATGTGCAGAACTTCATGGAGCGGACGGCTCATCAAGGCGAGCAGAAAATGCTCACCAATAAAAAAGGCGAGCCTGCCAGCCGCGAAGAGGTCGTCCGCGAGCAACTCGGCGTCGGCGTTCGTCGCATTAACCAGTTGCTAGCAGCCACAGGGCCGGAGCCGCCAAAGCTCAGCAGGAAACGCCTAACGGAACTACAAGAAGAGGTGGTGCAGGCCGTAGTAGAACAGGGATTTGCGAAGAAGGATGCGGTAGCGATGACAAAGGGTGCTCAGGGAGAGGATTTCGCCTCTTTGTTTAGGTCCGCACTTTCGTGTCGCGTAGGCGGCGCAAATGCGGATCATCCGGGCACCAATCCAGTTGGAGACCGAGAGAAGCAGAATGAAAAAACAGAAGAATCAAGTGATCAAGATTATTCGAGATATTCCCTTAAACAGGAGGATGTGGCTCCGGCGTCCAATCCCGCGACCGAGGCGACCGAACAGAGCGCCCCCAGCGAGCCCGTAAGCGTGACACACGTCACGCATGCAGATATGGTACGGCCCGTGCCGCCGAACGCGGCTGCCGACCAACTCCGCGAAGCTCTATCCAATGAACCCGACCGAGATGTTGCAAGCAGGATGTTGACGGAGCATCTCCGCGCTTATGCAGAAGAGCAGTTCGCCAACGACCGGATTCAGATTAAGGAAGTGAAGGTGACCGTCGAATTCGCTGGTCGCGATCACCGGATCATGCCGGGCGATTGGTTGGAGAAGCGAGAACCGAACTTAACGCCGACGCTCAACAAGTGCACTGGGATTGCCGACTTCATGAAGCGCCGGAGAGTGAAGGAATGGATCGAGGGCAAGTGGGGGAATGAGCACGTGATCTTTCCCCAACGCGAGGGCGATTACCGGGTCATCAGCGAAGAAGTAGCCCGTCGTCTCGCGCCCGAGGCGTTTCCATCATCACCGACAACTCCGGAGGGTCTTTGACGACTACGGCAGCGGTGATCGCCTAGAGGAATCAGCCGCCCTTGTTGTTCGTCCACCTCGTGTTGTGCGAGGTAGCGCATTCGCAATCCCACTCAAAGCCGAGTCGGTGCAGATGGTCGTAACTTCGCCATCCTATTTTGGCCTGCGGCAGTATGCGGGTGGAACCGAGAATGACCTCGGGCGGGAAAAGAACATCGAATTATATGTAAAGCATCTGCTAATGGCCATGCGCGAGGTAAGGCGGGTGCTCAGGAATGATGGAGTCGTATTCCTTAATCTCGGGGACACGTATCACGGGAGTGGCCGCGGAGCGGGCAAGAACGGCACCAATGATATGAAGATGAATCCCCTATGTTCTGGAACTCCACTACGAGGACAGGGAAAAGTAAAGTCTCTATGTCTGATCCCCCATAGGGTAATGATCGCGCTGGAGAACGATGGGTGGACAATCCGAAACGACATCATTTGGGAAAAACCGAACGCCGTTCCGGAGAGCGTCAAAGATAGATGCACGAGCAGCTACGAGCACGTCATCATCATGACCAAGCGGCAGAAATATTTTTGGAATCGGAAGGAAGCGCGGGAGCCGAGTGTCTGTTGGGAGAAAGGCTCACTGGGTGGTGGCGTAACAGCATCGCAAAAAGTCGGCAAAATGGCGGCATGGACGATGCGCCACTCGAATAAAGTGGGCAGTAGCAAGACAGAAAAGCGATTATCTACCGGGGATGTGGTAATGGAGGACGGGTCCGTGAAATGGCATCCAGTCGGCGTTGGCCCAAAGGGGGATGCTCTTATATCTGACGGCACGCACGGCGAACGAACAAAACTGTCGCCTCCGATTGGGAATACGAAACATCAGGCATTGGGAAAACCCACGCTGGTCGGCCATCGGTTTCCGTTCAAGCCCACTCGTAACCTGCGCGACGTTTGGAGCATCCCTACGATGCCCCACAAGGAAAAGCACATCGCGATGTTTCCAGAACAACTGGTCGAACGCTGCATCAGGATCGGCAGCAAGGAAGGGGATGTGGTACTTGATCCATTTGCAGGCAGTGGCACGACGGGAATCGTGGCGAGGCAACTGAGACGCAATGCCGTGCTGCTCGATATCAGCGAGGAATATTGCCAGTTGATGCAAAATCGTCTGTCACAACAGCCCGAGCCGTTTGAGTCGCTTCCTGTTCGAGAGAATAAAGCTAAGGAGTCGAGCGGCGGTCCGATGTTGGACTGTGACCCGTGTTTGCCACAGCCACTGCGGACGCAAACAATCTTAATTAACCAAGAATTCACGCAATGGTCGCGCACGTACTGTGGCTCGAAGGTCCATGCCGCGTTGTGCGACACGCCTTATGGGCTCCATTGGAGTTTACTAGCGGGTCTCCGATCACCTTTCGGCAGGTTCCGAAATGGTGCTCCGACATCAGTTTGGAATTGCGAGGTCCACCCCCCAGCCGATCATCAGCGCCCTCCCGGCTCCGGAAACCCCCGAAGCACTGCGCTGGGAAGAACTGGATGGACTTGTCGCGGAGGGAATGCAGAAGACGAAAGACGGTTCTTGGGATGGGCCGCAGTATTAAGGATAGTGGCATGCAAATGTCGCGAGAATTTTGTCGCTACAGGATTCTTTTATTGCAGTGCAGGGCGGCGGCGCTCTGAAAATTCGGGGGAGTGGGTTTCTGACCTTTCCCACTCCCGCTTCCGAAAGCCTCCAACACCGAACAAGGTCAAAGAAACAGGTCAGAATGGACACAATCTTTGGAGCATCTTTCATAGAAGTTATCCACATGACCTTTATGAGGTCTATTTATGCCAAGCGGAACCACAGTAGCAAAACCTTTCTATATTCCAATGTCCAGCGCTGAGTGGGGGGCTTTATCGCCCGAACGCCAGCACGCCCTCATCGCTGGGGGCAAAGCAAGCCAGCAGATACCGACCGCCTCACAAGTTACCAAACCTCCGACTGAATTCCAATCGCCCAAAGCCAAAGCATTGCTAGAGCGCATCGCGGAAGGGAACGAGCATATCTTCGCGCTCCAACAACTCTGGATTTCGCTGGAACTATGTGAATGCGCACCCGATGCTCGCCAGTTCGGCTTGTGGTTTTACAAGCACGAGTTTGAAGTTGTCTCGGACGCATTTTCTGAGACCGCCATTTGGTTGAGCAAACTGCGTCAGAAGGGGCCGGAGGGAGGTGGCAAGACGCATGATGACAAAGTCCGCTATGCGTCGGCGGTGATGAATGGCATGGCCCGAGCAGCCAATCAGGTAACCGTCAACCAGACCTTCAGTGATGGCGAGGAGTTGCCGCCCGATTGGGGCAACCTGGATGCGACTGAGAAGCGAAAGCTGATTGCCATACACAAGAGCGGCTGCGATGAGTGATATCCGACCGCTTCCGATTGATTTACGCAACCATCTGACGGAGCTAACGGGCAATGAGTTAAAGGTGTGGTTGGCATACTATCTGCACACGAATTTCGAACTCACGTCCTATCCGAGCAACCAAACTATCGCAGCGGAGACTGGAGTTAGCCACGACACGGTGAAAAGCTGTAAGGCCTCATTGCGGCTCAAGGGATGGCTGGACTACACCGGAGATTTTAAGCAGCCGCGGCGAGCAGGCGGTGAGTTTGGGATTCCCGTCATGGAAGTCAGTCTGCCATGGAGAGAAGATTGGGCCACGGTCGTCACAGATTTATGCATGACCTACGACGCCATCACCGTGGTGGAAAAAACCACCCACGGCACCGTGGTGGAAAATTTCCACCCAGAAGGTTCTTCTTCTTGTTCTGGTTTTGGTTCTGGTTCGGGTTCTAGCTCTCTCTCTCCCTCTTCTACGCGCACGCTTTCCGATTCTAATAAGGGCTCCCGTCCCAAGAGCGTGCGCAAGTCCAAAGAAAAGATAAAAGACAAGTCAAAACCTGAAAACCTCGAACCCGAACCAAAACCAAGACCCGCCCCGTCCATGCCTAAGCCCAAGGGGCATGCTCAGGATGGAACACCCTATCCACCACAATTTGATGATTGGTCAAACTTGAACAGGCTTCAATGGTTAGAGGCTCATGGTCGGCACCAAGGCAGCATGGCGGAGACGGTGTGGGAGAAAACTGATGAGACTGAGGTCATGCAGGCGAAACCAACACCAACAGCAACCCCCATTGCACACTCCCCCCGTTCTGCGCCACCCCCAATCCTAGTTGTGTCACCCTGTGCATATTGCGGCGGGCCAGCGCCATGTGAAGACGAGTTGTGCGATGCCTACGAACCTTCAGCGAGATTAAACCCTGCCTCGCCAAGGGTACCGAACCGCAATGTCTCCATGGATAATGATGGTTTCGATGTATAGGGCCTGGAAGGTGGCTGATGTCTTTGGGGATGATAGCGATAAAGAAGACCATCCACTCAGTATTCATACAGAGAGCGGTAGAACGAAAAAGAACGCATCTCGCGAATAGGGGAAAAGCTATGACACCAGACCAGATTAACTTTCAACTCACGGACGAAGTATCCATCGGCATCGGGCATGGGCAAGTAACTCTTCTGGTCGGCAACGATTGGCGCTACATCACTCGCACCAACTTTGGCCGTTTCTTGCTCGAAACACAAGGGTGGACTGGGGCGCAACCTGTCCGAGCTTTACAATGCCTGGAAACCAGTGGAGCCATCCAGTGATTGCACTCCTGTATGCGACAGAACACCCGCATGGCTCAATCTAGTACCGCGAGGTTCTCAGTGCCCCTCCCTGATCGCCGACTTCCGTAGCGAAGGCGAGAGTCTCGGTGCTTTCATCCGGATGCGCACGATTCAATTAAGAGCGCTTCGGGACTGCGCTTGAAGAATCTTCAAAACATCTTGAGCGTAAGTTCCCGAACTTTCAGTCCCCATTTATAGGAGGCTGGTACACGACTTCTCCAGCATCCAGTTTGAGGGTGGAACGACAACAAATCCCGACAACGATGGGAAAAGTGAAGGTTCCTCACCTGGTCGAGGAACTTCCAAAAGGAGCCAAATCATGAATGCACGAGCGGAGATTCAACAAATTCTAATTGCTCAAAAATTGCAGCGCTGGCCGCCTCAGGATGGCTACTTTTTCTTCCGGGGTGAAATGCTTCCGTTCCTTCCTCATACGTTCGCTCCGTTATCTTAACGGACGAACGCTTTCTCCATTTCCAGCTGAGGCAGGACATTAGCACATGCGTAATTCCCGGCTGCGGTGATTCGCGCCACGGTTCGCATGACTGGCGCGGCGAAGAATACGGTCGGCAAGCTACTCGCGGAGATTGCTTGCGCGTGCGCTGCTTATCACAATCGCGCCGTCCGCAATCTCAAGGTGCGCCGCTTGCAGTGCGATGAGATTTGGTCGTTCGTGGGAGCCAAGGCAAAGAATGTTAGCGCGGAGAAAAGCAAGAAGGATGGGGCGATATTTGGACGTGGATCGGAATCGACGCGGATACGAAGCTGGTAGTTTCCTACCTAGTCGGCGGACGCGGGGCGGGATGGGCGAAGGACTTCATGGAAGATTGCGCCAGCCGTATCAGCAATCGCGTGCAGATCACTACAGACGGCCACAAGGGCTACTTAGAAGCGGTCGAAAATGCCTTCGGTGCGGATATTGATTACGCGATGCTCCAGAAAATTTACGGCGCTCCATCGGAGAATGAGACACGCTATTCTCCGGCGACGTGCATCGGCTGTGACATGAAAGTTGTGAGTGGTGATCCTGACCCCAAGCATGTAAGCACGAGCTACGTAGAGCGCCAAAACCTCACTATGAGAATGCACATGCGCCGCTTTACCAGACTGACGAACGGTTTTAGTAAGAAGGTAGACAATCACCGCCACTCGGTTGCACTGCACTACATGTTCTACAACTTCTGCCGAGTTCATCAGACGTTGCGCTGCACTCCCGCCATGGAAGCGGGTTTGACCGATCACATTTGGACTCTTGAGGAATTGTGCGCGTTACTGCCGAAACCAGTCGTCAAAGCTTCTATGATTGAGTCTGATCTTGTGGCGAAGGCGCTAAATCGGTAGCGTGTTCCAATCTCAGATCATCCGCTAATTCCTCTTCAACCAATTCCTGGAGTAGTTTTTCTTGGCGAGAGGCCCAGCGAGCGCCAAACTCCTCTTCCCATTTTTGTATTTTTCTATAAGGCAGAAAGGACAGAGGGCGAGAAGGTGGAACCAAGCGAGAACCCTCTGGAGAATCGACGAAGGTTGGGCCATGAAGGGAAACGATTGCCGTGTAGTTTCCACATCCTTCAATTCTCTCTTTAGTGAGGCCGATAACGTAAGCAGCCAACAGTTCCGTGTGCCGCAAATCGTGGATGTCACCTAAATTATCCATGAGACTCAGCGCGAAATGTGCTCCAGCGCCAACCGCCACATAAGGGACTGCGCGTCTCAAGGTTGCTCCATGAGAAACGAAAAGGCATGTTTGGTATTGAACATACGCACCCACCAGAATGCTTATCTCTGGAGGGCTGGGAGATACGGACAGCGGAAACAGGTACTTTTTGTGAAATGTATGAACCTTGTTGGCAAGAAACGTTTTGAAATCAGCTTGTGTCGCATCGGTATTCAACCCCTCTAACGCATACGCAAAGAATGCATCCAGATAGCCAGCCTCACCCGCTCCCGTAAAAGCACAGCCCATTTTCGGGGGAGAGGCATTCTCACCTGAGCTAACGTCGCCAACAAAAGTTAATATCTTTTGTTGAGATCGCTTGTAATACTGGTCGGTTTCTTGTGCGTCGGCTGCGATCACAATTCCGTCTCGCGCTGTCATGCCGATGCATATAGTCATGCGTTTAGGTTTAGGCAGCCGCTTGGCTTTGGGGTGGGGTTTCATTTACCACCCGCTTTAGCATAGCCTTTGCCTGTGGAAAAGGAAACTAACCCACTACCCCGGGCCGTCGGTAGTGTCCTAATAGTGCGTTAATGGCTTTGGTCAAAATTGGACAGTCAGTTCTGAATACGAATTGGTAGCATAAACACCAATGCTCCCCACATCCCTAGAGCGGCTTACCAGTCTATGGTTAAAGCTTATGGCCGCGCACGATCCAGCCCAGCGAGAAGCCGACCTATGGGCATTCAGAGATGCCCTGCATGAGCACATGGATCAACGCGGAAAAGAGAAACAACAAGAAGCTGCCGATTCCGCTAAGCGCGTGGATTTAAGGGCAGTCTCTAACTGACGCAATCTGGCGCGGCACTCTTTGATCCGGCTTTCGGCGATTTCCCGGTCGGGCAAATAGGGTGTCGCGCAGGGGCACCAAAGTATGCCACATAGAACGCAGGACTCAATTGGGCAGCGTTCATTGCCCAGAAGCGCGATACCTCCTCTGGTAGTCGGGCGTGCTCGCCTGCCCTACGTTATGGAGCAGCCATTCGTAGTCCGTCACATGTTCGGGCGGAATCGTGCCCACCACCGTCTGGGCGAACTGATTGATCAGGTCGTACATGGAGGATTCACCGTTTCGGCTTCTGCCTCCGCCTGTCCCAATTCTTGAATCCCAGAACCTTCTTTATGTGCAGTCGGTATTCGTGGGCGCGGCGATCCTTCGTGATCCTATGGATCAGCACCGTGACTTCGGGGACTGGCGGATTCATCCCATTGATCAGGCGCAGTTCAAACGGGACTGAGACCTTCGCGAATCGCTTCGTCCAATAGGGTTTGATCTTGCGGTATTCAATCTTTTTCGTGCCTGCGATAATCTGCGCCAGCCACTCGCGCTCGATTGTCGTCGTTATTCGGTCGTAACGAGTCTTCATCTTAAGTTATCTCCGATGGGTTTGTCCCGCCTGCCCGTTCCATTTTTTCAGTCTTCGGGAACAGGCTCGACGACAATGCAATGAATGATGATCTCGCTCATTTCTTTTATCGAAAACGTCATAGGAGGCTCATCGTCCTCAAATCTGAATGCTCTCTTCGGTTTAGGAACACCGCATGGGATGGTATTTTCCCAACCATACTCCAAGGCATCTCCCTCGACGCGAGGACGAAATGCCCCGCTGCCGCCATTTCCTTCGTAAGAGATTACCGCCGACGCAGGGTCGAAGATGACCCTCGTTGTTCGATCATGCACCTCATGTCTGAGCGTGAATTCATTGCCACTAGCATTTTCGCTGTAGGACAACATCGCTTCAGGAAGTTCTTCGTTGATTTCCTCGACGTGGCGCTTCAATGAAGCCTTAAGTTCGTTCCACATCTTCGCGCCTTCATCCGCCACAATTTTCGCGTCGTGCTGTTGCTCCTTCTTGGCTGCTTCAAACTCAGACAACTGCTTTTGCAGAGCGTCTTGCATTTGTTGAACGAAACTCTTTTTTAGCGGCTCATCCATGATGTCTCCGAGGCAGTGACAGACCGTAGTTTACCCATCTAACATAGACTCCTGCCATGTGCGGACGCTACCGATTGTCGAAGCGGAAGCAGCTTGTCGAGGAATATTTCGACAGCGCCCCTTGGGATGACGACTGGAACCCACGCTACAACATCGCGCCGACTCAGCCAGTCCCGGTGATCCGCCAGCATCCGAAGGAACCTGTTCGCCAGATTTCGACTATGCGTTGGGGTTTGGTTCCGTCTTGGGCAAAGGACACATCCGGCGCGGCGAGAATGATCAATGCACGGTCGGAGACGGCACACACCTTGCCTGCGTTCCGTGAAGCGATGAAGTATCGCAGGTGCATGATCCCAGCAGACGCGTTCTACGAATGGAAGCGAGACGGCAAAACCAAGCAGCCATTTTGCTTTGAGGTAAATCAGGGGCAGTTGTTTGCGTTTGCAGGACTGTGGGATCATTGGAAAGACCCTAGTGGCAACTGGATCAAGACCTGCTCGATCCTCACCACGACCCCGAATGCCGTGACCTCTTCTGTCCATGACCGTATGCCAGTCATCCTCGATCCCGATAGCTATGACCTGTGGCTCGATCCGGGCATGAAAAACGCAAACGCCGCTTCCGAACTGCTGAAGCCCTGCGATGCTCGGCTGATGCGGAGCTACCCAGTGAGCATGCGAATCAACCACGTCGCAAATGATGACGAGGAATGTTCGCGATCTGTCGAACTCGCCGAGGTTCAGAATCGTCGACTGTTCTCTTAGCGAGTTACGTCCGCTTGATCGTAAAATAAGAAACGATAGGAACCGTCAAACTAATCGTGTACGAAGACTTGAACGATGTCGCTCGATTGAAATTCGTCAAAGAGATGGAATCTATCGCGGCGCAGACGCGCCAGAACTTACAAGACGCAGCAAATCGTTTTGCAGCCACAGCAGGCGCGGGTATCCGTAGCGGACAGCACGACGCTTTATTGTGCCGATTACGGATCGACGGAGCCGAACAGATGGCTCGCACTTTGTTTCAAATATGGGTTGATCTAATAAAAAAGCGCAACGGCCACATTGCCCGAGGCGACATCGCTTTCATCGGGAACAAAGTTGAGGAGTCTGTTGGTGCACAAAAAGCAAATCTGAAAAAGGTATTCGCCCAGCAAGGGGGTGCGGTCGTCCCGACGATGCTACAGGAGGTCGGGATGCGAATGCACGCGGTATCCGCTAGTGCCCGGCGTGATTTGGAGATCATGGTGCGGGAGCATGAGGTGTTGTCGAAAAAGGCTATTGCGGAGAAACAATCCATGAACAAAGCTCCTAGTCGCTACTCTGTTGGCCGTCGCGTGTTATTCGGCATGGCAAACCAACCTGCAACTGTAAAATCTGTTGCCGACGTTCCCGACCAATCTGGCGATTTTGTCCACGAACTTCTAGCGGATAAAACACAGCAAGTTGTACGGGTTCTTAGTTGCGACATACGCCCCTTTCCAGACTTGGACGAAGATTTACGAGGTAACCTGCCCATGATTCATATCGAAAATAGCAATGTCGCCAACCTGAATCTGGGTTCACAGATCGGAACAATCAACGCTGCAATACAGAACATTTCTAAGGGCGATGAATCGCAGAGGGAATTTGCGCGTGCACTGGAGGAGTTTACACAGGCAGTGGTGTCTGAAGCCCTTTCAGATGCCGATAAACGGGAAGTTGTGGAGGCGCTATCAACTATTGCAGAACAGGGTACCAAGAAACCTGAGGAACGATCAACAGGAACGTTGAAAGCGTTAGTGGCGTGGATTCCAACTGCCATAGCAACAGTGCATCATCTCACAGCTTTATGGGATAAATTCGGCCCGATCATTAAGGGTTATTTGGGTATTTAATCTCTTGAAAAGGTCGTGAACACATTGGCCGACATGCCGGACTTTGAAAACGAATCTAAGGTAAAGCTGCGCTGGTACATTGAGAATTTCCCGAGTCCGCACCCGTTCTTTCAACCCGCAATGGCTGCGCTCGAAAAGAAAGAAGCGGAAGACGATTTGCGAAGTTCGAATCAGTCCACAATTCATATCCACAACAGCAACGTGGCCAACTTGAACCTCGGATCGCAGGTTGCGACAAACACTGCGCAGACGATTGGGCAAGACGTGGACCGCAGACTTGTGGACCGCAGGCTTGTGGACAGAATCGGCGAATTCAAAGAACAATTGAGACGGACGGTGAGAAGTGCCGACTTGGAATGGTCGCTTCTCAACAAGCCTGAGAAGCGGATTACGCCTCAGATGATTTGCAAACAGGTCGATGAATTCCGCGCAGTCTTGGCTCAACTCTATAGCCGATGCCCAACGACGGTTGATTCGCAGCCATTGCGCACCGCAATCGAAAAGTTGGATGCCACAAGACCTTATCGCTTGGGGAACCTGATCGGTTCTCAGAGGGAAGCTGACCAAGTATGCGAAAAGATGGAAGCCGCACTCACTGCTGTTCGCGAAATGCTCCACTGATACCCTCACCGATTTGGCGGCAAGGCACTTTGGCGGCTCGGCGGCGGATCACCCAGAGAACACACCTTCACAGATCAAGCACGTGCGCACCTCCGACCGACGACGAGGAATGAGTTCCGCCCCCTTTACCTTACGTTGCTACAACGATTGACGTGCCGATAGTCAGACCCCATCGTGCGATTCACGATCTTCGCAACCTGTTTCCCGCTCAACGAGTGATGTTTCGCCTTCAAAACAGCTAGTGCAACTGCGGCAACTGCGTTCCAAGTCTCATCCAGCAACCGCTGAGTCCTGTCGGTTAACGATACGAGCACTGCCGCTGCGGTCTGTCCGGGTTTCAACGGGACGTGTCGAAGCAGCTCATGCAGAAGCCGCTCGTCGGCCTGCCATCGGTCAAGTTTCAGTTCGGCGCGGTAGCTCGATTGGTGAGCTGCCCAACCGTCGTGCTTAAATGTTGACAGTCAATTTGTGCTGGGCGAGTTCGCCAGCCAGTACGACCATTATTGATCTCTCGATTTCCTCGCCATCGACCTTTTCGGATTTCGTCCACAGGCAAACCTTAACCTCGCCGAGCTTCGTCCCCAAGGTCGCAGGGTCGCGAACTGGCCGCGACCAGAGATTGATGCCGGAACCTAGAGGCCCGATTCCAAGACGAAGTGCCACTACTGCGTGGCCCGCTTCGTGAAAAGCGTTCTCACGCATCTCTGGGCAAGTAAGAGACTCGGGTGCTTGCTCCATTCCGAGAAGCTCACGAATCACGTCCTCCTGAACGCGACCGACAGCTTCCCGTCTGGACGGATCATCCACCATTCTTCAGCTCCAGAAGTCAGTTTATCGTGGGCGAAGTCGTTCCACCTGATGACGGCGAATAGACACGAAGCGATGCCATCCGTGTAGCTCTGACATCTCATGGGATACCTTGACGATGACTTTTATCGTGGCTACACTCTTGGAACCTCAGCGAATCGTTGGCCTTCTGGGGTCAGGGAGGTAGAAAAGTGCTCTCTATAGCTACCCGTTCTGGGTACGTTTGGACGGTCCTGACTAAAGTTACTCGTATCATGCTACTGGTTGTGATCCTCCCATCCGGAGGGCTTGCTGGATCGTCGGGGCATGATCTGGACTACCAAAAGCGCGGTGACCGGTGGGAAGGAATAGTCGCGCCTAAAGAGTCCGGGAATGACATCGAATTACTCTCAGCAATTGTCGATTATGAAGAGCCAGCTACGGCCATGCCTGACTCCTTGGCAATTCGCTTCTTCTTGAGCAAACCGAGCCCCGCTTCTCTAACAGTACGAGGAGTTCGAGCGCAGCCGCATTACTGGATGAAAGTTCTTCCTCCGAAACAATGGAAGTCTGGCTTCTTCAACGAATATCGTTGGGCAACTGCAGAAGTCATTCGTAAACTGGACATCGCGAACATTTACGACTTGGGGGCGGTTGTTAGTTTGACTCAGGATCTTGAGGTAACGGACGCCGTTGATGTCGAAGTAGCACCTGTCATTTTGTACGGCTCAAAGCTGCCAACGTCCGCTGATGGCTATCGTTTCACCTTTAAGCCCATCACTTATGAAAAACTTACCTGTAAGATCTACGAAGAAAACTCGCCTCAACGAGGGGCTATTTTCTCCGTCGCCCGCCCAGACCTAAGACCCGGAGTTCCATTTGATGTCGTGTGGCCCAGCTCGTTGGCGAATGAAGGATGGTATCGACTGGAACTCAAAGGCGTAAAATCCTTCAGCAATCAGCCAGTTGATAAGGTTGTCCGCTTCTTCAACCACAAACTGGTAAACAAATGAGCAAAGGTCGCATGAATAGGAATTCTCGAAGGATTGTATTGTTTGCTCTCCTCATGGCGCCTACGACCATTGGGGCCTTGATCGGAATCACGCTTATGAGGTTGCACTGTCCTTCACGCGTCCGAATCCTACTGACAGTTAATCATATTGGTTTTGACGAGATACAATCCTCGTTGGGAAATGAGCTATTCCGAGGGCTTGACACCGCGTCTTTCGCAATTAGCAATTTGAGCACCGCTGACATTGTCACGCGTCGTCTGACAGTAGCCGATCCACGACGATACGACCCGCGATCCGACACCTACCCAAATACTGCGTGGACACCAATCGTCCTGAGCCAGTCAGGGGTCAGCTTTCATGGGCAACCTCCACCTGCCCTTCCGTTCTTAAGCATAAAACCTGACGCTCGGGTCGGGGGATTGCTTACCATTGATCCGATCAATGTGCCGTCTCAGTCTCGAATAGCGTTCGAAGTAGCTAAAGACATCGGTGAAAATGGCGGCCGGTCTGAATCGGCTGGTTCCCAGCGACCCACGTCATATCCCATCGAACTTCAAGTGACTCTTGAGTTGCAACAATCGATAAACGTTTTTCTTCATGGCCCAAGTCAGATTCGGGTCAGTGACTGTGAAGTACGGGCAGGCGGGGCTTTTTCGGCTTCAAACCAATCAAGCACATACCACGTGGATCCGGAAAGTGACAGCTCTTCGATTCGAGTAAGCCCCGGAAGCGGGCCATTCTCCCTATTCTTCACTCCTACCGCCGGTTCGAACTTTCTGTCTCCCGGTCCGATTACAATATCCCACCCGACAGTTGTCCGTGCAATTCCGAATACCTCACCCGAACGCTTTGAATCGGCGTTAGTGAAAGGAGCAGTCGGAGAAATTCAGTACTTGGATTACGCCACCGTTCCCAAGAAGCCGATTCCGTCCGATGAATTGCTTCACTTTGACAATGAGGCAGTATTTACCGTGGTGAGTATGAATATTTCGACAGCCAGCAACGGAATACAAGTCACGCTAGAAGGCGATCCAAAGGCTAGTTACGGCACCTCAGTCTCGATGCAACATGATCCGTTCCAGCTGTCTTGTTTTGATAGGGTGAAGGAAAATCCCGATCTGCGGGTGCTCTTTGGAAGCCTAGCATGGCTAGTGGCTACCACAGTAGCTGCCTACAAATTTATTAAAGAATTGCGCGAAGGGTGAGCGATGAAAAAGGCGTTGCCAATCGTATCCATCATCCTGTGGGCCATATTTATACAAACGTCCACAGTGTCAGCGCAGATTACTGACCTTGAGCCCGCGGCTGTAAGGATCATCAATCCTGTTTTAGGAACGTCGGGCGGAGGATTTGTTTTTAGACGCGGTGGGGAAGACGGTTCAGCATACGTCCTGACTTGTGAACACATTGTTACGGGTACCCAGAAGGTCAAAGTGACCTTCTTCGCGCAACCCGACAAGTCGGTAGAAGGCTCTGTTGTCAGGGTATCCCGAGGCAAGGACCTCGCGATCATTAAGGTTAGCGACCCCGAAAGCATTCCACCGAATACAATGATTATGGTTCTTAGCCAGCCGAACTTGATCAGACCGGGAATCACGTTCCAAATAATCAACTATTCCAATCAGAATGATCTATGGTCTATTTTGCAAGGTAGTGTCGACGCCGTTCGGGATGAAGTCATTAACGCTGACGACCCTGAGAGCGTCCGCATAATTCGCTTTTCGGCCAATGTAAAAGAAGGTGATTCTGGCTCTGCGTTAGTCCTCGACGATCAAGTGATTGGAATAGTGAGATCCGGGGTTCCATCTGGCCCTGATCATGAGTCTGCCACGGCAATCCATTTGTCCGTAATTCAAGAGTTTCTCCAAGACCTGCTGCCCAAAACAGCAACCGGCCTGTGGGGGGACAAGCCTTTCCTGCCGAGACTACCTGTGACACTGGATGAAAACGCCAAGTTATGCGCTATGGCATTTTTAGATCTGGTCATACAAGATAAGCTTGAGGCGGCTTACAATTCGACTGCTGCAGCCACGAGGGAGCGGATCTCGGAGTCCACTTTTGTTGGAATGTACTCACGCTTTGCAGCGACGGCGGCGCGGGGTATCGTCGAAAGGACTGTTGGCGATGTTCAGGATCTAAGTTTTCCTCCTACAGCACCAGAGGTTGCAACGCACACCTATGTGATAGTGTTCGAAACGAAATACAAAGCTGATCCAACCGCCAAATCCTTCGAGACGGTTACGGTCATTAAAGAAGGTGGAACATGGAAAGTATTCTGGTTTCTACCGAATCGGCAAGCGGTTCAGTCCGGAGAAGTCGATACTGTGAGTTCGCAAGAAAACGCAATTAAAACGGAAGCTCTTGCAGCTCTTCAATTGTTGCACGAGAATCAACTCTCTAAACTGTACCGCGATAAGTTTGCCGATCTCCAAAAGCGGAGTCTAATGACGACCGAGGCGAAAGCGATTTCGATATTGACACCGATCGTACAAGCTGGTCCGGGGGGACCTGCCGAACGAACGGTTCTGTTCCTGAGAAGTATGGACAAGATGTCGACTTTGTTCCCCGACGTAAAGGGCGAGTTTTATGAGGTGGTTTTTCTAGCAAGATATACGGACAGCAAATATCAAGAAACCGTATTCCTCGTGAAGGAACAAAATGCATGGAAGATTGTTGCGATTTACATTGTTAGAGCGCTCTGAAGCACTATCGACCTTTGGCTTAAGTCGTCAAAACTGCCCGTAAGGAGCTGTCAATGGAACAGCGATTGAAGGAACATGTATCCGTCGCCGAATGTCTGCGATGGTACCTCGTCATATCACTTCTTTTGCTCGGGAGTGGTTCGGCGTTTGCGACAGATAGTAGTTCGTTTGGAGGAGAGTGGGTCTCCCGAACTGTTGAGGGGGCAGGCGCGATTAACGATAATCCCCAATGTGCGATGATAAGCTGGACTGATCGCAAAATAAAGTTGGAGCCGATCTCTGGGAACCCAACAAGATTCAGGGGAGAATGGGATCGCGGCTTCACCGGTCTATGGATGGC
>Ga0302320_10013725_pt1 | contig 16881 bp, 15 predicted proteins | sample Bog_T0_3_FD_202130 | JGI IMG/M metagenome (GOLD analysis project Ga0302320, IMG submission 202130) | Peat permafrost microbial communities from Stordalen Mire near Abisko, Sweden - Bog_T0_3 | ecosystem: Environmental > Terrestrial > Soil > Wetlands > Peat | place: Sweden: Abisko, Stordalen Mire... | reverse complement strand
CGTCTCCAGACTGCGTCACGCTCCTCGACCGATGTCCTGCATCGGCCTTCGGAGCCTCCCTTGCTGGAAACGCGGCTGGGCACCCTCTCGACCCCTTCTCCTATCGAGATAGGCTCTGCAGCTCGTAGGCCTCCAGCTCCCGCCAGAGTTCTTCCTGGTCCGGGCGCCGGGCCCGGCATGACGCCAGCGCGGCGCGGAAGCCGCAGCGGTCCAGCAGGCCCTTGGCCGGCGCCTGCTCCACCCGGGCCCGGCAATGGGCCTCCCAGCGGGCCCGTTCGGGGAGGGTGAGGGTCTCGGGCCAGTTGCGGGCGCGGTAGCGGAAGTAGAGTTCCCCGAGCCGCCGGTCCGTGAAGGCCGGCTTGAGCGCGGCCATGGCCGCGGGCGGGGTGCGGCTGATGCGGTCCAGCCAGGCGCGGTCCTGGCTGGGGAAGAAGCCGGCGTAGATGGCGAAATCCGGATCCTGGGAACCCTCCGGGAAGCTGGCGGCCAGGGCCTCCAGCACCCGGGCGCGGAACGCCCCGTGGGCCTGCAGCCGCGCGCCCAGGGCCTGGGCGCCGGCCAGGTCCACCTGCCAGCGCTCGGCCACTGCCGGCGTGAGCAGGCGCAGGTCCCGCACCACGATGGGGCAGCGGTTGCAGTGCAGGGTCTTGGCGGGCAGGCGGGTCAGGCCTTCCTGGGCCAGCGCTTCGCCGCTCTGGAACAGCCGCCGGCGCAGGGCGTCCGGGGCCAGGTCCAGGAAGGGCTCGAACGGGTGGCGCAGGTCCCAGAGCGCGATCTCATTGGGCCGGCCGGGCAGATCGCCCAGGGGCCACACCAAGGAGAAAGCGCCCTGGGCCGCCTTGAACATCCCGGACACGTGGATGAGCGCCTGGGGATGGCCGGGGTCCACCTGGCTCCGGACCCAGTGCTTGTTCCGCGCCTTCAGGGCGAACTCCCACAGCTTGGGCTGGGCCGACCTGAGCCTGCGCGCCAGGGCGATGGTGGCGCGCACGTCGGCCAGGGCGGTGTGCGCCTGGGCATGGGGGATGCCGTTGGCGGCGGCGAGGTGCTCCAGGCGGAAGCTGGGGCTGCCGTCCTCCCCGTCCGGCCAGCACAGGCCTTCGGGGCGGAAGGCCCGGGCCAGGCGCAGCACGTCCAGCAGGTCCCAGCGGCTGTTGCCGTTCTGCCACTCGCGCGCGTAGGGGTCCAGGAGGTTGCGGTACAGGGTGCAGCGGGTCAGCTCGTCGTCGAAGCGCAGGCTGTTGTAGCCGCAGCTGCAGGTTTCCGGCACGCTCATCTCCCGGTGGATGGCGCCGATGAAGTCCCGTTCGCACACTCCCAGCCGCTGGACCGTGCCCGGCCCGATGCCGGTGAGGCCGCAGGCCGCGGGGTCGGGCAGGTAGTCGGGGCTGAGCCGGCACCAGCTTTCCAGCGGCTCCCCCACCAGATTGAGGTCCGGGTCGGTGCGCTGGCCGGCGAACTGGGCCGGCCGGTCCGCGCGGGGATCCAGTCCGAAGGTCTCGTAGTCGTGCCAGTAGAAGGTGGAGGCCATGGCTGCGAGGATACGATGGGTGGCCGCCTCCTGGTATATGATTGGACAACACCCTCCATGATTTCCCTGGAATTCCAACGATATGGTCATCACCCCCCTGGAAATGAAGCAATTCATCATCGACACCCTCGGCCTGGAAGACCTGACTCCCGAAGCCATCGGCGACGAGGAGCCCCTGTTCGACGGCGGCCTGGGCCTGGATTCCGTGGACGCGCTGGAGCTGGGCATCGCCTTGCGCAAGCGCTTCCGGGTGGAGGCGGCCGACCAGGATCCCGCGCTCAAGGACCATTTCCGCACGGTGGGCAGCCTGGTGGCGTTCGTGGCCGGGAGCGGCCAGGGGCCCCTGGAAGCCGGGACCTGACCCGGGCATGGGCTTCCTGCCACTCTGCCAGCTGTTCCGGGAGGCCCGCGCTCCGGACCATCCCGTGGCCCTGCGCCTGGATCCCGCCGCCGGGCCGGCCCCCAGGACCTGGGCCGAGTTCGCCGCGGCCGCCGCCTGGGCCGCGGACGGGTCCCGCCGGGCCGGGGGCCGGCGCTGGGTCCTGGCCTGCCCGGATGCCTGGGATTTCGCGGCGGGGCTGTTCGGCCTTCTGCAGGCGGGACGCACGGTGGTCCTGCCGCCCAATTTCCAGCCCGAGACCCTGCGCGGCCTGGAGCGGGAGGCGGACGGCGTGCTGCGCGAGACCCGCGCCGGCGCGGTGGCCGCGCCGGTCCCGGCGCTGGAGGGCAGCGTGGAGTTCTGGACCTCCGGCAGCACCGGCGAACCCAAGGGGGTGCCCAGGAGTCTGGCCCAACTGGACGCCGAGGTGGCGATGCTGGAGCGGACCTTCGGCCACCTGATGCCGGACGGGCCCATGGTCGGCACCGTGCCCCACCACCACATCTACGGCTGCCTGTTCCGGCTGCTCTGGCCGCTGGCGGCGGGTCGGCCGTTCCTGACCGAACCCGTGGGGGATCCCGCCGAGTTCCGCCGGGCCCTGGCCCGGCTGCGTCCGGCGGCGGTGGCGGCCAGTCCGGCCCACCTGTCCCGGCTGCCGCAGCTGCTGGATCTCGACACCCTGTCCGGGCTGCCCGGGGTGGTCTTCTCTTCCGGCGGGCCGCTGGCGTCGGCGGACGCCGCGGTGTGGGCCCGGCGGGTGCCGGGCGGGGTGGCGGAAGTCTACGGCAGCACCGAGACCGGGGGCATCGCCTGGCGCCGCCAGGAGCAGGACGGGCCGGACTGGACCCCGTTCGCGGACGTGGCGCTGGCGTTCCAGGCCGGGGCGCTGGTGGTGACCTCGTTCCGGGCCGGCCCCGAGCCGCTGCGCATGGAGGACGCGGCCCAAGCGGTCCCGGGCGGGCGGTTCCGCCTGCTGGGGCGGCTGGATCGGACCATCAAGCTGGAGGAGAAGCGGATCTCCCTGCCGGAACTGGAACAGGCCCTGGAGGCCCACCCCTGGGTGGCCCGGGCCGCGGTGGTGCTGCTGGAGGGGATCCGGCCCACCCTGGGGGCGGTGGCGGTGCTCAAGCCCGGGGCTCCCGCCGAGCGCGCCCTCCTGGTGGGCACCCTCAGGGCGCACCTGGCCCTCCGGTTCGAAGGCATGGCCCTGCCCAAACGCTGGCGCTTCCCTAAGGAGCTGCCCTACGACGGGCGGGGGAAGCTGACCCCCCAGGCGCTGGCCAGGCTGTTCCAGGCGGAACCGGGGCGCCCGGCTCCGCCCTGAGCTGCCGCCTGGATGCTGCGCGGCCCGCCCCGGGTGCCGGCGCGCTATGCTCAAGGTCTGGAGGTCCAGGGTGGCGCAACCCCCATCGAGTGGTTCAACTTCTTTGCCGTCTGATCCGCCCGTTGAGGGTGCGGTGGAAGTGGGGGCTGTCCGGCTGACCCTTGAAGCGGTGCTGCGGGTTTCCCGAGGCTGCCCGGTGGTGCTGTCCGAAGACCCCGGCTTCCGGGCCCGGGTGGAGGCCAGCCGGGCCTTCCTGGGCGATTTGCTGCGGGAGGGCACGGAAGTCTACGGGGTCAACACCGGCTACGGCGACTGCTGCACCGTGGCCATCCCCCACGAGCTGCTGCTGGAACTGCCCCGGCAGCTCACCCGCTACCACAACTGCGGCCTGGGCCGCTTCCTGGATCCGGAGGAGACCCTGGCGGTACTGCTGGCCCGGCTCAATTCGCTGGCCCAGGGCTATTCGGCCGTGCGCTTCGAACTGCTGGAGGCCCTGGCCGCGCTCATCAACCACCGGATCCTGCCGCGGATTCCCGCCGAGGGCTCGGTGGGCGCCAGCGGCGATCTCACCCCGCTGTCCTACGTCGCCGCTGTGCTCATGGGCGAGGGCGAGGCGCTCCGGGACGGGGCCGTGGTTCCCGCCCGGGCGGCCCTGGAAGAGGCCGGCCTGCCGGTGCTGGAGCTGGCGCCCAAGGAGGGGCTCGCCCTCATGAACGGCACCGCGGTCATGACCGGCCTGGCCTGCCTGGCCTACCAGCGGGCCGAGCACCTCAGCCGCCTGGCCTGCCGGCTCACCGCGCTGTCGGTGGCGTGCATCCAGGGCAACCGGGAGCACTTCCACCCCCGGCTGTCCCAGCTCAAGCCCCACGCCGGGCAGGGCGAGGCGGCGGCCTGGATCTACGCCGATCTGGGCGGCGGCGACGCGGGCGCCCTGCGGCTCCAGGACCGCTACTCGCTCCGCTGCGCGCCCCACGTGATCGGCGTCCTGCGCGACGCCCTGCCCTGGATCCGCCGCGACCTGGAGAACGAGCTGAACAGCGCCAACGACAACCCGCTGTTCGACGGGGAGGCGCGGCTGATGCTCCACGGCGGCCACTTCTACGGCGGCCATGTGGCGTTCGCCATGGACGGGCTGAAGGTGGCGGTGGCCAACCTGGCCGACCTCATGGACCGCCAACTGGCGCTGCTGGTGGATACGCGCTACAACAACGGCCTGCCCGGGAATCTGTCGGGGGCCCAAGCCGCCAGGGCCCCCATCAACCACGGGCTGAAGGCGGTGCAGATCGGCTCCAGCGCCTGGGCGGCGGAAGCCCTGAAGCTGACCATGCCGGCCTCGGTGTTCTCCCGTTCCACCGAGGCCCACAACCAGGACAAGGTCAGCCTGGGCACCATCGCCGCCCGGGACTGCCTGCGGGTGCTGGAGCTCACCGGACAGGTGGCCGCGGCCCTGGTCCTGGCCACGCTCCAGGGCCTGGAGCTGCGCCGCCGGCAGGGGGTCCCGGCCCTGGAGCGGCTCTCCGCCGAAGCCCTGGCCGCCCTGGCGGAGATGGGCGCCGGCTTCCCGTTCCTGGAGGAGGACCGGCCGCTGGACACCACCCTGCGCGCCCTCTGCGCCGACCTGCAGGCCTGCCGATGGAGCCTTTACCCGTGAAGCTGAAGCTGGCCCTCCTGCTCCTCCTGCTCCTGCCCGGGGCGGTCCTCCAGGGCCAGATGCCCAGCGGCCTCACCGCCCACCTGGCGGAAGCCGCCTGCATCCACCTGGACTTCAGCCAGACCCGCACCCTGGCCGCCCTGTCCCGGCCCCTGAAGGCCAGCGGCAGCCTGGTCCTGGACCGGGACAAGGGGGTGATCTGGGCGCTCCAGCATCCGGTGGCACTCACCTACGTGATGGGCCCCAGGGGACTCCTGGTGGTGAACGGCGACGGCAGCCGGGAGCGCAAGAGCGCCCGGGAGGCGCCGATGGTGGCGCAGATGGGGCAGATCTTCCAGGCGCTGGCCAAGGGCGACTGGCATGCCCTGGATGCCTATTTCACCGTGACCGGCGAGGGGCGGCCCGAGCGCTGGGAGGTGAACCTGACGCCCAACGCCCAGGCCGCGGCCTTCGTCAAGCACATCCGCCTCAACGGGGGCCGCTTCATCGACCGGATCCGGGTGGACGAGGCCGCCGGGGACCGCACCGAGCTGGTGTTCCAGCACCAGACCATGGACGCCCCGCTCACCGGGGCCGAAGCCGCGCTGCTGGCCCAGTAGGCCTACGCGTCAAAATAACCTGGACATTCGATTCGAGTCCCGGCATAAGGCACCGCAGCAAAATAATCTGAAAAGAACAGATTATTTTGACGCGTTGCCTAACTATTTCGGCAGGTGCCGGCGGGCATGCCCATAGAGCGCCGGCCAAAGCACCGCCAGGGCCTCCTGGACCAGCACCGGCAGCACCGGCCGCCCCCCGCCCCGCACCCAGAGCCGCTCGGCGCCGCGCAGGGCGGCCAGGAGCAGGGCGGCCTCCAGCTGCGCGATCCGTTCGCCCTGGGGCCCCGCGGCGCCCCAGCGGCCGAAATGGGCGGCGAACAGGTCCAGGTAGTCCTGGTCCAGCGCGGCCCGCCGGGCGCGCAGGGCGGGGTCCGCCTCGATCCGCTCCAGGCGGCGCAGCCAGTGGTCCCGGTCTTCCTCCATGTGCCGGGCCAGGGCCTGGAGGGCCTCCGCCAGTCCCGAGCGCTCCACCGCCTCGCCCAGGCCCCGCACCAGCTCTGTGTGGTCGTGGAAGAACAGGGCCTCGGCTCCGGGCTCCGGGATCGCCATGGCCCGCTCCAACGCCTCCCGCCTCTGCTGCTCCTGCCGTTCCTGCCTGCGCCCGCCCATCTGGCCATTCTACGGGCCCCGCGCGAATATTCGTCCACGTTCCTGCCGTCGAGACGGGAGAATGGTGCCAATGAGAGCCTTCCGCCCCCTCGCCCTGCTCCTGCCCCTCCTCCTGGCGGGGTGCCGGGGGCCCGCCGACACCGGCGTCCACCTGGCGCCGGGGGTCACCTTCCGGCTGTGCCTGCCGGAAACCGGGCCGGACCTCTTCGCCACCCAGGAGATGGTCATGACCTTCCCCGGCGGGCGCCAGGAGACGGCCATCGCCGCCATCGAGAACCGGGGCGGGGTCATGAGCCTGGTGGTCTCCACCCCGCTGGGCCAGACCCTGTTCGTGGTCCAGGACCGGGGCGGGGCGGTGACGGTGGACACCCGGGTGCCCCTGCCGGCGGGGCTCGACCCGCGGGCGCTGGCGGCCCTGGTGCAGTTCACCCTGTGGCCCGCGGAGGCCCTGCGCGCCAGTCTGGGGCCGGGGCTCCAACTGGAGCTGGACGGGGCCCGGCGCACCCTCCTGTGCCGGGGCCGGGTGGTCTGGACCGTCAACCGGAAAGGGGAGGCCATGGTCCTGGAGAATCCCGCCCTGGGCCTCACCGTGCGCGTGCGCACCCTGGAGGACTGAGCGCGCCCCGGCAACCCCGCCCCTGGTAAACTGGACCCTACAACGGAGCCGCCATGAACGCCAACCACGAAGCCTGGTTCAAGATCTTCCGGGAGAGGGCCAAGAGCCTGAGCCGGCACATCGTCCTGCCCGAAGGGGTGGACGACCGCTCCCTCATCGCCGCCGGCAAGCTGGTCCAGGAAGGGATCTGCCGCATCACCGTGCTGGGCGACCCCGGGAAAGTCCTGGCCCGGGCCAAGGAACTGTCCGTCTCCCTCCAGGGCGTCACCCTGCGCGACCCGGCCAAGGATCCCGGCACCGCCGCCCTGGCCAGCGCCTTCTACGAGTCCCGCAAGCACAAGGGCATGACCCAGGAGAAGGCCCTGGAGACCGTGAAGACCCCCCTCTACTTCGGCGGCATGATGGTGAAGACCGGGGAGGCCGACGGCTTCGTGGCCGGGGCCCTCAACACCACCGGCGAGACCGTGCGCGCCTGCCTGCTGACCATCGGCTGCGCCGAAGGGGTGAAGACCGTATCCTCCGCCTTCCTGATGATCCACCCGGATCCCCAGTTCGGCGAGAAGGGGGCCATGATGTTCGGCGACTGCGCCGTGCTGCCCGACCCCGACGCGGAGCAGCTGGCCGAGGTGGCCCTGGCCAGCGCCGACACCGCCAAGGCCATGCTGGGGGTGGAACCCAAGGTGGCCATGCTCTCCTTCAGCACCGCCGGCAGCGCCGAGCACCCGCTGGTGGACAAGGTCCGCGCCGCCCTGAAGCAGGTGCGGGAAAAGCGGCCCGGCCTGATGGTGGACGGCGAGATCCAGTTCGACGCCGCCATGATCCCGGCCATCGGCCTGAAGAAGTTCCCCGGCTCCAAGGTGGCGGGGCAGGCCAACGTGCTGGTGTTCCCCGATCTCAACGCCGGCAACATCGGCTACAAGATCGCCGAGCGGTTAGGCGGGGCCTCCGCCAACGGCCCGTTCCTCCAGGGCCTGCGCAAGCCCGGCAACGACCTCAGCCGGGGCTGCACCGCCGAGGACATCGTCAACACGGTGATCCTGACTGTGCTGCAGAGCGCGCTCTAGGCCATACGGCAACTCCTTTATCGCGGCTGACTTCTTATGCTTAGAACCGCATAACGCTTCAGTTCGCACATCGTTCCGTCCAGGCGCGCCATCCCCAGCCGAGGTCCAGTTTGTCGAACCATCTGCTCTCCCTGCTCCCGGTCGACGCCTATCAGATGCTGCTGGTGCTGTTCCTGTCGTTCCTCATCGGGCTGGAACGGGAGGAGACCAAGCGCGGCGGGAAGAAAGTCTTCGGCGGGGTCCGCACCTTCCCGCTCCTGGGCCTCCTGGGCTACGTGGTGGCCCTGCTCGGCCACGACAACAGCGTGGTCCTGCTCCTGGGCCTCATGGTGGTGGGCGCGTTCATGGTGGTGTCGTACTGGCACAAGCTCCAGGGCGCCAACGAGGCCGGCATCACCACCGAGATCACCGGGCTGCTGATCTACCTGGTGGGGGCGCTGGTGCACGCGGGCTTCCTCTGGTTCGCCGGGGCGCTGGTGGTGGCGAGCCTGCTCCTGCTGGAATTCAAGGTGGCCCTGGAGGGCCTCACCGAGCGCATCGCGCCCGAGGAGACCATCGCCTTCACCAAGTTCCTGCTGCTCACCGGGGTCATCCTGCCCATGGTGCAGAACCATGAGTACACCTCCTTCCGCATCAACCCGTTCAAGACCTGGCTGGTGGTGGTGGCGGTGAGCGGCATCTCCTACGCCAGCTACCTGCTGCTGAAACTGGTGAAGGGCCGGGGCGGCATCTACCTCTCCGCGGTGCTGGGGGGCGTCTACTCCAGCACCATCACCACGGTGGTGCTGGCCAAGCGCGCCGCCGGCGGCCACAATCCCCACGAGTATTCCGGCAGCATCCTCACCGCCTCGGGTCTCATGTACCTCCGCATCATGGGCCTGGTGTGGATGTTCAACGCGCCCCTGGCCAGGAGCCTGACCCCGGCCTTCGGCGTGCTGGCAGCCCTGGGCATCGTCGGCGGCTGGTTCTGGCACCGGCTGCCCGACGGCCAGGAAGCCGAGGCGCCCGCCGCCACCCAGGCCGAGAACCCCCTGGAACTGGGCACCGCCTTCCTGTTCGCCATCCTGTTCCTGGCCATCCTGGTGGCGACCCACCTGGCCCTGACCTACCTGGGCAAGGGCGGGATCTACTCCCTGGCCGCCCTCATGGGCGTGACCGACGTGGACCCCTTCATCATGGGCATGACCCATGAAGCCGGTGCCACCGCCCCCCTCCAGGTGGCGGCCATCGGCATCTTGATCGCCGCCGCCTGCAACAACCTGGTGAAGGGCTGCTACGCCTTCTCCTTCGCCCATGGCAAGGCGGGCCGCTGGAGCCTGGCGCTGCTGGGCGGGCTGGGGGTGGCGGGGCTGGTGCCGGTGTTCTGGGCCTGATGGGAGATCCGGTGGTGATCTTTGTGTCCTTCCTGAAGTCCCTGGCGCTGGTTCCGCTCACCCTGCTGCCGATCATCAATCCCCTGGGCGGGGCGCCGGTGTTCATCGCCACCGCGGGGACCAACCCGCTGGTGGTGCGCAAGATGGCCCGGCGGGTGGCCATCAACAGCTGGTACGTCCTGGTGGTGTCCATGCTGGTGGGGACTTATGTGCTGGAAGTCTTCGGCATCTCCCTGCAGATCGTCCGCCTTGGCGGCGGCCTGATGCTGGCCACGGCCGGCTGGCGGCTGCTGGGAAGCAGGGGGGGAAACGACGTGCAGAAGGCCGTGGTGGACCAGAACACCGACCTGAGCGATGCCGAGATCGCCAAGCGCAGCTTCTTCCCCATCACCTTTCCCCTCACCACCGGCCCGGGCGCCATCGCCGCCTCCATCGCCCTGGGGGTCCACCTGCCGCGCACGCCCGTGCTCTACCTGGCCGGCGCGACCATCGCCGTAGTCGGCGTGGCCTTCACCGCGTTCGTGGTGTACCTATGCTACCGCAACGCCGCCAAGGTCCTGTCCATGCTCGGCGAGGTGGGCTCCATGGTCATCATGCGCATGTTCGCCTTCATCCTGCTGTGCATCGGCATCGAGATCATGTGGGCCGGCTGGGCGGCGCTCAACCACATCGCCAGCTAGTACCGAGTTCGGGAAGTTGCATTATAAAGGTGCCCAGTGCTGGAAGGTCCAGGACGAATGGGGCGGCTTGACACCTGACCACCCTGGGAGGAGATTGGAACCACCTGGAAAATCATCGTGAGCAGCATAGAACCGGACCAAGGCCTCTGGGGGTTACGATGGGCATGCGCCGAACGAACCATGCAAATGGTTTCTTAGGATCGATCCTGAGCGCGGCCCTGGCGCTCCTGCTCTCCTCCTGCATGGCCGAGCCCGTGCTCACGTCGAAGGGTGATGGCCTGGCCCAAGGGATCCGGCACAAGGCGCCGATCGTGAACAATCTCTCGGTCTCCGCGGATGGACGGCGAGTCCTGACGGGGAGTTTTGATGCCTTCTTCCTCTGGGACCTCCAGCAGGGGAAGCTGCTCCAGACCTTCACCCACGGCAAGGGCTACATGGGCGATACGACCGTGGTGGCCTTCGCTCCGGACGGGACAACCTTCGCCTCGGGCGGCAAGGGGATCAAGCTGTGGGATGCGGCGACGCGCCTGCAGACAAAGGTGGTCGGGGAGGGCAGGACCACTGGCCTCTCCTTCTCCGCAGACGGGAAGCTCCTTCTCGCGACCGAGTACCTGGACCGGATGGTCCTCTGGGAGACGGCCTCAGGCCGCATGGTGAGGGCGTTCCCGTGGCCGGGTGTCTCCTCCTCGGCCATCTCCCCGGATGGTAGGTACGCCCTCTCCGGCGACCGCAAGGGCTGGATGATCCTCTGGGATTGTGCGACCGGCGCAGAACTGAAGCGCGTCAAGGCCGACCACGGCCCCACCTTCCCGCCATTGGCGGAGATCCGGTCCGTGGCCTTCTCACAGGATGGGCGGCGGGCTCTGAGCGGAGGCTACGACAAGGTCGCCAAACTCTGGGACCTCCCGGCCTGCACCGAGGTGAAGACCTTCAAGGGCCACACCGGTTTCGGGGGTGTGAACGCGGTCGCCTTCTCCCCAGATAGTCAGTTCGCCGTCACAGCGGGCTTCGAGGGCAAGCTGTTCAACTGGGACCTAGCCTCGGGACAGATGGTCAGCGCCATCTCCGGCCATACAGGTTCCTTCGGCGCGGCGGGTGCCTTCGCCCTCGGTGGCAAAATCATCGTCTCCGCCGGCGACGCCTCCACGCGGATCTGGAATGCCGCCACCGGTGAGGAGGTGGCAACCCTGATCGCCTTTGAGGACGGGGAATGGATCGTGACGACGCCCAGCGGTTACTACAACGCCTCCCCGAAGGGCGACCAGTACCTGGACGTCAAAGTCCACGGCCAGGGCTATTCCACCGAACAGCTCCGGGAAAGCTTCTATCGCCCGGAAGTGATCCGGGTCGCCCTATCGGGGGGGTCCCTCAAGGACCTGCGCAGGATCGAGGAAGTCAAGCCCCCGCCCACCATCGCTTTCATCGCTCCGCCCGACCATATCGATGCGGGTGAGGCCACCCTCACCCTGGGGATTACCGATAACGGCGGCGGGATCGGCGACATCCGCCTCTATCTCAACGGTTCCGCCGTACTGCTGGACCAATCGCGGGGCCTGAAGGTCCTCGACGCGGATCCGAGCGGGCTCCGAAAGTCCTACCGGTTGAAGTTCTCTCCCGGTCTGAACACCCTCAGGGCCATTGCGTTCAACGCCGATAACACCATGCAGAGCGCCGATGCGGTCCACGAGCTCAGGGCGACGTTTGGGACGGCCGCGAAGCCCACCCTCCACGCCCTCGTCATCGGCATCAACGAGTACAAGAACCCGAGGCTCCAGCTCAATTTCGCCGTGGCCGACGCCACCCTGTTCGCCGATACGCTGCGGAAATGCGCCGGGCCCCTCTTCGCCGACCTCGAAGTGAAGACCCTGGTCGGCAGGGACGAGACCACCCGGGAGAACCTCATCAAAGAGCTCAAGGCCATGCAGGGCCTGAATCCCGACGACCTTTTCGTCCTATACGTGGCGAGCCACGGCACCGTGGACGATGGCGAATACTTCCTCATCACCTCGAACGTCGGCTCGACCCGGACTGAGCACCTCAGGACCGACGCCCTCGGACAGGTCACAATCCGGGAGCTTATCGGCAACATTCCCGCCACGAAAAAGCTCATCATCATCGACACGTGCAACGCGGGGGCCCTGGGCGAGGCCATCCAGGCGACGGTGCTGACCCGCGGCATGAGCGAGGACACCGCCATGAAGATCCTGGGTCGGGCAGTGGGTTCGACCATTCTTTCCGCCTCCACCTCAATCCAGGAGGCGCTGGAGGGGTACCAAGGTCACGGGCTGTTCACCTTTGTCCTGACCGAGGGCCTGAAGGGGAAGGCCGACCTCGGCAGGACCGGCTATGTGAAGACGACCGAACTGGCCGACTATGTGGACACCGAGGTGCCCACCCTGGCGGACAGGGTGTTCAAGAAGGCCCAATACCCCACGATCTCCATCAGCGGCCAAGGGTTCCCGATCGGCAAGGCGGATGAATGACCCTGCCGCAGGGGTGAACAACGCTGCTAGCTTCTCCAGGACCGGGGAGGAGCAGTTTCACAGGCGCTCAGGGTGACCAGATCCGCGTCCAGGTCCAGCCGGTAGAGATCGGAGACCTTCAACGTGCCCTGGGTCCGAGGGGTGGATGCCAGGAACAGGGCCGAATCCAGAGGCCGGCGCTCATCGAAAGAACCGTGGGCGGCCAGGTGGATGATGCCGTAGTGGCCGCCTTGAAGCTGCTCGGCGGTGGCCTCCTTGCGCAGGCGCAGGCTCGGATGGGGGAGGATGCGGGCCAGGGCCAATCCCTCTTCCTGGGCGAAGGGCAGGTCCAGGGCCGGATTGTCGAGGTCGGGGTTGCCCAGGATCAGGGCGCTTTCGATGGGCTTCGCGGGTTTCAGGAAGGCGAGGACAGTGGCGCTGGGGAGGATGCGCAGGTCGTAGCGATCGAGCAAAGGGGCGTCCGCGGAGCCCAGGGCACAGAAGGGGACATAGTGGAGGACGCCGTGGGGCACAATGATGAGCTTCGCGGTCCTGATCCGGGCGGCCACTTCCGGACGCCGGGAACATCTTCTCCTCATGGGCGCTTGACCCCGGAGCCGGGATGGAGATAGTTGAAGGCATCCGTTCCCCTTTCCCCGAGAGACGCCGCGTGGAAGACCTTCGCTCGCCCAGCCCGAGGACCCGCCCCCACCTGGGTTTCGTCCGCTACGAATGCTACCTGGTCCCGGCGCTGCTGCTGGTGGTCCTGGCGGTGGTGGTCCCGGAGGCCCACAACCACGGGTGGAAGGGCGCCCTGGTGGCCCTGGCCGGCATCGCCGCCTTGCTGGCCGCGGGGCTCGGGGTCCTGGTGGGAGGCGCCTGGCTGATGGAGCGGACCGGCCGCCCGGGATCGGTGCTGGGCGCCGCCCTGCGCCATGGCCTCCGCTGCCTCCTGTGCGCCGGCATCGCCGCCGGTCTGGGGCTCGCCCTGGTGGCCCAGCACGGCCTGCCTGTGGCGGTGGAGAACGGGGTCTCCCTGGTGGCCGGGGCCCTGGGCGGGGCGGCCGGCCTGCTCCTCCACTTCCGGCTGGGCCCGGAGCGGTTCTGGACCGCCTTCGGCCGCCTCCTGTTCGCCCTGGCGGGTTCGCTCCTGTTCGGGCTGTTCGGGATCCTCGGGCCCGGGAACTGGGGCGTGGATCTGGGCATCCTGGTCCCGCTGTTGATCTTCGCCATCTTCGCCGCCTGCGGCCGGGTCGTCCCGCCGCCGGCGGAAGACAGGAGGACCCCATGAGATCCCTCTGGCTCGTCCCGGTCCTGGTGACCATGGCCCAGGCCCAGGACAACCGCGCCATCCAGGTGAAGCCTCCGCAGGCGCAGGCCCGGGAAACCCGCGTGGCCCTGGTGATCGGCAACGGGGCCTATGCCGCTTCGCCCCTGAAGAACCCGGTGCGCGACGCCCGGGCCATGGCCAGGATGCTCGCCGACTATGGGTTCGCGGTGACCGAACTGGAGAACGCCGGCCAGCAGCGCATGGAGGAGGCCATCCGCGCCTTCCGGTCCGACCTGGGGCAGGGCCGGGGGGTGGGGTTGTTCTATTTCGCGGGCCACGGCGTCAGCGTGGGCGGGAGGAACTACCTGCTGCCCGTGGGCCAGGTGTTCGATTCGGAGTCGGACGTGAAGTTCAAGGCCACCGACGCGGGCTACGTGCTGTCGGCCATGGATGACGCCGGCGCGCGGGTGAGCCTGGTGATCCTGGACGCCTGCCGCAACAATCCCTTCGGCGCCCGCAGCCTGTTCCGCGGGGCCAGCAAGGGGCTTTCCGGCATGGACGCCCCCAAGGGCAGCCTGGTGGCCTTCGCCACCGCGCCGGGCAGCACGGCCGCGGACGGCGCCGGCGAGAACGGCCTCTACACCAGCGAGCTCATCAGGACCATCCGCGAACAGCCGAACCTGGAAGTGGAGCAGCTCATGAAGAAGGTGAGCGCCCGGGTGCAGGCCGACTCCGGCGGGAGCCAGACCCCCTTCCGCTCCAGCAGCCTCACCGGAGAGTTCTACTTCAAGCCGTCCCTGGGCGTCCCCGCGGAATCTGGCCCGGCCCTGGGTGAGGCGCCGGCCATGGCCGCGCTGGTGGGAGGCCTGGAGGTGGGGGTGAACGCCCCGGACGCGCTGGTCTACCTGGACGGCGAGCTGAAAGGGACCGCCTCCCCCAGCCGGGCCTTGACCATCCGGGACATCCCGGTGGGCAGCGTGACCCTCAGGGTGGAAGCGCCGGGCCACGAGGCCCGGGAACAGACCGTCGAGATCCAGCAGGGCCAGTGGAGCCAGGCCAGGCTGGTGCTGGGCCGGACCGTCGTGGCGAAGACCGCGTCCAGCCAGGATGCGCGCCCGCTCACCCTGGCCGGTTCGTTCGCCTACAGTGAGGCCGGGGGCGCATGCCTGGCCGCCAACGCGGCCCTGAAGCAGGTCTACATCGCCGGCGGCATGGGCCAGCAGGGCTTCATCCGGATCTACGCCTCCGATCCCGCCAGCATGAGCCAGACCCCGTTCCAGCTCGGCGGGGGCGGCATCGCCGTGGATCGCGCCACCGGCCGGTACGCCACCACGGACGGCTACGGCGGCAGCCTGCTGGTCTTCAACCCGGACGACTCGCTCTATGTCCGGGTCCGGCTCAACGGCTGCGGCGGGGATCTGGACGTGGATCCGGCCACAGGCAGGTTCTTCATCGCCACCCAGTGCAGCGACCACACCGCCGTGTTCGACGAGCGCTCCAGGACCCTCCTGGCCAACATCTCCTGCGAAGGGGTCAGTTCACGGGTGGTGTTCGACCCCGGGACCGGACGCATCTTCCAGAACCTCACCCCGAACCGCCGCACCGGCGGCATCGCGCCGCTCCTGGTGGACGGGTCCACCTTTGGCACCAGCATGCCGTTCGCCGGCTTCGTGCAGGCCACCGACGGCAGGCTGAACCACCTCTACGTCACCGACAACGGCAACCTCAGCGTGCTGGACAGCCGGACCTTCGCCACCCTGCGCACCCTGCCCGGAGCCGGCACCTCCTACGTCATCGCCGACACCGCCCTGGGCCGGTTCTACACCCTCGGCGCCGGCAACGTGCTCACCACCTACGACGCGGTCACCTACGCCGAGCTGGGCACCTTCACCCTGCCCGCCGCCCCGTCCAACCTGTGCATGGCGCCGGGGGATGACCGGCTCTACGCCATCGACGGCAAGCGGCTCTACGTGATCAAGCGGTAGCCGAACGCCTCGTCCAGGCAGGCGTCCAGGGCCAGCAGCGAAGCCGGGGCCAGCAGCCCGTGGTCGTCCTCCAGCACCCGCAGCATCGCGCCCGGATGCCGGGCCGCGAACGCCTCGCTCTCCGCCAGCGGCACCGCCTCATCCTGGCGGCCATGGAGGATCACCACCGGCACCGCCAGTTGCCACTGGGTGTCATCCTGCCACAGGGGCAGGTCCGGCAGCAGGTCCGGCCCCAGGGTGAGCCAGCGGCCCTGGGCGTGGTGGAAGGTGGGCATGGTGCCGCGCCTGCGGTAGCCGGCCCAGCGCCTGCCGCTCAACCGGCGCCGGGCGAAACCGAAGGCGGGGGCCAGCAGGATCAGCCGGGCCATGGGCACCCCCTGGTGGGCGGCTGCCGCCGCCACCAGGCCGCCCATGCTGGAACCCACCACCACCGGGGGCTCGGGCAGGGCCCGGACCAGGGCGGTCACGGCCGCCACCTGGGCGGTGATGGTGAGGTGCTGGAAGTCGGGCAGGTTCAGGTCGGGGGCGTGGAAGGGGATGCCCCTGGCCGCGGCCCAGTCCCGGCAGTGGCTGCCCTTGGCGCCCCGGGGGCCGGAGGCGAACCCGTGCAGATAGACCAGGTCCACTAAAGCGCCGCCAGGAAGTCCTCGGGCCCGGCGATGGAGACGGCCTTCACCTCCAGCCCGGCCTCCTTGGCCTGGCGCTTCACCAGGCCGGCCAGGACCTTGCCGGGGCCCAGCTCGAAGAAGCTGGTGACGCCCTGCTCTAGCAGCAGCGCGGTGAGGGCCTCCCAGCGCACGGCGCCGGGGATCTGGCGCAGCAGGCCGTCCCGCAGCATCTCCGGGTCGCAGACCAGGGCGGCGTCGACGTTGTTGGCCAGGGGGCAGGAGGGTACGGAGAAGTCCAGGTCCTGCAGCAGCGGCTGCATGTGCAGCTTGGCCGGTTCCATGAGCGGGCTGTGGAACGGGGCGCTCACCGGGAGCTTCATCATCTTGCGGCAGCCCCGGGCCTTGAGGATCTCCATGGCGGCTTCCACCGCGTCGGCGTGGCCGGCGATGACGATCTGGCCGGGGCCGTTGAAATTGGCCGGCACCACCACCAGGCCGGTCTGGGTCTGGGCCGTGCGGCAGGCGGCCTCCACGTCAGCGGCGCTGACGCCGAGGATGGCGGCCATGGCGCCCACCCCCACCGGCACCGCCACCTGCATGGCCCGGCCGCGCTCGCGCACGGTGGCCACCGCGGCCCCGAAGGTCAGGGCGCCGGCGGCCACCAGGGCGCTGTACTCGCCCAGGGAGTGGCCGGCCACGAAGTCGGGCTTGGGCAGGCGGGCGCCGAAGG
>Ga0302320_10013723_pt1 | contig 16884 bp, 14 predicted proteins | sample Bog_T0_3_FD_202130 | JGI IMG/M metagenome (GOLD analysis project Ga0302320, IMG submission 202130) | Peat permafrost microbial communities from Stordalen Mire near Abisko, Sweden - Bog_T0_3 | ecosystem: Environmental > Terrestrial > Soil > Wetlands > Peat | place: Sweden: Abisko, Stordalen Mire... | reverse complement strand
CAACATTCGGGGGGCGGACATGCAGAGGCTATTGCGCAAGTACTACCACCAGGTCCGGCGGCAGGCGCGGCCTCACCGGGAGCGGACCGCCCGGGACGTGACCTACCAGCTCCTGCTGGCCAGCCTGAACGTCGGCTGGCATTGGAGCGAGATCATCGCCGGCCCGGACGGCGTGCCCTGCGACATGCGCATGGTCGATTGCAACGAGCGCTGCCAGGAGCTTTTCGGTCTGCGCCGTGAGGACATGGTGGGCCGGGCCCACAAAGACATCTGGCCCACGGCGGACCCGATCTGGTTCGACCTCGCGCTGGAGGTGTCCAGGACCGGCAAGCCGACCCGTATCGAACAGGCCTCGGTGGCCACCAACGCCTACTGGGATTGCCACATCTACAGCCCCGCCTATATGACCATCGCGGTGTTCTACCAGGACATCAGCGAGCGCGTGCGCACCCAGCAGGCCATCGTGGCGCTCAACCAGGCCCTGGGCGCCCGGGCCACGGAGCTGGAATCGGTGGTCCAGGAACTGGACGCCTTCACCCATACGGTCACCCACGATCTGCGCGCGCCCATCCGCTACATCGGCGGTTTCACCGACCTGCTGGAACGCGAACTGGGTCCTGAGGTCAGCGACAAGGGGCGGCACTACCTGGACATCCTCCGCCAGTCCACCCTGAACATGAGCCAGCTGATCGAGCAGCTGCTGGACCTGTCCCGGTCGGGCCGCGCCCCCATGAAGCAGGAGGCCGTGCGCCTGGACGGCCTGGTGGCCGGGGTCTGGGCCGATCTCGCCCCGGACCGGGAAGGCCGCGACATCCGCTGGGAAGCGGCGCCGCTGCCCATGGTCACCGGCGACCAGGTCCTCCTGCGGAACGTACTGGTCAACCTGCTGTCCAACGCCATCAAATACACGCAGCCGATGGCGGTGGCGCGGATCGAGGTGGGCTGCCTGGATGGGGAGGGGGAAGTGACCGTGTTCGTCCGGGACAACGGGATGGGCTTCGATCCGAACCTCAGTCATAAGTTGTTCAAGGTATTCCAGCGTCTGCACCCCGATTCGCGGATCCAGGGCACCGGCATCGGCCTGGCCACCGTCCAGCGGATCATCCAGCGCCACGGCGGCCGGGTCTGGGCCGAAGGGGCGCCGGATTGGGGCGCCACCTTCTATTTCGCCCTTCCGAAGAGCTAAACCGGCAGCAGGAGCCGCACCGAGGTGCCGCGCTCCGGGTCGCTTTCCACCTGGATCGAGCCGTGGTGACCGTCGACGATGGTCTTGACGAGGGCCAGACCGAGGCCGCAGGAGCCGGATTCCACCCGCGCGCTGAACAGCGGGTCGAAGAGGTGCTTCTGCTGCTCTGCGGCCATGCCGGGGCCCTGGTCGCGTACCTCGAACCATACCCTGGATTTTTCGGAGCCCGGCGCGCCGCCGGGCCGGTGGCGGCGAGGCGACAGAAGGCCGCTGGTCAGATGGATGGTGCCCGGCCCGGACATGGCCTGCCGGGCATTGCGCAGCAGTGCCAGCACGGCCAGATCCATCTGGGCCGGATCCAGGGGCACCGGCGGCAGGTCCGGCCCCGGCTGGAACTCGATCTCGGTATCCGGCCCCGCCTCGGTCCGGGCTGCGGCCAGGAGGCCTTCCAGGAACGCGTTTGGCCCGGTCGCCACCAGGGTCGGACGGCCCATCTGGGCGTAGGCGCTGAGCTGGGCCAGGGTCTGGCCGGCCGCCTCCAGACGGCGCAGGGCCTGGTCCAGCTGGGGTGCCTGGCCGGGCGGGAGGCCCAGGGCGCGCAGGTCGTCCAGGGTCAGCGCCACCAGCCCGCCCAGCCTATCGGCCAGGCGCCCGGCCATTTCCCGGGAACCTTCCAGCCGGCTGTGCTGCTCAAGGCGGCCCAACTGCCACTCCTGCTCGGTGATGTCCATGAAGACGCCCCGGTAGCCATCGGGGCCGCGGTCCAGGTTCCACCGGGTCCAGCGCCAGGATCCGTCGCGCCGGCGGATCCGCAGCTTGAAACTGACATTCCGGGCGCGCTCCAGGGCCTCCACCAGGCCATGGGTGTCGTCCGGGTGGATGAGCGCCACCAGCTCGGTCAAGTCCCTGGGCAGGGCGGCCGATCCCAGGACGGCCAGCCCGGATTCCGGGATGAGCAGGCGGTCCTTGATCAGGAGCCACGGTGCCACCCGGCCGGCAATGATCGCCTCCGGCAGGCCCTTGAGACCCTCGATGAAGCCGGTCAGCAGGGGGTCGGGACCCGTCGCCGGGGCCTCCCGGACGCTCAGCACCCGGCCCACGGTTTCCGAGCCCACCCGCTGGGGCCGGCTGGATTGCTCCAGGGACCGGCCGCCGTTGAGGGTGAGGATGCCCGCGGTCTCCTTCTCCGACCGGCTCCGCAGCAACCGGACCTCGTTCAGCAGCGCGTTGGGGTTCTCGAACTGGCCGGTGAGGTACTGGATCACCGCGTCCAGATCCATGTTGGCCATGACGTACTCAGGGATCCCAAACAACGAAAGAAACTTGCGATTGTAGGCCGAAACCCGCCCGGCCAGGTCCACCACCAGGAGCCCTTCGGCGGTGGACTCCAGGGTGGCCCGGAGCAGGGCGGCGGTCCGGGCGTTGGCGGCCTCCGCTTCCCGCCGGGCGGTGGCCTGCCGGCCCTCCTCCAGGGCGCGCCGCAGTACCGGAATCAATCGCGGCAGGTTGTTCTTGAAGACATAATCGGTGGCGCCGTGGCGCAGGCATTCCACCGCGCGCTCCTCGCCCAGGCTGCCGGAAAGGAAGATGAAGGGCACCGTCGAGGCATGGACCCTGGCCAATTCAAGCGCCTCGTCCCCGCCGATGCTGGGCAGGAGGTAATCGGCCAGGATCAGGTCATAGCTCCAGGACTCGCGCAGCGCGCTGAGGAAGGCCTCGCGGCCGCTCACCCAGAGGATCTCGCAGGGGAAGTAATCCCGGTCCAGCAGATCCTTGACCAGTTCCACGTCCTCGGGGCGGTCTTCCAGATACAGGATGCGAATCTTCTTGGTCATGGCGGCTGGTCCGGTCGGGTGGGAAATGGCCACCCGATAAAATATAACCAGTCAATGCATTCTGCAAACGGAAAAAAAGGTTTAAACAACAATCATTCAAGGTGGATGCGGGTTATTAGGTAAAAAATAGATATCTTGATTTTTGACAATATTGATTTATTTATGCTGTATCCGCCTGGATCGGATCTTCCAGCTCCCTGACCCGGTTGCGCCGTTCGATGAACAGGCTCGAGCCTTCCTCGCGCTTGGCTTCCTTCTTGGCGGTGGCCGCCGCGGCGGCGATCTCGTGATGGCTGGGGAAGGCCCCGGGCGGGGCCTGCACCGCGCCGATGGAGAGGCTGACCAGAGGGTGCAGCACCAGCCTGCGCTTGCGGTCCTCGCTCGGATAGCCGCCCCGGGCCAGTTCCTCGGGACTGAAGAAGCGGCCCTTGCCCGCCTCGAAATCCGCCAGCAGCTGTTTGCAGCGCCGTTCCCAGTCCGGGCTGCGCAGGACCATCAGGAAATCGTCGCCGCCGATGTGGCCGACGAAGTCCAGGTCGTCACAGACCGTTTCCAGCAGCTTGCCGGTCCAGTGGATCACCTCGTCGCCCCGGCCGTAGCCGTGCACATCGTTGTACGGCTTGAAATGGTCCAGATCGCAGTAGCACACCACGAATGGCAGGTCCTGGCGCAGCAGCTCGTCCAGGTGCTCGTTGATCGGCACGTTGCCGGGCAGACCGGTGAGCGGGTTGGCATAGCGGGCCGCGTGGATCTGCATCTGGGTGATCTCGCGCATGAGATCGTGGCCGCTGCCCATGCCCGCGTAGTGGCCGTCCCGGGTCAGGATGCAGCCATGCAGGATGTGCCGGGGATCCGACTCGACGATGAGCTTGCTCAGTTCGTGCAGGCTGGTGTGGTGGTCCACCACCAGGATGGTCTGGTCCATGAGGGTTTCGCACGGCCGCTTGCCGTACAGCTCCCGGGAGAAGGGCTTGGCCATCAGGTCCACGAACACGTGGCGGTTGATCAGGCCCACCGGCAGGCCGTTGCGGACCACCGGGATGGACTGCAGCTCGCGCTCCTGGGCGAAGCGCTGCTCCACCTTCCAGTTGGGCGTCTCCGGCGGCAGGGGGGCGATATCCATGAGCAGGAGGGCGGCGGTGGAGCGGCTGTCCCGGATCCAGGCCGAGCCGGTGGATTGGCTGGAGGGCGCCCGCACCAGGCCAAGGATCCCCGGCGGCAGGCTGGCATGGGGGCTGGGGACCGGCCGTCCGAACAGATAACCTTGGCCCAGATCCAGGCCCAGGCCCTGGACCACCGCCAGGTCCTCCTCCAGTTCGATGCCCTCGGCCACCACCTTGGCGCCGGTCTTCGCGGCGATATCCCGGAGCGAGTGGAGGAACTGATGCTTCACCGGATCCCGGCTGACCCCGTGGATGAAGTGCTTGTCGATCTTCACGTACTCCGGGCGCAGCTCCGACCACAGGCGCAGGCTGGAGAAGCCCTCGCCCAGGTCGTCCATGGCGATGGCGAAGCCCAGGTTGCGGAACAGGTCGGCGGTCCGGACCAGCTGGCTGAAGTCGTAGGTCGGCTGATTCTCCGTGAGCTCGATGACGATCCGCTCCGGCGCGAAGCCCAGCTCGCCCAGCTGATCGGAACGGAACAGGTCCATGAAGGGCGCTTCCGACAGGCTGCCGGGGCTGATGTTGAGGAACAGCTTCTCGGGCTGGCCGCTGGCCTTGAAGGCCCGCAGCAGGCTGCGGCAGCAGGCCGCTTCCAGGCTGACCATCTGCCCAGTGAGCAGGGCCACCTTGAACAGGTTGAGGGGGGAGTGCAGCAGGGAATCTGAAGGCCCCCGGATCAGCCCCTCGAACCCGTGCATCCGGCCGGTGCGCAGGTCCAGGATGGCCTGGAAGTGCGGTTTCAACTGGTCCGCGGCGATAATGGCGCGCAGTTCTTCGCCTAGGGTATGCACCTCGCGCTCCCCGTCTAGTCGGCAGGGGCCTTGCGCACCGTCGGGTTGAGGCAGCATATCGGTCGTCCAGGAGGACTTTTCCCTAGGTAGGACCAGCGTTGAAATTCCCATGATCAGATTAGATCGCCTGCGGGATACAGGTCCAGCGCGTTGGCGGTGAATAGGTTGTAAACAAATCCAGGGATCAAGCAGCCGCCGGCGTGGCCAGATGGATCCGGATGGCCTCGACCCACAGGTCTTCATCCGCCCATTGGGCCGGATCCAGCACCAGCCCGGGCAGGACGGTCACCCGGGTGTTCCGGCATTGCGCCACCCGCTTCAGATGGGGCACCAGGCTGTCATCCCCGATCCAGGGATAGTGGGCGTCCAGACTGCCCAGCCGGAGCGGGAGCAGCTTCACCCCGAGCCGGTAGGCCATGCGCAGGCCGCCTTCGCAGAGCGGCGCCAGCCGGTCGCCGCAGGTGGTCGTGCCTTCCGGAAACAGCAGGAAGTCCTCGCCGGCGGTCAGGTCGCGGACCATGCCGCGCAGGGCCACCGCCCGGCTGAACAGATCGTCCCGGTCGACGAAGCGCAGGCCGATCCGGATCGCGCCTTGGCCGATCAGCGGATAGGCCGCCACCTCCGCCTTGGCCAGCGCCATGGAGGGCCTCAGGCTCAGGTAGATCAGCGGATCCAGCCAGCTGAGGTGGTTGGAGACCCAGACCTGGGCGCCAGGCGGGATGGGCGCCAGCAGCCGGACCTTGACCCCCATTCGCCGCAAGGTCCGCCCGGCCCAGCGGTGGGCCGAGAGCCGCGGCGTGCGGGTCCGGCCCAGCTCCCCCACGGTCCACAGGGTGCCGCCGAGGGTGGCCGCGAGCCGGAGCGCGGGCCGGGGGTGGAGCGGCGGGAAGACCTCGGGAAGGCTCATGGCCCTCAGCATGCGGGCTGGGTATGGCCTGGGCGGCGCTTTCCCGCAAATTCACTGTAACTTCAGGGGTTCCCGAGGATGACCGGGCGGATGCTGGTGCGCCGGCGCAGCGGGCCGGCCCCGGCGGCAAAATAGCGCCGCACCCCGCGGGTGATTGCCTGGGCAACCCGCTTGCGGAACGCGGGATCCTTCAGTTTGGCCTCCTCCCTGGGATTGGAGATGAAGGCGGTCTCCACCAGCACGGCGGGCATGGCCGCGCCCCGGAGCACCACGAAGGGCGCCTGCTTCACCCCGCGCTGCCTGATGCCGCCCAGCTGGTTGAGCTGGGCCTGGATGGCCACCGCCAGGCGTTCGGAATCCTGGAGGAAGGCCTCCTGGGACAGGTCGCTCAGGATGCCGGCCACGACGCTGTCCGGGTCGAGTTCGGCGACCTTGCCGCCGGCGTTCTCCACCGCCGCCAGTTGCGCGGCCAGCCGGTCGCCGGCGCCCATGGACAGGAAGTATACTTCCGAGCCTCGGGCCTGGCGGCTCGGGTCGGCGTTGAGATGCAGGCTGATGAACAGGTCGGCGCCCTCGGCGTTGGCCTTGCGGGCCCGGTCCCAGAGCGGGACGAAGACGTCGCTGTCCCGGGTGAGCCGGGCCTCCATCCCGGCTTCGGTCAACTGCCGGGCCAGGGACTGGGCCAGTTCGAGCGCCACGTCCTTCTCCAGCAGGCCCCGGCGCCCCCTGGCGCCGTCATCCTCCCCGCCGTGGCCCGGGTCCAGGACCACCAGCAGGCGGCTGGGCTGCAGGGTGCGGGGCGTCTGGCCCAGGGCCATGAGGCCCAGGGTCAGGATCGGCAGGCTTCGCAGGAGTTTAAAGATGGCCCAATCCTTCAAAGGCAGGCGAGAACATCAAGGGCATGAACTCAGATGATTCCACTATATCAAGGATGCCCGGCGGCCCTGCCGGTCCGGGAATTTTCTATGCAGCGGGCCTGTGGTTTTGTAACACTCTATCCATGGCACTCATTACCCCCTGCACGCCTCCCGGCACCATGGAACTGCTTCCCCGGCAGCAGATCGTATTCCAGCGCATGATGGACACGATCAGGCGCGGGTTCGAGCTCTACGGCTTCCTTCCCATTGAGACGCCGGTGTTCGAAGTCTCCGACGTGCTCCTGTCCAAGAGCGGCGGCGAGACCGAGAAGCAGATCTACTACGTGCAGTCCACCGGCGGACTGGAGCAGGGGCACAAGCCCGGCCTGGCCCTGCGCTTCGACCTGACCGTGCCCCTGGCGCGCTACGTGGCCGAGCACGAGGCGGACCTGCCCTTCCCCTTCCGCAGATACCAGATCCAGCGGGTCTACCGGGGCGAGCGGTCCCAGCGCGGCCGCTACCGCGAGTTCTACCAGTGCGACATCGACGTCATCGGCAAGGACACACTGCCCCTGGCCTTCGACGCGGAGATGCCGGCGGTGATCCACACCCTCTTCAGCGAACTGAAGGTCGGCCCCTTCCAGATCAACTTCAACAACCGCAAGGTGCTCCAGGGCCTGTTCGAAAGCCTGGGCATCTTTGAAGCCGAGCGGCGCATGGACGTGCTCCGGCAGGTGGACCGGCTGGAAAAGATCGGCGCGGAGGCGGTGCGTGGCCTGCTGATAGGCGGCGACCTGGGGCTGGATGGCGATCTGGCCGACGGGATCCTCGAACTGGTGGCGATCCGCGGTTCGGCGGACCAGGTGCTGGCGCGTTTGGCTGCCATGGCGGCCCGGCCCCAGGCCAACGGCGTATTCGTCCAGGGCGTCCAGGAACTGGGCGAGGTGGTGGCCCACCTCCGGGCCTTTGGCGTGCCCGAGTCCCACTGGAGCATCAACCTGGGCATCGCCCGGGGGCTCGACTACTACACCGGCACCGTTTACGAGACCTTCCTGACCGATCACCCGGGGATGGGCTCCGTGTGCTCGGGCGGCCGCTACGACAACCTGGCCAGCCAGTACACCAAGAGCCGCCTTCCGGGGGTGGGTATTTCCATCGGCCTCACCCGGCTGTTCTATGTGCTCTCGGAAGCGGGGATCGTGAACCAGGGGCCGAGCACCGTCAAGGTGCTGGTGACCCAGTTCGACCCGGCCCTGCTGCCCGAATACCTCGCCCTGGCGGCGGAACTCAGAAGCGGAGGCGTGAACACCGAGATCCACCTGCAGCCGGCCAAGATCGCCCGCCAGTTCAAGTACGCGGACCGGGCCGGCATCCCCTACGCCGTGGTCATGGGTTCCGAGGAGATGGCCAGCGGCCTGGTCACCGTGAAGGACCTGCGGACCGGCGCCCAGGTTTCCATCCCCCGGGCGGATCTGCTGGGTCATTTCCTGAAGGGCTGATCCGGGAAATATTATTGGATCGTTATTCCTAGCGCACGCGGTAGGTCCGGGAGCGCGTTGTGGACGGCCGTGTTCATTGAATCACTCATTCAAAGGGCCCGCTGCAAAAAATCATCATTGTTTTTCACAATTTCATTCGACATGCCATAAGGCAAATAAGCTGATGACAGGCAAGGTTGGCTCATGGAGCGTTGATGCCATTAGGCTAGCCGAGGGCATTTTCCGGCTTCCGGAGCCACCCAAAAACTCAAAGAACCCTTGGTGCATCATGCACCAGGTTCGGCTGGAATATGGATAAATGCAACTAAAAATAAATAAAACATATTTAATAGGCATGAAATGCTATAAATTTCTCATTGACTAAATTTGAATTAGCAAGAAATTTAATACGTTGAATCTTCACCATCCCCGAGGGCTATAAAATGAATAACACATCAGAAGTAGGTTTGACCCTTTCAACCACCGGCATGCTCATCGTAGCCGCCAGGCGTTCCATCCGGCAGCTGATCGCCGCCAAGGTGGTGCCTTTGGACATCACCCCGCATCACTACTGGATGCTGATGGTGCTGTACAAGGGTGCGCCCATGTCGCTGGGCGAGCTGGCCCGGGCCATGTGGATGGACAACCCGACCGTTTCCCGCATGGTCCAGCAGATGGGCCTGCGCGGCTTCCTCACCGTCGGGCCGGATCCCACCCACGGCCGGCGGATCCGCATCCGCATGACGCCAGAGGGCCTGATCCTGTGCGACAAACTGCTCAAGATCGGTGGCGACTTCCAGGAGAACTCGCAGAAGGGCATGAGCGCCGAGGAAGTGAACACCTTGCGTGAACTCATGTGCAAGTACATCCGCAACCTCGACGTGATGGTCGCCTCCGAGCTGCCGGGCATGCCGATCCGGCCCCAGCACCACCACGAACTGGCCGAAGAACAGTCCAAGGCCGCGGGAATCTGACCCCCCCTGCCGTTTGGAACATTTCGTCCCGTCCCATCATGACCTGCCGGTGGCTCCGGAATTGTTCGTCCGGGTCGCCCGGCTAGGCGCCGACCCACGCTTACGCTTCTGACTTTCCGTCCTCGCAAGCTGCGGGCGGAAAGTCAGAAGCGTTTGCCGTCCTCCAAACGGTTGAACAGCGCGCCCCCGGAACTGGGGCGCCGCATTACGGATTGAGAATCGCGCCGGTGGCTGCGATCCTAGAAAGTTATGAAACTCGATCCGCTCGGCGACTTCCAACGCACCCATCGCAACGGCCAACTGGGCCTGGAACAGGCGGGCCAGACCGTGCGCCTCCTGGGCTGGTGCAAACGCATCAGAAACCTCGGCTCCCTGGTGTTCCTGGACCTCCGGGACCGCTGGGGCCTGGTGCAACTGGTGGCGAACGAGACCGAGGTCTCGCCGGAACTGCTGGCCCGGCTGAAGGCGGTCCGGGGCGAATTCGTGCTGGGCGCCGAAGGGGTGGTGGCCGAGCGGGAACAGAAGAACCCGAACATGCCCACCGGGGCCATCGAGGTCCGCCTCACCCGCCTGCTCATACTCAACGCGGCCCAGACCCCGCCCATCCCCCTGGATGAAAGCGCGGAGGCCAACGAGGATCTGCGCCTCAAGTACCGGTTCCTGGACCTGCGGCGGGAAAGCCTGCAGCGCAGCCTGATCCTGCGCAGCGAGGTCGCCAGCCTGATCCGGAACTATTTCCGCCGGAACGATTTCGTCGAGATCGAGACGCCCATCCTGGGCAAATCCACGCCGGAGGGGGCCCGGGACTACCTGGTGCCGAGCCGGCCGCACCACGGCCAGTTCTACGCCCTGCCGCAGTCGCCCCAGCTCTACAAGCAGCTGCTCCAGGTGGCCGGCTTCGAGCGCTACGTCCAGCTTTGCCGCTGCTTCCGGGACGAGGACCTGCGCGCGGACCGGCAGCCCGAATTCACCCAGGTGGACGTGGAGATGAGTTTCGTGCGCCAGCAGGACATCCAGGCCATGATGGAGCCCCTCCTGGTGGAGCTGGCCGCCCTGGTCGGCAAGGAGGTGCGCGCGCCGTTCCCCAGGCTGGCCTACCGCGACGCCATGGAATGGTACGGGTCGGACAAGCCGGACACCCGCTGCGCCGTGCGCATCCAGGACGTCACCGGACAATTCAGCCAGAGTGAATTCGGCCTGTTCCGGGCCGCGGCGGACAGCCAGGGCAAGCAGCGGGTCCGGGCCCTGTATTTCGCCGGCAGTCAGGCGGCGGGATTCAGCCGCAAGCAGCTGGACGAGCTGCAGGACGTGGCCAAGCACCTGGGCGCCGGCGGCCTGCCCTACGCCAAGTGGGGCAAGGAAGGCTTCGCCTCCAGTTTCAAGAAGTTCCTGGACCCGGCCGGGGAAAGCGCCCTGAAGGCGGCGCTGGGCGGGGACGGGGAAGGCTTGGCGCTGTTCGCGGTTGGCAGTTCGCAGCAGACCTCCAAGGTGCTCGGCGAGATCCGGCTGCGGCTGGCGCGGGCCCTGGGCCTGATCGATGAATCCCGGTTCGAGTTCCTATGGGTGGTGGACTTCCCGTTGCTTGAGTGGAGCGAGGAAGCCAACCGATTCGTGGCCTGCCACCATCCCTTCACCGGGCCCCACCCCGACGATCTGGACCGGCTGGAAAGCGACCCGGGCAGCTGCCGGGCCCAGGCCTACGACGTCATCCTCAACGGCTTCGAGCTGGGCGGGGGCAGCATCCGGATCCACGACGCCGAGACCCAGGCCCGGCTGTTCAAGGCCATCGGCCTGAGCGACGAGGAGGCCCGCGAGCAGTTCGGCTTCCTGCTGGACGCCTTGTCGTTCGGCGCCCCGCCCCACGGCGGGATCGCCCTGGGCCTGGACCGGCTGGTCATGCTCCTGGTGGGCGCCAGCAACATCCGGGAAGTGATCGCCTTCCCCAAGACCGCCCAGGCCAGGTGCCTCATGACCAGCGCACCCTCCACGGTGAATCCCCGGCAGCTCGAGGATCTGGGAATCCAGCTGGAGCCGCAGGCGGCCGAGCTCAACCCCTGATCCCAACGGAACGGTGGTCAGGGGCGCACCGCCGGTCGGCGGCGCGCCCCTCAACCTTCCCTGTCACGCCGGGGTCCATCGAGGCATGAACGTCCCTGGTCTGACCTTGAAACGCTGTCTTGCCGCCCTGCGCGGTCCGGCCCGCCTTTCGGTGATCCTGTTTGTCGCCCTGGCGCCGGCCTTCAAGGGGGGCCGCCCGGCCAATCCCATTCCCAGGCCGGTGCAGAATCTGCTGGCAGGACGCAACGAGGCGCTGGAAAGGCGCCTGCGCTGGTCGAGGGTCCGCTTGGTCCGGCCGGTGCCCCAGGAGCGACTGCCCATTTGAACGGGACCCGCACTCGCGTTATCCTTGAATACCTGCCGAAACCTTGCACACCATCGTCCCGGCTGGGAAAATACTCGAGGTATCATGCCTTGCGACCACCAAAGGATTTGGCCATGAATCAGAAAAACTCCATCCCCGTCACGGCCCTGATCACCCTGCTGGGCGGCGTCACCCTTGGCGGCCTCGTTGTGGCCCTGACCACCAACAAATCCGGCAAGGAATTCCGGAGCACCCTGCGGGCGATGGGCAACCGGCTCCTGCGCCGAAATGGTGGGGCGGACGACACGGATGACGAGTTGATCCGGGCGATGTTTATCTAGATTCAGAGGCTATCTCCAAAGTCAGCGCGGAATTTGGCAACCAGCCGTTCGGTCCAGTCGCCGATGGGCGTGAGTCGTCCGACGAAGAAGCGCAGCACCTTGGGTTCCTCGGTGAAGCGCAGCCCGCCGACCAGATGCCGGTTGGCGAACAGCCAGGCCAACCGGTCCTCCACATACTTGATCTGGGACAAGGTGAAGACCCGGCGCGGCATGGCCAGGCGCAGCAGTTCCACCTCGGAGGGCACGTCGCGACCCTGGGCGTCCCGGTCCATGGACAGGGTGCCCCGCTCCATGCCGCGGATGCCGGAAATGATGTACAGGGCCGCCGCCAGGGCGCCCGCGGGATAGGCGGTCTGCGCCACGTGGGGCAGGAATGCCATGGCGTCCACATGGCAGCCCAGGCCCCCGGCCGGGGTGACCACCGGGATCCCGGCGGCGTCCAGATGGTCCACCAGGTAGCGGATGAACTGGGGCGACTGGCCGATCATGTCCAGGTCCAGGGTCTCACGCAGCCCCACCGCGATCGCTTCGATTTCCCGCACGGACATGCCGCCATAGGTGAGGAACCCCTCGAACAGCGGCACCATGTCGCGCATGGCCAGGTAGAGCGACCGGTCGCGGGTGGCGATGCCGCCGCCCCGGGCGCAGCCGATCTTGCGCGCGGAGAAATAGATGATGTCGGCCAGGTCGCAGAGGGTGCGGAGGATCTCCTTGATGCTCTTGTGGCGGAATTCCTCCTCGCGCAGTTTGATGAAATAGAGGTTCTCGGGCATGAGGCTGACATCCATGACGATCTTCAGGCCATGCTCGTCGGCCAGCTTGCGCACCTCGCGCAGGTTGGCCACCGAGAAGGGCTGGCCGCCGATGAGGTTGGTGCCGGCCTCCATCCGGATGAAGGGGACCTGATCCCGGCCGACCCTGGCGATCAGGGCGCGCAGCTTACCGAGGTCCAGGTTGCCCTTGAACGGGTGGGAGCTCTTGATGCGCAGGGCCTCGTCGGTGTAGACCTCCTGGACCTGGCCGCCCGCCAGTTCCACGTGGGCCTTGGTGGTGGTGAAGTGGAAGTTCATGGGGACCGTGCTGCCTTTCGCCACGAAGGTCTGGCTGATGATGTGCTCGGCCGCCCGTCCCTGGTGCACCGGCAGGAAGAACGGCGTGCCGAAGACCTCTTCGACCGCCTCCTGCAGCCGGTAGAAGGACGCGGAGCCGGCATAGGCATCGTCGGCCACCATCATGGCCGCCAGCTGCCAGTCGCTCATGGCGTTGGTGCCGCTGTCGGTGAGCATGTCGAGGAACACCTCTTCGCTTTTCAGGAGGAAGTTGTTGAATCCCGCCTGGGCCATGGCTTCCAGGCGGGCCTCCACCGGAAGCAGGTTGAGCTTCTGGACAACCCTGACCTTGTGCATCTCCAATGGCACGAATTCACCACTTGAAAAACGGATTTGAGACATGGGCATAGCCCCTCCTTGAAAAAGAAGCGTGAGAAACCAGATCCCCTTCACATTGAAGGGAACGGTTTGATTGATCTGACTTTGGGACTCCCAAAAAGAAAAAGCCCCGCGACTTTCGTGGCGGGGCGGCAGGGTGAATGTTTAAAGATTAGCCGGAAAGTGATTCACCCTCGCCGTTGGCCGAATAGGCGTAAACCAGGTAGAGGGTGGAAACACTCAGAGCACTGCCAGCCCTGGAGTCAAGGCTATCGGCGAACACGACGGGGCAGGCGATCATGTGAAAATACTAAAGCGGCCTCAAGGGCGGTGTCAACTTGATTATTCGAGTTCCTAACGCTACCGCCTGAACCCGCCCCCGCCCCAACCCCCGACCGGCGGACGCGCGCCCCAACCCCCGGGGCGCCCGCCCCAACCACCGGGGCGCCCGCCCCAAACGCCGGGACGGCCGCCCCAGCCCGGACGCCCGCCCCAGCCACCTCGGCCATAGTTGCGATAACGTCCGGAAAAACCGTACCAGTGGCCGAAGCCATTGCCCCACCAGCCAAAGCGGACCGGGCCCAGCACGCCGAAGAAGGGCAGGGGACCCCAGCCCCAGATCCAGGGCGCGGAAACCCAGCACCAGCCATAGGTGGGCTCATAGACATACATGTCGGGGGGCTCGTCGCCCGGCACCACATGGGTGTATTTGTCTCCATAAGGCATCCAGACCCAGCCGTACTGGTCGGTATAGACCCATTGACCGGAAACCGGGGCCGGGGCCGGGCCCGGGCCCGGATCAGGATGGGCGGCGGGCGGCGCCTGGATCTGCCTGGGCGGCGGCGGCGGCTGGGTGGGGGCGGGTGTGGATGGCTGGACGGGATCAGGCAGTGTCTCGGCGGAAACCTCGGCCTGGCTGGGCTGGGCCGCAAGCGAAAGCGTCGCGGTGATGGCCAGGATGACAAGAGCTGCTTGACGGACTTGCATGGCAGCACCTCCGGAAGATTGGACATGCTAATGATGGAAAGGTTGAATCAGGCCCGATTTAGGTGAATCCCCACGCGCACTCCTTCTACCATGGTTTGCTGGGATTCGGATGAAACAGGTCGAAGTGAGTCGGAAACTGCTGATCGGACTGGTGGCCGCCTGCGCCGCGGCGTTCCTGGCCCTGGCCTATATGCTGGGCCGCGCCTCCGCCGGTTCCAGGTCCGCCCTCGCCGCGCCGGCGGCCCAGGCCCCGGTCAGCCCGCCCTCGGCGGAGCCCCAGGCCGCACCCCGCGCGGAACCCGCCGCGGCGCCGGGGCCCATGCCACCGGCACCGCTCCAGGCAGCGCCCCAGGCCCCCAGGCCAGCCGCTGCATCCAAGGGGGCCGACCCGGTGGGCGCCGGGGTGGCAAGCTATTTCCAGGCCCTCGAACAGATCCAGCCGGGCCAGATGAGCGGCGATCCCGAGGGCATGGCCAAGGGGGTTCTGGAGGGCGTGGTGAAAGGGGACACCTCGGGGATCGACGGCATGATCCAGCAATCGGAGGCGGCCCGGGCGAAGCTGGGCGCCTTGACTCCGCCGGCCCCTTGCGTTGCCTTCCATCATGAAAGCCTGGCCGCCCTGGATGACAGCCTCGGGATCCTGCGCTCCCTCCGGACCGGCTTGCAGGCAGGCAGCCTACCGGCCGAGTTCGCGACCCAGGCGGAAGGCCTGCGAACCCGCACCGAAAGGCTTCAGAAGGAGGAGAAAGCCCTTCGGGAAAAGTACCAGTTGGCCCATTGAAGACAATGCGGCGCATTATACAAGGTTGCTGCGAATAACGCATTTGTTGGGATAATGTCCATTCTGCGAAGATCCGTGAACAGCTGGATCTCCCTTTGAAAATATGGCCAAGCTGCCGTTTCGCAACGGTTTCCATTGGAGAAAACAGTGCCCAATCCCTTTTCGCAACAATTCTGGTCCAACCTGTTCACTTCGGATTTGGCCATCGATCTGGGCACGGCCTCCGTGCTGGTCCACACCCGGCAGGCTGGACGGATCGTGATCTACGAGCCCTGCATCGTCGCCCTCAACACCCGCACCCATGAGGTCGAGGCGGTGGGTGACGAGGCCAAGCAACTCCTGGGCCGGGCGCCGCAGGGGGTGCAGACCGTCCGGCCCATGAAGGACGGGATGATCTATGAAGTGGACGCGGCGGAAAAGATGCTGGCCGCCTTCATCCAGAAGGCCAGGCCCAACCGTAGCTTCGCCCGGACCCGGATCGTCGTCAGCATCCCCCCCCGGGCCCACCAGGTGGCCCGGCGCGCCATGAAGCAGGTCTGCTACGACGCCAAGGCCGGCGAAGTGTTCCTGGTGGATCAGACCATGGTGGCCGCCATGGGCGCCGGCCTCGCCACCAACGAGAAGCGCGGCTGCATGATCGTCGATGTCGGCGGCGGCACCACCGATGTGGCGGTGATTTCCTTCAACGGCAAGGTGTTCTCCGATTCCATCGCCATCGCCGGGGACGAGATGGACGAGGCGATCAGCAGCTACATTTCGGAAAAGTACAACGTGCTCATTTCCGAAGCGGCCGCGGAAGAGGTGAAGTGGGGCCTGGGTTCCGCCTACTCCTCCGACAAGACCCGCACCATGAGCGTGTCCGGCCGGGACCAGTTCGAGGGCCTGCCCAAGACCATCACGCTCAACGATGTGGAGATCCGGGAAGCCATGGCCGAGCCGGTCAACGCCATTGTCGACCTGGTGCGCAAGGCGCTGCATGACACGCCCCCCCAGCTGGCCGCCGATCTCATCGACCGGGGCATCTGCCTCACCGGCGGCGGCTCCAAGATCCAGGGCCTGGACATCCGGCTCAGCAAGGAGACCCACCTGCCCTGCTACCGGGCGGAAAACCCCGAAACCGCGGTGGTGCGCGGCACGGCCATGCTGCTGGATGACATCCCCTTCCTGCGGCGGATCCAGATCCGGGATTAATAAAGCCCGAGCTTGGTCTCGGTCATGCTGATGAAGATGTTCTTCTTCTGGGTCAGGTGCTCCAGGCCACCTTGACCTTGTTGAAGGCGGCGACGCAGTCCGCCAGGAACTTGTCGTAGATGTCCTCATGGACGAACACCCGCGATCCGGCGCAGCAGACCTGCCCCTGGTTGAACAGGATGCCGATCTCCACGCCCTCGATGGCCTTCTCCCAGGGGGCGTCCGGGAAGAAGATGTTGGCCGATTTGCCGCCCAGCTCGAGGGTGGCGGGGATCAGCTTCTTGGCCGCCGCGTCGGCGATGGTGTAGCCCACCTCGGTGGAGCCGGTGAAGCCCAGCCGCACCGGCAGCTGATCGGGGTCAACAGCCTGCCCGGGGAGATCCAGGCCGGCGCCGCGCGTCCGCCCGCGCAGCCCGCTGGGCGAAGCCGGGAGTCATCGCTGCGCGAACACCGCGTCCGGATCAAGCAGGCCTTCGCGGAACAGGAGCGGCGGGAGATCTTCGAGCTGATGGCCCGGCACCAGGGCAATCTCAGCGAGACCGCCCGGGTCCTGGGCATCTCGCGGACCTCCCTGTACCGGAAGCTCGGCAAGTGACTACTTGCC
>Ga0302320_10013718_pt1 | contig 16887 bp, 23 predicted proteins | sample Bog_T0_3_FD_202130 | JGI IMG/M metagenome (GOLD analysis project Ga0302320, IMG submission 202130) | Peat permafrost microbial communities from Stordalen Mire near Abisko, Sweden - Bog_T0_3 | ecosystem: Environmental > Terrestrial > Soil > Wetlands > Peat | place: Sweden: Abisko, Stordalen Mire... | reverse complement strand
AAAAAAAGTGTAAAAAATGACGGTCAGAGGGTCTAAAAATGAACTGTCTTATTAAAAAAGTAATAAGATAAAGAAATTTGTTGTCAAAAGATTTAGAAAATCATAGGAATTATTATAACAAAATACAATTTTATATATATTTGAATATAAAAATGAAAGTTCATTCCTTTAATTAAAAATTTAGACAAAAAATAAAAAATGAATTTTTTATTTAGATTTGTAATATTTGAATTCAAGCAAAATTTTATTGTTTTTTTCTCATTGCCATAATTTAATAATTCAATTATTAACAAATGAAAAAAATCAAATTATAATCTTTATTTTTGTTTTAAAAATATTTTTTGAATTTATGGGAAAACATAGAAATCGGGACCGTTCAACAAGTTATTCCAAAGGTGGCTGGTACTCTTTTTTATAGTTTCATCTCAAAGGTAAATGTTTTTTTAGATGCCAAAAAAAGAAAAAATCGTTCAAGATCAAATTCAAGAGGAAAAAAGAAGAAATTTTCAGACAAAAATGATCGAAAAAAAAGGTTTTTTACAAATATCTCATTTTAAAGTAAATATTATTCTATCTAAGGTCTTCGAGTAAAAGTCCATCCAGAAAGAAGGCTTCACGATCGGATTCCTCTTCAAAAGATAGAAGAAAAGATAAAAAATATTCAAAAAAAAGTATTTCAAAAGAAAAATCACGCAGAAAAATCCAAGAAAAAAGTTCAGAAGACTTAAAAAAAAGGGACTCTCAATTAAAAGTTGAAGGCCAATTAGAAAAAGCAGATGAAATGCAAAAAAAAACTCAAAATGCTTCAAATGAATTAAAGAGCAATGATCTTTCTCCAGAGGAGATAAAAGAAGAGCCAAAAGCCGAAATTAAGCTTGAAAATAAAGCTGAAGATAAGGAAATAACTTCAGAAGAAATGATGGCTTCGATGGGATTTGCAAATTTTGCAAGCACTAAGGTCAGTTTTTTTAATATTGCAAGCTAAAATAAATTTGTTTGAAAAGGACAAAAGCCATACGGACTGTGCTGCTGAAGCAGTGGCGAAAAACAGTAAAATGAAGCGAAAATATCGCCAATACATGAACAGAAAAGGGGGTTTTAATAAGCCTTTAGAAAGTATTTAAATAAAGAAAATGAAGTCATTGAAATTTGAGAATTTCAAAACAAAATTAAATAAAACACAATTTTTTCAAAAAGACCGAAATCAATAACTATTTTATTAAACGTATAAAAACGGTATGCTTTTTCAAAGCAGAATTTCATTTTTCTCTCTCCCAAAAACCAAAACCCTAAATTAAAATAACCCTTCCCTCAAAAATTTCATTTTATTTAACTAAAAAAAATGCAAGGCAATATTCTTTTGATTCTCTCGCTTATCCTAACTTCTGTCATCGCGCACAAAAGCATCCTTCAATCTGCCATTGATTCCGACACAAAATTCCTTTCAGAAATAAAATCGCATAAACTCGGTAAAATCATCCTGGGTCTTTCAGAAATCACTCCCTCAGGGAGCACTGATTCTTTATTTGATGCTTTGGATCTCTTATCAAGTGGATTGGAGCAAAAGATCCAAACACAAAGCAATTTACTTGCGAGTGCTGAGCTTTTGTATGATTCGGCAGTGGATACATATAAATCCACGATAGAAAATCTGGAGATTGGAATAGCTGACATTGAACAGAATTTGAATAATAATTTAAATCCTGAGTTGAATCAAGTGGAAAGTGATATTGATACTCTTCAAAACAGAATCGCGAATATTCAACAACAAATAGCTGATGCCAATTCAATAAGGAATAGAGAAAAAAATGAATACGAACAAAGAAACAAAGATCTTTCTGATGGAATCGATTCGATTAATGAAGCCATGAGTTTATTGAACAGTTTGGTTACTGAAAACGGTGATGAAGTGGAACTCGTTCAGACTCAGAAGCAAAATTTATTACAAATAAAAAACAAATTGCAAAAGAAACTCAGTCATATTAGAAACTCCTTCGAATATAAGCCAATCATCGAAGCATTAACTCAAATTACCTTAAATGACGATTTTGTTGATCAAAAAACCTTGAAAAAAGTGATAAGTTTGCTGATGGAGATCGAGGATTCTTTGGATGCTATGAATTATGGCATTCAGGATCAGGAACAAAGAGCGGAAACTGACTTCGAGAATACGATTCAAAACTCAAATGATGATTTGGATTTATCACAAAGGATTTTGACCGAAGATAAGGAAAAATATGCTGATTTGAAACGTAAGAATAATTAAGAAAAAAATTCTTTAAAAGTTTGATTTAAATATATTTTCATGGGCTTTTTGAATTATTTTAGAACAAATCACAAATGCCAACATTTCACTTGATCAAAAGAACAATTCATTGGAAAGCAACCAACAAAGTCTGGATAATGAAAATTCTGATTGGCAACAAAAGAAACAGAGTTTTGATGATATTTTGGCTGAATTGCAGAAAGAATTGGAAATTGTGAATAGATGTGTTTCCATGATGAATAACGGAGGAATTACAAGATTGTAATTTGCCAAAGGTTTAACAAACCAAATAAAATAGAAACTTAAAAATCGATAATTTAAATAAAATATATATAAATAATCTCTTAATATAATGCTTAAACTATTTGATTAATTATGGGTATATGCTCAGCTAAAATCAAAACCCCAAAAAAGGCATTCAATGCCGCTAGTTTAAGGGATGGATCATCAAGTTTTTAAATCCTTTTAATACAAAATATATGGTTTTTCTAATTTCAAAGCAATGCAAAATCCTGTTGGTGTAGAAAATGCTGGAAATCCCATGAAAGAGGAGGAAAAAATTGGTGGAAATGAAAAAAAAGAAGATTCTGCCAAAGAAGAGAAAAAGGAAGAGTATGTGAGCCACACTTCCATCAAGCAAGAAATTCCCAATACTTTTCAAAACCCTTTGAATTTCAAACGAGGGGAATTAATTGCCGCGGGTGCATATGGAAAAGTCTACAAATGTTTAGATTTGAATACGGGTCGACTTCTCGCCGTAAAAAATGTGAAAGTACCCAAGTTTTTATTATTTTTATAAATTAGGTGATTTTTTATGAAAGATTAAAGGTAACTTCGAAAAAATGAGAAAGGAGATTTTGATTTTGAAGGAAGAAATCGAGATTTTGAAGAAGATTTCTCATAAAAACATCGTAAAATACTTCTACACAGATATTTGTGAGGATAATTCGAGTGTGGACATTGTTTTTGAATATGTGCCGGGTGGATCGATATCATCCATGTTGAGCAAATTTGACAAATTTGATGAAAAGTTGGTTTGTAAATATACCGAACAAATTTTGGATGGATTGAATTATCTTCATTCTCTTGGCATCATACATCGGTATTTTTTTCAAAGTTCTTTTTTTAAATGAATTTGAAAATTTACATTTTATCATGAGTAGAGATATAAAGGGAGATAACATATTAATCGATAGTGATAGCACAATTAAATTAAGTGATTTTGGGGCTGCGAAACAGTTCATTAATGAATTCGGACTGGTCGATGATTCCGAATTGTGGTCAATCAAACAAAATGAAACTAGGGAGGTGGCAAATAAATCTATTGGAACACCTTTTTGGATGGCCCCAGAGGTTATATCATTATTTTGTTTTATGTAATTTTTTTTTACGGGAAATGTTAAAGGAATTTTTTTATATTATATTGTAAATTTTTTGTGTTAGTATTTAATTTTTTTTTGGGGGAAATGATGAATTTTTTATTTATTTTAAAAGTACTATTTTTAATTGCTTTCTTGGTGATTCCTTTTTTTTCGTCGAAAATTTGGAAAAATGTTTTATAAAATAGGTTGTTTTAAGAATTGGACAAGGATTCCCTGCAGATGTTTGGAGTGTGGGATGCGTGGTAATAGAAATGCTTACAGGCAAGCCTCCATATTCAAATATCACAAAACAACCTAAAGAAATTTTGAGATTGATTTCCACAGGAAGTAAAATTCATTTGAATTATAATTTTATAATCTTCTTGAGAAACTCCAATGTATCCATTATCCATTAGTCAAAATTGCAAAGATTTCTTAGATGCCTGTCTAAAATACAAACCCGATGAAAGATTCAAAGTCAACAAATTGCTTCAAATGCCTTTTATAACAAGCAAAACTTGGAATTATCGCATTTATCTCATAATTTTATTTAGATCCCTCTTCTAATATTGTTCAAAAGGGTGAAAACTCCAAAAACAACACCACCAACAATGATCCCAGAAATCATAGTTCCCACTTAATTTCCAACAGTGACATTCTATTGAGTTTTTTCGCCAAAAGCACCAAACAACTAGGCTCTCCAGGAAGGCAACCAAATCACACTGAATTCAAATATAACGAAGGGCAAGAAGAACCCATACTTTCAGATAAAAAAATATATAAGAAAAGCAAAATTAATAAATCCAACATTTCTCATGAAATAGAAGAGGAAAAAAAAGAAGATGAAATGGAGGAAAAAAAAGAAGAAGATACCAAGGAACAAAGACTCAACAAGCAAAAAGCGTTGGAAGAGGCAATCAGGAAGGACATTGAAAAGAGGAAAATGCAGAAAAATGGACAGAATGCAATTAAATAAATAGATGTAAATCTGTTTAATTCGATATTTTTGTATATTAGTGAGGTTTTTTTTGGTATTTCCTAATTAATAAAATATTGGTTTTTCAAAGAAAATGTTTGTTGGCAAAAAAATGGATTTTTTTATTAAATTTGCTATAAAAAAAAGAAACATCATAATTTGTTTGGGTGGTAATTTTGTCAAAATTAAATTTTGCCAATTTTCATTAATTTTTACAAAATTAAGAGGAAAAACAATAAACCAAATTTAATTATTTTATTTTTAATTACGAAAATAAGACCCCCTTATCCGAAATTTTTCTTGAACGAAAAGTCATTTTTTTCTATCTTTTTCTTGTCAAAAAATGTTTTAACCTTTAAAAACAAACAATTAAATTCAATATATTCCAAAAGTATTAATTCATAAAATTATCATTTTTGAAGTTCCAACCCAATTCATGTCCATCCATCACGATTTTTTTTCGCATTTCTTCCTTTACTAACTGCCCAAATGTCCACCTACCCCGTATTGAATCAAAAACTATGATAATTACAACAATTTCCAGCCATGTCCGTGTTTTTTCAGAATTTCTTGTCGAAATTAGACAATTTTTCAACGAAAATTCAAAATATTAATGAATTTCCTCGAAATTCATGTTCAAAATACTAAGACGACCTTCAGCCTTGAATTCGGCTGATTTGGACATTAATGAAATTCGAGAAGGAATGAAGAAAGAAAAAAAGGCGGAAGATTTACCCCAAAAATATATATAAAATCAGAAAATAATAAATAATAATTTAAAAAACATGATTGCTTTAAAAAATAATCCTGAGCCTCGGAAGCCGCAGTATTTAAAATAATAAATAATTTGTTTGGAATGAAAATTTGCAAAATTAGCAATGGTGAGCTTGCGCATTTGAAGAAGAGCCTGGATGTGAAGAAAAACATCAAGAAAAGTTTGAAGAAAAAAATTATGAAAAAAAAACTTGAGTTCCAAAAAGACAAAAAAATTAATTCAAAAACCAATTTTTCTACAATAAAAAATCTTTCAAATTCTGAAACTAACCATTCAAATCATGAAGCTGAAAAAAAAATTGACTGTGACAATTTGTTAAAAATCTTGAAAACTCTGGCCTCAGATCCCGAAAGATAGTAACTTAATAGAATAATTTCTCATAACTTTCATCTCTTTTATAGTAAAGATTCCTCAGAATCTGCCATGGCTCTGAAAGTAATTAACCAATATAAATCCCAGAACCACAAAATCGTATTCACAGAGCTTCTATTTAATGGGTATTTCATAAATTATCTGATTTTTTTAAATAAAAAGAAAATATTCAAAAAAACCAAACCTAAATCAAATTTTCATTAAAATAACTACGAAATTTAGAGCTGATGGAAGCCCGATCAGTCCTTTGATTTTCACCAAGAAAAATCAACCCATTAAGCAACAAAAGCCCATTTCCCCTCATATCCTGGCCTTTGAAAACTATCTGCATCTCATCACACAAATGTACTACAAAAAAAGTTTCAATTTAATGGAATCGATTTCGAATTTCGAAGGTTCAATAAAGGAAGGTACGTTATTCTTTTTATATATTTGTTGATTCAAAATGCAATTTAGCCAGCAGACCTGGCAGAAAGGCCAAGAACAAGCCTGTAATTACCGAGGAACCCTCTAATGGAGGGGGTGTGGAAGAAAAGAATAATGTATTGGAAGGCAATAAACAGGAAAATAATTCCATTACGAAGGATTTACAATTGATCAATTTCAATCAAGATATCCTGAGTTCATTGGTATCACCAATTCGAAAAGACTTGATTTTCGGTAATAACTTAAAAATTTGATCATTGGTGAATTTTTCCTTAGAAAAATGGGGACCAAAGGAAATTGCTATTTTCGAAGGGGCTTTATGCAAATATGGGAAGCAGTTTTTGTTTATAAGTCATTTGGTGAGACTTTAATGGATTTTTAAATGGTTATATTTTTTTGGAAATTTAGATTCCAAGCAAAGGTTTCAACGAAATCATTGAATTTTATCAGGCTTGGAAACAAACATCCCATTATAAGATTTGGAAGTATTATAAAAACCTGGGGAATAGAAGCAATTTCAATCATTGGCTTTAATTCTTCTGGGAAAACATTTTTCATGAAATATTTTAAAATGGCCTAATCCCTAATATGTTAAAAACTTGGAAATTTCTTGAAATAAAGAAAAAGCAAAATTTAAAATTAATAATTTTATTTTTTCCATATCTTTATCCTGAAATTAAAAATGCAGCAGTTCGAAAAATTCTTGGAAAATTGCGGGTTGAGCAATTTCGATGATGTGAAGCCATTGCGGGACTTGTCCGCTAAGGCCGGTGTGAAGCCCAGTGTATTATTGGGAGGTATCATGACATTTGTGGTTGTTATGGTGGCTTTGAATTTTGGAGCCTGTATTCTTACCTCAAGTATTGGGTTCTTATACCCTGCTTATATGTCTTTCAAAGCAATTGAAACCAAAGCAGGAGAAGATGATACACAATGGTTGACCTTTTGGGTGGTTTATGCCGTTTGCACGATTTTTGACCCTTTGATCAACGCAGTGTTCTATTTTTTGCCTTTTTATTACCTGTTCAAGCTGGCTTTTTATATTTATCTGTTCCACCCTAAATCAATGGGAGCCCGAACGATTTATAACTTGGGAATTAAGAACTTCTTGATGAAAGTAGAGGCTCAAATTGAGAATGTGGAAAAGGAATTAATGGGGAAGAGGGAAGATTAATAACAACATAAAACTATAATAATTAAGAATGAAAATTAAAGTCTTGATATTAAATAATTAAAAGTGTTTTAAACACAAAGACAAGTGGTTTTCTGAAAGAAAAAATAGACTCTTGGATTTGGTCATTTGCCTATAAAAAAGGCAATTTTTAATAAAATCAGAAATTTTTTAAAATTTTGATATCAATAAAGGCCCTCAAAATAAAATTATTAAAATCTTTTCATTATTTTCATACATGAAAAAATTCTTTCAAAAAATTTTCAAAAAAAGTGCAACAACTCCATCATCCCCCCTTCAAAAACCGAAATTCTACGAATGCAAGACCCATGATCATCGACGTTTCCCACATATTCTAGCAAATGAAATCTGTCGAGATTGCAGCATAAAAATGTGTTATATTTGTGGGAACCAACACATGGAGCAAAAATGCACAGTTTCTTGTATATTTAGCAACTAAAAAGTGAAATTAATTTGAAAATCCGAAAAAAGGGGGACAAAGCGAAGATTTTAAAAAGTTCCATGATCTTGAAAAGGAAAATCCTAAACTTTCACTTTATAACCAAGGTTTTTTAGCCACCTTGAGATTTGAAGGATTAAAATGTGTCTGTGGTAAATGAAAACATCATGAATCAACATGTTAAAATAATTAAAGGACAACCTATTGATTTGGAAGGAAAAGGTGGCATCTGTGTTGCTTGTTCAAATGTAAAAATATGAAGCGCGTTGTAATTATCTTGAATTTTAAGGCTGTTTGTTCGAAAGAATGTCATGCTAAATACATCGAAGAAACCAAATCCTGCATTTTTCATTCAAATTTCAACCAAGAGTTAAGCGGGCAGGTAAATTTGAAACAATCAAAATTGGTTTTCTTTAAATATTAATAGAACATGATTAGCATCTTGTTCAAAAATTTAAAGAAAGTCTACGATAAACCTTATCCTATTGGCATGCAGTTGAACAGAACTTCCTCTGCTTTTGTAAAAGCATTTACTTCTCCTCAAAAAAACCACATATATATACAAAGAGGATATAGACAATATGGTGCGCCTCAAGTAAAAATGAAAATAATTTTGAAAATTATGAATTTTGCATTTAGGAAGAAACTTTGAGAAATTTGGAAGTTCAAAGAAATCAATTTTAAAAATAGATAATTTTTTTTTCCAAAAGGTAACAAACAATTTAAATTTGGATTATGTGCTTCATCAGGATCGAAGGTGTCATTGTAACTGTATGGCTTGTGAAGGAAGAGGTTTTCACCCTGTAAAGAATTGCAGATTAGAATGCAGAAATAGTGATGATTTGGTAAAAAAAATAATTATTTTAAATTAATTACAATGTTAGCTTTGATTTTTTAGACAATCACAGATTTGTTTAATAGAGATGATTTCCAAGAATTTTGCGAATGCAATTGCAGCTTTTGCAAATCGGGCCTCACGAATTTTGCACATAAAAAACAAGATTGTTTTTATTATTGCAAAAACAATCAAATTAAAAACCATGGATTCTGATGTTTTCTTATCTTTTAAAAGCCTAAAAATGAAATTTTCTCTTCTATTTTAAAAAAAAATAATTTTTTAAAAAAACTCCAAAAATGACGATGAAAAAGGAGGATTACGATTTTTTATATAAAAGTAGCATCATTTTTCTCATTTCTCTCATTTTATTTTTCCTTAGTTATTCTTGTTGGTGATCCAAAAGTAGGCAAAACCAGTTTTTTGCTTCGGTTAGACTCAGCTTTAATCCCGAAAAAATAAAAATTTTTTTTAGATATACTAAAAACACCATCAAAAACACAGTTCCGACAATAGGTGTCGAATATGCCACGAAATGTGTGTTATTGAAAAACGGAGCCGGGATTGTGAAAGCCCAGATTTGGGACACATGTAAAAAAAATCCCATAATTCATTCATATTTAATCGAATTTTAAAAGCGGGATCCGAAAAATATAAGTCCATAACCACAGCGTTCCAAAATTTTGAATTACTATAATTTTTAAACATTTTAAAAGCCATTATAGAAGATCAGTGGGAGCTCTGTTGTTTTATGATCTCACAGATGAAGAATCATATAGAAATACCACCGAATGGCTGAAGGAAATTAATGAACATACAGAAGAAGGCATCATTATTATGTTGATCGGTAACAAGATCGATTTGGTTCAAGAAAAGCCCAGCGATAGAAAAATAAAACTCGAAGAAGTCAACGCTTTCTGCAAAAAATATAACCTTCTATATAGCGAAACATCAGCAAAAAATGGAGATAATATCAAGGAAAGTTTTGATGAATTAATAGAAAGTAAGCGATATTTTAGGATAAAGCATACTTTGGTTATGGTTATTTAGATATTTACCAACAATCCCTAAAAAACCCACCACATAATGAAATTTTGGAAGCACAAAATAAAATCGTGTTGGTTTCCTCCATGGGAGAATCGAAAAGTCAGGTGAAAAAGGAGGGGAATGCCAATGAAAATCCAAAAAAATCGGATGATTGCTGCAAATAATTAAAAATTAGATGAAAAGGCTTCGAAATTTAAAAAACCGAAGACTTTTTCATTTTTTTTTTTATTATCGTTTTTTTTTTGTTAATTGTCTTTTTCAAAAATTAAATTTACTAAAAACAATAAAAATTCAAAATGGAAAAAAAATCTAAATGGAGATGTTTCGAAATTAAAAAAAAATCAAACTTTTTAATATTTTTTTTATTATCTTTTATTTTTTTTATTTCAAAAAATTAAATTAACGAAAAACAATAAAAATTCCAAAAATGGAGAAGGTTGAACAAAAACAACAGAAAAAAAAAATTGAATTTATTATGACAGGTAAATTACAAAATAATTCTCCAAATTTCTTTTTTTCAAGGATTCGGAGCATTTAGCTCTCATGCAACCAACCCAACATCCGTTTTGATTGAAAACATCATGAAAAACAAAAATGAATTTATCATTCCTGAAGTGAATTTTATATGAATTGTTTAATGATATGACAATTTTTTACATAGCTTTATAACATTGGACCATGTGAAGTTGTATATGTTGCTATTCAGGATTGTGAAGACTTTTACGACCGAACTTTGAAATATATAGAAAACCACAAAATTCATGATCCAGAGACTTTGTTTATAATTATTCATTGTGGTATCAAATTCTTAAGCAAAAATGAAATTACCATTGTTTATTTATTTATATAGGGTTGAATTCAGGGAGCCCTGTTTTTAATTTAGAAACCATAGGCTATAATTGTATTTTTTTACATTTTCGGATTGTTGTGTCAATTCATTAGTTAGGTGCGAATTTCTCGATCCCGGACAACAGAAACAACCAATTTTGCAACAAACAAATTGTGACGAAATATCCAGTAGAACATCATTTTAGAACAATGATACCAGCTATTCCTTTGAATAATTACTTGGAAAAACAAGGGTTTAAAGTAAAATTGTCTGATGATCCAGGCAGATACATTTGCAACTACATATAGTAAATTTATTAAAACATCAACTATCATAATTTTCTCATATTTCTTAATTATCCTTGAAAAGTTATCTCTCTTTATTCCATGGATTTAAACATGATATTCCTACTCTTTTTATTCATGTAAAAAAAAATTATTTTTATTAAATAAAGATTTTTTTTTATTATGTTAAAAAAAAAATAGTTCCCAACATTTGAAAATATAGATGAAAAAACACAAGCCAGCTTCGCGAAGGCCTTGCTGAATCACATTGCTTCAGAATACGACAAATAAACATATTTTTACAAAAATTTATAAATTTAAAAAAAAGCGAAATATAAAAGACAAAATTTGAACAAGTGTTAAAATCTGGATCATAATAATTTTGCTTTAAAAGGAAATTATCTCCAAAAATCAAAAAAAAAAAAAATTTGAAAAAAAAATGATTCATACAACTTTTATTGCCAGAATCACAGATGGCCTTATGCTATGCGAAAATTATGATGACTCCCAAGATGTGTTGATCGACTCCAAGCGAAAAGTCAAGCAATTCTTGAAAACTCAAGGCGCAAACAAAAATCTTAAAGATTCGGAATGTTTAGAAGTCGGAGAATTTTACTTGAAGTAAAAACAAGAATTATTTCAACATAATAATTAATTGCCTGTATTTAAAGCTATAAAAGGGCTGATGGAATCATTTACCTGGTGCTTGCTGATAAGAAATATCCAACGAAATTAGCAAGAATTTTCTTGGATGATATTCATAATGGCTTTCTTGAAGTTGGACCCTAATCATTTAAATTCTTAAAAAACATGGATAGGAACTAAAATCCCATTATGGAACTCATAATGTTGATTATAGATCAAAGATTGAAACAATTGAAGAGCCTTATTATTTCATCAAATTTGGTAATATGAGATATGAGAAAGAAATATTTGTTATAAAATGGTTCTTTAGATCGATTTATTAAAAAAAAGAAGTCAGAATTTCAAGACACGAGATCGAATGAAAATATGGAAAGGTTGAAAACTGATTTGTATAATTTGCAAAACATTATGAGCCAAAATATCGATTTGATTTTGGATCGGGACAAAAATTTGAATGGTAAAAATTAAAAAATCATAATTTTATCTAAAGAATTTTCATTAGAGATAAAAACGAAAGCTACACATTTGAAGGAAAATTCAAAACAAGTAATATATATATATATACAAATATAATTTATCATTTATTTTCTTTTATTAATAATATGATAACAAAAGTTCAAAGACAAAACCAAAAAGTTGGCATGGAATTTATGGCTTAAAAAAAACCTCGTTTATTTTATTTTAGCCTTTCTCATTGTCACATTTTTGTATTTGAAAGTCTTTTAAATAAAATAAACAAAAATATTTGATTTTGTTTCTTTTCAGATTTTTTTCTTGTGGTTTTTTTAACCTTTTAGTTTTATGATTTTTTTAATTAATTTTTTAGCCTAATTAAAGCATTAATTTTTTGGCATTAAATCTTTGTCTAAAGAATTCAAAAGCAACAAATGTCCATATTTTTCTGATTTCTACATTTAAAACATTTTAATACTTTCAAAATAAATTTATAATCTACCTTTATGTCTCCTTCGGAATATCTAGCGAATTCTTCGAAAAATGAAAGATAGGTCATTAAATCAGGAACAACTTCAGAGTTTTGTTTGGATTCTTTGGAAACCAAAGAATAATTAATGGTATTATTGATGTATTGAGCTGTCAATCCCATGAATATATCTGTATTTGATTTATGAAATTGATTCAAAAAAGCCAGAATTCCCAACATAAAGCAAGTGCCATCATACCCTTCTTTTTTATTTCTTTTGGTCAAAATTGCCAATTTTTGGTTGTATACGAGGTTGGGGATCTAAAAAATTATTTTTAAAAAAATATTAAATTAATAAATTTTTTAAAATGAAAACCTCATTATTGACTAATAAACTCATAATCAGAGGTAATTGTTCAATAGGTTCACTTGTGATGTAGATTTTTCGAAGGGGGTCACTCATTCCAATGAAATTTAGCATTTTTGAAACTTCAAATATCATATTGTTTTCCTAAATAAAAGAAATTAATTAAAAAAATAAGAGTATGATAAATGTTTTTTTTACATGGACAATGGTTTCAATAGAGTTTAATTCGCTATCATACGATCGATTCGTAAGGTCGTTCATTAAAGACTTATTCAGATTTTCCAATGATAAAAAAATCTTGTTGGAACCAATTCTAGCTGTCATCAACAATTCTCGACAAATCAACTTTCTCAACAAAATACATTGACCTATGAAAAGAATAGGATTTAACAAATTCACCAATAATCCTTTCAATCTAATGAAAAAATAATAAATATTGTTTTAAAATTAATGATTTATAATAATTACATTCTTTTTAAATTTGTGTACACCTTTTCATATTTATCGACAAAAGAAGTGATTGACTTCAATTCATTGAACGAATCACCAAGAATTTTTTTGGTTTGAGAATCAACTTCCCTTGGAATCAGTTTCAAAATATATCTCATTTTGGAAATGATATTGTAACATAACAATCTATCAAGTCCATTCAAACCACTCACTCCAATGCATCGATGTATCATAGAAATTGATTTCATATTCAAAGTCTATCATAATTATAAATAATTATAAATATATAATTATAAATATATTTTGTTATAATTAAACAAAAAATTTACTTCTTTTTCAGATTTTGTATCAAAAAATGAACTTGTGATATCAACATAAATGCTACTTCTTGAATGGGTGAGAGAAAGCATTTCCTTGAGAAGACGTCCCATAAAATTGACGCTTCCTTGTTCTGCTGTTTTAAGATCAGGCATAGGAATATCCTCATCATAACTCAACTCCTCTATTGTCAACCTATTGTTCAAAAAAGCGTTCACTTCCATGTCGATATAACAATTTATCAGTCGGTTGAACTCTTCATTGAAGATCTTCAAGCCGTAAATATTCACGAAATCTTGAATGTATTCCAATGATTTTTTAAATCTATTTAATTGTTTTATGAATTTGTTAAAATTTTGTTTAAAAAAAAACCCTTCCAAATTTTCTGCCAAATTTTGCAAACGGGCCTCAAAATCTTCAACAGTGTGCTTTGAAAAAAATTATTAATTTGCGAATAAAATTTTTAGTACAGATCGAAACACTAGGATTTTGTCCAGAATTTTGCAGATTAATTTAATGATTTCCTTTCTTATACCATCCTCTAAAATAACTTTCGGATCAACCTCGATGACACCCTAAAAGCAACTAAAAAAATTCACTTCTTTTAAAATTTATTACTATTAAATAGGTCTCCATGTTAAGGATACTTTCAGTGAAGACTGAGATTTGATGAGTCAAATTGGCCATTTTGGTTCTTTCTTCATATTGCGCGTAATCTTTTAATTCAGCTCTGTTCAATTTCAAAGGGATTTTTTTGAGTTTGCTGGTTAATAAAACAATGATCTCTTCCAAAAGATCGAACACTGATATTGGAATAATCTTTTTTTTTAAATCAAAATTAAAAAATTTGATTTATTAATAATTTTAATGTATATTTTATTTTTAATTATCTTTGAATTATTATTTACCTGAAGAACTTCTTTCACAAATTTAATCAATTCTCCAGAATAATATTTCGAGACACTCACAAAATCAGGACTATTCGCTTGAATAATTCGCACCATTGGAGCATTCATAATAGAGGAAAGTTTCATAAATGAGGCTTTTAATAATAATGCAGTCGAGGGATCTTTCTGTCATAAAAAAAAAAATGTGAATATTTTAGCTAAAAAAACAAACTTTTATTTTGTCTTGCATCATTTTGGAATAGTCTTTCAAGCATTGCCAAGAATATGAAATATCCTTTTATAAAAACAAAAAAATTATAAAAAAAAAATCAAATTATTTTAATTACGGAAATCAAAGCCAAATTGGACAACACTTGTTTCTTAATATGAACAGTTCTGACCATGTGCTTGAGATTCAATCTTGTTTCATATAAGTATTGTTTAATTTGCATATTGTTGGCAATTTGATGGTATTGTTCGACATCCTCCAAGGCCTAATAAACAATATTTTAATTGTTTTTTACTATAATAAGCAATTAAACTTTAATGAGTTGTTGGATTTTTCTTCCAGCATAAGTTGAATCATTATAAGTTAAAGAACTTATTTGTTCTTTCATATCTAAGAACCACTTCTTATAACTTTCATCAGGAGACACTTTCGAGAGAGGTCTTGTCCCTGAGAAATAATCTGATAGTTCATCCATTTTTTCACTGGAACTGTTTTTATCTTCATCCCATCTCGCCTGTTTGCTTTCAATAAGGTTTTCGAACATTTTTTTCAATAATGATTCGAATTGGGAACAAACCAACAAAAGACTTAAAATATCAATCATTTTTACAGTTTCATTGATGATGTCCCTCAATTTTTTGTTTAAAGTTGCTCTTTGCAACATTAACCATCTCACAGCCACATTGCTTTCTCGAAGACATAAAAGAAGTTGATTTACCTTTTCTAACACAAACTCTTCAGTGAGAACCCCTTCATTGAGGTAATCTTTGCATTTTTTATAATATTCTTCCATCTTGGAATTATATTTCATTGACAATTCTTTCACGTTCAATGGATCAATGGTGTTGCTGAGAGCACTTTTCGCTGCCTTGTAAGGAGCCCATTGTTCAGATAAATCAATGATATAACCCATATAATAGGGAACCACCCAATTGTCATAGAAATGTTTATCAACAATTTCTCTCATTTTTGCCTTTTTTTCTTTATAAAAAATATAAAAATAAAATGAATTGTACATTTTCTTTATTTAAAATGTTGGAATTGAAATATAAAATAATAAAAAGCATGGAGGCTTGATTCGCTAACGCGACACTACGATGATCAGGATGTGGATAAGCTGCTAATTGTCTATAGATATCATCATCTTTAGTCGACCCGATTATTGAAGTTATCAAATCCTCTAAAAAATATTTTTTTTTTCTTTCAAAATTATTCATTTTTTACGGTCAACTGTGAAACGAGCAAAAAACTCTTCAGGGTAATTAGATGGACGTTTGACAATGCCTCCATTGAATTGCGCAGGCAAATAACCAGTATTCTTGCATAATTTACATACTTCATTGATATTTTGAATTGCGGATTGGCCTCCTTTGTAACGATAATAGGAAATGATGATTTTTTCTCGGACTGATCCAATCATGAAATTGTCCATGAGCATTAGCATGCATCCATAGAGGTATATTGACTCTCCCATAAGTTTTTTGCCCTCCGCATTGTTCAAAATATTCTTGTAAAAATCATTTAAAATAGGAATTCATCAGATTTTTAGATTACCTCCATGCTATATTGTATGAAAATCCCTTGGTTGATCTCTTCAGTCAGGCTAGTGAAATCTGAGTAGTATTTGAAAATACTTTCGAAAAGAATGAAAAATCTTTCCAATAAAGGAAAATAGGTCTCTCGGAAATTTTCGTCCAAATCCAATAATTCCTAAAAAAAATTTAAAGAATTAAAAACAATGAAATATTTTTTGGATGAATACAGTGTTTTGCTGGATACGATCTTCATAAAAGTCCACGTTCTTCAAATATTCGAAATCGAAAAGGATCATATCATATTTTTTGTTATCTAAAGTATAGCCATAAAACACCTTGGAATTATTAGGGAAATATCATTAAAAGAAACAAAATACTTTTGGGATGTAATCTGAAAGTCTTTGCAGTTCTGCGAGAATGGCACTTCCTCTGGACACCAATTTTAAGAGGTTTTGGCCGCAGACATTTTCTTCTGACAAAAAGTCCATTGTTAAGATAAACCAAATTAAAATTTTTTATTTTTATTTTTTTTTAAAATTTACAAAAAAACTCCTTTTTTTTTTTATTTCTTTTAAACCACTTTTAAAAATCAAATTTTCTATTATTGTCAAAATTTTTAAGTCGGATGACTGAATTTTTTTGGTTCATTTAAAAAAGATCCACGCTAAAAAAAATCAAAATAAATTTTCAAATCGCGAAAAAAATTTTTTTTTTTTTGAAATAAATTTAAAT
>Ga0302320_10013717_pt1 | contig 16888 bp, 12 predicted proteins | sample Bog_T0_3_FD_202130 | JGI IMG/M metagenome (GOLD analysis project Ga0302320, IMG submission 202130) | Peat permafrost microbial communities from Stordalen Mire near Abisko, Sweden - Bog_T0_3 | ecosystem: Environmental > Terrestrial > Soil > Wetlands > Peat | place: Sweden: Abisko, Stordalen Mire... | reverse complement strand
CGACCTGAACATCGACACCTGCCTCCATTGAAGAAAACCTTTATGGAGTCAGTAGTTATGACTATTTGAACGGTATTGACCCTAACCCTCTCCCGGAGGGAGAGGGGACCGCACCGTTGTCCCAAACACATTGCCCCTTGGCGCATCGCACCAAGGGGTTCTTGTTTTCTTGAACGCATCGCGACGAAACCACTATCTTATCCACTCTACGCATTTTTGCCTTTTGATCAAATGTTGGTGAAACGTGCAAAGAACCGCCGCGAGTTTGCCGATTATTCCGACTGCACTGTTTAGGCAGACTTTAACGGCAAGCGCAGCGGCAAGATGAGCTACCACAACCTCTCGTTTTCCCAAGCTTGCCAGGTCAGCCCAGTCCTGCACCCCACAGGCACTTCGGTCATGTCCAGCAGCATTCCATCGCCCGGCGCTCGGTCTCCGCGTGACGCAGGCGTTTCGCCTGTTCCCGGCGGCCGGAACGGCTGGGTCATGCTCCTGGGAGCTGCCTGCCTGGCCGCGGTCTGCCTGGCCGGTTGCCAAACGGTCGTCAATCCCTACGACTCCCGCATCGAACCGCCGGTGCCGGAGGCCATCGCTCCGGGCAGGGAGATGAGCATGGTCTCGCTGCCGGCCTACCGTATCGAGCCGCCCGATGTAATCTCCATCGAAATGCTCAAACTGGTTCCTCGTTCGCCCTATCGGGCCGAGGTCTTCGACGTGCTGCAGATCCGCGCCAATGCCACGCCCGATCAGCCGCTGGACAGCCTGAACTATTACATGGTCGAGGCCGAGGGCACGATCAACCTGGGGCCGCCCTGGGGTTCGATCCGCGTGGCGGGCATGACGGTCGAAGAGATCCGCGCCGCCCTGGACAAGTGGCTCGTGGCCGAAGGGCTCAAGGACCCCGCCTCCACCGTGCAGTTGGCCCGTGTCTCCGGGGCGCAGCCCGTGACCGGGCAGTACCTGGTCGGCCCCGACGGCACGGTCAACCTGCGGCAGTACGGCGTGGTGCATATCGCGGGCAAGACGGTGATCGAGGCCCGCATCGCCATCGAGAAGCACTTGCAGCAGTTCCTCGATTCGCCGCAGGTCTCGGTCGACGTGCTGGCCTACAACAGCAAGGTCTTCTACATCATCACGCAGGGCGCAGGGCTGGGCGACAGCGTCCGCCGGCTGCCGGTGACGGGCAACGACAAGGTGCTGGACGCGATCAGCCAGATCAACGGGCTGTCGCAGGTCTCGAGCAAGAAGATCTGGATTGCGCGGCCCGCGCCGCACGATTTCGGCTGCCAGCAGATCTTGCCGGTGGATTGGGATGGCATCACGCAGGGCGCGCAGACGGCGACGAACTACCAGTTGCTGCCGGGCGACCGCTTGTACATTGCCGAGGACGAGATGTTGACGTTTGCCAACGTGGTTTCCAAGGTCACGGCGCCGATCGAACGGCTGGCCGGCATCGCCTCGCTGGGCAGCTCGACGATCCGCGGCTTCCAGACGATGGGCCGCGGCTACAACCGCAGCAGGAACGGACTGTAATTATGAGAAACGAACCTGTCTTGGCCGCAATTTTCAACGTGTTCGTGGTGGGCGCGCTCTGCCTGGCTTGGCAAGTCGCGGCCGCCGCGCAAACGTATTCCGTTCGGCCCGCGTGCCAACCGCACGCCCGCTGCAACATTACGCCGGGAACCTACGGCTACAACGATACCACCTGGCGACAGTGGCCAGGACAACAGCGTCCCGATGAATACGATTCGCGAGCAATCGGGGCAACTCGCATCCCGACGCCGCCGGGGACTCCCGAATCGCAGCTTCCCAAGGGCGGAAGTTTGTCTCCCAAGCCGCCGATCAACAGCGGCGGCACGGGACCAGCGATCTTGCCCACGACGCCGGGACCGACCAGCGGTGGGACAACCATCATCACCGAGCCGTCGAAGCAGCCGGAAAACCCGACTCCAACCGTGCCGATTCCCGCAACGCCCGCTCCGGAAGGGATGCCTCTGCCAGGGCTGAAAATTCCCGGGCCGCTGCCGGAAGAGAAGCCTAAGAGCGAAGGCGGCAACGGTGCGCCGCCCATGACGGCGCCCAAGGAGCCGTCGTCACTCGATACGATAGGGCCGGGCGTTTTGCCCCTCACGCCCGGGCCGGGCGTTACACCCCCGTCGAAAAATCCCGACCAGGAAAAGCCCAAGCCCAAGGCGCCCTCGCACGGCGCGCCGGAAACCGACGTGCCGGCGAATCCCGGCGAGTTGAAGCCGATCCAGCCGGTTCCAGGAGAGTCGATGTCGCGGCGCGAGCAGGGGGCAGTCGCCGGAAATGCCGGACGACCGGCCGCGGCAGCAGCGGAAACGGCTATCCAAGCCAACTGGAACGCGAGCTTGGAGCCGGATCGCCTGGGCGGCAATGATCTGCGCACAACCAACTTCGAGCAGCAGGGCTCGGAACTGAAAAACCCTTTGCGCCGCGCGCTAAGCGGTTATTGCCCTGTCGAGTTGCACGAGAGCGCGCAATGGGTCGCCGGCCGGCCGGAGTACCGCGCGACGTATCGAGGGCAGGTATTCGAATTCTCCAGCGAAGCGGCGCTGCGGCGATTTACGGCAGCTCCGGAGAAGTATGTTCCCGCGCACGAAGGCAACGACCCCGTGCTCGCAGTCGAAGAAGACCGCAACATCGCGGGCAACATCCAATACTCGGCCGTCTGGCAGGGACGCCTCTACCTGTTCACAAACTCGGCCAATTTGGCGGCCTTTCGCGAGGACCCCACGCGCTACGTGAGCCGGCCTTAGAACTGGCGGATCAATAACTGTACTCATCTCGCTCCGCGAGATGTCCGGCATCTCGCGGAGCGAGATGAGTACGTGCCATGAATCCGCGACTTATTGATTCGCCGGCCTTAGTGATTCATCCCCGGATAGTAGCCGCCATAGTTCAGGAAGGCGTTGGGATTGGTCATCCCTGCCCCGTTCACCGGCATTTCCGTTCCGGGCGTGCCGGAGTTCATGGGCCGCCCTTGCATCGTCCGCATGCCCTGAATTTGCTCGCTCACTTGCTGATTGAACTGCTGCTGCTGGACTTGCGGTTGAACGGTGTTCGCATAGGTTGAAACCGTGCCGTTGTTGGTAGGAGTGGAATAGAGGCTCATCCACGGGCTGTAGCCATTGGGTCGCTGGTAGTCGGAAAAGGGCCTGGAGTCGCCGCCCACGGAAGAACTCGACAGGGGATTCGATGGCAGAGACGAATAACTGCTGCCGTAGATTCCATAGTTTCCGCCCAAACTGCCATTGATCGCGTTCGCAACCGTCGGCGCGACCGTGGCGCGACTGGGCGTCGTTTGCGCGCCGCTGTATCCGCCATATCCGGCGTTGACCGGGCGCTGGCCGGGAAGCGAGCCGGCGTTAGGATCGTAGGTCGATGGCCGATTCGGCGTCACACCTGACGTCGTATTGCCGGGGTTGTTGTTATACCCACCGGAGCCGGGCGTGTTCGGCAGAGGGCCCACAGGCGAAGAACGGCCGGTTGTCGTCAGTTCGCCGGCCTCGGTGGGCGGTGTAGGCATCGTCCCCTGCTGCTGCCGCCGCAGTTGTGCATTGGGGTCCGTCGGTGCCCCGGGCATTCGTATCCGAGAACGACCTTCACTCACGTCCCGCTGAACGTCACTGTCGGCGACCGTCGGAACGCTCGGCAACGGCCTGATCTTGACCCGTTCCTTCCATTCCAGATCTTGGATGGCATTGATCGCGGACAAATCCTCTCTCAAGGGAACACTGGTGATCTCGGGTTCGGGAGGAAGCGGACCGCCGACCATCATCAAACACAGGGCAATCGTGGCATGCATGATTCGAGTCCCATCGTAGAACAGAGCGTTGCGCGAACAGGCACAACTAGGGCGAGTGATCGTAAGCCGCAGAACCACTCCAATTGTACGCTCTTTCCCCCGCAAATCAAATCCGGCCGGGACTTATTCCGCGGAAATATCACCTTAAATGTGATACATCTGCTCATCTTGGGCCTTCGCCCGCTCGAGCAACTCGGCCAGACTGATGTCGTTAAGCATCTTTCGCTGCATTTCGCCCACCTCTTTCCAGGCCTGCATAAGCACTTTGACGGCTGGCGAATCGGGCGATGCGCTGCTGGTTTGGCCGTTTTCTTCCGTAGAGCCTTCAATGACCTCCATCACCTGGCCCAACGAGATTTCCTGGGGCAGCTTGATGAGGTGGTAGCCGCCGGCCGCACCGCGGACACTGGCCACCAGACCCGCGCCCTTCAATTGCAGCAGAATCTGCACGAGGAAGCGCGGCGGCACGTCGTGCCTTTCGGCAATTCGTCGGATCCGAACCGGTTCGTTCGAGCCATAATGTGCGGCCAATTCCAGCATCGCAATGCATGCATATTCGGTTTTTGCGGAAACTCGCATCGTTCTCTCGCGTTTTCTTCAATTGGAAGTTGTCTCTCCGTCCTCGAAGTCGGGACATCTCGTACCCTCTTCGGACAACTCAATTATAACAATGTTACCCAACTCGGTCAAGTATCGGACGCAGCGCACCAGAGAACTGCAATCTCCGTAGGGCGGGTCAAGATGTAGGGTGGGTCGAGCGGAGCGAAGCTCCGCCGAATTCTCTCCGGGGACCTTGACGATTCGCAGCGCGATTGACACCATGAACTCCCACAAAACAATATTCCCCCAATCAGCAAAGGCCGCGTACATGGCAGAACGAGCGTATTTGGCAATCGACATGGGTGCATCCAGCGGACGCCACTTGATCGGCCGTTTCGACGGCCAAAAACTGCGGCTGCAGGAAGTCTATCGCTTCGAGAACGGCCCGGTGGAAATGGCCGGACGATTGTATTGGGACCTGCCGGGGCTTTGGTCTCGCGTCCGCCAAGGGTTGTCGGCCGCGCGCACCGCCGAGGGCGGCGCCGCGATCGTCAGCGTGGGCGTCGATACCTGGGGCGTCGATTTCGGCCTGCTGGGCCGCGGCGATGAATTGCTGGGCAATCCCTACCACTATCGCGACGCCCGCACCAACGGCATGCTCGACCGCGCCTTCGCCATCGTCCCCCGCCAAGAGATCTTCCGCCATACGGGCTTGCAGTTCATGCAATTGAACTCGCTCTATCAACTGTTGGCCATGAAACTCGGCAACTCGCCGCTGCTGGACGTCGCCGAATCGCTGCTCTTCATGCCCGACCTGATGCACTGGCTGCTGACGGGCGTGAAGTGCAATGAAATGACCGAGGCCAGCACGTCGCAGTTCTACGATCCGGTGAAGTGTTCCTGGGCCGTGGAGTTGCTCGACAAGCTTGGCTTGCCGACGCACATCCTCGGCAAGATCATACAGCCCGGCACGACGCTGGGGCCGCTCCGCGGCGCGGTGGCCGCGGAGACCGGCTTGCAGGCCAAGGTGGTCCTGCCGGGCAGCCACGACACGGCCAGCGCCGTGATGGCCGTTCCCGCCCAGAGCCAGCCCGGCCGCCGGCCCGACTGGTGCTATATCAGCCTGGGCACCTGGGCCTTGATGGGCATCGAGTCGCCCTGCCCGGTGATCAACGATCAGGTGCTCAATCTGAACTTCACCAACGAAGGCGGCGTGGGCAACACGATCCGCTTGCTGAAGAACATCACGGGGCTGTGGCTCGTGCAGGAATGCCGCCGCGTGTGGAGTCAAGGCGCTCAGCCCTGGCACTGGGAAGACCTCAATCGCCTGGCCGCGGCCGCGCGGCCGCTGGTCTCGTTCATCAATCCCGACGCGGCCGACTTCATGGCCCCGGAGAGCATGCCGAGGGCGATCGCCGAGTTTTGCGGGCGCACCGGCCAGGCGGTCCCGCAAGACGAGGGCGCCGTGCTCCGCTGCGCGCTGGACAGCATGGCGATGAAGTTCCGGCAGGTGCTGGGCTATTGCGAAGAACTCAACGGAGAGGCGATCAAGACGATCCACATTGTCGGCGGCGGCACGCAGAACCGCCTGCTTTGCCAGGCCGCGGCCGACGCCTGCGGCCGCCGCGTGGTGGCCGGCCCGATCGAGGCTACCGCCATCGGCAACATCATGCTCCAGGCGCTGGCCGACGGCGCCGTCGGCACGATTGCCGAAGCCCGCGAAGTGGTCCGCCGCAGCTTCGAGGTGGAGGAATACGAACCCCGCAACACGGCCGCGTGGGACGAGGCGTATGAGAGGTTCTTGCAGGTCGTTGGGTGATCGCAGGTGGTAAAATTAGGAAGCTGGGAACTTCGTCGCCGGTGAAAGCCGAAATTTCACTTGCAATTGGAGCTGCCGCAGGTGCATCCTTGCCGTCGAAGTTCTTTTGCCGAAACGACTTACAACGTTTCGGTGCCGCCGGTCGATTCGCTTTCTTTTTGGTTGCGGCTATGGCGATATGAACAAAGAAGGCGCTTTTCGGCGAAAATGGAGGCTGCATGATCCGAGTACAAGTCAACCCAGTGCTGCTTTCGTGGGCCATCAAGCGGGCAGGCGACCGCGGCACACAATTCTACGACCGCTTCCCGCATCTGGATGATTGGGAACGCGGCGACGCACAGCCAACGCTTAAGCAACTCGAATCCTTCGCAAGAGCAGCCTACGTGCCCGTGGGCTACCTCTTCCTGCCCGAACCTCCTGACGAGAAATTGCCCATCCCCGACCTGCGAACCGTTCTCGGCCGGGGCGCGAGGCATCCAAGCCCGGATCTGCTCGACGTCGTGTACTTATGCCAGCGCCGCCAAGCATGGTACCAGGACTACGCGGAAAGCCTGGGGGAGGAGCCGAAGACATTCGTTGGCTCGGTCACGATCAAGGACTCGCCGGAGCGCACCGCAGGCCTCATGCGCCAGCAACTTGGGTTCAGTGTAGCCGAACGGCGGGGCCATTCGAGCTGGAAGGAATCCCTTCGGCGGTTTATCGAACAAATCGAGGAAGCGGGGATCCTCATCATGGTCAGCGGTGTGGTCGGCAGCAACAACACGCGAGTCCTCGATCCGGAAGAATTCAGGGGGTTCGCTCTGGCCGATACCCTCGCACCGCTGGTATTTGTCAACGGAGCCGACGCTAAGGCGGCGCAGATGTTCACGCTGGCCCACGAACTCGCACATATCTGGCTTGGCCAGTCGGCGGTCAGTGACGTTACGATGAGCAACGACCAAAGGACAGAAGTGTGGTGCAACCGCGTGGCCGCCGAGATGCTCGTGCCGCTTGCCGAGCTTCGCACCGAACTTGGCAAGGATGATCCGATGGACGCCCTCGGCAGGCTTACGCGGGCATTTAAGGTAAGCTCCCTAGTCATGCTACGGCGTTTGCTCGATGCCAAGGCTATTACGCGAGCCGAGTTCGACGCCGCATATGCTGCGGAGATGTACCGCATCAGTTCGCGCGCACGCTCCGGCGGCGGCGATTTCTACCTGACACAGGGCGTCAGGTTAAGTCGTCGGTTTGCACGGGCAATCATTACCAGTGCCCTGGAGGGACAGACGCTTTTCCGCGATGCATTCCAAATGCTGGGCGTGAGCAAGGAGCAGACGTTCCGCGAACTAGGCCGGAAGCTACGGGTGATTCCCTGATGCTTTATCTTCTCGACACCAACGTCTTCATCCAGGCCAAGAACCTGCATTATGGGCTTGATTTTTGTCCGGCGTTCTGGGACTGGCTGGTCGAGCAGAACCGCAACGGCCGGGTCCACAGCATCGAGAAAGTCGGCGATGAACTGGCTGCCGTCCAAGACCCGTTGTCGGATTGGGCCGACAAACGGGGAGAGGACTTCTTCCTGCCGCCCGATGCTTCCATGCTGCAAACACTCAGCGCCGTCAGCGCCTGGGTTAATTCCCAGAAGCAATTCCGGCAGGACGCGACCAACCTTTTCTTCCAAGGGGCAGATTACTATCTGGTTGCCCATGCACTTGCCCACGGCTGTACCGTTGTCACGCACGAAAAGGCAAGCGACGCACGGCGCACCGTGCCGATCCCAAACGTATGCATCGGCGTTAAGGTCAAATGCATGACACCCTTTGAAATGCTCCGGCACGAAAGGGCCAAGTTCGTGCTTGGCAAATAGTCTTGACGATTGCTTCCCTGCCCTATCTATGCGAGCAGACTGGCTAAAGCCGGTACTGCGAGCGCGCCGGCCAAGAATTTGCGTCCTCGCCCGCTGAAGTCTATAATGGCCGCAATCGTTACGTCCCCGCCTTCCACGACTCCCGCCTTTCGACCACCTTGAGGAGAACTGCCATGAAATCATCGCTTGTGTTCAGTGTGCTCTTGCTGACCATCCAGGCCGGGCTGGCCTTCGCCGGCGACGCGCCGGCGGTCACGGGACTGCCCGTCGCCGCGGGACCGTACCAGCCCACGATGGAGTCGCTCTCGCAGTACAAGTGCCCCGACTGGTTCCGCGACGCCAAGTTCGGCATCTGGGCCCACTGGGGTCCGCAGGCCGTGCCGATGGACGGCGACTGGTACGCCCGCGGCATGTACGAGCCGGGAAACAAGCACTACAAGTATCACCTGGAGCATTATGGGCATCCTTCCAAGTTCGGCTACAAGGACATCATCCCGCTGTGGAAGGCCGAGAAGTGGGACCCCGACCGCCTGATGCAACTTTACAAGAAGGCCGGCGCCAAGTATTTCGTCAGCATGGGCTCGCACCACGACGACTTCTTCCTCTGGAACTCGAAGCTGCACAAGTGGAACGCGGCCAACATGGGTCCCAAGCGCGACGTGGTGGGCGATTGGCAGAAGGCGGCCAAGAAATACGGCCTGCACTTCGGCGTCTCCGAACACCTCGGCGCCAGCTTCACCTGGTTCCAGGCAAGCCACCGCGCCGACACGTCGGGGCCGTTCGCCGGAGTGCCCTATGACGGCGCCAATCCCGAATACCGGGACCTCTACCACTTTGCGGCCAAGCCGGGCGACACCGGCTGGTACAGCAACGATCCCCGCTGGCAACGGCAGTGGTACGCCGAGATCAAGGAACTGGTGGACAACTATCACCCGGACCTGCTCTACAGCGACGGCGGCGTGGCCTTCGGCAACAACGTCGGCCTGAGCATGATCGCCCACCTCTACAATTCCAACGCGGCCCTGCACGACGGCACGGCCCAAGTCGTCTACAACTGCAAGCAGAAGTCCGAAGGCCGCTGGGTCGAGGACCTGGAACGCGGCATCATGCCGCGGATTGAACCCTATCCCTGGCAGACCGACACCTCGATCGGCGACTGGTTCTACGACCGCAACTACAAGTTCCGCCCCGTGGTGTGGGTGATCCACATGCTCGTGGACAACGTGAGCAAGAACGGCAACCTGCTCTTGAACGTCGTGCAGCGGCCCGACGGCTCGCTCGACCCCGAGGTGGAAGACATGCTGGCGAAGCTGGCCGATTGGACGGCCGTTCACGGCGAGGCGATCTACGGCTCGCGGCCCTGGCTGGTCTACGGCGAAAGCGCGGTGCGGGTCAAAGGCGGCAACTTCGGCGAGAACTATACCTACAACGCCCGCGAAATCCGCTTCACCACGCAGCGTTCGTCGAGTTCAGACGGCCCGGTGCTCTATGCCATCGCGTTGGGCTGGCCGGAAGACCTCACGATCACCGTCCGCTCGCTGGCCAAACCGGCCGGCGAGGACGTCAACAACATCACCTCCGTCAGCCTGTTGGGCTATGACGGCAAACTCGCTTGGAAGCAGACGCCCGACGGCCTGGTCGTGACCTTGCCGGAGAAGAAGGTCTCCGAGTATACGACGGCGCTGAAGATCATCGGCACGAATCTCAAGCCGGTTTCTTTCACGCTGCCCAGCGCCGCGATCCGGCCCGACAAGAAGGGTAAGCTGACGCTCGATGCCGATTCGGCCGAGTTGCATGGCAGCCTCCAGGTCGAGCAGCACGGCAACAAGCCGAACCTGGGCTTTTGGGACAATTCGGGCGATTGGGCCTCGTGGAAGGTCGATTTCGCGGTGCCGGGCGCCTATCGCGTCACCGCCTTGTGCGCGTTGCCCCAAGGCGAGACGCAGATTGCCGTGGAGGTGGGCGGCAAGACACTGGTCGGCGCCGCGACGTCGACCGGCGATTGGGGCCGTTTCGCGGCCGTCGATTGCGGCACGGTCGAGATTGCCAAGGCCGGCGCGGCGGAGGTCAAGGTCCGTCCCGCCGATGCCGGCGACTGGAAGGCGGTGAACCTCCGCGAAGTGAAGTTCACGCCGCTGAAAAAGCGATAGAATAATGAAGAAGCGGTAGAATAAACTGCAAACCGGCAAAGGAGACTTTCCATGCGGATGCTTCCACGCGGCGTGCGGATCGTTCTCGTCCTCCTGGTCGTTCTTTCGACAGGCCTAGCGGCCTATGGCCAAAAACAGCCGCCGGCGCCGCAGCCGCTTTCCATGCGCGACATCGCCCGCATGCACCACGAGCGCGTCGCGGTCGATACGATCGTCGAGCGCGTGACGGAGCAGGGCGTAAGCTTCACCGTCACGCCGGGCATCGAAAAGCAACTCGTCCGCCTGGGTTTCCAGTCGGAACAGATCGACGCCATCCGCCAGGCCTCCGAGCCGCGGCCCAAAGAGGCCCAGAATGCCCCGGCGATCGAGCCCGGCAAGGAATTGCCCAGCGGCGAAGAAGAGCGCAAGAAAGTGCTCGACCAGGTCACCAAGATCACCAAGCTCAGCGGGGCCAACGTGCAGCCGGCGGCCACGCGGCATCTGACATTGTGGGCCGCCAAGGACGACCAGGTCCGCTTCCTGCCCGATATCAAGAAGATCGAAAGCTTCCTGGAAAGCAAATGTACGGAGCCTTTGCGGTCGGGGCTGGACAAGCGGGCGGCCCACCTCATTTTGCTGAAGACCCGCTACGACTACGAGAAATGGGTCAACGCCATGTTCGAGGTCATGCCCCACGAATTCGAACTGCCCGACGCGCCGGGCCGCAACGCTGACCTGAAGGCGGCCATGTTGAAGTGGTCTGGCTACTATAGCCGCAACTTCGCCGTGCTCTGCATGGCCGAGCAGGAAGAGGAATGGCTGCACCGCCTGGCCGCGGCCGACGTGGGCTATATGAACTTCGTGCAGCAAGTCGAGCCGGGACGTCACGATCCGTTGTCCACCGGTTTCGCCAACTGCTGCGAGTCGCTGCTGTTCGAGTCGCCCAACGTCATGCTCTTCAGCAACAGCTACCACAACGAGGACCGCGACCTGGGCAACGACCCGCGGGCGTGGCTGCACCTCGTCCAGGACCGCATGCGGACGAAGAAGGCCACGGGCGTCCGCGCGCTGCTGGGCATGGACACCAGCACCATGCTCCTGCCGCACTATGCCGAGGCCTGGACGCTGGCCGGCGTCCTGGCCCGGCAGCCCGAGAAGTTCGGCAAGCTGTTGCTGGCCCTGCGCCAGGAGAAAGACGCGCTGAAGGCCATCGAGCAGGTCTACGGCTGGGATGAAAAGAAGCTGGAAGAACAGTGGTACAAGGAAGTGCTGAAACAGCGGTAGGCCATGTCCGAACAGGACAGCAGCGCGAAAGCCGAAATGCTGCGCGTGAGACTTCTCCTTCAGTCGCGCCGTGGACGTAAGGTTACCGATCGCAAGTTCATCACCGCCAATCCGGGCTTCTTCGTGGGCTTGACGGCAATCGTTATCGTGCCCGGCCGATCGAGGTGAATCGTACCGAGCGTGAGCAGCCGGTAATCGTCCCAACTCCCGGTCGAGCTGATCTTGCCGCCGATCGACTTGTCGCCGATCACGAGCTTGAATTCGCTGCCGGCGCTGCCGGGCTCGCAAGCGTAGTTGACGACCACGTCAAAATCGCCCGGCCTGGCGACTTTGACCGCCCACTCCACGTAATCGCCGGCATTGACCCAATAGCCCACGAACTTCTCGCGGTCTCCAAAGAGCCTGGCGCCGGACCCCACGATCTCGGCGTCGGTGACCGCTAGCCGGATCGTGCCATCGGCCCCTTGAACTACCCTTGCCGTATCGAGCGGACGCACGTCACCGTGTATTTCGACCACGATCACGCTGGCAATCGGATCGACAGGTTTTGCCGGCACACGGATCTCCACGCCGTCGTCGCTTGCGCTGAACGCGAGCGTTCGGCCGGGCGCTGTCAGGAGATAGGCTTTGACCACGTTGCCGGTTATCGGCAACAGCAATTTTCCAGTTGCCGGCCAGTCAAAGACGTGCAGGTACAATTTGCCGGGCCTTTGCGTTACGCGGCCCCACGCCGGCGCCTTCATCAGCGGGCCAGCCGACGTGCCGTAAATTGCCTCGCCGTTGACCTTCAGCCAACCGCCCATTTCCTTGAGTCGTTGGACTTCGGCCTCCGGGATCAGGCCCTCGGCCGTCGGGCCGACGTTGAGCAGGTAGTTGCCGCCCTTGCTGGCAATGTCGATCAGATTGCGGAGCAGCGTTTCGGTAGACTTGAAGTTCGTGTCGTACGACTTGTAACCCCAGGTATCGTTGATGGTCATGCACGTTTCCCAGTCGCGCCCCTGCATTCCCCCGGCCGGGATGAACTGCTCTGGAGTAGCGTAATCGCCCAGACCGTTGCCGATGCGGTCGTTGACGATGCAGTCCGGGACATGCCGCTTGATTACCGTCATGAATTCCTCGCTGCGCTGGCGCGTCAGGTCAGGCACGTCGAACCAGATCAGCGAGGGCTTGTAGTGTGCTGCCAGTTCCTCCACCTGTGGTAACGATTTCAGCCGGAAGTACGCGTCCGGGTTCCGTTTGTTCAGCGGAGGAAAGTCCCAATCGTTGACTAGGCCGGTCGCATTAGGTTCATGCCAATCCCAACAGTGCGAATAATAGAAACCAAGCCGGATGCCGCGAGCGGCACAGGCCGTGGAGAGTTCCGCCAGCGGATCGCGCTTGAAGGGGGTGGCATCCACGATGTTGTATTTCGAGGCCGTGGATTTATACATCGCAAAACCGTCGCAATGCTTGGCCGTGATCACCATGTACTTGATGCCGGCGGCCTGGGCGATGGCCGCCCACTCATCGGCACGGAACTTGACGGGATTGAACTGCGGGGCGAAAGTCTCGTATCGGGCCACGGGAATCTTCGCGTCGTGCATGATCCATTCGCCGGCCCCGCCGACGCGTTTTCCCTGGTACGTACCTGCCGGCAAGGCGTAGATCCCCCAGTGGATGAACATGCCGAATCGAGCTTCGCGCCACCAGCCCATACGGGCGTCACGCTGTTCCTTGCTTTCCGTCGGTGGCGTCTGGAAGGCCCAAAGGGATGAACGCGGGGCGATCAGTGCTGCGTTCGTCAGAAGCCCGACGATCAAGAGGCATCGAATGAAAACTCTCATGTTGGTTTGCTCCTAATGCGGATTGGCGGAAGCCTCGCGCACAAAACCTGGTCGAGGCCATGAATGTTTGCCGGTGTGGAAGGCGAATATACTGCGGACGTCAGGGGGGTGGCGAGCCGCATCGGCGAAGTTGACAAAGTATTATCCTTCCTTTTCGTGCTACATAGCAGAAAATGGACCATTACTGACTCTTCGTCCGCGTCCGTCCGCGCCCACAATTGAGTACGTGATCAACCTTGCGTCTTGGTCGATCGTGCAGTTCGTAACATGACCGCATTCTATCATCCCCGCCCGCGTCCGCCAAACGTTATTGCTGCGAAAGAACGCAGAGGAATCTCTGTGGTCTTCGTGCTCTCTGGTGGCTGAAAATCCGAAAAAAGGCCTGAAAAGTCCGACGACATGACATCTGAATATCTCACGCAGGCGCAAAGGCGCGAAGCAAGTGACACGACCGCTCGGACTGTTGCTTGAGACACGACCGCGACTTTGCGCCTTGGCGACTTTGCGTGAGTCTCTTCCCTGCGGTGCTTTCGCGGACTGAAAGGCGACTAATCGAGAAAAAACGCCATGCCGCAACACCCAAAAGTAGTATTCTTGCTCGCATCCTACTACGGTCCCACTTTCAATAACGACCGCTTTAATGGCATGAAGATACGCGAAACGTTGTCGGTTTTGCCACGGGATCATCCGCAGATTACGCAGATTTGCGCAGATTCATGTAGTTGCCAGCCCGAATCTGCGACATCTGCGGATAAATTCCAGGGTTACTTTACGTGGCTAAAATATTACAAAATTTGCAACTGTTAAACCATCTGCATTAATTGACTGCGCATAACATGACTGCGCCACGCTAGAATATAGAGTATTTGACCGATTAAGGACCAGCATGGCACGACGAACCAGGAAACGAAACGCCGAGAGAGCGAAGACCCCGCCCCACCGCACAGCGGACAGGCCCGTCCGCGTGACCCAGGCCGCGGTGGTCGAACCGGTCCCGCGGCCGGGCGACGAGGGGCCGCTACTGAGCCCTGCCATCGAGCAATGGCTGCGGCAGTACGGGGCCACGCTGGGCATCTGCCTGTTTCTCGTCGTTGCCACGTTGGCCGTTTTCGGCCGCACGGCCGGCTTCGAGTTCGTTGCCTACGACGACGACCAATATGTTTACAAAAACCACCACGTCAAGGAAGGTTTGACGCTGGATGGCGCCTCCTGGGCCTTTACCCACACCTACGCGGGGCACTGGCATCCACTGACGATGCTCTCGCACATGCTCGACGCGTCGGTCTACGGGATGTGGGCCGGCGGGCACCACTTGACCAACCTATTGCTGCACGCGGCCGGGTCGGTGGTGCTGTTCCTGGCCCTGCGGCGGATGACGGGCGCCGTCTGGCGGAGCGGCTTGGTGGCCGCGCTGTTCTGCCTGCATCCCCTGCACGTCGAATCGGTGGCCTGGGTCTCCGCGCGGAAAGACGTGTTGAGCGGGCTGTTCTTCGGGCTGACGCTGTGGGCGTATGCACAGTTTTCAGTTTTCAGTTTTCAGTTTTCAGAAAGGAAGAGGGGCGGGTTTCCGTGGGGGTGGTATTCGCTGGTCGTCGTCTTCGATGCGCTGGGACTGATGAGCAAGTCGATGCTGGTGACCATGCCGTTTCTGCTCTTGCTGCTGGACTACTGGCCGCTGGGGAGGTGGCGGGGCGGAAAGGGAGAGAGGGAAGAAGCGGGGAGGTCATGGGGCTATCTCATCCTGGAGAAATTGCCACTCATGGCGCTGTCGGCGGCAAGCTGTGCGGCCGCCTACATAGCACAACTTCACGCGGGCGCTGTCATCGAAAATGCGCCGCTCGGCCTGCGGCTGCAGACGGTCGTGTTGGCTTACGTCGGGTACTTGCGCAAGATGTTCTGGCCCACGAAACTCGCGGCGCCCTACCCTATGTGGTCGGGACCTGAGGTGGCGGCCTGCGTCGTGGGTTGTACGGTGCTGGTGGGCATTTCTGCGGCGGTCATCCTCTTGGCGCGGCGCGGGGTGCGATACCCGTTGGTTGGCTGGTTCTGGTATTTGGGGATGCTCGTGCCCGTCAGTGGCATCGTCGTGACCGGCAATGCCTCGATGGCCGACCGGTACACGTACCTCACTCTGACCGGCGTCTTTATCGCATTGACCTGGGCGGCGCACGACGTTTTGGGCAAATCGCTTCGCGGTTGGAGCTTTGCCTTGGGGGGCGCGGTGCTGGGCATTTGCGCGGCGATGAGTTTTGTACAGGCCGGCAGTTGGGAGAACAGCGGCGCGTTGTGGCAAAACGCGATTGCGGCTACCGAGAGAAACGCAACCGCGCTGAATGGCGTGGCCAAGGATTTGCGGGACCACCAGCCTGATCGCCGCAATGAGGCGCTAGACCTGTGGCGCGCGGCGCTGGAGGCGAGCCCCAACGATTATTTGGCGAACAACAATTTTGGCATCGCGTTGAGCCTGTCAGGAAGCAAGGACGTCGCGATCGAATACTTCCGGCGCGCGGTACACTCGCACCCGGAGATGGCGGAGGGGCACGTCAACCTCGGATCCGCTCTGGATGATTTGGGGCGAAAGGCGGAGGCAGAGCAGGAATTTCGCGAGGCGGTGCGATTGGATTCCGAGAACGCGAATGCGGAGAACAACTTAGGATTCCTGTTGGGGCGGGAGGGCCGGTGGAAGGACGCCTTGCCGTACCTTCGCCGCGCTGTGGAGATCGCGCCCGACAACGCGCAATTCCACCTGAACCTCGGCATGGCCCTGGCCGCACTCGGAGAAGTGCCGGAGAGCATCGAGGAATACAAGGCCGCACTAAAGATCGAACCCGATAACGCGAAATTCCATCACGAGATGGCCAAGATGTATCATAGCCTGGGGAAGTTGCAAGAGGCCTTCGACGAGTGGAAGGAGGTCTTGACGCGCGAGCCGGGCAATGCCGCGGCAGCCAAAGGGATGGGCATGGTGCTGGTCAAGGGTGGCCACGGCGCGGACGCCATTCCCTACTTAAAGACGGCGCTGGTATCCGCGCCGGGGGACATCGAGGCTCGGCAGCATCTCGTCTTTGCCTATCTGACCGCGAAGCAGATACCCGAGGCGATGGGCGAATACCGCACGATTCTCCACCAGAACCCGAAGGACCGTTTTGTGTTGGAGGCGTTGAAGCACAACTTGGCTGCGTCGCCTGACAATCTGTTCTTTCGCGAGTTTTATGCGTATGCCCTGGTGGCCGCCAGGCAGACGACCGACGCCATGAGCGAGTTCCGCGAGATGCTTCGGCAGGACCAGAAAAACCTGACGGCGCTGAATAGCCTGGCGTGGATTGAAGCGACCAATCTGGACGCGAAGCTCCGCAACGGCAAGGAGGCCGTGGAATTTGCGGAGAAGGCCGCGGCGGCGCGAAAGGACGACGCCCGAACGCTCGATACGCTGGCGGCCGCTTACGCCGAGGCGGGAGACTTCACCAAAGCGGTCGAGACGGCCCGCAAGGCGAAAAAAGCCGCCGCAAGCGGCAAAGACAAGGGGCTTAGCGAGGAGATCCAGGCACGGTTGAAACTCTACGAGACGGGAAAGGCGTATCGGGAGGAGGGGAGTTGAGGGACTACTCAGCCCCAAAC
>Ga0302320_10013716_pt1 | contig 16889 bp, 10 predicted proteins | sample Bog_T0_3_FD_202130 | JGI IMG/M metagenome (GOLD analysis project Ga0302320, IMG submission 202130) | Peat permafrost microbial communities from Stordalen Mire near Abisko, Sweden - Bog_T0_3 | ecosystem: Environmental > Terrestrial > Soil > Wetlands > Peat | place: Sweden: Abisko, Stordalen Mire... | reverse complement strand
ATCCCGATCGGTGGTCGAAACCCCCTTCTCCGCGTCGTACCAGGCGCGGGGCGTCGTCCGAGTGGCGACCGCGGGGTTGACGCGGTTGGCGATGACGAACACGCCCTGAGCGCCGAACTTGTCCCCGTCGCGCAGGAGGGGCAGCGCCGCGGCCACGCTGTCGGCGTGAGCGAAGCGGTTCTTCTTTCCGTAGCGCGTCGGGATCTTCAGCGCCTGGAGCTCGATCCACTCGCCGTGCACCGCGCCGACGAAGGCGAGCCACCGGGCGAAGTTGGCCTCGAGCCCCTCGCTCACGGCGACTCGTAGACGGTCCTCCAGGTCGGATGCGATCGACGTCACGATCCACCCATCACAAGGAACAAGGTGGGTGCCGCGGGGGCGGCGGGGACATCGCCCCGCCGCCGGGCGGCTGAATCACGGACCCTCGGGAGGCGGCGCCGGCTTCCGCCCACTGCAGATCGCGGCGACCTCCTCGAGCTTCGCCACGGCCTGGTTCATGTGCATCGCGATCTGACCGGATTCGTGGATCGCGAACTTCATGTCCCAGCGCCGGTCCTCGTTCCACTCGATGACGATCCACCGCCACGCCTGGAGCGCCGTGCGGGCCGCCGCGAGGATCTGCTCCACGTGAATCGCCTCGTCGGCCGGGCTCGTCCCCTTCCGATAGTCGGATCGGAATGCGGCTATCTGGACCGGTTGGGGGTCGGGCCGGTTTCGAGGGTCGAGCGTCGACTCCTCTCTCTCCTCCGCGCTCTCCCCCCCATCGTCGCCGACGTCGGGCACGTCGGGGGTCGGCATCGCGGCCCCCTGAGGGGTCGGCGGCGTAGTGGTCGCGGGCGTAGGAGGCGGCGGGAGCGGAGGCGGCGGGGGCGGAGACGGGCGCCTCTGCTCCCGAACCTCCCGCGCGCGCTCGGGCACTCTCTTCTCACGGACCAGCTCGCGCTGGGCCTCCGGGGGAAGCATCGCCACTTCGGCCGCCGCGGCGACCGCGACCTCCCCCGCATCCACCGCGGCCACGAGCTCGGGGGCCGCGTGCCTGAGCACCTGCTGCGCTCGGAGCACCGACTGGTCGCCCACGTGAAGCTGCTCGGCGACCTTCTCCCTCGCTTTTCCCTTCTCCTCTTCCTCGACGTGCACTCCGCTCGCCATCCGCTGCGCGGCTTCGTGCGCGAAGACGTCGACGGCGCGCGCCGCAAGCATCGCCCGTTGCGAGGTGGTGAGGTGGCGGCGGTGAAGGTTGACGGAGAAGATCCACGACGTGATGCTCCCCGCGCCCGTCCACTCGACGAAGCGCGGCGCGGCGCCCGCGAGGTTGCACGCGCTCAGCCTGTTTCGCCCGTCGAGAATCTCGCCGTCCTTCACGACGATCGGGGAGACGAGACCGTTGGTCTGGATATCGCTAGCCAGCTCGGCGAGCTCGCGCTCGTCGAGCATCGGAAAGAGAGCGGCGGCGGGATGGACGGCGAGCGCCGACGGATCCGCGATGACGATCTCGTTCACAGCGGCCACCTCACATCCCCTTCGCCGCGCGGAGCTCGGCGAAGTAGTTGAGGCCGGCGTCGTTCACCGTGAGTCGAGCGATCGTGTGCCGCCTGCAGTGGGCTTCGAGGCAACGCAGGACCGCGAGCGAGAGGTCACGCCCCTTCACCGTGGCGCGCGACGTCCGATCGAGGAAGCGACGCAAGACGACCGCGGGTTCGTTCGCGCTCGAGCCCGTACGCGCGAGGAACTGCTCCGCGAAGGTCGCCACGCTACGAGACGCCACCGGATAGGCGAGGGCATGGGCCGCCAGAAGACTCCCGGTGACTCCGCGCTGGTGGGCAGGGAAGGTCTTCGTCACCCACTCGATTCCTTCACGGTGGTGGACGTGAACCTCGGCGATCAGCGACGCGGAGCCGCGCGGCTTCGAGGGGCGCTCGATCGCCAGGAGCGCATTGCAGACCCCGACCTCCTGGAGCGAGAGGTGCAGGATCTCGTGCGCACGTCGGACGCGAAGGCCGGAGTCGATGGGAGAGTCATAGCTACCCGAGACGTTGAACGTAACGCGGACGTCCATCGAGACGTTCGCGCGAACGATGGCCGTGAGGCGGTGCTGTCCGTCGATGAGTCGCCCCTCGCGATTGAACGCGATCCCTTGATGCGTGAGCTTCCAGTTGCCGGCCTTGACCTCCCAGACCAGGTCCTCGACGTGGCGTTCGACGAGAGGTCGGTTGATGACGTTGCGCTCAAGCCACGCTTTCGCGAGTGCAGGCGTGACCAGAATGGTCTCCGTCTGAATGCCGCCGTCGGCGAAGATCACGAAGTAGTCGTCGGCGTCGAGGTCGATCGTGTTCTTGCATGCCATGATGCTGTCTCTCCGTTGGTTCACGTGAAAGGAACGGCCTCCGCGCCAAGCACGGCGCGGTAGGCCCGAAGGCGGTCGTGGTGGTGGCGCGCGGCGATGGGGTGGTCGTCGACGAGGTCGTAGAGGACCGGCTGGCCCTTGCCCTCGTGCGGGCGCATCAGGCGGCCGAGGCGCTGGATGATTCGTCCCTGCGCCTTGGCTGGCGTGGCGAGGACGAGGCGCGACAGGCGCGTGACGTCGAGGCCCTCGTCCGCGATCGTCGTCGCGCAGAGAACGTCGAGGCCCCCCGCCTTGAACCGCGCGAGAACCTGCGTGCGGATCTTCTTCGCCGTCTCGCCGGTGAGCGACGCCGCGCGCACGCCGGCCCTGAGTGCTGCGCACGCGAGGGCGTGCGCGTGCTCGACGCGCCCCGTGAGAACGAGCACCGTGTGACCCGCGGCAGCCTCGCGCTCCATGATCGAGAGGAGGAGGCGATTCCGGTCGGGGTCTCCGGTGAGCTCCGACACGAGTGCGGCGAAGTCCTCCTCCGCGTGCGGGCGCGCGCCCGTGTGGACCACTTCGACGCGAGGGACCATGAGGTGCCCCGCGTCGATGAGCGCCTGCGCGTCGAGGCGGTAAACGATCTTCCCGACGTTCAGCTCGAGGAACTCCCCGAGCCCGTCGGCTCGATCGGGCGTGGCCGTGACGCCGAAGCGGTACTTCGCCGGCAGTCGCGCCAGGATCACGCGGTAGGACGCCGCCCCCGTGTGGTGTGCCTCGTCGACGACGACGCAGCCGAAGCGCGCGGCGACGGCCGCCAGCGTCACCTCGTTCAGCGCGGCGAGGCTCTGGATGGTGGCGATGGTGACGTCAGCGAGGCGGACCTGGCCCTCGGCGATGACGCCGGGCTCGACCCCGAACCCCGAGCGGACGTTCGCGACCCACTGCTCGACCAGATCGCGTGTGTGAACGATGATGAGCGCCGGCTGTCCGACGCGCTCGATCGCGCCGAGTACGATCGCGCTCTTCCCCGCGCCGCAGGGGAGCACGGCACATCCCTGGACGTGATGCGCGAGCGCGTCGGCGGCCTCGACCTGGTAGTCACGGAGTCCGAGCCGAAGCGCATAGCGGACAGTCGCGCAGACGAGCCGGCGGTCCTCGAAGCGAACGAGCTCTCCGCACTCCTCGGCAGCGCGTTTCAGAATGCTCGCCGCGCCACGCGGAATGACGAGCGCGCCGTCCTCGTCGCACTCGACGAGCTCGATGCACTCGGGCACGCCGTCGGTGTTGCGGCCGAACCGAATCCGCTTCTGGAACTCAGGGTTCGGGAACGTGAGCTGCGCGATGATCTGGTGGTCCAGCTTCGGACGGCGCTCCGACTTGGGGATGCGGATGGCGCTGTCGACGAGCGCGTTCATCTCGGCCCCCGGGGCACAGGCATGGTCAGCGGCGCTCGGGCGCCGCGATGCGGAGTCCTCATCAATCCCTCTCGGCTGCGCGCCTGAGCGGCGCGCGTCGCAAGGCGGCGAGCCGGCGGCCCTCTCGGGCCCGCTGCCGCGGTTCTCGTTAGCCATCGACCCTCCGCGCGGGGCGGGCGCGAAGGACGCACGTCTCCTGTGACCCTCAGAGACTCGGAGAGTCCCAGGGGCCGTTCCGAAGGGCCGTGCGCGTCCCTCTACGCCCGTCCGATCGGCGTGCGGCTACGCGTTCAGTTCCTCACACAATCCGGCGAGCGCGGCGCGCACGCCGGCGGGCTCTCCGATCTCCGTCGCGATGCTCTCGTCGAGAGTCCTCTCCGTAGGGAACACGAGCCCCGTCGCGATCTCGGCGACGATCGCCATTGCCGTGACGTAGCCCTCGTCATCTCGAAGCAGCGGGCCGCACACCCGACTGTGCTCCACCAGGCGATGAAGGAGCGCGGCCTTGCGTGCTCGCTCGGCGAGCTCGATCTGTTTCACGGTCTCGCGGACGCGGTGCTCGATGTGGGCTCGCCGGGCGGCTCGGTAGATTGGCTCGGCGGCTTCTTTGAGGAGCTTCCTCCGAATGGCGTGGCCAACGCGAGAGCCCGCGCAAGCGAGCGTGAGCCCCCCCTCGAAGATCACCGTCACGAGCTCGTCGGGCGGAGCGGCGGCGAGCTCGAGGAGCGGGGCTGCCTCGGCGGCGTCGAGTCGCTCGTAGTCCTCATGCTCGAAGGCGTCGAAGGCCCCGGCCTCGAGCGCGGTCCTCGTGTCGAAGTCGTAGACCTCTTCGCGAAGCGCGCGCTCGATCTCGAAGAGCAACCAGCACGGTCGTCCATTGCGCGCGAAGGTGTGCACCTTCACGCCGTCGAAATCGTCCTCTCGAACCTCGTTGGTCATGGTGGGCGTTCCTCCGTTCACTGGAACTCGTCGAGCTCGTTCTTGGGGGCGGGGGGCGTGTTCAGTCGTTCGCCGCGCTCGGCGCGCTCGATGAGGGCGCGCGCCCGGTGCTCATCGACCGCGAGGATCTCGTCGAGTCGTTCGCACCCGAACGTCCCCAGGATCGGGTAGTACGCGGTCTCCTTCGGCAGCCGCCGGAGGCGCTCGCGGAACTCCGCGACGATCGTCGGGATGATCCTCCCGTTCGGGTCCGCGGGCCGCGTCGCGGGAGCCGCGTCGCCCTCGTCGTCTTCAGCGACCTCGAGGTTGTGCAGCGGTGCGGAGTCCGCCGCCTTCCGTTCGTCGGCCGACAGCTCGCGCTCCGGGAGGACCGAGTACTTCGTCTTCGTCGACTTGGCGGCGCCGTGCCGCTTCACCTCGAAGCACCACTTGTCGACGCCGTACTTCTCCCGAACGGCGAGCAGATCCTGGAACGTCTTCCCGCTGCACTCGAAGATCTTCATCGCCTTCTCGGCGACGGCGAACACGTTGATCTTCACGCGCGTCGTCAGCTTTGTCCCCTTCGCGCACCCCTCGCAGCCCTTGCCCGTGCACTCCCCGTACTCCTCGCCTACCCAGTGCATCTCCCGGGCGAACGGGTCGCCCCGGAATGCGGCGACGAACTTCTCGCCATCGTTTTGGAGGCGAATGAAGATCCCCCCCGCGTTCTTCTGCGTGAGCTCTTTCGCTCGATCCCAACCGCTCATGGTCTGCGTCTCCCGTCTTCTTTCGGGTCCGTGATCGCCCGCCACCATGGCGGGAGCGACCTTGCATCGACGCCGTCGACGCGCTGGCGCGCGTAGCGGCGTTTCAAGCGCTGGTAGAGGCGCTCCTGCTCCTCGGCCGAGAGGTCGGGACGGAGCGCGCGGGTGAGGAGGCGAAAGCTCGGTTCCTTCGCGTCGAGAACCGCGAGCGTCGCGCCCATGCGCGGGCCGAGCCCCTCGCTCATCGCCTCGAGATCAAGCGACTCGTCGATGGCGAAGGGCGTCTCCTCGGAGCGCCCCCCCGCGAAGGGCTCGATGCGCCCGCGGTCGAGCGCCTCGGTGACGAGCTCGCGCGTCAGCGCGCGGTCCGCGCACGCGCCCTTCACCTCGGCGAACGCCCGGCGCTCCATCTCCCGACGCAGCCGTTTGGGGATGTAGACGATCTCCCCGATGCGCGGGAGCGACCGGGCGCCGGAGAGGAAGGCGTCGAGAACGATCTCGTGGAGCTCCTCGCGCTCGTGGCTATCGGTGCGGATGCGGCGCCACAGGCGATTGATCGCCGGGTAGAAGGCGACGACGAGCATCGTCGGCCAGACGTCCCGTGTGCCGTTGCGAGGCAGCCCTGCACCGTTCTGGTACTGGCGGATGATCGCGCGAAGGAGCGCGTCCGCGCCACGCCCGTGGAACTGCGCGCGGGCGACCTTGATCCCGAGAAGCGAATCGATCGCCGCGAGCGGTGTCCCGAAGAGACTGAGGACGGGTTCCTCGACCCCCGCGGCAACGTACGTCGCGACGGCGTCGCGCCGACCGAGGCGCGCGATGAGCTGGGCGCGGAAGCCGGCGAGTGTCACGCGGAGCCCCTCGTGGAAGGGTCACGTGGTCCGCTTCGGTAACAGCTCGTGATCGAAGGCATGGAGGTTCCCCGCTCCGCGTTCGCGCGCTTCGCGGCACGCGGCGGACAGATGGGCGCCGTGCCGTGCGTTTCTGCGCGGCGCGCCAGACTCGTCGTCGGGACGATCCCGATGAGGGCCGCGGGTCTCCAGCCGATGCTCAGAACCCCGCGGCTCCGACGCGCCTATTCATGGCACCGGCGAAATGCTCCAGGCCAGATGTATTGTGACCGCAGATCTGGCGGGGTTCTGCGAGAGGCGCGTCGGAGGGCCCCTACGTCAGACCTCGAGAAGCCTGGAACTTACGCGGTCCACGAACCGAAGGTTGTATGGCGCAAGAGCGTCGCAGCCGAAGGCGCGCATGCAGGCTCGCCGCATGGCGATGCCTCGTCACCGTGAGGCGGTGACCTAGCTCACCCACTGCCGCAATTCGAACCCATTGCGTGCATGGTGCAAGAGGGAGAGCGACGCCGCCGGAGGACGGGATTCCCGCCAGCTCGCGGTGTCGAACCTCGCGACGCTTCGTACCCGGCGGCCGGGTCCGGAGCGCCCGATGGAGCGGGAGCGTAGCCCCGCTCCGCGCCGTGATTTCCTGGAGGAAGTGTACGCCCGCGAACCGCGGTTGGCCGCTTGTTGGCCGCGTGCGCGGTCTCCGCGATCTCCGGTATCCTCCGGCGATGGATCGTCGGGACGACGGGAGTTCGCCCGAACGGCAGGGTCCGGGCCGGTTCGCGCGGGGACCGGCCCCCCCTCCTCCAGCAGGTCCAGGCTCTGACAAGCCGCCTCGAAGCGCCGATCAGCGTGCTGGGTTTGTCCGCCAGCTGCAGGCGTTCCGCCAGCGGCTTCTCAGCACGGACGCCCGCAGCCCGACCATCTTTCTCGGCAAGTGCAGCCGCAGTCGGCACCTGGACATCTCCTCCGTTCGCGCGTCGGCGACGTCGCTCCTCTCCAAGTGCAGCACGCCGCAGGCCACGATCCCGCTCGTTCTCGACCGCGAGGAGAGCGCCGAGGCCGCGGCGCTCCGTGCAGCACTCGTCCCCCTGCAGCGAACCGTCCTCTCGTGCGCCGAGGACACCGGCGTCGAGGCGCTCCACGTCGGGGCGTGCTGGATCGAGGGCCTGCTCGAGCCTGAGGTCTACGTACGCGCTCCGCTCATCTTGCTGCCCTGCGCCCTTCGTCAGCAGAGCGGCGGCCGCAACGCGGGCTGGCATCTCGCGTTCGAGTCCGACGGGGTCCTCCTGAACTCCGCGCTTCTCGCGCTCATCAAGATCTGTCGACGGTACGAACTCCCGACGGATTTTGAAGAACGGCTCACGGAGCTCTGCGCCGCCACCAAGGAAGAAACGGAGGCCACGACCGCAGTCCTCGGCGCACTTGCCGAGCTTCGTTTTCCGGCCACCGGACCTCTGCTCCCGCCCCGCCCCTTGACCGCCCTCACCAAGCGCGTTGCGCTCACGCGCCCCGACCTTCATTCGCTCCGCCTCGTGCCCTACACGGTGCTCGGCCTCTTCGAGGTCTCGAGCACGACGCTGCACGCGGATCTGGGCACCATGGTGGAGCGCGCGATCGCGGGGGAGACCGATCAGGGCATCGTCGACAACCTACTCGACACGCCGGCCGATGACCCGTCCACCAACGAGGCGAACCTCGCCGCGCCCGTCGCCCTCGACGACGTCCCCGACGCGCGCCTGAACCTCGTCGTGCCGAGCGACCCGAGCCAAGAGGCGGTGATCCTGAGGGCCGAACGAGCCGACTGCGTGGTCGTGCGCGGGCCACCCGGAACGGGAAAGTCGCAGGTCATCGTGAACCTGGTCGCGAACGCGCTCTCGCGCAACCAGCGGGTGGCCGTCGTCTGCCAGAAGCGCGTCGCGCTCGACGTCGTGCGCGATCGCATGGCCACCGTGGGCCTCGGCGACGCGGCATTCCTCGTCCACGATCCGCAGGCGGATCTGAAGGCTCTCTATCGGCAGATTGCGACGCGCATGGACGCCAGCGGCGCCGAACCGCCCCGCGAAGCCGAGCTCGTGACGCGCCTGGCGACGGACATTGACGGCGGCGTGCGCGAACTTCGCGATCTGATTGGCGCGCTGGCTGCTCCGGCGCACGGCATTCCGGTTTCCGCCCTCTACGCACGCGCGACCCCCCAGCTTCGTCCTGTCCTGGGCGTTCCCGAGAGCCTGACGAACCTCACTTTCGATCAGCTGCCGCACGCGCTCCGCGCGATTCGGGACGCACAGCCGACGCAGCGGCTCTACGACGCGCCGACGTCGCCCGCGCACCTGCGCCGCAGCTGGGCGGATCTCGACCTCACGCTTGCCGATGCGCTTCGTCGCGCTCTGCACGCCCTGGTGGCCACCACCGAGGGCACTCCCGCGGCCGTGCTGATCTCGGACACTCCCGCACGGGACCGACTCGCCCTCGCCGCCCGCCGTCACGAGGAACTCAAGGGCGCGTGGTACCGGATCTTTTTGCCGAGCTGGCATTCCGCGGTCGGAAGCGTGCGTTCGGCGCGCGAGCAGATGGGCTCCCACGACATCCCCGCGTGGCCGACGGTCCTCGCCGCCGGCGCAGCCCTCCAGACCGCGATCGAGGGTCTCCGTCCCTTCATGGAGGACGCCTGGCTCGCGGATGCGAACGCCCTCGTGGGCGACCCCGCGGCCCTGGGAAGGCACGTCCGCCTGCTGCAGGAGTTCGTCGAAGCGAACCTGGGCCGTATCCAAGAATACGATCGGGCCGTCTCGCCTGCGCTGCGCGTGTTCCTGCGCCAATGCGCCGAACGCCTGGGCTACGACTGCGATTGGAGTGAGCGCACGCGCGCGGAGGTCTTGAACCGGTGGATCGGAGAGGCCGAGCACCGGGCTCCTCAACTGCGTGGGGACCCCCTCGGGCGCTACGAGAAGCTGCGCGCCACGCTCGACGCCAAGCTCCTGGAGAAGCGGGGCGCACTTCAGCGCGACCTCCCCAGATACCTTCGCCACGCCTCCGGGCCGTTCGTCGCACCCAATGCCCCGCGGTCGGAGGTCCGGGCGGCACAGACACGCTGGAACAAGCTCCGTCACGAGGTCGGCAAGCAGCGGCAGCTCTGGTCCTTACGGAAACTCGTCCGGGAGTTCGACGGGGAGCTGCGCGCGCTCACGCGCTGCTGGTTGTGCCTTCCGGAGGTCGTGAGCGACGTCTTCCCGCTCGACAAGGGGTACTTCGACCTCGTCATCTTCGACGAGGCGTCCCAGCTGGCTGTCGAACGGGCGTTGCCCGTCCTCTATCGCGGCAAGCGCGTCGTCATCGCCGGCGACGAGAAGCAGATGCCGCCCAGCAACTGGTTTAGCCGCAAGAACGATGATGGCGCCGCTGAGGATGACGACGGCGATCAGCACGAGGCCCTCCGCGCCGAGAGCCTCCTCGAGGCGGCGAAGCGCATCTACGGCTTCAGCTATCTCGAGTGGCACTACCGCAGCGAACACCAAGAGCTGATCGACTTCAGCAACCACGCCTTCTACGACGGCAAGCTGCACGTCGCCGCGAACATCAGCTGTGAGGCGGCCGAGCCGCCCATCCGGTGGGTGCCGGTGAAGGGGCAGTGGGCCGAGCGCCGAAACCTTCGCGAGGCGCAGGTCGCGGTCGACATCCTTCAGCAGGAGCTTATCGACAGTGAGCACGCGCACCGGAGCGTCGGCATCATCACGATGAATCAGCCGCAGGAGGAGGCGGTGCAGGAGGAGATCAAGCGCCGACGGGAGACCGATCCGCTGTTCGCGCAACTACTTCTCATGGCCGAGCAACACCCGAACCAGGACGAGCGCCCGGTCATCAAGAACATCGAGAACGTCCAGGGCGACGAGCGCGACGTCATCATCTTCAGCATCGGCTACGCCGAGGGGCCCGACGGTGTGTTCCGGCGGCAGTTCGGTGCGCTCAGCGCCGCTGGAGGCGAGAACCGCCTGAACGTCGCAGTCACGCGCGCCAAGAAGCGCGTGCATGTCGTGTGCTCGTTTGATCCCCACGAGCTGGCGGTGGACGACGTGAAGAACATCGGTCCCGCCCGCTTCCAACAGTACCTTCGGTACGCGAAGGCCGTGTCCGAGCGCGATACCGCGACACTCTCCAAGGTGCGCGAGGAGCTTGGGGCTGGGACAGCCAACACGGAGGCGCGGAGCGACGTCAGGTTCGACTCGCCGTTCGAGGAGGACGTCTACAACCGGCTCCGCGATCGCGGCTACGAGCTCCGGACGCAGTGGGGCTTCAGCGGCTATCGCATCGATATTGCGGTGGTGGACCCCCGGAATCCTGGCCGTTTCTGTCTTGGCGTCGAATGCGACGGTGCAGCGTTCCACAGCGGTCGCAGCGTTCGAGAACGCGACATAGCGCGTCAGCGTTTTCTCGAGAGACGCGGTTGGCGGATCGCGCGGATTTGGAGTCGAAGCTGGTGGCAGGATCCCACGGGCGAGATCGCGCGCGTGTGCGCTCTCCTTCCTCCCACAGGCGCGTAGGATCGCGATCACCGCGCGGCCACGGGGCGCCACCCGCTGCACCCGAGGACTCGGCGCTCGCGGGGGCGGTGGCTACAGTCCGCCGAGCACCTTCATCGCTGCCGTCTTCGGGTCCCCGTAGAACACCGGATCTACGTGCTCGACGATGTCCGCGCTCACCTCGAGGAAGCTCCGCTTGTTCTCGATCGGGATGAGCGCCCGCTTTGCGCCGTTGTCCTTCGCGACCTGGAGCGGCTCGACGAGAGAACGGACAGGCTTGATGTTGCCCTGCACGCTCATGTCGCCGAGCACGAGCAGACCGGGGCTGACGGGCGCGCGGCGGAACGCCGAGTAGGCCGCGATGAAGAAGGCGACGCCGATCTCGGCCTCGACGCGGTTGCCGAGGAGGTCGATGACCTCGACGTGCAGGTCCGAGGTGTCGAGGTCTCGGGCGATGCCGAGCTCGCCCTTCTTCGCCTGGACGACGCTGAAGGCCCGCTGGATGGACTCCTTCATCGCTCCCGCGATACCACCCGCGGTCTTCAGTTTGCCGGTGCCCGTCGAGACGGACACCTCCAGGCGGAAGAGCCCGACGGTGCCGTCGGAGGTGACGCCCGCGGTGTAGACCGTGCCGGGCGTGAGCGCCTCGGACGAGATCAGGTCGCGTCCCCCCTGCTCCTTCACGCGAACGGTGCGCTCCTCGCCGGTCTCCTGCAGAGAGTAGCTGAATGCCGTGTGGTAGTACTCGAAGGAGCCCATCTTCTTGAGCTGCTCCTTCACGCGGCGGCGCCCTTCGATGGCGAACTCCAGCACCTCGGCGAGCTCGTCCCGCGTCACCTCACCGTGCGGGTAGATGATCTTCATAAGGCCGGAGACGGTCTTGCGGACTGCCTTACGATCGCGCGCGTTGAGATGTGAACCGAGCGAGAAGTGCCGGTCGATGACCTCGGTGAAGTTGTGCTTTCGCAGCTCGCGGAGCGCCTCGGCGAGGAAATCGACGACGAACCCGTAGTGGTTCGTGAACATGTCGTTCTGCATCTTCGGGATCTCCCAGCCCGGGAGGTAGAAGTGCAGGCGGTCGATGAACGCCATGTCGTCGCGGATGATGTCCGGCATCGGCGCGAACAAGTGCCCCGTCTGGACCATCACATCGATCGGCTGGTTCGTGTTGCCGAACATCGCGATGCCGGCGTCGCCCGACACGGCCTCCTGGCCTCGCTGGAAGCTACCGGACTCGCAGTAGGTCTTCATCGTCGTGATGACCTCTTTCGGCATCTTCTGGAGGTCGGCGACCTCGTCGAAGCCGACGACGTCCCAGATCTGCACCATTCCCTTCTGGCGCCCGGACATGTGGCCGAACAGGTTTGCGACGGTGGTGCCACCGGTGAGCAGCGCCGCGTACGGCGAGATCTCCTGGATGACGTAGCTCTTGCCGGTGCCACGAGGGCCGAGCTCGACGAGGTTGTAGTTTCGCTCGGCGAGCGGGATGAGTCGGACAAGGAACAGCAACTTCAGCCGGCGCTCCATCCCGGCCGGCTCGTACCCCATGCTGCGCAGCATGAAGTCGATCCATTCGTCGGCCGTGAACTCACGACGGACGCGCCGGTAGTCCTCGAGGTCGAAGCTCGCGATCTGGATGGGAGTCAGCTTGTCGATCCAGAACGGGTACTTCCCCTTCGCTTCCTCGTCGTACTCGAAGCGCAGGTCGAGCTGCGCCCAGACGCCGCCCGTGAGGAGTCGCTCATAGTCACGGACGTACTGCGTCGGGATGTGAAGGTACTTGTTGCCGAAGTTGTTCGCCTCCGCCCAGTAGTCGGAGTCGACCAGGCGCACCTTCACCTTGTCGATGAAGGAATACTTGCCGTTCTCCTTTACCTTGCTCTGCGCCTTCACCGACTCGTCGGGGCGGATGTAGTTGTTCGCGAGGGTGTCGTTGACGACCTGCATCCCCATCTGGATCGCGACCTCGTCAGACGAGGCGCAGTACTTCCCGAGGAGGAACTCGAGGACGAAGACCGGGACGTTCGCGCCGACCTTGACCTTGCGGACCAGATCTTTGCGAACGACCTTGCCGGCGAACAGCCGGTTGACCTTGTCGTCGAGGGGATCGCGAGCGAGAGCGGCGTCTTGGGTCATGATCGGGCTCGCGGTCAGGTGGAGAGGCGGATGGGGATGTCGACCGGTGAACGGTACAGGTCGGCGTCGTTCGCCGGGTCCTGAACCACGACCCGCAGCGACGCGACGCTGTCGTCGGTGAGGAGGAACGCGACGGTGACCGGCTTGCCCGCATGAAGCGTCACGCAGCCCGTCGCGCGGTCTAGCTGTCCGTCCACGACCATCCCTACTGTCCCGACCTGACGCCCACCCGAGAGGAGCATTGGACGGACCTGTGTGGCGGTGGAGAACAGGGCCAGGCTCCGGCCTAGCTGGAGCGTGACGCTGAAGATGCGGTTCGTCACGGCGTCGGGGAGGCCCGTCGCGGTCACCGCGCTCGCGGTCGGGCGCAGCGACTCACGGACCTTGTACCGAACCGTCAGCACGGGGACGATCATCTCCTGGAGCGACGGCCCGCCGTGGTGGAACGCGAGATCGCCGCCGGCTCTGAACACGCCGCTCCCGACCGGGAACACGAATTCGAGATCCGATGCGTAGCCGAGCTCGCTGGCCGATACGCGGATGCACCCGGTGGGTGTTGACCCACCGCGGCCGATCCAGCACCGTCTGTGCAAATCCACATCGTGGCCGCGGGGAGCGTCGGTTCGCATCGACTCGTCGCGATCGGTCGCGAAGAAGAGGTGACCGTGGTCGGCCGTCACGACCGACTGCTCCACCCCCGCCTTGGCGAGCCTGCTCATGGCGCGCGCGAGGTTGTCGATGACCGTGTCCATCACGTGCCGCGCCTGGTGGGTGAAGCCGTTCTCACCCGCATGGTCGATCTCCTGCGACCGCACCACAACGACCTCGGCTCCCTTCAGTTTTTTCTCGAGCTTCGTGGGCTGTAAGCTGAGGAGCTCGTCCAGGGTGAGATCGACCAGATTCGGTACGCGGCTTTCAATGAACTTCTTGCGCGCCGTCAGATCCGGGAGGAACGATTCGTCGATGCGGACGCCGAGCTTGTCGTTCTCGGCGACGACGCTGAAGCTGCTCGAGGCACCCGGCAATAGCGCGGCCATCCCGAGCGGCGTGATGCTGGGGAGCACGGACATCGCCGGTCGAGCGCTGACCTCCGCGGACTTCGGCAGTCGGTCAATCAGCTCGAGACCCATCTCGAAGCGCATGGCGTCGACGAAGATGTACGCGACGGGCTTCGGCCGCTCGGACACGATGTCGGAGAAGATCTTCGTCTGATGGAGCGTGCCGGGGACGGTCCAGCGGCTCTTCACGAGTGCTCTGGTGAACCCCTCGGCCATCGCGTGGCAGACGTCTTCGTACAGCCGCCGGACCACGCCCAGGGCCTTCTCGTTCGGATCGTCATCGCTGTCTGCGACCCACGTTTCGAGGCGGCGCTGAGCACGGTCGACGCGATACCACCCGTCTTTCTCCGTGTACGCCTCCACCCACGCCCCGGCGTCTCCTCCGACCTTCCCCATGGCCGCGCGGACGCTCTCGCAGGCAGTTCCGAGCTCCGCCATCCGACGGCACGCCTCCCACTGCGCCTTGCGCGCGACGTCGCGCTCCAGCCAGAAGCTCCCCTCGCGCTCTCCGACGACGACCCGCGCCTCCTCGAAGCGCCTCGCCGCGATGAGCGTGCCGCAGTAACCGAGGAGGGCGCGCTCCTCGAAGCGGAACGTGTCCACCGAACCGAGGGCCTCGGGGGGTAGTCCGGCATCGTGGAGCCTCAGCTCCATCTCCACGCGGTTCGCGACTGTCTCGTAGGCGTCCGCGAACGACGTGCGGAGCCGGCGCGCGAGGTCTCGGACCGCGGCCCACTCCTCTTTCGTCTTCGGCACGGCCACGCTCTCCAGGCACGGCGGCGCCGGACACTGCAGATCTGCGCGAAAGTCCCCGGCGAGTACGTACCGCAGCGTGACCGACCGAAGCTTCGCGACCGGCGCGTCACCGGGAGTCTCGAGCCCGAGCCGCGAGCTGACCAGCTTGACCAGCTCCCGCGTGCCTCCCTTGGTCTCGATCTCGGCGTCGCGCGCGTCCATGACCAGCCATTCCGCGAGGAGGGCGTCGCTGCCTTGCGCATCGTGAAAGAGCGCTTTCAAGATCGAAGGCGACTCCGCGGTCGAGTCTGAGGATGCCCGCGCGAGATCCTCGTACGACACGGCGTCTGGCTTGAGCATGTCGTCGATGACGCCGTCGGTATAGCGCTGGCGGAGAACATTGCGCGCGAGTCGCTTCAGTTGCGGCTCGTAGGCCTCGCCCGCCTTTTCGGCCTCCATCAGCACGGAGCCGCGCCGGTCGCGCTCGACGCCGGGGAGGTAGACGACGACGCATTCCGGGTCGTCACCGGAGACGAAAGGCTCGATCAGCGCACGCACCTGGAAGAAGGACCCGCTGAACTCGGTCAGCTTCGCGCGAGTCCCGTCCGCCGTGACGGTGGCGACGCCGTCGATCAGATCCGTACCTTCGCGAAGCTCCGCGATGAACGACGCGAACTCGCGGCGGGGGTCGTACCACACGACGATGTGCCGTTCCCGGAGGTGCTGGGAGAGCTGCTTGGACACGTAGTCGTGGAGGGGGCGCATCACCAGATGTCTCCCTTTCGCAAGCGTCCCTGCCCGTTGTGCCCGGCGAGCACACTGATGCGCTCCGCGAACTCGGCGCGCATCTTGTCTGCGGGCCCGACCCCCGCCCGCTCGATCCATCTCAGCATGGGATCATCCTTTACCGTTCCTCATCGCCCCCTGCCGCACCTTCCTCGAAGGAGCTGCCGCCGGCGCCTCCATCAGCCCCTTGAGCGCCTCCTTCACCGCCGCAGACGTTCGCCCCTTCACCAGCTCCGCCACCGACGTCGTCGGCTCCGCCCGCCTCTTCCACTTCCCGCTCGCATCCTCCACCCAGAACACCTCCTCAAGCGCATGGGCGATCGCGAGGCTCCGGTCGTCGGCGCACTTAGGCACGACCCGTTCCGGCCAGAGGTGCATCGCCATGTATGACCAGTCGTACTCGCCGTCCGTGAGCGACTTCCAGACGGTCGCGAGCTCCTTCTGCCACGGCTTGTGCTGTGGGAAGAGGCGCCAGAGCGGGGCGGCGTTGATGACGACGCCGTCGTCGAGGTTCGGGATCCAGAGCGGCGTGACGAGCTTCACTTCGGCGAGGAGGGCGCGTAGCTCGTCGACGAAGGTCTCCCGCGCGGCAACCTGCTTCCGGTCCGTCGCGCTCGGACTCGGGCCGGCTTCGGACCGCATCCCTTCGAGCCTGCGCTCCTCGTGGTCGAGTTTGGGGACGATATAGTCGCGCTGCACGGTGTAGAGCGTGTCTGGCGTGAGGGCGTGGAGGTACAGCCATACCGAGTAGCTCGCGGAGGGGGTCGCGAGCTGCCAGTAGATGGGGGCTTTGCGGCGGCTCTTCGAGTACACCCGGATGTGCAGCGGGAAGAACTCGCGGGCGAGCCAGGGGCGGAGGTCGGCCGGCTCGGCGACGCCGGCTCTCGCGGCGGCGCCCTTGGCGTGCGCGACGATGTCGGCTTCGTGGCCGGAATCATCCACGAGGATCGCGGGTGGCGGGACGGGGTGAGCTTCCCCCTCGGGCCACATTCCGGGGGAGCGAGTGGGGAGAGGATCGAACGGCTCAGGCTCCGGGGGGGTGGTGCGCTTGCCAGTCGCGAGGCGCTCATCGAAGCGGCCGAAGGCCACCCCGACGAGCCAGGAGTTCACCGGAAGCGCGGGAATCGCCGCCTCGGCAGTCTCGTCGTCCACTTCCTCGCCCTCTGCACTATCCTCGTCTCCAGGGATTGCGTCACGCTTGGATGTGGTCTCAACGGCAACGCGATCCTCGGGCGCCACTCCGTATAGGTTGAAGGCACGCTCGTCGATCTCGCACTGAAGCCTCCGGAGCCCGTCTTCGATGTCACTGTGATCTAAGAAGGTGTTCCACAGCGTTACCGACGCTCCTTTCGTAGGGACGCGGGGACGGTCAGCCGCCGCAGCATGAGCATCGAC
>Ga0302320_10013715_pt1 | contig 16889 bp, 14 predicted proteins | sample Bog_T0_3_FD_202130 | JGI IMG/M metagenome (GOLD analysis project Ga0302320, IMG submission 202130) | Peat permafrost microbial communities from Stordalen Mire near Abisko, Sweden - Bog_T0_3 | ecosystem: Environmental > Terrestrial > Soil > Wetlands > Peat | place: Sweden: Abisko, Stordalen Mire... | reverse complement strand
AATTTCTAGCCATTTGATTCATCTTCACCTTGCCGTACTTCGTAGGAGGGTTTTGCATCCTTCAAGAAAATCCTAGAGAGAGCTTGAACTAAGATCCCGCAGGGGCTAAACAGGCTGCGGAAAAACTCGTGAAAGCGATCAGATTTACGGATGCGTGATCAGCAGGGGCTGAAGCCCCGATCATTCTAATGGACTTCAGTGGCCCGGCTAAAGCCGTGCCGTTGTTACAAAGCCATTCGGTTGAGTTTTTCCGCAGCCTGTAAAGCCCTGATCTTCTTTTGACTTTTTTGGCACGACTAAAGCCGTGCCGTTGTTACAAAGCCATTCGGTTGAGTTTTTCCGCAGCCTGTAAAGCCCTGATCTTCTTTTGACTTTTTTGGCACGACTAAAGTCGTGCCCTGACACTCCGTGCGTTTCTGAAAAATGATCAACTCGAGCGGGGACTAAGGCCGGTTGCTTCTTCCAACTGCTCGGAAACAATGGCCGCTACGGTTTGGATCGCGCTCAATTCTTTCGCCTGACCAGCAGCCGGGTGGACGTGCAAAGCTTGGCGGACTGCTCCGAGCTCCTTCATCATGGACTGCCGAGCGGGGCCGTCGGGTAGCAACTGCCTAAGGTGTTGGACGATATTTGCCGCCGTGAAGTCCTGCTGGATGAGCTCGGGAACCATGCGCTTGCCGGCGATGAGGTTGGCCATGGCCACATGCGGCACCTTCACAAGACGCCTGGCGATAGCATAAGTGATCGGCGAGACCCGGTATACCACAACGAAGGGGTTTCCGATAAGGGCGGCTTCGACGGTGGCGGTTCCGCTGGCGACGACCGAGGCGCGGGCGTGGAAGAGCGCGGCGCGGGCGGCCGCCCCAGAGCGCGCCAAGTCGTCGACGAGGCGAATGGGGAGACCGCCGCCGAGCTTCTCCGCCATTTGCATGACGACTTCGCGCTGGGCGGCATCGAGTGTGGGGGCTAGAGGGATCAGGAACTCGAAGGTTTCTTCGGGGCTGTCGCCGGGCGGCTCGGGCGAATGCAGATCCCAGGCCGCTTCGAGCATTTGCGGCAGGTTGGCTTCGATCTCCTTGAGGCGGCTGCCGGGCAGGAGGCCGATCCAAGTGCGAGCGGGATCAAGTCCGTTTTCGACGGCGAACTGTTCGCGGGTCAGGGCCGGCGGCGGCAGATCGGCGAGGGGATGGCCGACGAATTCCGCCGGGACGCCGCGGTCGCGATAGAACTTTTCTTCAAACGGGAAAATGACTAACATGCGCTGCACGAATTTGCGCACCAGGTGGATGCGGTGCTGCTTCCAGGCCCAGATTTGCGGGCTGACGAACCAGATGACGGGAATGCCGAGGCGGTGGAGTTCTTTGGCAAGGCGGAAATGGATTTCGGGGAAGTCGATTAAAACAGCTACGGCCGGGCGGCGCTGCCGGATGGCGCGCTTGAGCTTGCGAAATTCGCGATAGATGCGAGGCAGATGGTGGACGATTTCTGTGAAGCCCATGACGGCCATGTCTTCAGAGCGGACGATGCAGTCGACGCCGGCGGCGGCCATCCTCGCCCCTCCCATCCCCCACAACTCCGTTGTTTTGCTTTTTGGAGCAGGGTATTGCTGCAACGATGCGGCCAGCTCGGCTCCGTAGAACTCGCCGCTGGCTTCGCCCGCCGAGATGAAGATGGATGGGGTCATTCGTCGCTCGCGCGTTTCGATTCAGAGTCTACCGGTGAACCCATGATAGCGGCTGCGTGCAGGCTATGTTTACGGGAGGAATCCGATTCTTTCGCCCCCTACGGGGGCTTGGATTCGAGTCGTGACTCATCCCCCAGGCTTGCGCCTGGGGCTAACGTCTTCTGCCCGCTCAAGCGGGCTGAAGCATCGAAGGCGCTACCGCGTTTTTGGAGATTGCTTGTGAGTGGTAGGCTTGCCTGTGGCAATGCAAGAGAGGGAGATCATGCGGTTTTTTTCGTGGCTTTGGACGGGATTGGTGCTCGGGACAGGATTGGGAATGGCGGCGCAGACGACCGCGAAACCGGCACAGACGAGGGCTCCAGCGCATCCCACGACTGTGCAGATAATGGCGAGGCCGGTTGAGGCGAGCGACGATCCGGTGGCTGATCCGAAGGCCATTGTGACGGTGGGCAACGCGCGGTTTACGGTGCTGACGCCGCAGTTGATTCGCATGGAGTGGTCGGCGGATGGGAAGTTTGAGGATCATGCGTCGCTGGTGTTTATTAATCGGCGGCTGCCGGTGCCGAAGTTTAATTGGGGCGGATCGGGCGACGTAAAGCAAGATTCCATTGTCATCGATACGGGCGCTCTCCGGCTGAACTACCGCGTCGCCACAGCCGTTGCTGGCAATCCGCAGCCCATCGATAGAGGTTTCACCCCAGATAACCTGCAAATCACACTCACCGTCGATGGTAAGCAGGTCGTCTGGCATCCGGGCGACAGCGATCCCGAGAATTTGCAAGGGACGACGCGTACGCTGGATGGCGCGCGCGGCGACAAAACACGTGAACCCATCGAGCCCGGGTTGGTTTCGCGTTCGGGGTGGGCGCTGGTGGACGATTCGACGCGGCCGCTGTTTGACTCTACCGACTTCCGTTTTCTCGACGGCGAAAAGAGTCCGTGGCCGTGGGCGATGGAGCGGCCGGCGAATGAAGCTCCGGGGAAATATCAGGATTGGTATTTCTTCGGCTACGGGCACGATTACAAACAGGCGCTGAGCGATTATGTGAAGGTGGCGGGACGGATTCCGCTGCCGCCGCGGTTTGCTTTCGGGGTGTGGTGGTCGCGTTACTGGGCTTATAGCGACCAGGAGCTGGACGAGCTGGTGCGGGGATTTCGTGAGAACGATACGCCGCTCGATGTGCTGGTAATCGACATGGACTGGCACATTAACCATGAGCAACTACTGGCCATGGGTGAAAAGGATCAGTCGGGTTATGGGCTGGGCTGGAGCGGTTATACGTGGAACAAAGACCTGTTTCCCGATCCCGATGCGTTTCTGAAGAAGATCGGCGAGGAGGGGCTGAAGACGACGATGAATCTGCATCCGGCGTCGGGCATTCAGCCGTGGGAGGCGGCGTACCCGGCAATGGCGCGTGCCATGGGCGTTGATCCGGCAACGAAAAAGTACGTGCCGTTCGATATCGCAGACAAGAAGTTCGCGACCAACTACATGAACCTGGTTCTGCATCCGCTGGAGAAGCAGGGCATCGACTTCTGGTGGCTGGACTGGCAGCAGCAGCCCTTGATGACTAAAGTGCCCGGCGTGACCAATACGTGGTGGCTGAACTACGTGCACTTTACCGATCAGCAGCGCGAGGGCAAGCGGCCGCTACTGTTTCATCGCTGGGGCGGGCTGGGGAATCACCGCTACCAGATTGGATTTTCGGGCGACACGGTTTCGGTGTGGGAGTCACTGGCCTTTCAGCCGTGGTTTACGGCGACGGCGGCCAACGTGGGCTATGCCTACTGGAGCCACGACATCGGCGGACACATGCCGGGGGCGGTCGATCCGGAGATGTATACGAGGTGGGTGCAGTTTGGCGCGTTCTCGCCGATTCTGCGCACGCATACGACGAAGAATCCCGATGCGGAGCGGCGGATCTGGGCGTATCCCGAGCCGTACGCGACGGTGCTGCGGACGGCGTTCGAGTTGCGCGAGGCGATGGAGCCGTATCTCTATACTGAGGCGCGGCGGACGTACGAGACGGGTGTGGCGTTTTTGCGGCCGCTCTATTATGACTGGCCGGAAGAGGACGCTGCCTACACGAGCAAGAACGAGTATGTGTTTGGCGACCAAATGATTGTGAGCCCGGTGACCGCGCCGGCGGACAAGGTGACGGGGCTGACTGCGGAACAAGTGTGGCTGCCGAAAGGCGACTGGATTGAGTGGCCTACGGGCAAGCACTTTTACGGGGACCACGTTTATGAGCGCAGCTTCAACATCAGCCAGATTCCGGTGTACGTGAAGGCTGGGGCCATTGTGCCCATGCAGCCGGCGATGCTGCGGACGGGCGAGAAGGCGGTTGATCCGCTGATTTTGAATGTGTGGCCGCTGGGGCCGGGAACGAGTTCGAGCTACTCGGTGTATGAGGACTCGGGCGCGTCGGTTGAGTACGAGCGGGACGTTTTTGCGCGGACGCCGATTAAGGCGACGCAGACCGGAGACGCGCTGCGCGTGGAGATTGGGCCGGTGGAGGGTAGCTATCCGGGGATGTTGAAGACGCGCGGCTACGAGTTGCGGCTACCCGCGGATTGGCCGCCGGTTAGAGTGACGGTAAACGGTAAGGCTCTGAAGGCGGTGAAGCCGGGCGAGTCGGGTGGCTGGCGGTTTGAAGGCAATACGCTGACGACGGTGATTCCTGTGCCGGCCGGGAGCACCGCGGCAAAGGTTGTGGTTGAGGTGCGGCGCGCGAAGGGATTGACCGCGCGGCGTGGGGAACTGGATGATTTTGCCGGGAAGATGACCCTTCTGCGCGGCGCGTATGACGCCATGCAGGCGACGGGGCCGGTGGCGGGTCCGTCTTTGGCGTTAATTGACGCGATGCAGAGCGGCGACCGGCTGAGTTATTACCCTGAGAAGATCGATGGCGAGCTTGTGCATTTCGACGCGGCGCTGAAACAGGCGCAGGCCGACCTCGTTGCGCTCGATAAGGATTTTGAGAAGATGCTGAGCGATTCTTCGCGGCGGGTCGGTGGAGCGACGAAGGCTCCCGCCGATGTCGAGAGCGAGAAGCAGAAACGGCGGGACGCGCTGCATCGCGCAGAGGCGCTGCTGGCGGAGGCGGCGAAGACTTCCTCGGGGGACTGGTCGACGGTAAAGGTGTAGGTCAGATCCTGGCTGTTCATTGTTGCTCTCCTGCGTGATTGAAGATTAGGCGTAGGGTGTGGCGAGGTGCGGCACGTGAGACTTTGCGCCGGATGGGTTCTTTGACTGCGTCAGTGCATGCCGCGTTCTCCGCTTACTTCATGAACGGCGGAGCTTCGTCGGCGCTCGGGCCCCACGTGGCGGGGACGGCGATGTTGAGCAGGCGCAGATAGACGCTGAACTGGCCGCGATGCTGATACCAGTGGCTGAGCATCACGTCGCGCAGAAAGCCCATGCGGGGTACGGCCATCAGCTCGCGATCGCCGGCCATTAAGTGCCACGTCTCGTGCATGGACGCGTCGTCGAATTTTGGCAACTCGCTACGAACGGTGGCCACGCTTGCATCGAAGGCTTTAAGGATTTCGTCGCGGCTGACGGGTTGGGGAAATTCGAACTTCGCCGGAGCCTGCGCGGGGTTGCTGGCGACAAACTGCACGATTCCGCCGGGGACGGTGGCTATGTGGAAGGCGAGTTGGCCGGCGGTCATGGATTTTTCGTGGGGCTTCCAGGTGAGCTTGTCTTCGGGAAGGCGCTCGAGAAATTTGCGCGTGATGGGAGCCTGGATTTCGAACTCGGCCAGCATGGATTGGGCGATGGAGTTGGTGACGATGGGTTCTGCTACGGGCATGATGGTTTCCTCCTTGGGGAAAATGTAGGTGGGTTGACAGGCGGCGACGAAGAACGAATGCAGGGCCCTCGGCTCCCAGGTGCGCCACAGCGAACATACTCGCTCAGGACGATCGTGATTCGTCTGAGATCGTGCTTTCCCATGTCCCAAAATCGGGACATGGGGCACCCATTCTTCGTGCTGAGTTCACTGTGCTTGAGCTACTTCTTCTCGGCGCGCTTGCGGGCGTTCTCGTGAAGATGCGACCAGCCGGTGACAACGCCCTTGCGGTGATCTTCCTGAATGAGGCCGAAGCCGGCGTGGCGGAACTTGATGATGGTTTCGTCGCCCTCCTGGCTGAGGCGGTATTGCACGTTGTTGGTGACGGGGTAGGACATCATGAGCGGTCCGCAGAACTCGAGCAGCGTGGGGCGCTTGATGGCCTGCACGGTGGCCCAAAAGTGGCCGTTGCCGTCGCCCAGGTCGCGATACCAGCGACCGCCAGGCACGGGCTCGATCTTCATTTCCATGGGTGTGCCGTCGGGCCGGTTGGCGGACGGACCCAACTCTTCGAGAAGCGCGGCGAAGGTGACGTCAATGGGAGCCTTGACGTGAATCTCCTGTTCGATGTTGAGCGAGAGGGATTCAAGATCGGGAACGGTGAGAGTGGTCATACATCCTCCTTGGGGATTTCTTCCTGGTTTTGGACAAGGTCTTTGCGAATGCTCTGCGATTCGGCGCGGTCTTTGACGCGCTGCAACTGGTGATGCCAGAAGCGCTCGAAGGTCTCGGTCCACTCGTGCATGGGCTTGAGCGCCTCGGCGTTGGTGCGGTAGAGGCGGTGACGGCCGTTGCGGCGCACGCGGACCAGGCCCACCCGGCGCAGGACGCCGAGGTGCTTTGAGATTGAAGGTTGATCGATGCCGATGGCTACCACGATCTCGCCTACCTCGCGCTCGTCCCCGGCCAGAAAGGTGAGGATCTGGCGGCGGCGGGGCTCGGCGACGGCGTTGAAGGGATCGGAGGTGGTAGCGGCGCGTGCCATGGTGAGAACATTACATTCCCATATGGGAATATGTCAAGTGTTTTTTCCTGGTTTTGGAGGAGGGCATCGAGAACGCAAGCGATCAATGCATCAATCAATGCATTGATTGATGCATTGATTGGTAGATTTTGCAGAGTGGCAGGGAGCCGGTGTATGCTGCCCGGCATGAAGAATCGAGTTTTGATTGCTCTGGCCGCTTTGCTGATGAGCGCTACGGCCTTGCAGACGCGGGCTCAAGCGCCTGCTGCACATCCTTCTACTTTGCCGGAGATGAAGAGCTGGCTTATCCGGCTGATTCCGCCGCGGCCCACCTTCGATAAGGACATGACGCCGGCCGAGCAGGCGCTGATGATGCAGCACTTTGCCTACTGGAAGGACTTAAACGATAAAGGCGTGTGTCTGTTTGGCGGGCCGGTGTTCGATCCCAAGGGCGTGTACGGGATCCTGGTGGTGAAGGCGGCGACAGAGGATGAGGCGCGCGCGTTGGGCGAGGGCGATCCCAGCGTGAAGGGTGGAGTGAACAAGGTTGAGATTGCGGAGATGGTGGTGGTGTTTGTGCCGGTGCATCAACCCGCCGCACATCAGCCTTGATCGGACCGAGTCGTGGATGATTCGGCGCAGAGATCGGCTATAGTTCTCGGCAAGGGCTTGCTTTGCTTAGGTCAAGTTTCGGCAACGGACAAAATGCCCAACCCTAGTCCCCTCAGGGGTTAAAACCCCTCAAGCTTTCTGCCCCTTTTCGGCACCCTTCGACTCCGCTCAGGGCAGGCTTTGAAGTCGTGCCCTTTCACGAGACCGTTGATGAAATGCGGTCTGGAAAGGAATTTGTCGGATGACTCTCGATCGCAGGGCTTTTTTGAATGCGTGCCGTTGCGCGGGGATTGCTTCGCCGCTGCTGCCGGGGATTTTGTTGACGCTGGCTGCGCAGGGGCAGGAGGCGGCTCCCGACGCGAAGGCGAGCAAGCTGCCGAAGATTTCGGTGGGGATGCTGGACCGGGCGGCGGAGCTGGCGGGCGTGGGACCGTTTACCGCCGAGCAGAAGAAGATGATGCTGGACGGGCTGAACGATCAGCGGGATGCGTACGCGCAGATTCGGGCGTTGAAGCTGACGAACGATGTGGCGCCGGCGTATGCGTTTCATCCGGGGCCGGCGGCAACAGGAAGCGAGAAGGCGGCCAATTGCTATACGGAGGTTCCTGGAACCGTCGTCGGCATCGATTCCGTCGGCGACCTGCCCGCGGCGCCTGCGCATATCGAGGACCTGGCTTTCGCGCAGATCAGTCGAATTGCGCCGCTTCTGCAGCTTCGTAAGGTCACGTCGCTTGCGCTGACGCAGATGTACATTGAGCGTCTGAAGCGCTACGACGCGAAGCTGCATTTTGTTATTACGCTCACCGAGGAGCGGGCCATTGCACAGGCGAAGAAGGCCGATGAGGAGATTGCCGCGGGGAAGTATCGCGGGCCGCTGCATGGGATTCCGTGGGGCGCAAAGGATCTGCTTGCGGTGAAGGGTTATCCGACGACGTGGGGCGCGGGAGGGTTCGAGCACCAGTCGTTCGACGAAGATGCCACCGTTGTGCAACGGCTGGATGAGGCTGGGGCCGTGCTGATTGCCAAGTTTTCTCTGGGGGCGCTGGCCATGGGCGATAAGTGGTTTGGCGGGCGGACGAGGAACCCGTGGAATACGGAGCAGGGGTCGAGCGGTTCTTCTGCCGGGTCGGCAAGTGCAGTGGCCGCGGGGTGCGTGGGGTTTGCCATCGGGTCGGAGACGCTGGGATCGATTTCGTCGCCTTCAACACGCTGCGGTTGCTCCGGCCTGCGGCCGAGTTTTGGTCTGGTTCCGCGGACGGGCGCGATGGCGCTGAGCTGGACGATGGATAAGCTGGGGCCGATTTGCCGTTCGGTGGAGGATTGCGCGCTGGTGTTGAGCGCGATTCACGGGCCGGATGGGAAGGATCTTTCGGCGGCGGCGGCGGGGTTCGATTGGAATCCGGGGCTTGACTGGAAGCAATTGCGGGTTGGGTATTTGAAAAGTGAGTTCGACCCGCTGCCGCCGTTGAAGCTGAAGGAGGAGGAGGCGGGCGAGACGGATGAGGAGAGAAAGAAGCGCGAGGGCGACAACGCCGAGATGCAGGCCGGGCGGGCGCGGCGCGAGTACGACCGGCGCTACGAACAGGCGGCGCTCGCGAAGCTCGGCGGGATGGGAGTGAATTTGATTCCAGTGGAGCTGCCGAAACTGCCGTGGGGCGCGTTCGTTCCGCTGCTGACGGCGGAGGCGGCCGCGGCGTTTGACGACCTGACCATGACGGGCCGCGACAAGCTGCTGACGGAGCAGAGTTCGGAAGACTGGCCGAATGATTTTCGCGTGGCGCGCTTCTATCCGGCGGTTGAGTACATCCAGGCGAACCGGGCGCGGACGCTGGCGGTGCGCGGGTTGGCGAAGATTTTTGAGCAGGTGGATGTGGTTGTGACGCCTTCGACCGAAGCGCAGTTGATTGCGACGAATTTGACGGGGAATCCCGCGGTGATTGTGCCGAACGGCTTGCGCGGAGACGACGCGCCGCGGCCGCCGGTCATCGACGACGGCGACAACGACGACATTGGCGGGCCGGGGACGCCGGTTTCAATTACGTTTCTGGGCGGGCTCTACCAGGACGCGAAGGTGGCGGCGTTTGCGCGCGCGTACCAGCAGGCGACGGGGTTTGAGAAGCTGCATCCGAAGCTGGATTAGCGGGGCGGCGGGTCAGCAGGTTAGCGAGTCAGCGTAAGCCCTCCCTTTTCGCACAAGACGCGAAAAGGATGGGGCAACCGCAGGTTTGCTGAGTAAAGAGCGGTGGGTTGGGGTTCGTGCTATCCCATCCATTTCTCCGCCGCAGCGGACGGAAATGGATGGGGCACGGCGATTCTCTGGATGAACTTTACTTTGGTTGCGGCTGGGCCGGCGCAGCTGACTGTCCGGGGGTTGGGGGCGCGGGTTGCGCGGGCGCTGTCGATTGCGGCGGCGTGGCGGGCTGAGGCGGAACAGTGGTGGATGGCGGCGGCGCCGGAGTTGCAGATGGAGCAGGCGCAGTATTCGGCTGCGCGCCGGCGCCGGGATGCGGTGTAAGAGGCGCTGGACGAGGCATTCCGGGACGTGCCGGCGGAGCAGGTTGAGCCGGCATCTCCATCATTTCCACGAGTTCGATATCGAAGATGAGGTCGGCCTTGGGCGGAATCCCGGGGTTCTTCGGGTTCGTGTTGGGGCGCCCCGTCTCACCGTAGGCCATCTGGTAAGGGATGAACAGCCGCCGTTTGCCGCCGACATGCATCCCGCCAAAGCCCAGATCCCATCCGGAGATCATGCCTGGCCGGCCCTGTATGAACAACATCGGCTGCCCGGCTTCCATCTTCGGTTTGCCGTCGGGGCCCTGTACCTGATTGAGCGAACTGTCGTAGACGGGCTCAGCAGGATGGTCATCGGACGAATCGAACTTTCGGCCGTCGGCCGCCAACCAGCCCGTGTATTTGACCCTGTAGACCTTATGCGGCTCGGCGATGGGCCCGGTGCCGACCTTGATCTCTTCGTAGCGCAGCGCAAACGGTATTTTGACCGGCCCATGCGTTACCGGGGGCACGCCGGGCGGGAGCTTGATCCATGCCGGCACGGACGGAATTGCGGTGGCTGGCCTGGCGGCGGATGAAACGGGAGGCGTCTTTGCTGCGGACGAACTCTGCGGCTTCGCTGCGGGGCTGGGCGCTGATTGGGACCATGCGGCGGGTAGAGCCGCAAGCAAGAGAAAAAGAAAGATGCGTTTCATGACGGGAGAATCTCCAACTTTTTTCTAAACCGGAGTGTATCAGGGAGGGCGCTGAAATTGAATGCGGATCTCAATCGATCAACATGGCGGCCAGCAGCGCGGTGCGGGGCGCCAGGTGCTCGATGAGCACCGATTCGTGCGCGGCGTGCGCGCCTTCGCCCACTGCGCCCATGCCGTCGAGCGTGGGTATGCCGAGCGCCGCGGTGAAATTCCCGTCCGATCCGCCGCCGGTGGAGGCTTCGTGGAGCTCGAAACCGAGGTCGCTGGCGAGGGACTGCGCTTTGCGGAAGAGCCGCACGGTTCCGCGGCTGCGCTCCATGGGCGGGCGGTTGATGCCGCCCGTGACGGTGAGGGTGCAGCGGGGATCGGCGGGCTGGAGCGCGGCAAATTTGCGCGCGATGCGTGGGCCGTCGCCGAGGCGGGGAATGCGCACGTCAATTTCGGCCTGCGCATGGGCAGGAACCACGTTGCTTTTGCTGCCTCCGGCGGCCACGCCCACGCTGACGGTGAGTCCGCGCTTGAGATCGGTCCAGCCACTGACGGTTTCAATGACGCGGGCAAGCTCGCGGAGCGCGTTGGCGCCTTTAGCGAAGTCCACTCCGGCGTGGGCGGCGACGCCTTTGACCGCGATGTGCCAGTCGCCGATGCCTTTGCGGGCGGTTTTGTAGGCGGGGCCCTGCGCGGGTTCGAGGACGTAGACGGCGGAGCACTGGCGCGCGAGATTTTCCGTGATGGGGCGCGAGGCGGGACTGCCGATCTCTTCGTCTCCATTGAGGAGGAGGATGATTTCGCGGCGGAGCAGGTCGGCTTCGGTTAGCAGTTCGAGGGCGGTCGCGGCCATGGCAACGCCGGCCTTCATATCGAGCGTGCCGGGGCCCCAGAGGCGGCCGTTGCGCACGCGGCAGGGCATGGATTGAAGTGTGCCGAGGGGCCAGACCGTGTCGAGATGGCCGAGGAGGAGGATGGGTTTGATGCTGTTCTTCGCGGATGTGCGTGGGCCGAAGCGGGCTTCGAGGGCGTTGCCGTGGTGCGATTGCCGGTGTATTTTGATGCGGCCGCGGAGTTGCTTGAGGTGCGCAGCGGCGAGGGCCACGCAAACGTCGACGGCGGATTTGGAGTCGGAGGGCGACTCGGCCTGCACGAGTTTGCGCGTGAGTTCGAGGAGCGAGCGGTTTTTGCGGCGGGCCCCGGCCAGGAGGGCGCGCATGGGGAAAGCGGCTTCAGCAGAGATGGTCATGCGGGTTCCTTTTCTCTCCCAATTGCACGGTGCGTACACTGTGATGCTCTCTGATTCTACGCCACTTAGGGCGATCTCTCGCGCGGATGTGGGAGGCCGGCCGGAGTGGGCGCGCAGGTGCACGGTGTGGCAAATTTGCCACAGTACAGGATCCTCTCATGGCGTCTAATCTAAACACAAGACAGCTTTTGCAAGACTCGGGAGAAATTTTTGGCTCAACCGGCGCACCTGGAACAGACGATCGCGGCACCGCTTGAATTCTCAGGAGTAGGGCTGCATTCCGGGGCTCCCGTGACGATGCGGCTGAGGCCTGCCGCTGCCGGATCGGGCATCGTTTTCCGGCGCACGGATCTGGACAACTTCGAGATTCCGGCCACGGGGCGCAACGTGGCCAAGGTGAGCTACGCCACGAGCCTGATGCGCCAGGGCGTGCTGATCCAAACTACCGAACATCTGCTGTCGGCGTTTATCGGCATGGGCGTCGATAACGTGATTGTGGAAGTCGACAACCTGGAGCTGCCGATTCTGGATGGCAGCGCGCTGCCGTATGTGGAGGCGTTTGCGAGCGTGGGGATTCGCGTGCAGCGGCGGCGGCGCGAGACGTTGCGCATTCTGCAACCGGTGGAAGTGCGCGAGGGCGATAAGTTTATCGGCGTGTATCCGGGGAGCGGCTACCGGGTTTCGTACACCATCGATTTTCCCGCGCCGATTGGACAGCAGAAGACCTGCGTGGACCTGGCGGCGGAGACCTACGGGTCAACGATTGCGCCGGCGCGCACGTTTGGCTACAAGGCCGATGAGAAGAAACTTCGCGACATGGGATTGATTCGCGGCGCGGGCCCGGAGAATGCCATTGTGCTGGGCGCGAACGGTCCGGAGAATGGGCCTTTGCGCTTTCCCGATGAGTACGTGCGGCACAAAGTGCTGGACCTGATCGGTGACCTGGCGCTGGCCGGGCGGCGGCTCGAAGGACATGTGGTGGCGATGCGGGCTGGACATGCGATGCACACTGCACTGGTGGCGCGGCTGATTAAAGACCGCTCGGCATGGGAGCTGGCGCATGTGCCGGTGACGCCTGAAGCGGCGAGTGAGGACCAGCCGGAGGAAGATTCTGGTTTGGCGGAAGCGGCGCTGGCGGGCGCGTAGACAGGCAATGCACGCGGCCAATTTTTCCGCGCTGGTTCGAGTTGCGGGTTCCCGACAATAACAATTAATCGACGCGTTCGATAGCAACTGCCGTGGCTTCGCCACCGCCGATGCAGAGTGCGGCGATGCCGCGGCGGAGATGGTATTTCTGGAGCGCGGCGAGCAGAGTGACGAGAATGCGCGCGCCGGAGGCTCCGATGGGATGGCCAAGGGCGCAGGCGCCGCCGTGGATGTTGACCTTCTCGTGCGGCAGACCGAGATCGCGCATGGCTGCCATAGCGACTACGGCGAAGGCTTCGTTGATTTCGAATAGGTCAATTTCCGCAAGTGACCAACCCGTGCGGTCGAGCAGTAAGTGGATAGCGCCGATGGGCGCGGTGGGAAAGAGTGCGGGTTGGTTGGCGTAGCTTGCGTGGGCAACGATGGTGGCGAGCGGCTCAAGGCCGCGGCGATCGGCTTCTGAGCGGCGCATGAGGACCAGCGCGGCGGCTCCGTCGGAGATGGCGCTTGAGTTGGCCGCGGTGACGGTGCCGCCTTCGCGGAATGCGGGCTTGAGGTGAGGGATTTTGTCGGGTGTGGCCTTGAGCGGAAGTTCGTCGTGTGTGATTTGGCGCTCGGTTTTGCCGGCTCTTACTGTGAGAGGGATAATTTCGGCGGCAAAAGTGCCGTCGGCTGTAGCCTTTTGCGCGCGGGCGAGCGAGGCGAGGGCGAATGCGTCCTGGGCTTCGCGGGTGAAGGCGTAACTTTGCGCGCAGTCTTCGGCGAAGGCGCCCATGAGGCGGCCTTTGTCGTAGGCGTCTTCAAGGCCGTCGAGAAACATGTGATCGAGGACGCGGCCGTGGCCCATGCGATAGCCGGAGCGGGCGCGGTCGAGGAGATAGGGGGCGTTCGACATGCTTTCCATGCCGCCGGCGACGATGATGTTGGCAGAGCCCGCGAGCAGAAGATCGTGGGCGAGCATGACGGCCTTCATGCCGGAGCCGCACATTTTATTGACGGTGGTTGCGCCGGCGGAGAGCGGCAGGCCCGCACCCAGAGCGGCTTGGCGCGCGGGGGCCTGGCCCTGGCCGGCGGGGAGCACGCAGCCCATGAGGACTTCGTCGACGGCAGTTGCGGGAATGACAGATCGTTCGACAGCGGCACGGATGGCGGCAGCGCCGAGCTCAGGAGCGGCGAGACCGCTGAGGTCGCCCTGGAACGCGCCGATGGGGGTGCGGGCTGCGGCGACGATCACGATGGGGTCGGGGTTGGACATGGCGGGTCCTTTGATTATCGGGGCGGCATGCGGAGTGCGCCGTCGAGGCGAATGGTTTCGCCGTTGAGCATGACGTTCTCGACGATGTGGCGGACGAGGGCGGCGAACTCCGCGGGACGGCCGAGGCGCGGCGGGAAGGGGACGCTCTTGGCGAGCGCGTCCTGGACTTCCTGGGGGAAGGCGGTCATCATCGGGGTTTCGAAAATACCCGGCGCGATGGTAACGACGCGAATGCCGCTGCGGGCGAGCTCGCGGGCGATGGGCAGGGTGAGCGCGGCGACGCCGCCTTTGGAGGCTGCGTAGGCGGCCTGGCCGATCTGGCCATCGAATGCGGCGATGGAGGCGGTGTTGACGATGACGCCGCGCTCGCCGTCTTCGCCGGGTTCCGCTTTGGCGATGGCGGCGGCGGCGAGGCGAATCATGTTGAAGGTGCCGACGAGGTTGATGTTGATGGTTTTGGCGAAGGATTCGAGGCGATGCGGGCCTTCGCGGCCGACGACTTTTTCAGAGGGCGCGATGCCGGCGCAGTTGATGAGGCCGTGCAGGTGGCCGAAGGACTGGAGCGCGAGATCGACGGCGGCCTGGGCGTCGGTTTCGCTGGTGACGTCGGTGAGGGCGAAGCGGGCGGCGCTGCCGAGCTCGGCGGCGAGTTTTTCGCCCGCGTTGCGATCGAGGTCGGCGATAACGACGGAGGCTCCTTCGGCGACGAGGAGACGGGCTGTGGCCGCGCCGAGACCGGATGCGCCGCCGGTGATGAGAAAGACGTGATTGCGGATTTGCATGGTAGAGCGGCCTGCGTTCCGGTACCGTGTCTATCAAGTTTGGTGCTATCCCATGTCTCAGGATCGAGACATGGGGCACCCGAGGATCGTGCTGGATCGAACGGTCAGAGACTTAGAGCCCGTTCGGGGACCAGTTCAAGAACGCAGCATATCATTTTGCATGATGGTGTGCGATTGGATGGCTGGAGGGAAATGACTGTGAGTGCTGATGCGGCGGGCGCGCCGGTTACGCAACTGAGCGAGGACGAGAGGCTGTTTGCGGATGCTGTGCGCGGGTTTGCGCGCGATGAAGTTGGGCCGCTGGTGCGGCGTATGGACGAGGAACAGCACATGGACGCGGCGCTCGTCGAGAAGATGTTTGCGCTGGGGCTGATGGGGATTGAGATTCCCGAGGAGTATGGCGGCAGCGGGGGATCGTTCTTCGATGCGGTGCTGGCGGTGGAGCTGCTGTCGGTGGTCGATCCCGCCGTCGCGCTGGTGGTCGATGTGCAGAATACGCTGGTGGCGAGTGCGTTGCTGCGCTGGGCGACCGAGGAACAGAAGCGGGTGTATCTGCCGCGCCTCGCGGCGGACACGGTGGGCGCTTACGCGTTGAGCGAGGCGGCGTCGGGGTCGGATGCGTTTGCGCTGGAGACGCGCGCGGTGAAACGGGGCAACGATTATGTGCTGACGGGACGCAAGCTTTGGATTACGAATGCGAAAGAGGCGGGGTTGTTTATCGTCTTCGCCACTGTGGACGCGAGCGCCGGATACAAGGGGATTACGGCTTTCATCATCGAGAAGGGTATGGCGGGATTCAGCGTGGGGCGCAAAGAGGACAAGCTGGGGATTCGCGCGTCGAGCACGTGCGAGTTGATTCTCGAGGATTGCCCGGTGCCGGCGGCGCAGGTGCTGGGCGCGGTGGGGCAGGGATACAAAGTGGCCATGGAGACGCTGAACGAGGGGCGCATCGGGATTGGCGCGCAGATGCTGGGGCTGGCCGAGGGTGCGTGGGGCCATGCGGTGAAACATGCGAAAGAACGCAAGCAGTTCGGCAAGGCGCTTGCGGAGTTTCAGGCTATGCAGTTTCAGCTTGCGGAGATGGCGACCGATATTGAGGCGGCAAAGCTGCTGGTTTACAACGCGGCGCGGTTGAAGGATGCGCGACGCGAATTTCGCAAGGAGGCGGCGATGGCGAAGTACTTCACTTCGCAAGTCGCCGAGCGGGTGGCGAGCAAGGCTGTGGAGGTGCTGGGCGGGCTGGGGTTCGTGAAGGATTCACCCGTTGAAAAGCTCTACCGCGACGCGAAGATCGGGACGATTTACGAGGGGACGTCGTTCATGCAGTTGGCGGCGATTGCGAAGAGCGTGCTGTGAAAGACAGGGACCAAGGGACCGAGGGAACAAGGGAACAAGAAGGCCGCAAGTCGGCAGGTCAGCGAGCCAGCAAGTCAGCGCCGAAGTGATCACTCGTCACGCGTACTTTCGCTCGCCTCCTCTATGACTGCGCGCTCCGCGCGCGCATGTGGTCGAGCTTTGCGAAGAGCTCATTGGCGCGGATCTGAATTGGCGTGCCGGGCACGCTCAGCTCGCCGCTGGGAACGCGCTCAAGTTCCTTCTCTGTTCCGCGGTAAGACATACGCGCGTAGGGATCGACGATCCACACGTGCCGCACGCCGAAGCGGGCGTACTCTCGCGCCTTTTCTTCGGCGTGACGGAGTGTATCGTCCGGCGAGAGAATCTCGATGACGATCAGCGGAGGCGTGGTAACGATCTTTTCCCACTGGCCCAAACGCAATACGCAGAGGTCGGGGACAAAGAATCGGTCGGACGAAATCTGAACCCGCTGCTCCGAGAGAGCGAATACGCCCCAAGCCTCGCTATTGACGGTGAAAATCGTGCTCAAGATCGCCTGTAGGAACGAGTGTTCGATCTCTCCCAAGTTGCGCTCCACCACAGCACCGTTTTCGTACTCGCAGTCGGGCGAGTAGCTGGTGGATAGGTACTCTTCCACCGTCAAAAACCGGTCTGCGATGGGCTGTGTTGGCATGGAGGCAGTATGCTCCCGTCGCTGGCGGGAGTCCAGCGATTGCGGTTGCGCAAACCCGGAACTGGAGCGGGCTGTATGAATCAGTTGGGCTCTCGCGGGTCGAGAGGCCCTACCGCGACG
>Ga0302320_10013712_pt1 | contig 16891 bp, 10 predicted proteins | sample Bog_T0_3_FD_202130 | JGI IMG/M metagenome (GOLD analysis project Ga0302320, IMG submission 202130) | Peat permafrost microbial communities from Stordalen Mire near Abisko, Sweden - Bog_T0_3 | ecosystem: Environmental > Terrestrial > Soil > Wetlands > Peat | place: Sweden: Abisko, Stordalen Mire... | reverse complement strand
GGACCCACCAGTCACTGACGATAATAAAGCGCGGCTTGCGGCTTTCGATGGCGCCGAAGGGCTGCATCAGCTCCCTAATATGCGGCAGAGGATTGCGGAGGGTCAGCGCGCCCGGCCCGACGCGCGATGACACCGCGCTCTGTGGCAAGCGCGGCAGGTAGGCATTTTGGCCATAGGTTTCGATGGTGTCGCCGGGGCTGATATGGGCGGCCATCCAGTGTTCCGCGTCATAGCGCGGGTCCTCCAGGAAGGCCGCATCGACTGACAGGCAGCGATACAGAGCGAAGAGAGCGATGATCGCCAAGGCGAAACGCGTCGCAAACCGGAACTGGGCTTGGTCCGCGGCCGTCAGCCTGTCGGCAGCGATTCCGATATAGACAGCGGCCAGGATGGCCTGGGGCAGCAGGAAACGGACATCGGTGCGCAGCGCCACCAGATTAAAGCAGAGTGTGAAGGACAGCATGGCCGCAAAAGGCAGTGGCGCCGCAACCTGGATCGGCTTGGCGGAACGCAACAGGGCAAACGCCAGGCCAAGCAGGGCGAGGATGCAGACCAGCGCCGCATGGCCTTGCGTGAAATAGCCTGTCGCATCTTTCAGCAGGGCGAAACGGCCCGTGGCGCTGTTTTGATAATCGGCAAAACCCTGGCTGGCCGGGCCTGCTAGAAAGGCGATCCGGCTGGCGAAGCCGTGGGGATTGGTGATCGCGCCATCCAGCAGCAGCAGGAACAGGATTGCGACCAGCGCCGGGAACAGGATGGCGACAAGGATTTGGCGCGCATGGGCGCGCGGCCAGGCACTCTGCTGGAACCAGAGCAGAAGGATGGCCGGTATGCTGAGCAGGAAAACGGCGTAAGCCTGGTCTTTGGTCGCGATGGCAGCGGCGGCGAACAGGGTGGCGAGGCGAAAGTGCGCTGGTTCCTGCCGGGCGATGCCGCGCATCCACCACAGCAGCGAAAGTACGCACCAGAACAGGTATGGCACATCCAGGTTTGTGACCTGGCTATAGTAAGTCAGTCCAACCCCAAGGGCGCAGGCGCCGGCGGCGAAAAAGCTCGCGCGCCGGCCCGCGATCAAATCCGCCATCTGTGCGATGGCGGCGATGATGCCAAGCGACATTGCGATGCTGACCAGCCGCGCCGTGACCGCAAAGAAAGTCATGTAGGGCGGCTTGGTGAATTCCCCCACCACGCCGCTTTGCGTCCAGGACGTCACATGCAACAGGGCGATGAGGGAGGCCGGCAAAGTGAATAGGGCCAGAATGAAGGCTTGCAGCGCCGGATAGGTGAAATACGCCCCCGGCTTGTAAGTCAGGGCCAGGGCGGTGAGGAAATTGCGCGGCGCGAAGCCATCATCGTCCCAGCCATCAGAGGCAGGCAGGCCCCAGAACAGTCCTGTCAGCCGCAGCGCGCCGGCGGCGACCAGGATCCAGAACAAAGGCGACCGCAGGACAAGGCGCGCCGTCACGTTGGGGCTTCTTCGCGTTTTCGGCGCAGGAGGACATCAAATGCCCAGGGCGCGCCGACCACCATGCAGCCCAGCAGCAAATCGGCGGCAGCCAGGATCACCAGCACGGTGGCGACAGGGGTGGCAGGGGTGTTGACAAGCCCCGCCGCCGCGATGCCCGCGCCGACAAAGACCAGGTCCTTGTTTGGCACCAGCGGCAAGCGCGTCACGATCAGGCGCAGGGCGACGAATTGCAGGCACGCCACGGCGGAGGGCAGGGCGCCGGAAACCTCCCACAGGCCGAATTCTACCGTCAGCACCAACAGGCTGCGCAGGAAGTGGATGGTGAAGGTCTCGGCAATCTGTTTGCGGCTGAGAATGGTCACCTTGCGATGGGCAACCACCAGCACGGCGCACAGGATGAGTGGCACGGTGCCGGTGAGCAGATAAAGCCAGTGTGGTGCAACCTCTGGCAGATGAAAGCCGCCAAAGGCGAACAGCACCAATAGGATCAGCCAGACCATCACCAGGCCCGCCCCGCCCGACAAAAGGTTGCTATCCTTGATGGCATGTAGCAGAGAGGATTGCGGCAGATTCAGTTTGCGATGCGCCCAGAGATAGAAAAATATTTCCCCGGAATAGTCGAAGATGGCGCTATTCAGGAAGCGTTTGCGCAGCATCACCGCCAGCGGCAGCCGCGTCTTGCGCCACAGATTGCGATAGATCAGGTAATCGCCCAGCGGCTGCAAGAAGAATTGCAGCACCAGGAAAACGTAGAAGAAATAGCTGTCTGGCCGGGCGGTCCAGAGTTCATGCCAGCCCAGCTGGGTCAGGCGGCGGCCCAGGAAGATCAGCAGAAAAACGGGAATGGCCCAGCGAATGAGCTGCAGAGTCCAGCGGCCATAGCGGTTGGACGTGATGGTTTCGAAAAACTCCTGCGGGGCGATATCCTGGCTCATGCGCGGCGTAATATCTGCCGCAGCAGCAGGTGCGGCAGGCATTTCGCCAGGGCGCGAATCCAGGCGAATTGCCAGGGCACAGTGATGCGGGCCGTGCGGCGCGTCAGCTTGCGGGCAATGATCTCAGCCGCCCTGTCGGCAGACATCAGGAAGGGCTTTGGCTCGGTGAGCGGGCGGCTCATCGGCGTATCGATGAATCCGGGCGAGACCAGCGTCACCGCAACACCGTACGGCGCGATGCGCAGGCCCAGCGCCTCGGCGAACATGGCAAGCCCTGCCTTGCTGCCGGAATAGAGCGGCGCCATGGGCAGAGGAAAGGATTCTGCGATGGAGCCGACCAGCACAATATGGCCGTACCCGCGCTTGGCCATGACGCCGGACAGGAAATTCGCGCCAATGGCCGGCGAGACGAAATTCACTTGCGCCATCGCCTGGGCATTGCCGGGGTCTTGCGCGAATTGGTTCGCAGGCACGATACCGCCAACACCGGCACAGAAGATAGCAAGGTCTATGGGCGCCTTCGCATCGCAGGCGGCCAGCCGTTCCACCAGCTCGTTCGGGTCGCGCAAATCGAAATTATCGGTCTGAATCGCGGCGCCTTGTTCGCGGCAATGCAGGGCGGTGGCGTTCAGCCGTACCGCATCTCGGCCCCATAACACCAAGGTGACATCGGCACGGGCATGGGCGCGAGCCAGGGCCGCGCCGAGACCGCTGGAAGCACCGGTAATCAAGATTTTTGTGACAGGCATGAAGGCGGTTTTTCATGGTGGGCGCTGCAAAACCGCAGCCAAATCCTTACTATCAAATCGGCGGATCGAACGCTATGGTTCTGAAATATTCGGGGAATATCATGTCCGCAGCTTTAGGCTCAGCGCCCCTGCAAATTGTCGAAGTGCAGACCCCCAAACAGTGGCACGATTTCCACCACCTTCCCTTTCGGGTCTATCGGGACGATCCGCAATGGGTGCCGCCGTTGCTGCTGGAAAGGAAATTCCACTTCATGCCCAAGCACAATCCCTATTTCCAGCATGCCAAGGCCGCGTTTTTCCTGGCGTACAAGGATGGCGCGCCGGTTGGGCGGATCACCGCGCAGATCGATCAGCTGCACCTGGAACGCTATAACGATGCAACGGGACATTTCGGCTTTATCGAGGCGCTGGATGACGCGGCGGTGTTTGCGGCGCTGCTGGATGTCGCCGAGAGCTGGCTGCGCGAAAAGGGGATGAAGCGGGTCATCGGGCCCGTCAGTTTTTCGCTGTGGGACCAACCAGGTCTGCTGATCGAGGGTTTCGACACACCGCCTTATGTGATGATGGCGCACGCGCGGCCCTATTTCGCCGGGCACATTGTGGAGAATGGCTATCAGAAGGCGGAAGACCTGATCGCCTATCGTTACGGCCCGGCGGCGTCGACCGATATGCTCAAGCGCCTGCTGACGCGGACGCTGCGGCGCGGGGAGATCAAGCTGCGTAACATCCGCATGGACAAGAAGCATTTTGACGGCGAAGTCGCCATGCTGCTGGACATCATCAATGACGCCTGGTCGGACAATTGGGGTTTTGTCCATATGACCAAGGCGGAGATTGATGACCTGTCGGGTATTTTGAAACTGCTGTTGCGGCCCGGCGATGTCGCCATCGCCGAATATCAGGGACAGCCAGCGGCATTCGCGGCCATCTTTCCAAATCTCAATGAAGCGATCCGCGACATGAATGGGCGGTTGCTGCCTTTCAACTGGGCCAAGTTGCTGTGGCGGATGAAGGTCAGCCGTCCCCGCACGGCGCGCATGCCGATGCTGGGGGTGCGCAAATCGCTGCAATCCTCGCCCGTCGGCGCAGCGCTGGCGCTGTCGGTCATCCAGTCAGTGCGGGATTTCAACTTCGCCCATGGCGTGACGGACAGCGAATTGTCCTGGATCCTGGAGCGCAATACGCGGGTCAGTCATGTGATCGAGATGGTCGGCGGCGTGCCCTATAAGCGCTACCGCGTCTACGAAAAGCCAATTTAAGGCGGGTATTAGGCTCGGTTATTTGGCGTGAAGGTCCATATTCATCCATATTTCTCCGGTCATTTGATGTAGCTTAATGCCATGAATATGCATTCCAGACCGAAGCCGGAGCGCGTCGTTTTTGACGGCTCGGGGGATTTCCTAAAGACCGTGCGCGCGCGCGTCGAGGATGCTTTGGCAGGCCGCACCGCTGGCGGTGACCCGCGTCTTCTGCGTAAGGCGGCGCTGATCGCGGCTTGGTTTGCGGGCTCGTTTGCCCTAATGCTCAGCACCCAATCCGCATGGGCGCAATTGCTGTTTTGTTTTTCCTATGGGTTGGCGGCCAGTGCTGTCGGCTTCAACATTTTCCACGACGCCAACCATGGCGCACTGGCGTCCAACCGCCGCACGAATCTGGTCTTGGCCGTGATGGCGTCCACCGTGCTGGGGGCTAGCCGCTTTCTTTGGAATTTCAAGCACAATGTCCTGCACCACCGGTACACCAACATTTACGAATGGGATGACGATCTAGAGACGCGGGGCTTCCTGCGGCTGACGCCGCACCAGAACTGGAAGACGCGCTATATTGGCCAGCATCTCTTTGTCTTCGTGCTGTATGCCGTCAATGCGCTGGAACTGGTCTTCATCAAGGATTTTGTCCAGTATTTCACGCTGCGCATCAACGTCCACCAGCGCATTCCGGCGATGTCGGCGGCGGAGAAGATCGAGTTCTGGGTGTCGAAGGCTATCTATCTGGCGGTCTTTGTCGCGCTGCCTTTGGCGTTATTGCCATTCTGGCATGTCGTGGTGGGCTTTCTGGTCTATGAAGTCACCGTCGGCCTTTCGCTGGCGCTGGTCTTCAGCATGGCTCACCAGGTCGAGAGTGTGGATTTCCCGTCGCCGCAGGGCGCTCCGCCCACTATCGAAGAGGAATGGGGCGCGCACCAGATGCGCACCACCGCCAACTTCGCCAACCTCAATCGCGCGTGGAACTGGTGCAGCGGCGGGCTGAACCACCAGATCGAACACCATCTCTTCCCGTCAATGAGTCACACGCATTATGCCGCCATTGGGCAGGTCGTCCGCAGTACGGCACAGGAATTCGGATTACCATACAATCATTTCGAGACTTATGGGGCAGCGTTGCAAAGTCACTATAGATTGCTACGCAGTCTAAGTACTCGTCCGTCTTTGATAACCCCGATAAACATCACTGTGGTGTGACGTGTCTGCCGCTATCGCTGACCTTGGGACCGCCGTCCAAATATACGCCCAGCTTCCGCTGCAATGCGGGGCCCATACCGCATGGCAGCATTATGGCCTTTGAGCTCACTGTGGCCGGAGGCAAGCCGCAACTTGTGGGGCAGTGGACTTCGCCCGACATGATGGTGACCGATTCGCCGACTGTGGCCAACGGCATGGTCTTCGCCACCCAGACCGGGGAGCAAACATTGCAGGCGCAGCGGTTGCCGCCTGGCTCGCAACGCCCGACCATGGCTGACCAACCATCAAATACGGACTCTCCGATATCAACACATCACTGACATCAAGCCAGACCCGCGCATTTTGTGCCGTTTGCCTGTTAATGCAAATTCGATCCCCTGTTATCCGATAACTGGAAAAGTGCCAAAAGGGCTCGGAAACACTGCGCTTCTTGACGAATCCAGGGGCTTGAAATCTCTTTTTTCCGATTTTCCCCTGTATTTTCCCCTGTTATTGGGAAAAAAGGCTCGGAGCCGGGTTCGGACTGCACTGCGTCCACAACCAGCATTTCCGGCATTTCCGGTGAGAACACAATTCTCAATAGCGGAACGAATAGCCCACAAAGGGTGACTTTGGGCCCATAGAGTCCCCACGGAAGTCCCCACACTCCCGCGACGCTTGAATCCGGCCCCAACCGCGCCAACATTATAAGGTGCGAAGGGGAAACCGAATGGGCTCATTATTCTTGACGGACGCCGGGGGCAAATTCAAGTGACCAATTCCGAGGAGCCCTACCGAAACTGGTAGCGCAGGCGCACATGAACTTCGATGAATACGAGTCGGTCTATCCCGTTCACTGGCTAGATCACAATTACGATTACGAAGAATCTGAAACATATCGCCGCGCTCAAGCAGATCAATTCATAAATGACATAACAACCGAAGCCGAAGAGCGTTGGTCCATTTTTCTCAATCGTTGCGCAGGTACAAATTCCAATGATCTCGCCACGTTCCCTGTATTCGCAGAGTTCCCTCGCTAAAAACGAGGGGGCCCTAGCCCGATTAGACTTGTCGGTCGAGCCTCAGATCGGCTGCCCAAGTGCCCGTGGAATCACTGCCCACGATGCCGTGGAATCGGTGCCCACGATCACGTGGAACACGCAGTAAATGAAAGATTAATGGAGGGAGCCCCTATTTCCCGCCCTGATCTTCGGCGATTTTTGACACCCGTTCAGGTTGTGTTTTGCCTTATCGGTTTTGTGCGCGCTGCGCGAGGCGACGACCGGGCCGGGCCGGGGCGAATTTCCCCGATGGCGGTGAGCCGAATTGGCAGAACAGAAAGTGTGGCCGACTTTTGCCCATTCGACAGCGGCCCGTGGCGGCACGATTTTGCCGTGGCGCAAGACGAGTCCACGCAAGAGGCGGCGTCCTGAAAAATTTCCCAAACTTGATTCCCCTCAAGCGCATCGAACAATTTTCACGTAAGGGAATTTTGAGGCCCTGTATCTGTGTTGCGTAATATCGTTTTTCGACGGGTTGTTGTCGATGCTGGGCCGCTGGCTGCTCGGTTGGTTTTTCATTTCAGAAGCCCTGCATCGCGTTCGCGATTGGGATGCCATGGTAATCCTCGTCCAATTGAAGCATGTGCCTTATGGACAACCCCTGCTTGCCCTGGCTGTTGTTGCGATGATTTTTGGCGGCAGCATGCTTTTTATCGGGTTTCAAACGCGATTTAGTGTGCTCATTCTGGCCCTGTGCACAATTGCGTCGACAGGCCTGGCCCATGATTTCTGGACGATCCGCAATGCTGCTGAACGAGCATCCGACTATCAGGATTTCGTTCTTGGGATCGCCATTATTGGAGGACTGCTCACCATAGCGGCCTTTGGCGGCGGACGATTTTCAATTGGCAGGCAGGAGGAGTAACTGCTCTGGCCGCTGTAGCGCTTGAGGCCGAAGACGGGGCGTGGAGTCCATTTTTTCGCTGAAAAGCCGCCCTTCCCGGCCCGCCAGGCTCTTGGAAATGCGGGGCGGATCGCGCCTGGGTATTGCCTGCCACAAAGAAAAAATGCCTGCCTCCAGATTTGTGAAGGCAGGCATCAGCATGACGGACTTCCGCGGAACTAAAAACTGAATCGCACGCCCAGACGATAGGAACGTCCGATGCAGTCATAATATTGGCAGTTGTAGCCCTGGCCGGTCAGCGTGGTGACGTTGGCCGCCGAATAAGCAATGTTCGGAGGTGAGGTGTTGAAGGCATTGTCCAGGGCGGCGTAGAGCTGGATATGGTCATCCCACTTGTAGGATCCACGCAAGTCCAGATAGCCGATTGCCGGTACCGAATTCTTGTCCACCTGAACGCCGCTCGTCCAGGCATTGTTGAGGACTTCCTCACCGACGAAGCGGCCCTGCATGGTCCCCGACCAGGGCCCCTGAGTGTAAGTGGCGGTAAGCGTCATGTGAAGTTTCGGTCCCGCCGTGAAGTTATCGTCCAACCCCGCAGCCCCGGCGCCGTCCAGAGTCTTGCCGACAGCGGTGCGGGTATTTTCGTCGACATAGTTGCCGAGCAGATGCCAGTCCAGATCGCCGGCAAACAACGACATCCTGTAATCGCCCTGGAAGTCCAGGCCGGAGGTGCGCTGGGAAGCAGCGTTCTGCGGGATGACGTAAAACCCGTTGAGTGCGCCATTGGTATCGGCGGCAACATTTATGAACCGTCCGGTGACGCCATTTCCATCAGTCTCAACAGTCGCGATGGCGCCTGCAACGCCATTGGTGGTGCCGAAGAATATATCACCGCAATAAAGCGCGACTTTCAGGGTTGGAGTGCATTGTGACACCACCTGGGTGCTGCTGGGCGTGAAGATCGCCTGCTTGATGAGGATGTTATAAAAATCCACTGAGAAGCTGAGGTTGGCGATCCAGCTCGGCGTAAAGACGACACCGGCCGAGATCGTGTTGGCTTCTTCTGGCACCAAATTCGGGTTGCCTAGGTTCGCCTGAAGCGCGTTAACGCTAATGCCGCTGTACGGACTGGTGATCTTGCCGGAGGCGTAGCTCGGGGGCGTGTACAGCTCCGAAATGATTGGCGCGCGAATGTCTTCCGACCAAACAGAGCGAAGCTTGAAGTCTTCGTTGACCTGGCTTTGCACGCCAAGCTTCCAGGTTTCGACAATGCCGGAGCTCGAATAGCTGGTGATGCGACCAGCGGCCTGGACGTCCAGCGAATCGACAAAATTGTTTTTTAGGATCGGAGCATCGACTTCGAGGAAGCCTTCCTCGACGTTATATTCGCCTGCGAAGGATGTGTAATTGCCCGCATCCCAGAGCGCATTGGCGCCAAAGTTCTGTGGATCGGCAATATTCCTCTGCTGCTCCATGCGGTATTCGGCGCCGAAGGCGACCGCGACCTTTCCGGCCGGCAGCTCCCAGGGCAGCGTACCCTGCATTGAACCCGAAGCCACCTCCTGCTCAAGAAGGAAGTACGCAGAGTCCATCACCGCCCGATTGCCGGAGCGGCCCGGCTGGACGTAGTTCAGGGCCCCCGCCGAGGCGTTGTTCGTGCCAAAAACGTCAAGTGGCTGGCAACCATTTGTCGGATTAGTAAGTGTGCTGCGGCACTGGATGCTGCCGACCGCCAAGCCCGACCCCGCCACTGCCGCATCGGCGCCGGCGGCAGTTACCACAACAGCATCGACCGCATTGGTGTATAGCGACTTCAGGACGTCATTGGGGTTCGTCTGCCCCTCGCGGATCTGGCTGTGCTGGATATAGGCATTCCAGCTCCAATCCTCACCCAGGGCGCCATCCAGGGTAAAAACGCCACGCATCAACTGGCGCGTGTTGTTGTTTATGGGGTCACCGAGAGAACCCGCCAAGTTGAGTATCGAATAGGGTCCGCCGGGATTGAGATTGTTGTTGAGATTGTCGGTAACCAACGTAAAGCTGGTGATGCCGCCGGCTATCATGCTGGCCTGAATGGAGGCCGGTATGTAGGCATTGTCGGATTTGACGGTAACGGAAGACTTCAGGTCGGACGCAACATTCTCTTCAAAATTCTGGCCGTAATTGAGCTGGATCGATGCCTTGATGTCGTCGGTAACCTTGTAGCTGGCATATCCGAACAACGTGGTGTTGTGATAGGGAACTGAAATCAGAGGATACTGTTCAAGGTCGCTCTGCGCGTTGCCCGAACAATTGTAACAGTTGCTGTTGGTAATCGGCAGGGTACCAAAACTGAATGGCGTCGGCATGGCGGCGGAGCCGACAAACTGGATACCCGCCAGAGCGTTGGCGGGCGCCACCGTGCCCTTGGCGCTGGCCGTAATCAGGCCGCCGGGAGTTTCCACCGCCGATCCGACATTACCCTGGTGAACCAAGCCGGGCGTGCTTCCATTCGGATTCGGAATCAGAACAACCGGATTAAAATATGGCTGCTGTCCTATAAAATCCGCATTCGGGCTCATCGTGTAATTGCCGCTGATGATTATATGACCGCGGTCGCCGTCGAAATCTGTGCCATAGGTCAGACTCCCCTTATATTTTTGCTGCGTATCAATATCATTATCGCCGTATTCAACGCTGCCCTTGATGCCCGTGAAATTCTTGTTGAGAACCAGGTTGACGACGCCAGAAACGGCGTCGGAACCCCAAGTCGCGGAAGCGCCGCCGGTCACCACGTCCACACGCTGGATCAGCGCGGTTGGAAGGGTACTGAGATCGACGCCGCCGCCAAGAGGATTGGAGGAAACGACGCGTTGGCCGTCGAACAGCACCAGGGTGCGTATGACACCGAGGTTGCGCAGATTGACGTCGGAGATGCCTGCATTGCCCTGGCTGGCGGAACCGGAACCCGCTCCATTATTGGGCGCGTCTGACGCACCGACCGAGGGAAGCTCGCGAATGGAATCGCCAATATCGATTTTGGCCGCGGACTCAAGCGCGTCGGCGCTAATAACCGTGACTGGCGTGGGCGCGGTATAGCCGGCGATGGTTATGCGCGATGCCGAAACGACGACCTGTTCGACCCCCTGACCGGCGGTGTCCTGCGCCTGCGCTGATATCGAGGCACCGGCGGCAAACATCGCGGCGGTCGAGCCGCCAATCATCAAGCGTTGCAGCAACGAGTTCATTGGATTTCCCCCTGGTTAAATTTCTTCCCGGTGCCAATTTTCCAATTGGCTGGCCGTCCAAAAAATCTTTCCGGCACTTTTCGTTTAGAATTTCATATTAAGGCCGACTGACACGATGCGCCCAATCGGACTAGCGATGACCCTATCATATCCGTTGCCGAACGCCAAAGATCCTTGAATGAACGGAGGATCTGTATCGAAGATGTTCTTGCCGTCGATATAAATCTGATCGCCCGCCGCAAAGCCGGTCGGAATGTTATAGGCAGCATGCACATCCAGAGTGGTCCACGATTTGACGACATCGCCGCCGCCAGTGGGCAGGCCAAGCGCATCGCGACCGACGGGAGTGATGGTTCCAGAGCCCCAGTCACGATAGCCACCCGTATAATTGACGAACAGATCAAGCGCGTAAGGCCCCTGTGACCAGCCGAAATTGAAGCGCTGCTTGTCCTGTACTGACGGAAAGGATGAGTTAAGGCCGTTGGTATTTATAATATTGTAGTACGGTATGCCGGCGGCATTAGCCTCTTTTACCTTCACAAATATGGTCGCCGCATCGCCGACCTTAAAATGGCCGTAATCCGTATCGAATTGATATTGGAGATTGTAATCGAACCCGCCAACATGGAGATACAAAATATTTGCGTTGGTTCCGTTAAAAATAAAGTATGCCGGCGCAGGCAGGGCGCCTTTCGTAAGAGGAATTTGTCCAATGGCTGCATTTTCCTGCGCCACCGTGCAGCTGGTGGGACAAATAGTCAGGGTGCTCGCCAGCGACGCGACGGAGCCGGCTAGTTGTTCCGTTGGCGATGCATCGCCGCCTTTTAGCGAGTTATTGAAGAACGTGACCACTGCTTCAAACCCGGGCAGGATATCCGGCGCGATATCGGTTCCTATGGACCAGCTGTTACCCGTCGCCGGTTTGAGGCTTTGTCCAGCACCCTTTGTGATTACAATGCCCGGTGTGGTAGCGGTAGCTATTTGGCAGGTCGTTGCGCCCGCGGCACAGCCTGGCAAAGCTCCGGCAACCCCAGGGAAGAGAGCAGTATTAACATTGAATGTGGTGGAATATGGGGTCGCCGACGAGCTGGAGGTAACATAACCTTGGTTTTTATCGCCAATCAGGTCCAATGCAGGGGCCACGAATGACGTCGAATAGGAACTGGTCAACTTGAACCCATCCATAACCAGCCACGTGCCGGAATATTTCGGGTTACTCGTTCCACCAACATCTGAATAAAAGTCATGACGGCCAGAGATGTCGACATCTAATCTCTGCACAAAAGGAATGTCCATGCTCGGTGAGATAACCGGGATGGCAAGCTCAAGATATTCAGAATCAACCACACGCTCGAAAGTGTATTGTCCTGTTTGCGTTCCCTTGATAACAGGAGAGCGTGTATCGGGGCCAGTGTTGTTCGGCGTAGTGACTATCGCTTGGAGCCCGGCGTTATAGTGCTCAACACCGGCTGCAAGTTTGACCATTCCGGCCGGCAGACGGAAGAGATCGCCATTGATGCTAAGCGTGGCCTGGTTTTGGTTATTCAGATTAGTCGTATAGGAGTTGCCAGCTACAAGGGTCTGGCGGACGGCGGCGGATGTTTGGTTGGTCGCGGGCGGACTCCACACATCCAATGCAGTCGCGGTGGTGAGCGGCAAACTATTCAGGGCTATGGTATTCACCGCAGGAACCGATGATGCCGTTGTGCTTCCCGATGTGTTGGTCGTGCCGTTAAGAGCCAGAAGCGCGCAGGAACTGCAAAACCCGCCAATAGTATAGCTGTACGAATTATCAGCACCGAATGTATCCGTCAGACTAAGCAGCCAATTATCGTCGACATTCCAGTCGGCACGGACAGTCGAATTGAGGGTACTCGAGCCGGTTTCGGTCGTACCCAGCGGAATAATGCCCTCGGCGTTAAAATCCACGGTCTGCGTGGTTGTGCTGACACCGGGCGGATTGACATAAAAAGGGTTGGCCTGGGCGCCGGTCTGAAACGCGGTCGCAGAGATCGTCGAAGCGGTCGGAGAAATTTTCGTGTTATCCCGACGTACCGAATAAATGAACGTTCCGCTCAGGACAACATTGCCGAATGTCTCCTGCCCTTTGATCATCCCATTGTAGCGTTTTTCTTGCGGCAGTTCGTTGCCCTGGCCCGAATAATCGCATGGCGCGTTGCTTGCGGTAAGCGTGTATGGCGACGTCGAGGTGACCGGCGTGTAATAGGCCGTCTTGCTGCCGGCTGGCTGGATCGTGGCCTGCGCGCAATTGGCACTTCCGCCGTTTAATCCGCCGAACGATGTGTAATTGGCAGTTGCGGTGAAGGGACGGGCCGCCTTATCCAGACTGCTTTGATAGGTTAGTCCGCCCGCCAGCTCCACCCAGCCCTTGCCCCAATCCTGCCCCATCAGCAGGCCCGCGTTATAGGTGCTGTAATTGTTGGCAATGCCACCCTGGGACGTAACCTCGACCCCTTGATAACGATCACGCGTGATAAGGTTCACGACACCGGCGACAGCATCCGAACCATAAATAGAGGAGGCGCCATCTGCAAGCACATCGACCCTCTGGAGGGCGATAACGGGGACTATGCCGGGATCGATCTGTGAATGGGCAGTCCCGCCACCCACAATCCGGCGTCCGTCTATAACCTCCAGCGTGGCGTTGCTGGCACTTGCGCCCAGACCGTGAATATTGGCTGAGAAATAACTGGTGCCGTTTGGGCCCTGGGGCGGCGCTCCGCTGTTGGAAAGAGCGGGTATCGCGTTGAAAAGCTGTTCCAGAGTGGCCGGCGCCTGTGTCGCAATGGTTGCCGGGTCCACCGTAATAATATTCGACCCGATCACATTGATACCGCGAATGCTGGTGCCTGTGACGACAACGGACTCAAGGGCTGAGTCAGCGCCCCCTGTGCTCTGGGCCATGGCGGCTTGACTGACAATCGAGGCGATCGCGGCAAGCGCCAGAAGCGATCCACCCAACTTCAGCCGGCGGGAAATGTTGTTCATTTGCGGTAACTCCCTGTATTTTGTTTTTATAATTCAGACCGCGAAGAACACTTAAGGTCCCACGGCGGGAGTTTTCACGGCCGGACAATGTCCTGCAGTTGGTCTGGAAATGGCCGATACTCCCCTGCCCCCATTATCGCGCAAAAAACCGATGTAATCTATTCAAGGTTCTAAGGCGTTGGGCGGTTTCTGATCAAACAATTCCATATAAAGGTATAATATGAAACAGACAGTTCAGTTCGGTGACATTGATCGCCGAATAGGGCTCTGGTCCAGCGCGATGCGACAAGCGATTTGATAAAAATTGACTCGGGAATGAACCAGGTTATGCCGAAGCTGGATAGGCGGGTTCGAGCCCATCACTCGCGCATAACTACACAATGCCTCGTGAAGGCTGCCGAAATGCAATGGCTCGCCGATACCTGCCTGCGCAGCAGCAACACCGCCGAAGCAAAGGCTTTCCTATACGCATAAAAAATTTGGACGGAGCGCGATTTCATCCGCGCTCCGTCCACCAGTTCTCAATACGAAAAAGTCAAAACCGCAATTACAAAACCGAGATAGAATGTTTCTGACTTTTCGCGTTTAGAAATTCATATTAAGGCCGACTGACACGATGCGCCCAATCGGACTGGCGATGTTCCTGTCATATCCGGCGCCGCCGATCGATCCTTGAATGAACGGAGGATATGTATTGAACAGGTCCTTGCCGTCGATATAAATCTGATCGCCCGCCGCAAAGCCGGCCGGAATGTTATAGGCAGCATGCAGATCCAGAGTGGTAAGCGATTTGACGACATCGCCGCCTCCACTGGGCTGGCCAAGCGCATTGGTCGTGATGGGATTGATGGTTCCAGAACCCCAGTCACGATAGCCAGCCGTATAATTGACGAACAGATCAAGCGCGTAAGGCCCCTGTGACCAGCCAACATTGAAGCGCTGCCTGTTCTGTATTGACGGAAAGGCAATGTTGGCGCCATCGGTATTCATAACATTGTAGTACGGAAAGTTCGGAGCATTAGACTCTTTCATGTTCAGAAAAATTGTTGCCGCATCGCCGACCTTGAAATGGCCGAAATCGGTATCGAATTGATATTGAAGATTGTAATCGAGCCCACCAACATGGAGATACAAAATATTTTTGTTGGTTGAGTTGAATAGAAAGTATGCCGGCGAAGGCAGGGCGCCTTTCGTAAGAGGAATTTGTCCAACGGCTGCACTTATCTGCGCCGCCGTGCAGGCGGTGGGGCAAATCGTCAGGTCACTCGCCAGCGACGCGACGGAGCCGGCTTGTGCTGACGTGGGCGCTGCCACGCCGCCTTTTAGCGCGTTATTGAACCAGGTGACCACTGCTTCAAACCCGGGCAGGATATCCGGCGCGATATCGGTTCCGATGGACCAACTGTTACCCGTCTCCGGTTTGAGCGGAGGCCCACCCGCTGGGTAGCTGCCACCAGCCGCATTGTATGCAATGCCCGGTACGGTAGCGGTCGCTATTTGGCAGGTCGTTGCGGTCGCGGCACAGCCCGGCAAAACGCCTGCAACCCCAGGGAAGAGAGCAGTATTAATATTAGTTGCGCTGGTATAAGCGGCCGCATTGGCAGCGCTGGAAATAAACCCTTGGGATTTATCGCCAACCGCGTCCAGCGGAGCGGCCACGAATGATGTCGAATAGGAACTGGTCAACTTGAACCCATCCATGACCAGCCATGTGGTGGAATATTTCGGGTTACTCGTTCCACCGAAATCCGAATAAAGGTCATGACGGCCGGAGATGTCGAAATCCAGTCTCTGCACATAAGCAATGCCCATACTCGGTGAGATGAGCGGGATGGCAAGCTCAAGATATTCAGAATCAACCACACGCCCGAACGTGTATTGCGTTGTCTGCGTTCCCTTGATGACAGGAGAGCGGATATCGGGGCCGGTGTTGTTCGGCGTCGTGGCTATCACCTGGTTCCCGGCATTATAGTGCTCGTAACCGGCTGCAACTTTGACCGTTCCGGCCGGCAGGCGGAAGAGATCGCCATTGATGCCAAGCGTGAACTGGTTAAAGTTATTCAGAGAGGTCGTATAGGAGTTGCCGGCCACAAGGGTCTGGCGGACGGCGGCGGATGTTTGGTTAGTCGCGGGCGGACTCCACACATCCAATGCAGTCGCGGTGGTGAGCGGCAAACTATTCAGGGCTATGGTATTCACCGCTGGAACCGATGATGCCGTTGTGCTTCCCGATGTGTTGGTCGTGCCGTTAAGAGCCAGAAGAGCGCAGGAACTGCAAAACCCGCCAACAACATAGTTGTACGAAGTATCAGCGCCAAAGGTATCCGTCACACTCAACAGCCAATTATCGTCGACATTCCAGTCGGCACGGACAGTCGAGTTGAGGGTACTGGAGCCGTTTTCCTGAGTGCCATTCGGAATAATGCCCTCGGCGTTGAAGTTCACGGTCTGCGTGGTTGTGCTGACACCGGGCGGGTTGACGTAAAATGGGTTGGCCTGGGCGCCAGTCTGAAACGCGGTCGCAGTGACCGTCGAAGCAGTCGGAGAAATTATTGTATTATCGCGACGTACCGAATAAATAAACGTTCCGCTCAGGACAACATTGCCGAATGTCTGCTGTCCTTTGATCATCCCATTGTAGCGTTTTTCTTCCGGCAGGGCGTTGCCCTGGCCTGAATAATCGCATGGCGCGTTGCTTGCGGTAAGCGTGTATGGCGTCGTCGAGGTGACCGGCGTGTAATAGGCGGTCTTGCTGCCGGCTGGCTGGATCGTGGCCTGCGCGCAATTGGCACTTCCGCCGTTTAATCCGCCGAACGATGTATAATTGGCAGTTGCGGTGAAGGGACGGGCCGCATTGTCCAGACTGCTTTGATAGGTTAGTCCGCCCGCCAGCTCCACCCAGCCCTTGCCCCAATCCTGCCCCATCAGCAGGCCCGCGTTATAGGTGCTGTAATTGTTGGCAATGCCACCCTGGGACGTAACCTCGACCCCTTGATAACGATCACGCGTGATAAGGTTCGCGACACCGGCGACAGCATCCGAACCATAAACAGCGGATGCGCCATCTGTAAGCAGATCGACCCTCTGGAGGGCGATAATGGGGACTATGCCGGGATCGATAATGGAATGGTTAACCCCGCCGCCCACTATCCGGCGG
>Ga0302320_10013710_pt1 | contig 16892 bp, 13 predicted proteins | sample Bog_T0_3_FD_202130 | JGI IMG/M metagenome (GOLD analysis project Ga0302320, IMG submission 202130) | Peat permafrost microbial communities from Stordalen Mire near Abisko, Sweden - Bog_T0_3 | ecosystem: Environmental > Terrestrial > Soil > Wetlands > Peat | place: Sweden: Abisko, Stordalen Mire... | reverse complement strand
CGCGATCACAACTCAGTCATGCTGAAGAGGTTTTGTATTTTTGCACGAGTCCTGACCTTTGCCGTCATCGCGAGCACAGGGGCGCTATCGGCAACCTCGCTCGCAATTGCACAGAGTCGTTGCACAACGAATTCTGCATTTGAGGACCGGTCGGTTCCAAGACGAGCGTCGCACTAAGTCCGCACACTAAAGCCCTAAAGAAAACGGATCGAGAGAGTATCGACTCCAGAAGGGTGAATCTGTTCTTTCCGATTACCAGACATGTCATGGCTGGTACTTCGCCGAAATAGAAGAAGAATCAGCGCGGGACTGGATTAACTGGCGACGGGCTGCGCGCGTAGCTTCATCACCAAGCCGGCGACTTCTTTAACGTTGGGAACGCCGAACAAACCCACCGTCATTTGCGTGGTTCCGTTGTTCGTGCGCATCACGGAGTTTGTGCGGATCAACACATCACCCGTCCCGTCGGGACGCTCGCGGTGATCCACTTCGGCGATATCAGTGGGAATGATCGATTTCACGCTGCGGGAGGTGGTGCCCGATATGAGCATCACGCGGCGATTGGTGACCGCATACACGCCACTGCGTCCCTTGACGTACACCCATAGCGGCATCAGGATCACTCCAACGCCGATGAGAAGAAATGGCAATGCGAAGAGTGGGAACACGCTGAAGCCGCTGGCTATAGTATTGTGGTGGTTCGCCAAATTGTGCGTGTTGCGATAGGCGGTACTCATCGAGACAAAAGCAAAGCCCGCGAACGGAATCCCGAAGAGTGCGGCCGGCAGTGCCGACATGGCTGAGCGGCCTGGATTGGCTGCTCCACTCCAAAGAAGGCTTTCGCCGCCTTGTAGTTCCGATTGAGCGGAACGCTGCACGTCGCTGGAGTTCATTGTGTCCTCCCGATACTCAAGGAATGTCGTTGAAACAATTTTAGCCACACCAGAAGGCTTCTGTTCCGAGGATTCGCCGCTTTTTGCCCCAACAATTACTGGCCGGACGGACAGGTGATCTGTCTTTGCGACGCGCCGCTCCTTCAAGCGAGGATCAAGACTTATCGGCGTGTGAGTGCTTATCTAATGCTTCTGGCTGCTGCGACGTGGCTGACGGCGAGTCGTCCCGAAAAATCTTCGCCAGATAAGTTACGCGTTTCGGCTAACTGCTTAGCGTTAGAAGTTCTGGTAGACGAAACAGTCTGTGCACTCGGTGCGCGTGGCGACGGGTGACCGGGCGCTCGTTGCGAGATTACTGCACCAAGCACTGCACAATCGCGCCCGAACTAGCCCAAACCCACCAACGGACTCCGAACCACCCAGCCGTAAACTGTTGATAACAGACAGAACGGCGGCTGAATAGCCGCCTGTGGCACCGAGGGTCGCGGGTTCAAACCCCGTCGCTCACTTCAATTCCCTCGATGGTTTAGCGCGGTCGTTCCCATTTATTGTTTCAATTTCATTGCGCAATCTGCTTTCCAGGGATCTCCTTCCGCTCCGAACTATCGAATCGGACGAAAAACCCAAAGTCAATTCGGCTCGTCGATCCTGGTAGGAACCGACTTAGGCCGAAATCATCCGGCGACTGGATCGAGCTTGAATCCGGGCACGGTGGCAGAATGGCAAGTAGTGGCGGGCCGGTAAGCTGCGGAGAGTGCGGAATTGCTATTGGGTTCTTTCGTGGACGGCGACGAGTTCGGTGCTTACGGGAACGCCGTGTTCGACCTTTACGTGAAGAATGGCTTCGAAAGGCTTTGATTCACCTGTGTCGGAGAGCGCCAACCGCAGCAACAGCTTTTCGACAGAGTCCTGGCGGCAAACGTATTCGACGGCGCCCTGCGTCCCGAACGTGGTTGTGCCGGCAAGAATCATGACGGAACGCTCGGGATTCAGACCTTTCATCAGAGCGATCACGGCGTAGTCTTCCGTGAATGGCCGATTCTCGGGGCTGGCGAGAAATTCCTTTCGTTCGCCCTGCTGCGGATGGGCGTTCACAATCGCGAGGTCGCCATTTCGCCGACCCGATGTGAGGCGCTGAAAGACGAATTCCTTGGTGCCAGGGATTTCCAGCAGAGTCAGATTTTCGGAAGGCGATCCCACGAAAATCAAATCGTTGTTCTTGATGTCGTCGAGCGAGAAAAGGCTGCCGCGCTTCACTCGGATCGGACGGTTCAGCAGATTAAATACCTGATCGAGTTCATGAACGCCCAGCACTTCGCCAACTCCGGTGTAATGATCGAAAACCGCGTCCCGTGAATCTTTCGCAGGATCGAAATAGCGGAGACCCGTTTCAGGGCGCCCGGTGAATGCGGCGTTGCTGAAGATGACCCAGGGCTCATTAGAGCCAATTACGAACGGCTTCCAAAACGTCTGAAAGGCGGCTGGCGCTGCAGGGCTGCTCGCGGCATGGCTTACCGCCGCGCTTTTCGGAATGGTAAGCAGAACAGCGATCGCGATCACTGCGGCGGCCAGCAGTATTGCAAGAACGATGATTGCTGTGACGCGGTTGCGATCGGAACCGCGAGGTTCGCCATTTTCCTGACGGCTCTGTTCCCCACTGTGAGGATTCGTTCGGATGCCGGAACTCGTCCGGTGACGAAACGTGGGAACGTAGGTTCCCTTGGGCAATTCGACTAGTATCGGGTCTTCCGCGCCTTCCGAACCATAGTACTCGGCTAACTTCACACGGAGACGTCCGGCTTGCACACGAATGGTCGAATCGACTTGCGGGTCAAAGTCGGCAGGACGCCCGAAAACCTCTGTTGCGATTTGGTACTCCTTTAGAGGTGCGCCTTGATGGTCGAGAGCGTGCGCGGCGATATAACGCAGAAGCTTGCAGAGAGATTCCGAACTGTGAAGGGCGTGGCTCGCGGTCAGGCGGTCGAGCTGCTTCAGATTCTGATCGCGTTCCTGCATAGCCAGGGTATGTTACACCGTTGCGACGTGAAGTAACAGATGCTTAGAAACGCTGCGAATAAAGGGTTTCCGGATGTAACGGTATCAAACCCATTGAAACTTTCTATGATTACGATAAAAGCGTTAGATGCGCGTCAGTCGCAGCATTTCACTTTGGGCGGCCCGAATTCGGGTGGGTGTCGCACCAAGCTCGGTTCTCGAAACCTTTGTTGACGAGTATGGGATGGGTTGGATTTGGATTCGATTCGCTCGAATTCAAGAAGGGCCTAAAGAGAGGATCACGATGAAAATTCGCAATCTTGCAAAGCTTCTGATGTTTTCGCTGGCATTGCTGGCGGGCGGCGTCTGCTTCGGGCAAACGGAAACCGCGCGCCTACAAGGTACGGTGACCGACCCGAACGGCGGAGTGGTGCCGAACGCGACGGTGACCGCGACCAACACCGGGACCGGACGAGTGGCGACCTCGCAGACCAACGACCAAGGATACTACGTCGTTCCGGCGCTTCCTGCCGGGCATTACCGCGTGGATGTGACGATCACCGGCTTTGAGAAGGTCACCCGCGAGTTTGACTTGCAGATTTCTCAGTTCGCGCTGGCCGATTTCCAGTTGTCCGTCGGATCGGTGAACCAGACCGTGAGCGTGGAGGGCGGTGCACCGGTGGTGGACGCGGTGGACTCTTCGCTGGGAACCGTTATTGAAGGTCGGCAAATTACCGAGCTGCCGCTGAACGGACGGAATTTCACGCAGTACGCCGTGCTCACCCCCGGCGTCAATCGCGGCATCCCGACCGGAGCGGCAACCGGGACGCAGAACAACACCGAAACCTTCCGCTACTCGGAAAGCGGCGGCGGCTCCCTTTCGGTGAATGGATTGCCTCCGCAAGCAAACAACTTTCTGTTTGACGGCATCGACAACAACGAAACGCTGGTCAACACGATCATCTTTTTTACAAATCCCGACGCGTTGCAAGAATTCAAGGTCATCACAAACGTCGCACCGGCAGAGTTTGGGCGTGCGGGCGGCGGCATTATCACCTCCGCACTGCATGCCGGTACGAATGATTTTCACGGCAGCGCATTCTGGTTTCGTCGCGACGATAACCTTGATTCGAAGTTCTATTTCGATCCCGGAGCGAAACCAGTCTTCCTGAAGAATCAGTTCGGCGGCACCTTTGGTGGCGCGATCATCAAGAACAAATTGTTCTTCTTCGTGGACTATCAAGGATTGCGGCTGAACGAACCCCAGGGTTCCGGCGTCGGGACGGTGCCAACGGACCTAATGCGCACTGGCGATTTTTCAGAGCTGTTGTGCGGAGGAGCGCCGACGTGCCCGAGCACCACAGGAGGGTTATCCACACCAGTGAAAATTATAGATCCGCTGACCGGGCTCCAATTTGAAGGTACGGGCGCGCAGCCAAACGTGATTCCTACGGATCGGCAGAACAGTGTCGGAATCAACTATCTGAAGGCATTTCCTGAACCGAACTGCTCGCCGACGGTGGACGTCCGCTGCGGCACGATCTACAACAACTTCGTAAACTCATCGAACCTCGTCGAGACGTGGAACGATTTCGACGTTCGCGGCGACTACGTCTTCAGCGACAAGGATCAGATCTTTGCACGGTTCAGCTGGGGTAAGGACGATAACGTCGAAGCGCCTTTCCTGATCACGCTTCCCTCAGGATTCGGAACGGGCACTACATTTAACCATCCAAACGGAGCTTCGATCGGATGGACGCACGCGTTTTCGTCGGACATGATCAACGAAATGCACTACGGATATGTGCGCACGAAGTATGGCTACACGCCGCCGTTCGCAAACGTTGCGATTTGTACGCAACTGGGAATCCCGAACTGTAACAACAGCTCGGAGCTCGGCGGTATCGCCTTGATCGGCGGCTACAACACGCAGATCGAGTACACCGGTGACTACGGTCCGTATCTTGTGCCGCAGACCAGCTTCGTGTGGAACGACGCTCTTTCGCTCGTGAAGGGCAATCACACGATCAAAGTGGGCGGCAACATCATACGGCGCCAACTGAACCTGTTCCGCCCCACCACCGGTAAAGGCTTCTTCAATCTTTGCGGCAATGGCGGATCGAACAGCGCAACCGGCTACGAAGTGTCCGACCTGCTGGCCGGCTTCGTGTGTAACTATCAAGATGGAGTTCCATACGGTATGGTGGGCACGCGCAGCTGGGAAAACGGAGCATTCATCCAGGATGACTGGCGGATCTCGAAGCGCTTGACGTTGAACCTTGGCATACGCTGGGATGTGTTCACCTCACCGATCGAAGTGGATAACCGGCAGGCAAATTTCGACATTACCACCGGAGCGATCATTGTGGCTGGCAGCAACGGCGCGTCACGTGGATTGGTTCCGAATGACTGGAACAACTTCGGACCGCGTGCTGGATTTGCTTACCAACTGACCGACGACGGCAAGACCGTGGTTCGCGGCGGCGTGGGTGTTTTCTACTTCGTTGATCGCGGCGGCATCGACAACCAACTGGCCCAGAATCCGCCGTTCAGCGGTTCGGCGTCATTCCAGTATGTGAACGGCTATCGAATCGCGCTTTCCGGTTCGCTGCCCTGCTCGCCGGCTTGCAGTCAGTCACAACTCGATTCGACCACCGCGACAGCGCCACTGCCCACCGGCGCGGCAGCCATCGCGTCGCTGAATCTCAGCGATCCGCAAAACGTGAGTGTGATTTCCTACCTTACGTCGAACGTTACGCCGCAAGTGACCGAATGGAACCTGCAAGTTCAGCGGCAAGTCGGTACGAACACATCCGTCAGCCTTGGATACGTCGGCGATCACGGTGCGCACTTGCCGGGATACTATGACTCGAACCAGTACGAGTTCGACGAAGCACAGAATACGCCGGGCTCGCGCTTGTATCAGAACCTCGGTTCAATCAGCACGTACAACACCTACGGAAAATCAAACTACAACTCGCTCCAAGCGCAATTCGAACGCCGCTTCACCGACGGGTTGCAGGTGACGAGCTCGTTTACTTGGGAAAAAGTAACCGACAACACCTGCGGAGCTTACGACTGCCAGGGTCCGCAAGACTTCCGCAATCTGTCGCTGGAAGAGGGATTGTCGAACCTGGACGTTCCCTATCGATTCGTTATCAGTACGCTCTACGATTTGCCGTTTGGCCACGGGCGGCACTGGGGCAACAATTGGAGCCGCCCATTGGAAATTGCACTGGGCGGATTCGAAGTCACCGGCATTTACACTCTGCAGTCGGGACTTCCCTTCGACACCAACGTCGGCGGTACCGAGCGGCCCGATTTGACGGCGCGGCCGAGCGTCGATCCCGGAAACATCACGAACTACATCAATCCTTCCGCGTTCGCAGCGCCGCCCGCGACGTTGTATCCAGACGGCAGCGTTGTGTTCAACCGTCCGGGAACCGGGGGCCGCAACGTTTTGATCGGACCTGGACTATCAAACATCGACATCGCCCTGATGAAGAATTTCCATGTCACGGAGCGAATCAACATTTCGTTCCGGGCGCAATTCTTCAACGCAACCAATACGCCGCACTTTGGCCAACCCAACAGCCAGTACGGCACGTACGACAGTACCGGCACGTTTAACAAGAACACCCAATTCGGTCTTATCAACAGCGTCCTACCGGACAGCAACCGGGAAGGAGAACTCGCCCTCCGGGTGACGTTCTAAGGTGCCGTCCCACAGGGGAGCGGTACATGACCCGCTTCCCTGTGCACTTGCTTCGACGAGGATGAGACCGTGCGCAAACTTCGCATCTTGAGGCCTGCCTCCCGCGTTTGCCGGTCAAGTCTGATTGGATCCGTGGTTCTGATGTTGTTTTTGATTCTGTCCACGCCACAAATTGCATTCTGCGCCATCCAGGCCGCCGGAAATAGCTCGTCATCGGCTCCGCAAATCGAAAAGCTGGATCCGCCGAACTGGTGGACTGGTTTCACGCCTGAGGTCATGGTGCTGGCCAGCGGAGCGAATCTCGATGGTGCAACGCTCACATGTTCGCGGCCCGGCGTGAAAATCGAGCGGTCGAAGGCGACTGCGGCGGGCAAGTATTTGTTCTTTTGGCTTGAAATCTCGCCGGCAGAGGAAGCGGGCGACGCGCTGATCCAAGTAAAAACGACGTCGGGTGCCACAACCATGACTTTTCCGATTCTCGCGCGCGAAAGTACTACCGGAAAATTCCAGGGGTTTTCTTCCGACGACACACTCTACCTGATCATGCCCGATCGATTTGCGGACGGAGACGCGTCGAACGATGCGATGGCGGCGTCGCCCGGTACGTTCGATCGGGCGAAACCGCGCGCCTATCACGGCGGGGACTTTCGCGGAATTCAGCAACACCTCGACTACCTACAAGATCTCGGCGTGACGGCGATCTGGATGACGCCGATCGTCGACAACGATAACTCGACCGGGCAAGACTATCACGGCTACGGCGCGGTGGACGAATACGCCACCGAAGAGCATCTGGGTTCTCTGGAAGATTTGAAATCGCTGGTTTCCGCGGCTCACGCGCACGGCCTGAAAATGATATTCGACTTTGTGCCGAATCACGTGGGCCCAAATCATCCATGGGCGTCCGCGCCTCCGGAACCTGATTGGTTTCACGGCACCAAGGAACATCACTCCGCCTTTTCAGCCGAGTTTCAATACCTCGTTGATCCGCACGCGCCGCAGAAATACTGGCACGACGTCGTGGACGGCTGGTTCGCGGATGTGCTGCCAGACGTGAATCAGGAAAACGCAGACGTGGCGCAATACTTCATCGAAAACGCGCTGTGGTGGGCGGAGACAACGGGAATCGACGGTTACCGGCTCGATACGTTTCCCTACGTCGGACGGAAATTCTGGTCGGAGTGGCATGCCGCGCTCCGGCGAGCCTATCCGCAGATGACGACCGTCGGCGAAGTGTTCAATCCCGACGCCACGATCACCAGCTTTTTCGCTGGGGGGCGAGCGCAGAACGACGGAATCGATTCGGGCGTGACGTCGGTGTTTGACTATCCAATGTATTTTGCATTTCGCGATGGAATCGTCGCCGGCGGTTCGCCAGCAAAACTAATCGGAGTGCTTTCAAAGGATCACCTTTACCCGCACGCCGATGCGCTCGTGACATTTGTTGGCAATCACGATGTCCCGCGCCTGGCGAGCGCCACAGGCGCAACGCCCTCGAAAGACATGCTGGCGTATTCGATTCTGCTGACGATGCGCGGCACGCCGCAGCTTTACTACGGCGACGAAATCGGCATGGCCGGCGGTGACGATCCGGAAAATCGCCATGACTTCCCTGGCGGGTTTCCTGGCGATCCGCGCAATGCATTCGTCGAATCGGGGCGCACGCCGGCAGAGCAGCAAATGTTTGCGCACCTCCAAGCACTTTTGCGCCTGCGCAAAGAGCACCCGGCGCTGCGCGATGGGGCGATGTGGCACATTCAGATGAAGGACTCGCTCTACGCGTACGCCAGAATTTCAAAGCAGGAACAAATCCTCGTCGTATTCAACGCGGGAAAAACGGCGCAGGACTGGAAGATCGATTTGGCGGGGACCCCTCTCGCGGGAGCCACTCAGTTTCGATCGCTCATGGGCGCGGAGACGTTGAAGGTCATCGGGAACAGCGCGGCGCTGACGTTGGCGGCCGACGAGTGCGAAATTTTCATCGCGCAGTAAGGGATCGAGTGTTGCTCATGAGACAAACATCGATAGGTGTGCGGCGCAGGTTGGCGCTTTCATTTCCTCTGGCACTGCTCGCGGCGGCGCTGCTTCCGTCTGCAGCGTTCTGCCAGCTCGCGCCGGGAGCGCCGGGAGCGATTCCCACCTGGACCGCAGCAAGTAAGGACGCAGTGGGCACATCGACGACGACGGATTCGAAAGTCTGGTTCACGCTCGAGGGCGGAGTGATGACCGAAGTGTATTATCCGCGCCTGGACAACGCGAACGTTCGCACGCTGGAATTCGCGGTGAGCGATGGCCACCGTGTTTGGCTGGAGTCGGCGGATATGGAGCATTCCATCGAACGACCGCACGATGATTCGATCGAGTACCGGCAGACGAGCCGCGATGCCGCGAGAAGTTTCACGATAACGAAGACGTACGTAACCGATCCGCGTCGGGATGCGCTTCTGATCGATGTTACGTTCGCCGCCGCTCCGAAGTACTCGTTGTATGTATTGTTTGATCCGTCGCTCAACAATTCCGGCGCGGGAGACACTGGCTATACATCGGATGGCGGTCTGGTGACGGAAAAAGAAGGTACCGCGGCCGCGCTCTTGTGCAGTGCTGGATTTACGGAGTTGAACAGCGGTTTCGCGGGCGTGAGCGACGGATACACGGACCTGTTGCTGCATCGCAATTTGCAGTGGAGTTACGCGCGCGCCGAAAAGGGCAATGTCGTGCAGGCGGCGAAGGTTTCAGGGCCGCATTTCACGCTGGCACTGGGATTCGGACACACCGCCGCCGCCGCGCTGACGACCGCGAAAGCCAGTCTGCAGCGAGGATTTTCAGCGACAAGCGACGAGTACAATCGCGGCTGGAGAGAATACGCGCAAACGCTGCGCAAGGTGCAGCAACCGTACGAAAAGGAATTTCGGCTGGCGGCCATGGTACTAAAGGCGCACGAAGACAAAACGTACCGCGGAGCGATGATCGCGTCGATGAGCATTCCGTGGGGATTCGCGGTGTCATCGCAAAAGCCCGATGTCGGAGGCTATCACCTGATCTGGGCGCGGGATCTGTATGAAGTAGCGACAGGGTTACTTGCGGCAGGCGATCGCGCGGGTGCCGAACGCGCTCTCGATTATCTTTTCAATGTGCAGCAAGAATCCGACGGAAGCTTTCCGCAGAACAGTTGGATCGACGGACGCCCGTACTGGACCAAGCTGCAAATGGACCAAGTGTCGTACCCGTTGATTCTTGCGTGGCAACTGGGCCGCATGGATACAGCAACGTGGCAAAAACACGTGCGTCTAGCGGCGGAATTCGTGGTAGCTCATGGCCCGGCCACCGAGGAAGAGCGATGGGAAGAAGTTCCGGGCTATTCGCCTTCGACGATCGCGGCGGAAATCGCGGGGCTGGTATGCGCTTCGGAAATCGCGAAGCACAACGGCGCGAATGAGGATGCGGCGCGGTATCTGGCGAAAGCGGATGAGTGGGCTGCAAACATCGAGAAAATGCTGGTGACGAAGAGCGGGCATTTGGGCGGACCACTGGCCGCACAGGGATATTATTTCCGCATCGGCGATTCGATGAATCCAGATGACGGATTCAGAATGGATGTTCACAACGGTGGCGGCGTTTACGATGAGGGCGATGTGGTCGATGCCGGATTCCTGGAGCTGGTGCGGCTCGGAATTCGTCAGGCGGACGATCCGGTGATTGAGCGATCCATCGAAGTGGTGGATCAGGCAATCCGAATCGAAACCCCGAACGGACCGGGATTCCGCCGTTATAGCCACGACGGTTACGGCGAGACGTTTTTCGGCGGAGCATGGCTCGGCGAAGGAGTTGGCCGGTTATGGCCGATCTTCACGGGCGAACGCGGCGAATACGAAGTCGCGCGAGGCCGCGACGCTTCCTTGTACCTCGATTCGATGCTTCGTTTCGCGAACGATGGAGGGATGATTCCAGAGCAAGTGTGGGATCGCGCCGAGCCGACTTCGTCGCACTTTGTGTTTGGTGAAGGCACGGGCAGCGCAACTCCACTCGCGTGGAGCATGGCGCAATTTATCCGGCTGGTTGTATGCGTGGAAGAAAAACGCGTGTTCGAGCGGCCGGCGGTTGTAGCCGATCATTTTCTGAAAGCCCGCCAATGATCTTCGTTTCCCGCAGTCCAGTAAATTACCTCGCTCTCCTTTGTTAAGTCGCTTCCAGCGGGTTTAGATTCCTTGAGGAGCATGGAACCCGCTCGGCTTACCGCGTTTCGGAAAGTGGCCACTGCCACTGTCCGGAATGGTTTGCTGAGCTGGCGTTCATCGATCGGGCGCCCCATACCGGGCCTCGGTCGCGCGGAGAACGGTGTATTCTCTCTGTCTCTGATTGCCTCGCGCAGTTGTCGCGGAGCCGGAACGGAACGATGGACGAAGGAAAGCGAGGACGACACATATGGTGAATGCAGCGAAGCCGCTCAGCCCGGGCGACAAGGTGTACGTGAAGAAGTGGGGCGCGATCGGTGAGATCGTAGCTCCGCGTCCATCCGAGCCTCTCGAACCGGGCCGCTACCACGTCGCCGTTCGATCGTGCTTTTCGGAGGATGAGCTGGATTTCGACGCCACCGAAGCCGAAATCGAGAAGCGCCAACAGCGAATCATTCGAAAAACCGCCGTGGTGCGCGGAATCCATCAAACCGTCCAGAACATTCTTTCCAGCAAGCTGAATGCAGATCCTCAACTCATCATGAAGTACGTTGAGGCACTGGACGACCTTCGGAACGAACTCGGAGAAGCGCCTCTTTTCGAATCCGACGGCTTGACGACCTAACCCCGGAAGCTTTGCGTTTTGCCAGCAGGGCTGTTCGATTCCGACCAAAGCCATCCCACATTCGAGACGAACGCTGCCGCGTTCCGCCGATTGTTTCGCACGGAACTTTCCGGCGCGCGCTGCCGTATCTAGCATCGAGGTTCCATTCATCTATGCATCCAACAGGAATGGACCTTACTCCTGTAGGCTTACGACAGGAGCGGATTTGGAGACCGGCGTGCATGAGACAGCGGTGCAAGCGGGAAGTGCGATTTCATGGCAATTTCACTTGACGTGAGCTTGTGAACTGTTACAGTCTGTAACAGATAAGCAACGAGCGGGAACGAAGAGGGCGGCGGAAACAATCTTGAAAAGGATTGCCAAAGCGAAGGTGGGAGTACGTCCGCTTGACCGGAACAACCTATTAGTATCACAATGTAGTTGTTATTGGACGAAGGGGCTGCATCGTGGTTTACCCGAGCCGGCGCACATTTCTCGGAACTCTGGCGGCACTCATGCCGGCTCCGACGCTCGGCCCGAGATCGAAAAGTTCTTCTGAACCGGTATACCGGATATCTACTGCTGACTGCGAAATCGAAATGTCGGTTCACTCGTACGGAAAGGTCGCGAGCGACGACCTGGGGTTTCTCGATCGCGTTACGAACCGCCGGTTCTGCGTTTCGGCGAAATTGGCGAACGAGCGCAACTGCGTTTCGCGTTTTACCGGGGCGCTGGCGGTAGCGCTCTACCGTTTCCGTTCGCAAACTGCGTCGCGCGTGCCGGACAAGCTTCGCGAACGTGTGGTGACGATCGATCATGACGTGCGCATCGCGGCGCGTCCGCCGTTTGAAGAGCTTGTGGCGGTCGAGCAGGACGTGGCGAGCGACATTCAGGCGTTTGGCTACAATCCCGACGAAAAATCCGGGATGGATATACCGGTTCCCTACGCGAGTCCGTGGTGCATCATGCGCCAGGACCTTTATCTTGATGAGCAGCCGGCGCCCTTCCTGATCGTCCACTGGAAACACACGCTGGAATCGATCACGCTGATGGACGTGATACCGGGCGACCACACTCGTTTGTACGCCGATTGATTCCCTTCTCCGGCGAACAGCTAGCTGAGTTTCAAAGTGGATTTTGGATCGCTGGCTGCGGCAGCGTCTTTCGAGCCGGGCTTGGGATCGCGTGTTGACGGGACGTTCGATGAGATACGCCGAGCTTTGCTGGCCGCAGCGACCAGCTCGCCCAATCGGAGTGTGCTCGCGGGATCGGCTTGGGCTGGGTCTCCCGAGGCGCGGACGCTGAGGCGGCGCCGCTTGGAACGCATCACCATCGCGACCGGGACGATCGCAATCATTAGAGTCATCAGCAGCAGCAATGTGACGGTCATGCGCTAATCCTGCCACTTTTTTGGTCGCGTGTTCAAGATTGAGGTTCATGGGAACGGGCAAGTGGCGCGTCGGAAGTGACAAGTGGCGAGTGGCGAGAGTTCTAATCGACAACGAGTGTGTCGATTAGAAAAAGTGATGGCGTTTGTTTTTGGGGTGTACGCTCGATTCTAATTCCGGAAGGTAGATTTCTTTGGTGAATACGGATGCCGGTTGCGGGCGAGTGCGGGAGGCAAAGCGAAAAGATTGAGACACAGAGGCACGGAGGAGAGGCGGAAAGAGGTCACGGAGAGGATGTCGAATTTGTGTCGATTAGAAATGACGTCGGGTGATTGTTGTGTGTTAGGTACGGCGTTTTCTCATCGCGGAGTATGCCGATTAGAAATTACCATTTTCGGCGTTGCAAAACCGGCGGAGAGTTTGGCCGGTGTACGCGGATTCGCGTAGGGAGGGGCGAGGCAGGCCTGGGCGTATCCCTCCCGTCCGGTAGCGTATTCGGCGATCTTCGCTGCCAACTGCGGCTGGGAACGGAAACGCTCATACACCTTGGAATTGGGGACCGTCGGGTCGCTCAGCTTCTTCATGCGAAGTTCAGTAACCGTCCGGAAGCGACCGATCTCGCGCATCAACGCTACAAATTTTTCGATTACGTAGTCTTCGGCGAACGCGCCTCGTTTTTGGTTGGGTTCGAATCCAGCTTCACGAACTGCATCATTCCAACGCGCCCAGAATCTGCCCGCCCCGTCAGATTCCTTGATGTCCGTCTGCTTGTAGAAGGCGAGTCCGCCGAGCGGGAGGCCCCCGTTTGCCTGGGCGTTTCCCCGAATCTCGTCGAGAATGTGTTCCTTCTTCATTGTGGGGATTCTATCGCGCTAGTGGATGAACCGAAACAACCGCGTAACATCGGGCAACTTCAGTCTTGAGAGTCGCCGGAGTTCGCTCACAATCGCGGGTATCTTGCGGAGGAGTTCAACCATCTTCGCGCTAAATTTTGCGGGAGTGGAGAAGCATTTTGATTCCGTGCTTGGGGCGCAGGGTGACGCTGGGGAGCATGCGGACTTTTTGTTTGGGGGCTAGGGACATGCGGAAGCGCTGGGCGGTGGTGGCTAAGAGCAGTATCGCTTCCATCATGGCGAAGCCGGCGCCGACGCAGACTCTGGGACCGCCGCCGAAGGGAAAATAGGCAAAGCGCGGGAGGACGCGGTAACGCGCGCCTTCGGGCGACCATCGCTCGGGATCGAAGACTTCGGGATCGGCAAAAAATCTGGGGTCGCGCTGGGTGGTCCACTGCAGGATGGCGATGCTGGTACCGGCGGGAAATTCGTAGCCTCCAGCTTCGAAGGGAGCGATGGCCTGACGTCCAACGGCCCATGCCGGAGGATAGAGGCGCATCGATTCTTTCATGACCATTTCGGTGAACGGGAGTCGCTGGGAATCGGCGGCGGTGGGCGCGCGTCCGGCGAGAACGGAGTCGATTTCGGCGCAGAGTTTTTCGGTGACGTCGGGATGTTGGGCGAGCAAGTACCACGTCCAGGAAAGCGCATTGGCGGTGGTTTCGTGGCCGGCGAGAAACAGGGTCATCACTTCGTCGCGGAGCTGTTCGTCGCTCATCTGCGAACCTTCGTCGTCCTGCGAAAGCAGCAACATTTCCAGCAAATCCTTCGAAGCGATTCGCTGTTCCAGCCTTTCGGCGCGGCGCTGATTGATGATGGCGTAAATAATTTTGTCGAGCTTCCGGATGGCGCGCCTGAAGCGGATGGAACTCGGGAGCGGCAAACTTTCCGGAAGCAGAAATGCGAGTCCGGCCTGCCCCATGAACTGCTCCATCAAGACGGCGAGGGCTTTGCCGACGTCTCCGGCGCTGCCGGTGACTTCGGAACCGAACAGGGCTTTGGCGACGATTTCGAGAGTGAGGCTCATGAAGTCGGCGTGGATGTCGCGGGTTTCGCCGTCGCGCCAACCATCGAGCATTTTGGTCGTCGAGCCGACCATGGTCTGGGCGTACAACTCGATATTTTCGTGGCGGAAGGCGGGCTGAACGAGCTTCCGCTGCTTCTGCCAGAAGGCGCCTTCGCTCGTGAGCAGGCCGTTGCCAAGGACGGATTTCATGGCGCGGTAGTCGCGGGACTTCAGGAAATTCGAGGAGTTTTTGGCGAGGACGTTTTCAATGTCGCGGGGATTCGCGAGGATGCAGACGGGAATGTGAAAGACGCGGAGGCGGACGACGTCGCCGTATTCGCGCGAGCAGGAATTGAGGAATTTCATGGAGTTGCGGGCGAGTTCGAAGGCGTGGCCGAGAAGGAAGCGAGCTTTTGGGCCGGGTGCGCGGGGCTTTTTTAAGACGAGCGCGGATTCACTCATGAATCTCCAGGAGAAGCGGGTCGAGACCGAGCGCAAGATCGGGAACGATCGATGCGCAATCTTTCACGATCCAGTCGGCACCGGCGGCGCGGAGTTCCTCGTCGGGGCTGGTGGTTTGGAGGGCGATGACGCGGGCACCGGCGGCCTTGCCGGAACGGATGCCGGCACCGGCGTCTTCTATAACGATGCAATCGCACGGTGCGATTGCCAAAGCGGTTGCGCCTTTGAGGTATGGCTCTGGATGAGGCTTGCCGTTCGTGATGTCGGTAGACGTGACCATTTTTGCCGGAACAGGCAAACCCGCGGCGCGAAGGCGAACTTCGGCGAGGCGACGGGTGCAGGAAGTGACGATCGTCCAGCGCTGGGGCGGAAGCGTGGCGAGAATTTCAAGCGTGCCGGGGAGTGGCACGACACCGACGACGTCTTCGATTTCGCGGCGTTCGACTTCCGTGTTTTCGGCTTCGATGTCGCCGTTGGGAAGCAAGTCGCGGATGGTGGAGATGCTGGGCCGGCCATGGGCCATGTGAGTGACAGTCATCGGATCGAATCCGTGCTCGGCGGCCCAGCCGGCCCAGACGCGTTCGACGGCGGGAGTGGAATCGATCAGGACTCCGTCGAGGTCAAAGAGGACGGCACGGCAGAAAATTCGAGTCATCGGGAAAGTTTAACAGCATTCAGATGGCCGTCCGCTGCGTGCAAAGCGACACCTCGGAAAGATTTTTCACGATTGGCTGGATGCAAAAAAAAGAACCGACAAGTCTCCGAAACATCGGACTCGGAAACTTGCCGGCTCGATTCAGCTTTTTGACGCTGCGATATGGAAAAACTACTTCGCGGGCTGCTTGGCAATGATCAGCTTGGCGATTTTGTTGTAGGTGGCCTGGGGAAGAACGTTCTTCTTCACGAGGTCGGTCTTGGCTTTGTAGGGGCGGCCGTCGATGATTTTCTGGGAATAGACGGCGCCGATGCCCGGCAGAGCGTCGAGCTGATCTTTGGTGGCGGTGTTAATGTCTACCAGATCGGCGGGCTGCTTTGCGGACATGGCCTGGGGCGCCGGCGCGAGATTGAGCGACGACGCTTTGGTCTGGTGCAAGCCAAAGGTGCCGAGGACGGCGAGCAAAAAGGCCAGAACTGCACCAACTACGAGTGAGCGATTGCGATTCATTTCGTGTTTCTCCTTTAGGTGGTGCTGGTTGTTGGAACTTGCTTAGTCGCCGTTCTTAGCAACGTGATAGCCGGCTTTTTGGGCGTCCGCTTCGGACATGTATTTGCCGGTCTTGGTCTTGCCGTAGTAGCGCGACCCTTCCTTGTGATAGACGCCGGAGTCGGTGTTAACCCAAACCATTCCGCTGCCCGCTGGAGGAGCTTTTTGCGTGGACGCTGCGGGAGCCGCTGCGGCGGTCTTGGTCGGCTTTGCTGCGGGAGCTGCCGTCGGCGTTGCGGCGGCGGTGTTGGACGAAGCTGCCGGAGCGGGCGCTGGTGCGGGCGCGGGCGCGGCGGTTTTGGCCGGTGCGGCTGCAGGAGCGGCGGTCGAGGTGGCCGCCGGAGTTGCGTCGGCTGCGGCTTTGGACTTGCGGGTTTTCTTGGTGGTGGTGGCCGAAGCGTCGGTACTGGCCGAAGTGGTTGACGCTGCGGGTGTGGCGGACGCGGCCGTTGCGGATGAAGCATCGGCAGCTGCCGCTTTCTTCGAACGCGACTTCTTGGTGGTGGTCGCGTCGGTTGTGGAAGCAGCATCGGTCTTCGCGGCGGTGGTTGAATCGGCCG
>Ga0302320_10013709_pt1 | contig 16894 bp, 15 predicted proteins | sample Bog_T0_3_FD_202130 | JGI IMG/M metagenome (GOLD analysis project Ga0302320, IMG submission 202130) | Peat permafrost microbial communities from Stordalen Mire near Abisko, Sweden - Bog_T0_3 | ecosystem: Environmental > Terrestrial > Soil > Wetlands > Peat | place: Sweden: Abisko, Stordalen Mire... | reverse complement strand
ATATCGACGAACTCGTCAGCTTCGCCAGGGCGGCGCGGATAGATCTGGTGATCTTCACTTTGCCGATCGCCGCCGAGCAACGCATCCTCGAAATGCTGCGCAAGCTCTGGGTGCTGCCGGTCGACGTCCGCCTCGCCGCCCACGCCAACCGCCTGCGCCTTAGGCCGCGGTCTTACAGCTATGTCGGCGCGGCTCCGATGCTCGACGTGTTCGACAAGCCGCTGGCCGATTGGGACGTCGTGCTGAAGGCTGCCTTCGACCGGATCGTCGGCGGCCTCGCGCTGCTGATGCTTTCGCCGATCCTGCTCGCCGCCGCGATCGCCATCAAACTCGAGTCGCGCGGGCCCGTGCTGTTCAAACAGATCCGCTATGGCTTCAACAACGAACTCATCAAGATATACAAGTTTCGCTCGATGCGTGACGATGTCAGCGACATGACCGCCGAGAAGCTCGTCACCCGAAACGATCCCCGCGTCACGCGCGTCGGCCGTTTCCTGCGGCGAACTTCGATCGACGAATTGCCGCAATTGTTCAACGTCGTGTTCGGCGGCGATCTGTCGCTGATCGGGCCTCGCCCGCATGCCGTCCACGCCAAGGCCGCCGATCGGCAATACGACCAAGTCGTCGAAAGTTATTTCGCCCGCCACCGTGTGAAACCCGGCATCACCGGCTGGGCGCAAATCAACGGCTGGCGCGGCGAGACCGACACGGCGGAAAAAATCCAGAAGCGCGTCGACTACGACCTCCATTATATCGAGAATTGGTCCATCTATCTCGACCTCTACATTCTCGTGATGACGCCGATCGCGCTGATTTTGGGCAAGAACGCGTATTGAGGGGGGAACGCACTCTCGTCCGGCGACGCGCTCGCTACGAGGATTGAGGCAATTGACGCGACGCCCTCAGCCTCACGCTGTCAAAGTATAGGCACGCGCAACACCTCGTTAACCCTGTTTGTTTACACTTCGGAAACCAACGCGGCTGACGAGGACCCGATGATTGCTGTCGAATCGATTCGGGACGCGATTCTTTGGTTGCTGCTGGCCGTCAGCGCCTTCGTGGCGATCGAACCGTCACCTTATGAATTCCTGTTCGCCGTCGTGGCGATCGTCTACGCGTCCGGCTTGAGCTTCGACCGGGCGATGATCCCGATGATCGTCACGATGGCCGTCTACAATGCCGGCGGCCTGATCGCGCTCACGCCCTACGTCAACGAGAAGCCGAGCGTCACTTTCACCTTCATCACCGTCTATATCTCGATCACCATGATCGCTTTCGCCGCGCTGGTCGCCGACAGACCGGAAAGGCGGCTGGCGACAATCCGTTCGGGTTATCTGTTCGCCGCCTGGCTCGCGGCGGGTTTGGGCGTCCTCGGTTATTTCAACATCGCCGGACTCGGTCCCTATTTCACGCTCTATGACAATTCCCGCGCCGCCGGACCCTTCAAGGACCCCAATGTCTTCGGCCCGTTCCTCATCGCGCCGATCGTCTGGCTAGCTCAAGATTTGCTGCTCGGACGGGGCAGTTTCATCGGCGCAACCTTGAAGCTCGCGCCACTGCTGATGGGCGTCGTGCTCAGCTTTTCGCGCGGCGCCGCCATCGACATGTTGACCTCGCTCGTCATGCTGGTCGGATTGAGCTTCATCGCCTCCCAACGCGCGGCCGAGCGCCGTCGCGTGCTGCTCGTGGGACTGTGGGGCGCCGCCCTGCTCGTGGCGCTGATCGCCGTCGCGCTGGCGATTCCGCAAGTGCGAGAGATGCTGCTTTCACGCGCCACGTTTGCGCAGGACTACGATTCCGGCGAGGAAGGCCGCTTCGGCAATCAGTTGCGCGCCATTCCGCTGCTGCTCGATCGCCCGCTCGGCTTCGGTCCGCTGCGCTTCACGGAATTCTTTCCCCAGGATCCGCATGAGGCCTTCCTGAGCGCCTTCGCCTCGTTCGGCTGGCTGGGCGGACTCGGTTTCTCCGCCTTTGTCGCCGCGACCTTGTATGTCGGCTGGGCCCTGGCTTTGCGCCGCTCGCCGCTGCAGCCCTATGCAATCGCTCTGTGGTCGGCGTGCTTCCCGCAGATCCTACAAGGCGTGCAGATCGACACCGGTCACTGGCGGCATCTCTATTTGTTGTGCGGGTGCGTTTACGGTTTGGCGGCCGCGGAGCGGGTCATTGACAATCGCGCGACCGCGCCTCGGGCCGACGTCGTCTCGACCTCGGCCTAGACGGCGGGTTGATGGCCTGATTTTCCTCGCGAGGGAATCCATCGGATTCGGCGCCCTTTGCCTCACGAATCCGTGCTACCGCCGATCTTGTTGCAGGGCTTGAATGACGCGGTCGGTGCGCCGATCGGCTTCGTAACTCGAAATGGCGAAAAACGCCCAAATTGTCGCCGGCAGCCATCCGATCAGCGTGAGTTGCAAAATGAGGCAAAGGATTCCCTGAAACACCTTGCCCATCGTGAAGAAGGTGAGCCAAGGCAACAGCAGCGCGACAATATAGCGCATAAAATCTCTCCGTTTACAGTGGGTTCGGCCACATCGACCCGATTTGCGTTCCGCGAGCATAGGCAGGAGACGCAAAACAACAAGCGGGATCTCGAGCCCCTGATGGGCCTCGAAAGCAGCGCCCCGCGCGGACTAAAGGCGCCAGTCGCGACGAACAGACAGATCAGCTCGAGCAAAGGCAGGGAGGCGCCAAATCGTGCGCCTTCCTTTTTTCAGCCCCGCCCTAAGGGCCCGGGCGCCTCAGAACCCGTTGAAGGTGATGGTTACATGTCCCGGTCCCGAAATGGTCAAGTTCTGACCGTCCTGGAAGCTCAACGTGAGGCTGCCGCCCGAGTAGGACTCGCTGCTCAACTGCTCGCTGCTGTTGATCCACACATCAACGGCGCCCTGCGTTTTGATGTTGTCATCGCCCTGCGTCCCACCGAACAGCACTGTGTCGGTGCCCGGGCCCGATCCGATGGTCACGTCGGCGTTGCCGCCATGTATCAACTTGATGGTGTCGCCGCCGGATCCATTTCCACTGCCGACGTCGCCGCTGTAGATCGAGTCTTCGCCTGAACTCGAGATGATGAAGTTGTTGCCCGCTGTGACCGAGATGATGTCAAAGGCGCCGTGGGCCCTGATCGTATCCGACGAAGACGTGGTCGCTCCGCCCACCATGCTATCGTTTCCGGTGCCGCCGTCCAGACTGCTATGACCGCCGCCTATGAGCGTATCGCTGCCTGTGCCCCCGTACAGCGTAGAGGGCCCCAAGCCCGCCACCAACGAGTTGTCACCTTGGAACACTCGGATCGTGTCCTGCCCCGAGCCGCCGATGAGCGTATCGTGGGCGCCGAAGCGCATACCGCCCTTCAGTCTTACGTGCTCGCCCGAACCTGCCACAAGAGACGAGTCGCCACCGCCCACAAGGGTGTCGTCACCCGACCCACCCTCTATCGTTGTTTGGCCCGCGCCTGCGACGACGAAGTTGTTGCCTTGTGTGACCCGTATGTTATCGGCGCCAATGCCTCCAACGATGATGTCGCCGGTATCGCCGAACGAACCCAAATCGACGATATTGACGTTGCCTGTCAAATTTTCCAGGACAATGACGTCTTCCTGCCCGTCGGACGTGAAGGTCATGGTGCTAGCGCCCGTCGAGCCGCCCTCGCCAAACAACTGGTACCCCGAGCCCAGCGTCGCATTCTGGCCACTGTCGTCTTGCCAGAACGGAACAGGGAATGTCGGGTTGTTGTTGAACAAGAAAGTATTGACTCTGGATAACACGCTCCCGCTGAACGTCGAATTGTCCGAGACTAGACCATTGTTAGCAGCCATAAGCGCGTCGAGTTGCGGCTCAAAGATATCCGAATAAGCGCCTATACCCATTTTGGAACCTCATACTGAATGTCAAAATGCCCCCCGGCGCCCGACCCCATCGAAGGCGTGTGACTTTCCTGAACCCAAACCTTCCTTTCCATTATCTACATATCGTAAGTCGACAGTGGGCGGCGCGTTCCGTAACTCTACGCCAACCTTAAGTCCAAGCAAGGTTCACCGCGACGAGCGTGGAATACGTTCCACGGCAGCGATCGTTTCAACCCAATTTGTCGAGAACAGCGACCTCGACGCAACCATAAGTCTACATAAAATTCGATATCTGTCACGCGGATTAACGCTATCTTGATAAAATTCGTCTCGCGCATTCCCCTTGGTAAGCAAGGTCTATGCGGGGCTCGCAAACGACGTCTCGGCCGCGGTTACGCAAACCCTCGGCAAACACGATCGAGCCGAGGCCGAAACGGGGCGCCTATGGGCAATTGGGGAGATGTCGACGAATGTCCGCTTGGCGGCGACCTGATTGAGCCCGCAGCTCGCGCACGGGGCGAGCATCGTAAAACAGAGCCAAGCGGTCGTGAGCGCGGGAGGCAGACTTCGGGCTTTGCGCCCCATTCGGCGCTGAAACGGGAAAGCGGGGACGGGCCTTTCGTTGGACCCGTCCCCTCCTCTGGCGCCGCGGCGGGTCGCACTACGCCCTGGAGAGACGCGCGCGCACGGCGTTTTCGAATCTCGCCGGGGATTAGATGCCGGCGAGGAAATTGGTTGGGTCGACTGGCGAGCCTGACTTGTCGCGCAACTCGAAATGCAACTGCGGCGCGCTGACGTTGCCGCTTTCGCCCGACTTGGCGATCACCTGCCCGCGCTTGACCTGCTCGCCGCGCTTGACGGCGATCTCGCCATTGTTGGCGTAAGCCGAGACGAAGCCATTGGGATGGCGGATGAGCACGAGGTTGCCGTAGCCCTTGAGCTCGCTGCCCGCGTAGGCCACCACTCCGCTTTCGGCCGCGCGCACAGAGGTGCCCTCGGGAACGGAAATGTTTATGCCGTCGTTACCGCCGGACTTGAAGCCCTGGATGATGCGGCCGCGCGCCGGCCACCGGAATTCGGGATTGGCGCCGCTGGCGTCCGCCTCTTCCGAAGTCTTCGGGGCCTCGGTCGTGCCGCTCGCAGTGACCTTGCTGGTCGGCATCGGATCGATCGGGGTTTTCGCGTCCGGCTTGGCAGAGGCGACTTTCGTTGCCTCCTGGGCCTTGTCGGCCTTCGATTTGTCGGTCTTGGCGTCGGCGGTGTTCTTGTCCGCCTTGGCCTTTGGCTGAACGTCAGTGGCGGCGGTTTTTTCCGGGTCCGTCTTCTTGCCTTTGCCTTTTGCCGGCGTCGCGTCGGCGTCCTCGGCCGGACCCTTCTTCGCCTTCGGCTTCGCGGGCGCGTCCTCGGAATCGTCGGACGCGACGTTCTTGCCCTTCGCCTTGGCCTTGACGGGCGCTGCGTCGGCGGAGTCATCCTCGCTGGCGAGTTTCTTCGCCTTGGTCTTGGACTTGACTGGCGCCGTAGCGGAATCGTCGGACGCGGCTTCCGCGCTGGCTAGCTTCTTCGCTTTCGACCTGGCCTTCGCCGTGTCCGCCGGTTCGTCGGCCTGGGCGACCGAAGTCGCCGCGTGCTTCGGCTCGGTCGCAGTCGGGATCGGCGTGACCGACGAAGCGCTCTTGGCGCGGGCGTTGTAGACCGGCACGATGATGTGCATACCCGGATGCACCTGCGCAGACGATTTCAGGCCGTTGGCGCCGAGCAAGGCGGTGGTCGGCACGCCATAGCGCCGGCCGAGGCTCTCCGCGCTGTCGCCCTGGATGACGAGCACCGGGGAACCGCCGACGGCAGTCCACCCTTCGGCCGCGCCGCCGACCGCCGTCGGCGAAGGCGCGCGCAAAGTTCCAGTCGCGGAGGGCGCGGGTTCGGCGAGCGGCGCCGAAGCGACCGGACTCTGGTGGACCGGCGCGACATAAGCCGTGTTCGGCGCCGGCGCCGGGGCGGCCGCGACCGGCTTCGAAGTCACCGCCGGGGTCGGCGCGGAGGATTCGTTCGACGTCGTGGCGAAAGGATTGGAGAACGGATGGTCCATCGAGTCGGTCAGACGCGTCGCGTCGGTTGAGCAGCCGGAGAGCCACAAACCGCTGAGACCGATCAAGGCGAAACGGACGACGTTTCGACCTGCGTAGTGATTGGCGCTCCTGAACATGTACGTGTTTACCCCAAACGCGGAACCCTAACTTCAGCCCAGTGTGCGCGATCCCGGTTAACGCGCGGTTTAAGATGAATCTTTCGTTGGGAACTGTGCACCAAGCAGTGACGAAAAAAGGGCGGCGGCGTGTCTGCCGGCACGGTCGCCGCTCTCCCGGGCGCCTCTTCGATGGCGCCGAGTCGGCGGAGCCCGCCTCCCTCAAAGCGCCCGCGCCAGCCCTTCGACGAGCGGCATCAGCGTGCGCACCGGTCCGAGCGCCCGGGCCTCCACGACGCCCTCGGCCGATTTGGCAAGCCGAAGGATGCGCTGGTCGCCGCGCGTCTCGCCAGCGACGCCAGCGACCACTACGCCGCCCGGCGCCAGCAGCCGGGTCAAGTTTTCCACTGGCGGTTCGACCAGGGCGTGAACCAGCACACGGTCAAAAGTTCCTATCCGCCCCAACGCCAGACCGTCGGCGAATTTGACCACGATCGACTTCAGGCCAAAGGCCTGAAGTCGCGCGGCGGCTTCGACGGCCAAGGTCTGGCAACGCTCTAAGCTGAAGGTTTCCGCGGCGATTTGTCCGATCAGCGCGGCGGAATAGCCAGATCCCGTCCCAATCTCCAGAACGCGCGCGTGCTCCCGAAGGTCGAGCGCCTCGATCATCGCGGCGAGCGTCGATGGCGGCGCCGAGGTCTGCCCGCAACCGATGGGCAGCGCGATATCGCGCGCGGCGATGTCTGCGTAACGCTGCGGCATGAACAGCGCGCGGGGCATAAGCTCCATGGCGCGCAGAAGGCGGAGGTCGCCGATCCCTTTCGCGCGCATGCGCAGTAGGAATTGAGCCCGTTCTTCCGCTTGGCCCCCTGTGTTCGTGCGCATGGCCTCGCGCGCTAGCAGAGGGATTTCATCGGCGCGAACGTCTCTTCATAGCGTCGGCGGACCGCCTCGTCGGTCAAATCGAGCTTCAGCGGCGTGATCGACACCTTTCCGGAAGCGAGCGCCTCGAGATCGGTTCCCGCCGCCGGCGAAACCAGCGGCTTTTGAAACATCAGCCAATAATAAGGCATGGCGCGCCCGTCGCGGCGCTGCTCGATGCGCATGATGCCGGCGTCGCGGCGTCCCTGCGCCGTGACTGCATAGCCCTTCACCTCGGCGCCGGGACAATTGGGAAAATTGACGTTGACCAGCACGCCGTCGGGGATGCCGGCGGCGAGGATCTTTTCGATCACCGCGGGCGCATGGGTCTCCGCGCTGTCCCAATGCGGGCGCTCCCGCGTCTCGACGCCGCCGTAGGATTGCGAAAGCGCGATCGAGGGCACGCCGAGCAACGTACCTTCCATCGCCGCGGCGATGGTGCCGGAATAAGTGACGTCTTCGGCGACGTTCTGGCCGCGATTGACGCCGGACAGGACTAAGTCCGGCCTGTGGTCCGTCATCACTTTTTTCAGCGCCATGATCACGCAATCCGTCGGCGTGCCCTGGACGGCGAAATGTCGGGGGCCGATCTCGCGCAGACGCAACGGCGTGGAGAGGGAAAACGAGTGCGATACGCCGGACTGGTCGGTCTCGGGCGCGACGATCCAGACGTCATCGGAAAACCGCGCCGCGATGGCCTCCAGCAGCTTCAGCCCCGGCGCGTGCGCGCCGTCGTCATTGGTGAGGAGAATGCGCATCGACGATCTTTCGACTGTGGGGCTTTGAACAAGTTCTACGGCGCCGATGCGATTCGCGGAAAGCCTTTCGGCTCAGTTCGCTTTGTCGATTCGGGTCAGGCCGCCCATGTAAGGCCACAACACCTCCGGAATTGTGATGCTGCCGTCGGGATTCTGATTGTTCTCCAGCACCGCGACCAACGCCCGGCCGATGGCGACGCCGGAACCGTTGAGCGTGTGGACGAAGCGCGTCGACTTTGCGTCCGCTGCCTTGGTGCGCGCATTCATCCGCCGCGCCTGGAAATCGCCGCAAACCGAGCACGAGGAAATCTCGCGGAACCGCCCCTGCCCTGGCAGCCAGACCTCGATGTCGTAGGTTTTCCGCGATGAAAAACCCATGTCGCCCGCGCAAAGGACGATGGTGCGGAAATGCAGGTCGAGGCGCTTCAGCACTTCCTCGGCGCAAGCGGTCATTCGCTCGTGCTCTTCCATCGCCTCCTCGGGCGTGGTGATCGAGACCAGTTCGACCTTCTCGAACTGATGCTGGCGGATCATGCCGCGGGTATCGCGTCCGGCCGCGCCGGCCTCAGCACGGAAGCACAAAGTGCCGGCGGTGTAGCGCAGCGGCAGGCGCTTCTCGTCGGTGATGCTGTCGCGCACGAGGTTGGTCATCGGCACTTCGGCGGTGGGGATCAGCCAGAAGCCGTCGCCGGCGGCGAACTGGTCGTCGCGGAATTTCGGCAATTGCGCCGTGCCGAACATCGCGGCATCACGCACCAGCACGGGCGGGTTGATTTCGGTATAGCCGTGCTCCCCCGTGTGCAGATCGAGCATGAACTGCATCAGCGCCCGCTCCAGCCGCGCCAGCGCGCCTTTCAGGACTACGAACCGCGCTCCGGAAAGTTTTGCCGCCGATTCGAAATCCATCAGGCCGAGCGCCTCGCCGAGCTCGAAATGCTCTTTCGGCCTGAAGCTGTTGGGAAAACGCGGCAGCGCGCCGTAGCGGCGCACTTCGATATTGTCGTTCTCGTCCTTGCCGTCGGGCACGACGTCGAGCGGGATATTGGGGATGCTCATCAGCGCCGCGTCAAGCTCGGCGGCGGTGGCCTTTTCCGCTGCGTCGAGTTCGGGCATCCGGTTCTTCAGTTCGGCGACTTCCGCCTTCAGCGCTTCCGCCGCGGCGGCGTCCTTCTTCGCCATCGCGGCGCCGATCTCCTTCGAGGCGGCGTTGCGGCGCTCCTGGACCTGTTGCATCTCGGCGATAGCGGTCTTGCGCCGATCGTCGAGCGCGAGGAGTTCGCCGGCTCGCGGCGGCAGCGAACGACGCGCGAGGCCACGATCAAAAGCTGCGGGATCGTCGCGGATCAGGCGAATGTCGTGCATAGTCTTCCCTCGAGGGCGCGGAATCGACTCCGATTGCGCGCTCGCCTAGCACAGGCCGCGGTAGGCGCGCCACTGGCGGACGCGCTGGGGCAGTTTCGTGACCGGGCGCGCAAGCTCACGTTGGCAATGCCCCGACAAAAATTGGTATTTAGACATAAGGGTGTCCGCCCCGAGGCTCCAAGGGGACGGTTTTTTTCAGCGTCTCGAAAGCTCGCAACAAACAAGAGGAGTGTCGGCCTCCGGGCCGACTTCGCGGCCCCGTGACGGCGGCCTGCATGCCGCCGCTCCCTCGGGATGTCGAACCCCGTTTCATGCCTCAGAGTCGGCCGAAGGCCGGTGCGAAACTCGCCACAAGAAGATACAACTATTGAGAGAGCAAGTTTCGTTAATTAATTTATGAAAGTTGTATCGAGGTTGTTCTGACCTACGAGGATCGGGCAAGCGCCGGGAGCGGTTCAAATGAATATCGAGAGCCAATGTCGGAAGGTCAGCGACCGCGACCCTTCCTGGCGAATTCCCAATTTCGCCCGGATGGGAACACAATGGTCTCGCGTGACGGATCTTGCGCGCCCATTGTCACAAGGTGGCCGAGTGTAGGCGCAGCAGGTTAGCGGCTCGACGAAGGGTTGGATGAAAGAGCCTCAGGAGTGGAAATGATCGTCGCATTGAGTCGCTTCACGATTGCCAATGACATGTCGGAAGAAGTGCGTCGGGCATTCCGCCAGAGGCCTCATCTTGTCGACGCGGCGCCGGGGTTCCTTGGCATGGAGGTCATGAGTCCATTGAATAGCCAAGCCGAGATTTGGTTGGTGACGCGGTGGAGCGACGAGCAGAGCTACCGGAGTTGGCATCGCGGTCATGACTATCACACGGCGCACAAAGGCATTCCCAAGGGACTCAAGCTGACGCCGGGAACCGCCTCCGTTCAACTGCTCGAGATATTCGCGGATTAGCAAGGGAGCCCAGTGGGCATGGACGCGCGATTCGAGCTGCAAACGCTGGGGATGGAGGGTCTGCTGCAATTTCAGGCGCTGCAGACCGACGCGGTCAATGCGGTGAGCGAACGTTTTTATCAAGCTCACGGAGCGTCCTATGCGCGCTTCGGGCCCCGCGGGCGGAACGCCTGTCGCGAGGACCTTACGTTTCATCTCGAATTCCTCCGGCCGGTGCTGGAGTTCGGGGTGCTGCAACCGATGGTCGATTATCTGGTCTGGCTCAGCGAAGTGCTGTCGGCGCGCGGCATTCCCAACGCACACGTGTCGCTTTCGCTCGAATGGCTGGCGGAATTCTTCTCAGAGCGCATGTGCGCCGAGGACGGGGCGGTCGTGGCCCAGGCGCTGAAGGCGGCGGAAACCAACTTCCGTCCGGCGACCCAAGGAGTCGCCTCGCCCGCGCCGCTGACGGAACCATGGCCGGAAATGGCGAAATTCCAGTCCGCTTTGCTCGCCGGGCGCCAGCATGAAGCGTGGACGATATTGAACCGCTGTCTCGACGATGGCCACAATCTCGTCGATCTCGAACTGCATCTGATTCAGCCCTCGCTCTACGAAATCGGCAAAAAGTGGCAGGCGAACAAAGTGACGGTGGCGCAGGAGCACATGGCGACCGCGATCGTGCAATCGGTGATGACCTTGGGACTGCTGCGCACGCAACCGCCGCCGATGAATGGAAAACGCGTCCTGCTGGCCTGCGTCGAGGGCAACAGTCACGCCATCGGACTGCGCATGGTGTCCGATGGGTTTCAGCTCGCCGGCTGGGACGTTCAGTTTCTCGGCGCCAACATGCCTTCGGCGGCGCTCGTCGGACAGGTCGTCGAGTGGCGACCCGATCTCGTGGGTCTGTCGGTTTCGTTTCCCCAACAATTGCGTGTCGTCAAGGATGTCATCGCGCGGTTGGACAAGCATTTTGGCGGCGCGCGGCCGGCGGTGATCATCGGCGGCCTCGCGATCAATCGCTTCAGCCAATTGGCCGACGCGGTCGGCGCCGACGGGCACAGCCCCAACGCGCCGGCGGCGGTCGCCTACGCCAACCAATCGCTGGCGAGCTAGGAGCAAAAGACCGTGCCTTGGTTTCCGGCCGAAATCGAGCCTCTGCTGGCGGTCGCCGCGGCGACGCTGGACGAAAGCGGAAATCTGATCAAGGCGAACGCCGGCTTCCTCAGGATCGCGTCGCTTGACGGGCGCCCGCCCGCCAGCGCCAACGTCGCCCCATGTTTCATACAGCCCGACTTCGCCACGCTCGCGGGCTCCAGGGGAAACGTCGACGGCGACCTCTACCTCGGCCTGCTGACGATGGGCGATCCCATGGGGCTGACGCAAACCCTGCGGGCGCGCGTATGGCGAAAGAACGGGCGGATTTCCATCCTCGCGGAATTCGACGTCGACGAGCTGAAGCGGCTCAACGACGCCATGCTCGAACTCAATCGCGAATACGCCGATTCGCAGTTCGAACTGGCGCGCAGCAACCTGAGGTTGCGGCAGCGCGAGGCGGAGATTCTCGCCATCTCCCTGACCGATCCGCTGACCGGCGTCGGCAACCGCCGCCGGCTGGAACAGGCGCTGGCGAGCGAAATGAGCCGCGCCGCGGGCCCCGACGAGAAACTGTGCGCGCTGATGGCCGACGTCGATCACTTCAAGCGCGTGAACGACGTCTACGGCCACGAAGTCGGCGACAAGGTGCTCGTCACGCTTGGCGATCTGCTGCGCCGGCATTCGCGCTCGACCGACATCGTGGCTCGCACCGGCGGCGAGGAATTCGTCGTCCTGATGCCGCGAACCGAATTGCGCAACGCCACGCCGCTGGCCGAGCGCATGAGAACGTCGCTGGCGTCGACGCTGATCGACCCCCTGCTGGATCCCGTCACGGTGAGCGTCGGCGTGGCGGAATTGGCGTCCGGCGAGCCGGGCGAAGGCCTGCTTCGCCGCGTCGACATGGCGCTCTATGAAGCCAAGCGAAGCGGTCGCAACCGGGTCATTGCCGCCTGAAGGGCCGCGTAGGCGCTGGTGTCGCCTTTGCTCGCCTTCACAGCGAAACGACCACCTTCCGCGCCGATACGCCCTTTTTCAGAATGTCCATCGCCGCTTGCAGTCTGACCAGCCCCTGCCCCGCCGACATCGGATCGGGCGCGGCGACATAACGCCCTTCCGCAAGCGCGTCAGGCAGGAAGTCGCGAAAGATCATCGGTCCGACCTCGTTCGCCACCAGCGAACTGCCGAAGATGAACTTGGAGCGCAGGCGGCCGAATCGCGATTTCCACATCGCCCGGGTGCTCGCGGCCAAGAGCTGGCCGAGCACCGGGATCAGCCATAGGGCACGGCTCCCGCCCTCGGGCGCCCCGTCGAACTTGACCGAAGGCGAGGCGATGGCGACGAATTTGGCGCCTTTCGCGCCGCGCACGATGTCGAGACAGGCTTCGACCGAGCGGAACCCTATGGCGATCGCGCCGGCGCAGGTCCGCGATCGCAGCGCGGTCGCGATGTCGGCGACCACGGTCGGGCTTCCATAGTCGAAGACCTCGGCGGCGCCGAGCTTCCTGCAATAGTCGAAGTTTCTGGGAGACGCCGTTGTAATAACGCCATAACCCGCCGCGACGGCGAGTTGGATCGCGTTGCCCCCGACGCTCGTCGACCCGCCCCACACCAGCAGCGTCTCACCGTTGCGCGCCGGAACGCGGGCGGGAGGTTGAAGCGCCAGATAATCCTTCTGAAACAGGCCGCAAGCTGCCGTCGACAGCCCCAGCGGCAGCACGGCGGCGTTCTCGAACGCCATCGCGTCGGGGATCGGTGACGCCATGTGTTCGAGTAGGATGACATAATCCTGAAAGGCGCCCTCGGCCGGATTGTTGCGCGTCTTGTCGCCGCCGCAGGCAAGGCCGAGCACGCGGTCGCCGAGCTTGAACCTCGTGACGTCAGGCCCGACCTCGACGACCTCGCCAGCGACGTCGGTGCCGAAAATGGCGGGGTATTTGAGCCAGGGAAACACAAAATCGCCGACGCTCCGCATCATCGCGTCGACGGGATTCACCGCCAGCGCGCGGCTGCGCACGACGATTTCGGTATCGCGCGGCGTGGGATAGGGGGCCGGCTTGATTTCGAGCTCGCCGCGCTTGGCGGACAACCACAGAGCCATGTTGGCGGGCATATCGATCGAACCTTCGCGGGAGAAGCCCCGCGCCCTGCTCTAGGCCGTCGCGGCTCGAGGCGCCATGGCGCCTCGCGGAAGCCGGCGTCTAGGAAGCGAGCGCCTTGGCGGATCCCGACGCCGGCCTCGGCTTGCGCCCGCCCAGCACGTTGAACGCCAGCCCGCCCATGATCAGCGCCGCGCCGAGAAACTCGACGGGGCTCAGTTTTTCGCCGAAAATCAGCCAGGACGCGACCATGCCCACCACCGGGACCAGCAGCGCGAAAGGCGCGACTGTCGCGGCGGGATGGCGCGCCAACAGCCGGCTCCACAATCCGAACCCGAGCAAGGTGCCGCCATAGGCGATGACGGCGACGCAGACGACCAAGGTCACGGTCGGATGCAGCAGCGCCGGCAGCGTGCGGCCGTGCTCGAAGACGAGCGAAAGCGCGAACATCGGGAGCGGGGCGACGAGGCTCGACCAGACCGTGAACGACAGCGCGTCGACCCGGCCCGCGAGCTTGCCGACACAATTGCCGGCGCCCCAGCAGGCGGCCGCCAGCAGCGTCAGCGCGAACGGCCAGAGGCTGGCGCCGCCGAAGCGCGCCGCGCCAATGACGAAGATCCCCAGGAACGTAACCGCCGTCGCCGCGATCTGCCGCCGGGTCGGCCGCTCCCGCATGAAACCCCAGGCGAGCAGGATGGTGAAGAAAGCCTGCATCTGCATGATTACGGAGGCGAGCCCGACCGTCATCCCGCGCGAGAACGCATAGAACAGCAATCCGAACTGCCCGACCCCGATCAAGAGACCATAAAGAATGACCAGCGCCGGCGTCGCCCGGGGCGGCTTGATGAACAACACGGCCGGCACGGCGGCGAAAGCGAAGCGCAGCGCCGTCAGCAGAAACGGCGGCGCCTCGCCGACGCCGAATTTTATCGCGACGAAGGTCAGACCCCAAACCACGGCGGTCAGAATCGCGCTGAGCGTGTCGCGCGGGCTCACGGGCGCGAACGGCGAGGACGGCGGAAGCATTTCATGCCGCGTACATAGACGCGGCGGCGAGGACGGTCGAGGGATTTGCAATCGGGCCCGACGAGACGCGCGGCCCATACAGGGCCCTCATCAACTTCACAAAGTAGATCCCTATTTCAAGCTCGTTACCGACGCTAAGGCGGCGAAGAAGGGGGTTTGATGATCGTCTTCGGCGGCTTTCCTGTAACGTCCCGACGTGGACGCCCGTGACGAGCACGGGCGTGACGGAACAAAACGGGCCAAACCTTGCGCGTCTCCCTGCAAGCCGCCGAGCCTTTTTTGCCCAGCTTTTCCTTTTTCGAGCCTTTTTCCGTCAAGTTTTTCCAAGGATTCCTTTGGATTCCTTTGGCGGGTTTGAGCGATTTCAAGAACTTGCAAGTCTGCGAGGCCCGATTCGATTTTCTCCGAACTTTTGGCCCCTCGAGGTGGCCGCGGCGGCGGACCCACCGCCGGGAAAGGTTGCTCCAGCGTGAAGACGAACCCGCTTTTCCGCGCCAGCGCACGGGCGAAATAAGAGTTCGGTGCAAACAGAATGTTTAAGGTATCATAATTTCCTTAAATCAGGAACAACTTTGCGGAGAATTTCAGATATGCCAAACCCATTGTGGACTGGATCTCTGCGCCAACCCGCCGCGCACAGGCATTTTCCTCCCAAACCACAGACGCCCTTCGATAGCCTCAGGGAATGGAAAATAATTCTGGCTAGTCCCTGAGTGCCGCCGCCGCTTCGGCCGCCTTGCGACGCCTCTCGATCATCTTCACAGCGAGGACGGCGCCCTCGTAGAGCAGCAGCATCGGCACAGCCAGCGAGCACATGCTGATCAAGTCCGGTGGCGTCAGGATCGCGGAGATGCCGACGACGGCGACGATCGCATAGCGGCGCATCTTGGTCAGATAGGCCGAATCGATGATTCCGACCTGACCCAGCAGCGTGAGAATGACGGGCAGCTGAAACGCAATACCGAAGGCGAAGATCAGCGTCATGATCAGCGACAGATATTCGCCGACCTTGGGCAGCAGTTCGATCGTCGCCTCGCCCGGCACGTTGACCTGCTGCAGCGAAACCGAGAACCGGATCAGCAGCGGCATGACGCCGAAATAGACCAGTAGCCCGCCGCCGACGAAGAACACCGGCGTCGCGATCAGATAGGGCAGAAACGCCTGCTTCTCGTGCCTGTACAGCCCCGGCGCGACGAAACGGTAGATCTGCGTCGCGATCACCGGAAAGGCGATGACGCCGGCGCCGAACATCGACAGTTTGACGTTGGTATAGAACTGCTCGAGGAAATGGGTCGCGATCAGCGTCGCCTTTTCCGCCCCGACCACGTGAACGTAGGGGTAGGTCAGGACGTTGTAGATCGAGCGCGAGAAGTAGAAACAGACCAGAAACGCCGCGAAAAACGCATAGAGCGCGCGAATCAGCCGCTCACGCAACTCGATCAGGTGGTCCATCAACGGGGCCTTGGAGGCCTCGATATCGGCGTCCGTCATTGCGCGGGACTCGGCGCGTGGCTCTCATTCGCGCTGGCCGGCTGGGCAGGTTCTGGCCTCGCGGCGACCTTCACGACCGCTTCGGGCTCCGGCGCCTTCAAGGGAGTGGCTACGATTTCGGACAGGAACGGGTCGCGCGCTTCCGCGGTCACGGCCTCGCTCGCCGCAGCCACCAAGGTCGCGGCGGGCGTTGAGGCCCGCGTGATTTCATCTCGCATCGCCATGGCGGGGTCAAAGGACGAATCGATCTTGGCGGACGCGCCAATCGATTCGATTTCCTTCTTCACGCTCTCGACGTCGGCCTCCTTGATGGCGTCCATGAACTGTCCCTGAAACTCGGACGCCATGCGCCGCATCTGGCCGACATATTTGCCCACCGTGCGCAGAACGCGCGGCAAATCCTTCGGTGGAATCACCGCCAGAGCGACGATGGCGAAGACCATCAGTTTGCCGATATCGAAATCAAACATGGGGCATGCAACTGAACGGGCAAGACTTCACCCACGACCTAAAGCCTAAGCTCGCGCCCGTGGGACAAGTTTCGCCTGGGTCTCAGCCGACCTTCTCGCGGTCCTTGGCATCGACCGGGCTTGCCGGGCGGCTCTCGATCGAACGCGCGGTCGCCGCCGTCTTGTCCTCGTCGGTTTCGTCCGCCATGCCCTTCTTGAAGGACTTTATCCCTTTGGCGACGTCGCCCATGATGTCGGAGATCTTGCCCTTGCCGCCGAACAGCAGCAGCGCCACCGCGCCGAAGAGCATCCAATGCCAAATGCTGAAGCTACCCATGGCCGTCACCTTGAACCCTAGACACGCTCCCGCCTGCGGCGTCGCCGGCCAAGCGCATCTGTTGCGTTGAACCTAAGGCTTGGCCTCAGCAAAAACAAGCGGCAGCCTCATGCCTTCTTTGCGCGACACGGTAAAAGCGTCCGGCTCGATTCCGGCGCGCGCTCCTGCTAAAGGGCGCTCTCGGCCCGGAGGGATCCCTCATGAGTGAAATCGCCAAGCGTCTGGAAGCCTTAGGCATTACCCTGCCCCGCCCGGCGCTGCCGGTCGCCAATTACGTTCCCGTCGTCCGCTCCGAAAACCTCGTGTTCGTCTCAGGGCAATTGCCGTTGGGGCCGGACGGCAAGCTGCATACCGCCCACGTTGGTAAATTGAACGCGAAATCGCCGGTCGAGCC
>Ga0302320_10013706_pt1 | contig 16895 bp, 7 predicted proteins | sample Bog_T0_3_FD_202130 | JGI IMG/M metagenome (GOLD analysis project Ga0302320, IMG submission 202130) | Peat permafrost microbial communities from Stordalen Mire near Abisko, Sweden - Bog_T0_3 | ecosystem: Environmental > Terrestrial > Soil > Wetlands > Peat | place: Sweden: Abisko, Stordalen Mire... | reverse complement strand
CGCGAATGGAAAGAAGCAAAAGAGCATTTGGAAAAGGCGTTGGAATTGGGCGCCATAGAGCCGGAAGTTCATTACGAACTGGCGATGGCTCTGCGCGGGGTGGGGGATCGCGAGGGTGCCGATGTTGAGATCAAGAAGTATCAGGATCTGCGCAAAGTCGAAGAGGATGATCTTGCGGGGGCAATGAGCGCTGCCAACGGGGACAAGGAGTTGGCCGCGGGGAATGTTTCGGAGGCGATCCGAAATTACCGGGCAGCGTTGGACTCGGTGCCGGGGAATGCTTCGTACAAGTACAAACTTGCCATTGCCCTGCATCGATCCGGAGACCTCAAAGGGGAGCGCGCCGAATTGGAAGGAGCCGTCAAGCTGAATCCTGCGCTGGCCGGCGCTCAGAAGCAGCTTGGGTATCTGCTGGCACGGTGCGGCGATTCCGCCGGGTCGATCGAGCACTTTGAAATGGCGGTCAAGGCGGCTCCTGCATGGGTCGAGGCCTGGATCAACCTGGCTGGAGAGATGGCCGAGGCAGGGCAATTCGCCGATGCGCGCAAAGCCGTTGCGATGGCTCTTCGTCTCGATCCGGACAACCCCCAGGCCAAGGAATTGAGCGATCAACTGGCCCGCGATCCATCTGCGCAGCAAGCCACGCCGTAAGAATCACCCGAGTGCTCCATCACGGTCTCGCTGCCGGAGGTACAAACTCGTTCAGGTTGAACGGGTGCATCGATTCACCCGGCGGCTGGATGTTGAGCACCAGGGCCAGCGCGGTTGGAGGGCCCTGAAAGTAGGGCACGTGAATCGAATGCCACCCTGATGTAAGTGCGGTTGCGGCGGTCTGCCGTTCGACAGCGTGGATCCCATCCAAGTCGATGAGAAGGTGGTCATCGATTTCAAGCCTTGCACCATCGTCGGATTGGAGTTCGAACAAGTAATCGCCCGCCTTGGTCACGTAGAACTTTCCGTAGTAGTCGACACCAAACCACACGCTTGTGTGCGTGACGCCGGGAATGCCGCCCATACGCGTAATGTCCTGGTTGGGAACGTTGAGGGTATTGGTGTAGAGCGAGGCGACTGGATCGAGTGCGCCAAGCTCGTAGATAGAGCTTGCGCCCGACGGAAGTTCGTAGACATCGCCGCAAAAGGCGTTTTCGCTCGGAGTGGCAGCGCCGAAAGCGCGAATATCGCCAATGAGTTTCCGCTTTTTTCCCGCCTGGCCCATTTGAACGGTAATCGGCAGCGGACGAGAGACATCCACGACACCCAGATTGCCAGTATTGCGATCAAGTACAGCTAGACGCGCTAATGCTGGCGGTTCGGGCCCCGGAGATTCGAGAAAACTGACAAACCCATGCTCCGGCAACCGCGCAAGATCGGCTGCGTTCAGCTGGTGATCCACGGTCGAGTGCAGGTAATGGGCCACTTCGCCGGCCGCGTCGAAGACGCACATTCCGAAGTCGAGCTGAACGCGCGGGATAGCCCCGTTGATTCCGATATCGTTCAGCGACTCCGGTTTGATCACCAACGCGTAACGTGTGATGTTGCTGCCGGGAGCGTCGAATACCTTGGCGGTAATCGCGAGAGTGGGCGGCGTGAGCGGGTGATTGCAGGTGGCCTCTTGCAACACCGTCGGGTTGACAAGCTTCTTCAGGTCCTCCGGCGTGGCATTCTCTCGCGTATGGCCAACATAGTACTGCCGGCGAAAAGTGAGTGAGACGTGAGGCCGGGTAGTCTTCACCAGAACCGTGTGATAGCCGGGTTGCGAAGATGCCTGTATGGCGATCTGGTAATGAACTGTAGCGTCGAGCGCGCAAACCGCACCCGAACTAACGTGAAACCCTCCCGCTGAATCTCTCTCTTGATCCTTGCGCTCTGGGTCGATGATCCGCAGATACTGGATGCTGCGAGGCATTTTGCCGCCATGCCTTGGGACTTCGTAGACTGCGAATTCGTTGGCGGCTAAGTCCCCGATTGGCAGGTTGCGGCGATCGCGCGCCACGACGTCAATCACAGCTTCGCGGGACTCGACATGCAGCACCATCGCTGATTCGTCTTCCTTACCGGAAGGAACTGCCTGTGCTCGTGCGGAGCGACAGGGCAGGGAAATGACGCACAACGCAAGCCCGAGCGTCGCCAATACATTCGGCATAGTCCGTAATTGTATCGCCAGGCCAAACGGCTCACCAGGTCAGAAGCGCCAGCCTGAGGATTTCAATGCTTGCCGCTCCGACAGCCAAGGTGAGAGACTTGATGGACCATCATGGCAGATCGTTCACAGTGGACCCGGCGCAAGTTGCTGAAGGCTTCATCTGCCCTTTGCGCTGCGGCTATCCTCCCGCGCATTTCAGCAGCGACGATTCCGCCCAAGCCAACCGCTGCGCCCAAGCCCTTTTCGCGATTTACCGACGTAGCCCGAAGCGCAGGCCTCACCAGCACCATGTTCTATGGTGTTCCCGAAGCGGTCACCTTCATCGTTGAAGAGATGGGCGGAGGTTGCGCGTTTTTCGACTACGACAACGACGGGTGGATGGACATACTTATTGTGGGCGGGCGTCGGCTGGATGGGATTCCTGCTGGAGCTTCCAATCGGCTTTACAAAAACAACCGGGACGGAACGTTTACCGACGTCACCCAGAAGGCCGGCTTGTGGGATGCGGGCTGGGGCGTGGGCGTATGCGTCGGTGACTACAACAACGATGGCTTCGAAGATCTGTTTGTGACGTATTACGGCCAGAACAAGCTCTACCGCAACAACGGCGACGGGACATTTACCGATGTGACGGAAAAGGCTGGCCTGCTGCATGAAGGCACTCGCTTCGGAGCGGGCTGCACGTTCTTCGACTACAACCGCGATGGCTTCCTCGACCTGTTCGTCTCCAATTACGTCGATATAGATCTGGCCAATGCTTTAAAACCTTCGTTGGAAGTGCCGAATTGCAACTTCGAGGGCGTGGCTGTCGCATGCGGTCCCAAAGGATTGAAAGCGCCGCAGCACTATCTCTACCGCAACAACGGCGACGGCACCTTCACCGATGTCTCCAAAGAGTCGGGAATCGCTGCCGTCCGTGGATCCTACGGTCTGACAGCGGTCTCCTTCGATGTGGACGATGACGGCTGGCCCGATCTCTACGTGGCTTGCGACACGACCGCAAGCTTGTTGCTTCTGAACAATCATGACGGCACTTTTCGTGAAGATGGCTTGATGCGCGGAGTCGCCATCAGTGGCGATGGACAGGAGATGGCGGGCATGGGAATCGGCGTTGGCGATTACGACCTCGACGGCCGTCTCGACATGATCAAAACGCACTTCCAGTTGCAGCCCTGCGGCCTCTTTCACAACCTGGGAAAGGGAGAGTTCGAGGATCGAGCGCTTGCTGCCGGGATTGCCGGCGAACGCCAGTATGTGAGCTGGGGCGCGGATATCGTCGACTTGGATAACGATGGCTATCCTGACATCTTCTGGGTCACCGGCAATGTCTACGCGGAAATCGAGCGGATCAATCCGAAATTCCCTTTCAAAGGTCCGCGCGTGCTTTTCCGCAACAAAGGCGATGGCACTTTTACCAGAATGGGAGATGAAGCAGGGCCTGCGATCAATGCTCGCCATGTCAGCCGGGGATGCGCGTTTGGAGATTTCGATAATGATGGGGACATCGACATCGTGATCATGAATCAGAATGAGCCCCCATCTCTGTTGCGCAACGATGCTCCCAGGGAGAACCATTGGCTGAAAGTGCGTCTGGAAGGAACCAAAAGCAACCGCAGCGCGATCGGAGCCCGAGTTCTGGTTCACTATGGAGACAAAGTCCAGGCACAATGTGTGCTGAGCCAGTCCAGTTATGTGTCTTCGAATGACCCTAGACTGCACTTCGGTCTGGGAGCCGCTAGCAAGGCCGATATCGAGGTGCACTGGCCTTCGGGAACTGTTGAAAAATATCCCGCGCTGGACACGAATCGCCTGATCACGATCCTTGAAGGTCGCGGCATCGTCCCTGGGCGGCCATTTTTCCTTGTCTGAGAATCAGATGTGGCAGGCGCCGTTACCATCTCAGGCCACGGTAACTGACCGTGATTTCGTCTTAGGCTCCCCGCGCATCAGCCTTAAGATCCTTATCCCCGTCAACCCATCGGTGGAGAGCGCTCTGGATTTACGGAAGCCCTAGCATCCCAAAAAATGAAGTCTAAAACGTGACCTTTGGCACCGGAGTTTCTCATACCGACAGCCCGCCTATTGAGGATCGTCCAAAATGCTGAAATACAAGATATATAACCAGATGCGAGCAGCTTTTACTAAACAGCATCCCCAGTGTTTAGTAAAGTAGTTTAGTCTCCGGTTGAGTTGAAAAAGAAAACGCTTGCAAGCTGTATGTTTCATGTGGTATCGGTATCAGGATTCATAAAAACAGTTCTTTGGCCACGACTAGCCATAGACATGGACCACAACACCTTGCCTGGAACACGAGATTTTGGACCGAGGAATACCGGCTGGGTCACAACAAGAAATGCATTCAGGAGGCAATACCAGATGTTTTCAATCAGTAGAAAGACGTCGAGCTTGTTCTCGAAGTCAAGCTGGCATCGGCGGGTGCTTTGGCTGCTCATACCAGTCCTTGCCTTGTCCTATTCAGTCGCCAATGCGCAGCAACTGACTGCCACGCTCAGTGGAACCGCCACAGATCAGACGGATGCCCATATCGCGGGCGCCACTGTGACTGTGGTGAGCGATACCACGGGCGACAAACGTGACAGCAAAACAGACAGCTCCGGGTTCTTCTCGGTAACCGCTTTACCGCCAGGTACTTACACCGTTAAGATTTCGTCGAAAGGTTTCGCCAGCTGGGAAGAAACCGGCATTCTGCTGAACCAGGGCGATTCTCGTACCATCCCCAACATACACTTGAAGATCAGCTCTGACGTTACCGCAGTTACGGTCGTCTCCGGCGCGGATGCGGAAGTTCCCACAGACACAGCTGAAATCAGCACCACCCTCAATAACGAACTGGTCGATTCCGCCGTTCTCACCGGACGCAACGCGGCCGAACTGATCAAGATGATGCCCGGCGTCGCCTTCAACAATGCCGGCGGCGTAGGCTCCAGCTACAACAGCCAGACGACAGGCACCAACAACGGCCCAGCCGGAAACTTCTCGGCGAACGGCACCCAGCCCTACGGTTCGACGGCGGTCATCCTCGACGGCGCCAATCTGATCGATCCAGGTAATGCCGGAACGCAGATCGCCAACATCAATCAGGACATGACCGACAGCGTCAAGTACCTTTCTGCCTCCTATGGCGCGGAATACGCGAAGGGCCCCGCGATTCTTCAGGCCTTCAGCAAGAGCGGCGGCCAGAAGTTCCATGGCGAAGCCTATCTCTATGCCCGCAACACAGGGTTCGGCTACGCAAACGACTGGAACAACAAGGCAGAGCAGGAGTCAGCCGCGGCTGGAGCGGCCGGTGCGACCCCCGCGTCTATCTCAGCAGCAAACAAGCTTACACCACAGAGCTTCTACTATATCGGCGGCAACGTGGGCGGCCCCATCGCTTTCGGACGCTTCAATCGGAACCGCGACAAATTGTTCTTCTGGGGCGGCTACGAGAAGATGATTCAGCATCCGTTCAACTCCGCCGTGGAGATGAACGTCCCGACAGCGGACCAACAAGCCGGTGACTTCAATAACAACGGCGTGCCGGGCAACATTGTGTCGTCGATTTACCCGGGGGCCTACGCGCTCCCTTGCAATACGGACGACGGATGGCAGGGTTGCAACGTGAAAAACTCTCCATGGAGCGGCTATGACAGTGGAGCTACCCCTCAACCAGTCCCAAATTTGCTGAACTACTTCAAGGGCTCGGTTGGTCAGGCCTACAGTAGCCTGAACCCGCAGCCCAACCAAACTCCAAATGCGAGCAACGGCTGGAATAACTACGGCTATGCACCTTCCACTCCGACTGATCGCTGGGAAGCTACCGGCAAGGTCACATACGCTTTCAACGACAACAACAAGATTTGGGGTTCGTACACATACCAGACCGAAGCCGACAATCATCCGTTGTCGATCTGGTGGGCGCCCGAATGGACCATTCCATATCCTGGAAAGCCCGCCGGAAAAGAAACTGCCAATGTCTATTTGATCAACTACACGCACGTATTCAACGCGTCGACCACGAACGAGTTTGTCTTCTCGTACGCCAAGTTCGTCAATGACGACAGCCAGGCCGATCCAAATGCCTCGCTTCGCTCCACAGTTGGTTTCCCGGCCGAGAGCCTGTTCGGTTCAAGCGGAAGCCCGCAGATTCCAAACTCCACGGGCGGATGGAACTCAGGTCTGACAGAAATTAACGAGTTCTCGTTCTACGGTGGCATTTACGGCAAAAACAGCTTTGGCAAAACGGCCAAAGCTCCCTCAATCACCGATAATTTCACCAAGATCGTCAAAACTCACTCCCTCAAGGCCGGTTTTTACTGGGACGCCGAGGAAAACCTGCAGTCTGCAGGCAACGACGTCAACGGCAACTTTGATTTTGAAACCTGGGGTGCATCTTCGACCTACAATCTGACCCTCGACCGTCTCATGGGTCGCGTACAGAACTACAACGAACAGAACACAGATCCAGTTCCGGATGAGTTGTTTCATCAGTGGTCCCTCTGGGCGCAGGACTCATGGAAGGTCAACCCGAAGCTGACGGTTAACATCGGTCTCCGTCTGGACCACGAAGGTCAGTGGTATGACAAACTCGGCGGTACCCAGGTTTGGGATCCCACCTCCTATGTCAACACTCCCAACCCACCCGCGAATACCGGCTTGCTCTGGCACGCTCTTAATTCAAAGATTGCCAGCTCCGGCTGGGGAAGCAGTTTGTTCCTCCCGAACCCACGCGTAGGTTTTGCGTACGACGTTTTCGGAACAGGCAAGACGGTAGTCCGCGGCGGATTTGGAACCTATCGCTATCAGGTCTCCGACAACGACGCCAGCGGCGCAATGGGTGGTCCACTGGGCTCATTCAACTACAACACATCAACCTCCGGTAACCAGGGGTTCTACAGCTACGACTTCACTGGCAATCAACTCAATACTGGGAGCGGATCAGCCCCACTGAAGCTCGCAGTGCCCACAGGTTTGAACCAGGATGGAGCCAGCGGCATCAAGGCAGATGCGGAGGGGGACAACAAGGTTCCTTACGCCAACACCTGGAGCTTCGGCGTAGCCCAGGCTCTCCCTTCACACACGGTAATGCAAGCCTCGTACGTGGGCAGCATGAGCCGCAACCAGCTTCTGAACGGCGCGAACGGCCATATCAACGATGCTAATGGGATCGCATATGGTTCGTTCTTTAAGCCTGACCCAATAAGAGGGGTAATTGAAAACGTTCAAGCACTAACACCGCCGACATGCGGTGTTGGTCAGGTACCGACTGGCGGGGTCACAGGACCAGTTTCCTGCGTTGCCAAGGGCACAACCTATACCAGTGCCAACACAAATGACTATCGTCCGCTGATCAACTATGGGGACATTTGGATCCAGAGCCATGGTGGCTTCGCCAACTACAACTCTCTGCAGGTTGCGGCTCAGAAACAGTCCGGCAACTTGTTCCTGTTCACCAACTTCACCTTTGGCAAGGTTCTCGGTACCCGCGACGGTTCCACCTCAAATGGAAACGGCAACGGTCCAGTGGGCGATCCATTTAGCCTCGTTGCTAACTATGGACCGCTTGAGTATGACCACACCAAGGTGTTCAATGTTTCGTTCAGCTACAAGTTGCCCAGCCCGATCCACAACAATCTCCTCGTAGGCGAGGCAGTCAACGGCTGGCAGGTTTCCGGGTACACAACTTACCAGGATGGGGTTCCGTACCAGACCACGTCCCCAAACATGAACATGAATTATCAGCAGTACCACGATTCAGCCGGCGCTGCTCATAATATCCCCATTACGATGCCAATTCCGAATACTGCCCAAGCCCTAAATGGTACTACGGCGGTAGTGGCTGGAAATCAGACCTACTCGGTCGGAACTACCACTTGGACCGGGTCAAACCAATATGAGAACGGTCTGCTTCCGGTGCTCACATGCGATCCGAGACAGCACCTGAAAAAGGGCCAGTACTTCAACCCCAACTGCTTTGAAGCGCCGCTTGCACCGACCGCCTCAACGGCCGGACAAATGGGACAAACGATTTGGCCGTATATCCGCACACCACACTACATTGGCAGCGATCTGGCCATCTTCAAGGCCTTCAAAGTCACTGAGTCGCAGCGATTCGAAGTACGCGTCTCGGCAACCAACTGGCTCAATCACCCCAACGCCGGTTTCGGCATCAACGGCAATTCTGATAACCAGCTTGTCTTCAATGGAATTCCGGGAGTTGGCAATCTCGGAACCAACCCTGATGGCAGCGTCACCAACTCCAACGAATCCACGACCGGAACACCCGCTGCAAAGTTGGGCTACCGCTGGGTGCAGTTCGCAGGAAAGTACTACTTCTGATCTTCGAAATAGTACAATCGGAAAGGGGTGGCTTACCGCCACCCTTTTCTATTTCCATGAGATCTTTGCCGACCGTTCCGTCATTTCCCAGAGTTCTATTCAATGTGATTCTCGCAATTATTGCGACGACCGCTTCGTTGCATGGTCAGCAGCAGACTCCCTCGCCAAATAAACCAATCCAGCCAATTCAGTTCGCACTCAAGAAACTCCCGTTTCACCTTGAGAGTAGTCAGACCCCAGCCAGGAATGCTCCCGAGTCAATGGCCGGCGGCGTTGCAGTGTTCGACTATAACGGCGATGGCCGCCCTGATATTTTCTTCACCAACGGCGCAGACATTGCTACCCTCAAGAAGTCTTCCGCCAAATACGCCAACCGACTCTTTCGCAACGACGGCAATGGCGTCTTCACCGATGTGACAGCCCAGGCCGGTCTTGCGGGAACCGGATTCGATATTGGCGTCGCGGTTGGTGACTACGACAATGACGGTCATCCGGATTTGTTCGTCACCGGCGTTCACGGCAACACGCTCTACCGCAACAACGGTGACGGCACTTTCACAGATGTAACGAAAAAAGCTGGCCTGGACAAGTGGAACGATCCGGAATACGGTCCGCTATGGTCAGAGGCCGCGGTCTGGGTGGACGTGAACAACGATGGCCTGCTCGATCTGTTTGTCGTCAACTATCTCCAATGGACCTACTCCGACAAGCCGCTGTGCGGTCAGGAAGGCGGCATTGCCGATTATTGCCATCCCCGCTTTTACAAGGGCCAACCCAACCAGCTATTCATCAACCAGGGTGACGGCACATTCAAGGACGTATCAAAGGAATGGGGCATTCGTGATCACGTGGGCAAGGGGATGGGCGTGGGCATGGCTGACTACGACCTCGATGGCAAGCCCGACCTGTTCGTAACCAATGACGCCGAGTACAATTTCCTCTTCCACAATCTTGGAAACAAGTTCGAGGAGGTAGCCTTCGAGACCAATGTGGCGCTCCCAGAGGATAGTGCTTTCATCTCCGGAATGGGCTTGGACTTTCGCGATTTCAACAACGACGGCTACCCTGACATTGCCTATACGGCGTTGACCGGGCAAACGTTTCCGATTTATAAGAACACCGGCAACGGTGATTTTGTTGAAGTAACTACTTCCAGCGGACTACGCGCCGAATCAATGCATATGTCCGGCTTCGGCGCGGCCTTCTATGATTTCGACAACGATGGCTGGAAGGACCTGTTTACGACCCGCGGACACGTAGTTTGGCATGTGCCACCGGGATTCTCGGTCGATGAGCCGAATACGGTATTTCGCAATCTGGGAGTAAGCGGGAAATGGCGGGCTCTCACGGCGGAGGCTGGACTGACGGCTGCTCCCAATGGCCGAAACCGCGGCTGCGCCTTCGGTGATTTCGATGGGGACGGCCGCATCGACGCAGTCACAACGGGGTTGGATATGGATGCCGAACTGTGGATGAACCGCAGCCCGCATTCAGGGCACTGGCTCGACGTTGCGCTGCGCGGCGTGAAGAGCAATCGCGACGGCATCGGCGCGCGCATCAAGGTCATGACCAGGTCGGGTGTCCAATATAATCACCAGACGTCAAGCGTGTGCTACGCGTCTTCGAGCCTTGGGCCGGTACACTTCGGGCTCGGCGCGGACCCAATTGCGTCAAGGGTTGAGATCACTTGGCCAAGTGGTGCGGTACAAGTGCTGGAAAACGTCGGAGGCGACCGGATTTTGAAGGTTACGGAGCCTGTTTCTGCGCCCTCGGCCGCCAAATAAAATGCTTCCGGAGCGAATTTTTCTAGATTTAGTGTGGTCCCGCCTGCTGCTGTTTCGCTTCGATCTGTTGCACGACCTCACGTTCCCTCTTTCCATCCTCGGGTCGATGAAGCTTGTAATACACTGCGGCCAATTCCACATGCGGATCGAGCCAGTTGGGATCGGTCTTTTCCAGATCCTCGAGCGTCGCCGCGGCTTCGGCATACCTGCCTGTCATCCCATTCAGTTTTGCAAGTTGCAGGCGCGCCAACGGGAGCCCCGGTTGGAGCTGCAATGCAAGCTCCAAAAGCGGCCTGGCACTGTCGAAATCCCGCTCCTTAAGCCGAGTGACTCCTAGGTACAAATTGGCGGTTGGATCTTTTGGATCGGCGCGCAGAGCAGCCTCGAAGGCTGGCACCGAAGCTGCGGTATCTCCCATCGCATCGCGTGCCTGCCCCGCCAAAGTGTAGAGTCCCGGGAATGTCGGGGCCAGTTCAAGCGCCGCGTCCAGATCCGCCCGTGCCTCGCGGAATTCATTTCTACGCAGGCGCGCGGAGCCGGCGATCACATAAGCGTCGGCGGAGGAAGTGATCCGCGCCACCTTCTCCATGCGCGGCAGCCCATCCGCTTCCTTCCCAGAAAGAATCAGCGCGTACCCGTAAACATACTCGAAATCCGTGTCGGCGTCGTGGTCGGGCTCAAGCGGGGCGAGCATCTGTGCCGCATCTGCTCCTTTGTCGAGCTTGATATCGGTATAAGCCAGCAGCACCGCTGACTTTACATCTGCAGGTCTGGCTGCATGGACCATTTCGAACTCGTCGTGAGCATGGGCCATGTCCCCCTTTTTGTAAAATGCAAGTGCCAGATTCAGACGGACCGCTGTCTTATCCGGAGAGGCTTCGAGGGCGCGCGTGTCCTCTTCAATGGCCGCGTCGAATTGCCCGGAGGCGGCTAATGCGGCGCCCAAGTTGGCGCGTGCTTCCGCCAGTTCTGGTTCCTGAGCAAGAACCTGCCGATAGTCCTCGATCGCCTTCTGAAAGTCGCCATGCTGCTGAGCGGCAATTCCATCGCGCAACAGAGCTTCCGCGTTAGCTGCTGGGGTCGGGTTCGAGGACTGCCCCGCCGCTGCTTCGAGGCCAAGCGCAATCAGCAGAAAGCAAACGGACCGCATGGCTTCTAGGATAGATCATCCGCTGTGATTGAGGCCAAGCGCGAAAGGCCCCCTTTGACCCAGTTAGGGGTTCTCCATCGACCTGTAGTTGAGGATCTTCACGTTCGATCCGAAGCGCCGGTAATCGCGAAACGCAATCGTATTCAACATTGCATCATGGCGGCCTTGAATAAGGCTGACCTCGGCGCTGATCGGCATCAGATAATCATGAGCGTTGATCGATACGTAGTCGTAGTCGACCGTGATTGCCGAAGCCTGCGTGGGGATATCTTTGGGCAGATCCTCTGCGATCAGAGTGATCCGTCGCACGCTGCGTGTCGCCGTATCGATGAAGGCCTTGCCATGGAAACTCACCGTCGGTTGAAGACCGTTGGATCCCGCAACGCTGAATGCTGAGTTTTCCTTGCGAACGCGGTAGTCAAATACCTGGACCGTGCCATTTCCCAGCGTGTCGGTTTCCTTCCATTTGAACTCCGCCTTCGCCGAGAGCTCGAAGACAGCTCCGAGAACGCCGCCGAATTCTCCGGTAGATTTTGGCCCTTTGATCGCCTCAGGGTCGGCGCTGGCGGGCTGCTTTCCGTCGACCTCCAATACCGTTCGGGCTTCGCTTTTCTCGCGATACTTCAGCAACTCCGTAATCGTGTCCCTGTGCTTCCATCTGCCCGTTCCGGATGCATCGAGCGACCGGTTTATCACCTCGACGCACATGAAATTCGGCAAGCCATCTTTATAGCCAATTGCGCGCTCTCGAGCGTCCGCAATCATTGCCTGCGATTCCTCCGGAGTCGGGGCTGGAATGGGATTGGTGGCAGCGGCGATGGCCAGTTGGCCGGGCACGTCGGCCGTCAGTTCAACGCTTGGAACGCTCTCATCTGAAGGTGGACCGCTGCCGCCATGACCTGAAGTCGCTGAAGCAGCGCTATCACCCGGCTGGTTGCCTTCGACCGTGAAAGAGATTTCCTGGAACGCTGTGTCTCCCCCCTGATTCACCGTGGCCTTCACCTTGTAGTCGCCGGGCGCAAGGGATTTGTTCTGAAAGGTCGCCAGATAGGGGATTACCGCGTCTTTGGCGCTGACTCGCAGCGGAAGCGGGGTACGCTGCCCAGCCTTGCCGTTCCGAATAACCTGCATCTCAAGTGTCGGCGGATCGGTGGCTTTAGGGTCCGGGTGCAGCAGCAGAAACAGGGAGACGGATTTGGCGTCCGCCGGCACCATGCCTGAGAGATTCGGCGTCACTTTGCCGTCTTCGTAGCGCAAAGGCTCCAGCGGGTCAGCATCCTCGTTGTAGGTATCCATCTTGCGGACCAGCACCATGTCGCTCAATGCCGGTCCACCTGGTACGACTGAGATTTCGAACGGGATGCGTTGCGCGCTCATCTTTTCGCCGTTCTCGTCCTTCACTGCAACTTCCAGTACGTATTTCCCCGGAATCTCCATGAAGTGTCGTTGCATTGTGACTGCCAGCGACTTGTCCCGATCCATCGCTTCCAAGGCTCCCCGTCGCGCAATGTCCTCCCCGAAATGTTCGATCACGGTGCCGCCACTGTCCTTGATCTGAGCCACAATGGCGACGCGCGTCGAGTAGAGGTTGGTGTGCGTGTCCTCTTTCACGTCCAATCCGGAAAAAGGAACTTCAACAGCCAGCGCATTTGTGTTGCCGTCTGGCAAATTCCCAAAACGGAGAATCGTCGCGTTGAACTTGAAGTCGTAAGGCAGTTGCGGCTGATCGAGGCTTTTCAGCAAAGCCGTCTCAAACGGGCGAATCCCACCAGCCGAACCCGGCGGCAACGCGAAGTAGCCCGTTTTGGCTTGGACCTTAAGCCCGGCTCGAAGCGGTTTGATTTCGATGGCGCGAAACTTTCCGTCGTAATCCTGGGCCGGAGGGATATAAGAAGCCTCGTAATACGTCGACATGTCCTGGACCATCTGTTCCAAAGGCCCCTTTACGCTTACCTGGGCATCTATATAAACACCGCCCGTGTCCTTGGACAAATCCGACATCGGACTCTTGATCTCGAGGAACCTGTTCGGGTCTTCATTATTGCCACGCATGAAGTCAGTCATCTGCGCAACGTCTTGCGCCGGTCCCCAAACCGCTCCGGTTGCCCCCGGAGCTCCTTGGATCCCCGATCCGCCTTCTTGCTGCGGCGGAGTCACGGTTACCACGTTGCCGTTTCCTCCACCCACAACCACAGGTATCGGTGCGTATGGTTTCTGCCCGTTGAGCAAAGCGTTCTCCACAGACCGCCGTCCCGCCAGGTTCATTGCATCCAGATCGACGGTATAAATAGTGACGCCGGCCTTTGTGGCCGCTCCGGCAATCGTCTTCAACATTTCCTTCGAACTCGAATCAAGCAGCTCGTTCAAAGTGAAGTAGATAACGGCTTTTCGTTCCGCGATCTGCTGCTGCGACCGCACAAGTGCCAAAATACCGGCCAGCGATAGATTTGCATGCTGGTCCTGCACGATCAACTGGGCGTCTTCAATAGCCTTCAAGACAGTTTGCGCTCTGGCTCGCTCGGCCAGCTCCACATGACGGCCGGATGAGTCCAATCCGGTTCGCGCCTCCGCGATGAGATTCCTTTCCGCCTGCTCGGCAGCCTTTGTTCTGGCTGGCTCAGCCTGATCGGTTGCCATGTTGACGCCCTGGCTAAGAGTTGAAACAAGCCGGCTGACTTTGCTATCGGTAGCGACAGTGACGGCCTGCTCAATAGCAGCGCGATCACCGGTGAACCCTTGAAGCAGGCGCAGACGTCCGCCAAAATCCATTACGGCATAGGAGTATCCCGAGGTGGGCAAAGCCTTTAGAATCTTCTCCGCCATCACCTTCGCGCTCTTAGCCAGCGGGCCCTCAAAGCGATCGAAAACGATTGTGACCATATGGCCCGCATTCGTGTCCCCTTTTATCAGCCGAAATCCGTTTAGCTTGACCGGTGTACCGTCGTCGGTCACCGCGAAATCTTCCGGCTTGAGATCGAGAACCGGCTTGTGGTGTCTGTCGTGAACCACAAGATCGAGAGAAACTTCGTCGGCGTTGGTGCTGAAGTGAGGGGTCTGCTCAGGAGGCGGGCTAGCAGGCGGTGTTGCAGACACCGTCTGTCCATGAACGAGACAAGGGAAGAATGCAGCAAATAGCCCCGCTGCCAGCCATCCGGCGCTCCGTCCGTAACGCTCCCGTTCATTCGCACTGCCCAAGCGGGCACTGCCAAAGTATGTATTCATGCGGAATCCCGATTTCTGGTTGTTTGGGTTCGACAACTCTCCTCATTCCTTCTATCGGAAAACCTTTCCATTTCAATAGAGGTTGTTCGAAAAGTCGCTTTGATCTTCGTATGGAATTGTAGCTGGATGGAGTGCCTTTGATCATGAGGTATTTCGCTTCGAATTGCCATAGCTTGAGGCACTCCGTTTTTATGCTGTTTGGATCCCACTCTGGGAAATGACTCGGCCCTCCGGCGGTATTGATCGGAAATGTCTAATAGGTAGAGACTTCCTTCCGATGGGCTGCTCTCCCGAGGCTGTTCTAAAAGTCCATGTACCTGTAGCCAATCGATTTTTCACATCGATCGAGAAACCGAGCATGAGTTCCTCCTATTCAGTTAACGGACGGTCTGGGCATTCGGTTCTCGAGTTTCCAATTCGACAGAGTGGGAGATACGCATTCGCCTGCGACTATGGTGAAAGCTTCAAGGGACCCGAGGTAGTTGTGGCTGTAGGATCCGGAGTTGGAGACGCCATTTGGCGCACTGTTGGAGGAGCGCTGGTCACCATTTTCGGGGGCATCGGGGCCGGTCTCATCACCGTTCTCTTAGTTGTTATCATGCATGAGCGCGAAAAGAGGCGGCTTAGACAACCAGGGCAGCTCCAGGTCTAGGGAAGTTCCACTTCGATCTCTGCCTATCCGGAAGTCACTTTCCAGGCAACAACATCGCGATAGCAGAAGCCCTCAGCATCGACCGGAGCCCGCTTTTCCATCGGACAACGATCATTGGCTTTGTTACCATGGAAGCACGTGATCTGCGCAACCGGATAGCTCCGGACCTCTTGCTTAGGCAAATCCCCGAAGGCGAATCCCCCTAAGGCGAATCCAGGCAGCGGCGGCGGGCGTTGATTCCGGACCGGCTACTGGGGAGAATCAATGGGGCGTAATTTTTTAGTGGCCGCGGTTATCATGCTTGGCACAGGAGCCGGGCTGACCGGCAAAGTGATAGCAGGGAACTCCAACGCGCCCGCATCCACGGTAAATGCGGAGGCGGTTCCAAACTATCTAAAACCGGTTCCGATGAATTCGACGGCTCCGGTAGCCCAGACCGCCCAGCCGGACCAATCTTCCAAACCAAGCCTTACCATAGACATACCGGCAAACCGGACCATCTATCCGCCCGACATCATCCCACCCCAATTCGCATGGCGGGACGACAATGCCGCCGTCACCGTCTGGCGGATCGAAATTGTCTTCGGCGAACATGGGCATTCGATCAAGGTCTGGTCGAACGGCGAAAAGATGCAACTTGCCCCGGTCGACTCCAGCCTGGTGGGATTTGTGCCTCCAACCCTTACCCCGGAACAGGCCGCCGCTCATACCTGGCGACCCGACGAAAAGACCTGGGAAGAAATCAAGCACAATTCAGTCGAGCAGCAGACGACGGTGATCGTGAGCGGCTATGCGAGCCAGAAAGACCGCGAGCCTCTCACTCAAGCCAAAGCGACTATAGTGACTTCGAAAGATCCCGTCGGCGCTCCGCTCTTCTATCGCGACGTCCCCTTGATTCCCCCGCCGCCCGAGACCGAGCAGCGCGGTGTTATCAAGCCGCTTCCCGACTCCGTACTGCCAAAAATCAAATGGCAGCTTCGCTACATCAACGAGCCGCAGAGCAAGGTCGTCATGACTGGCCTTCCCACCTGCGGCAACTGCCACTCCTTCTCGCGCGACGGCAAGACCATGGGAATCGACGTCGACGGCCCAGCCAACGACAAGGGCCTCTATGCCCTCATTCCCCTCAAAAGGACCAGCACCATCAGCAATGACTACCTGATCCATTGGAGCGCATTTTCCGAAGAGCACTCACAGAAACGCTTTGGTTTCATGAGCCAGGTGTCGCCGGACGGGAATTTCGTGGTCAACTCCATTGACGTTCCCCATGCCCACGGCACACGCGTTTTAGACCGCCTATATAACGGATTCTATGCGAATTACGGGTTTGGTCAGGTCTTTTATCCTACCCGCGGCGTGCTCGGCTGGTACAGCAAGGCGACCGGCAAGCTGGCTCCGCTGCCTGGTGCGGACGATCCAAACTTCGTCCAGACTTCAGCCTTCTGGAGCCCGGACGGCAAGTGGCTGGTTTACTCCCGCGCCGCCGCCAAAGACCCCTACCCGGCCGGTCAGGCAAGGTCAACTTTCGCAAATGACCCCAACGAAACGCAGATTCAATACGACTTATACCGGATTCCCTTCAACAACGGACAGGGCGGAAAGCCG
>Ga0302320_10013704_pt1 | contig 16896 bp, 17 predicted proteins | sample Bog_T0_3_FD_202130 | JGI IMG/M metagenome (GOLD analysis project Ga0302320, IMG submission 202130) | Peat permafrost microbial communities from Stordalen Mire near Abisko, Sweden - Bog_T0_3 | ecosystem: Environmental > Terrestrial > Soil > Wetlands > Peat | place: Sweden: Abisko, Stordalen Mire... | reverse complement strand
CCCACTCGGCGCAAACCGTTCTGGTGGTCGAGACCATGCTGGCGGTGTACTCGATGGACCGCACCAAGCGTCGCGATCCGAAGAACCGCGATCACAAGATGAGCCGCGACGAGGCTGTCGCGCTCGGACCCAACTTCTATCTCAATCGCTACTTTACCGCGATAGGCGCGCCCAACTTTACCCAGCTCAATGTGACGAATCCGGACTTCTTCAAGGAGGTCAGCGGTGTCCTGGAAGCCGAACCTCTGGACGCGCTCAAGACCTACGTGAGTTGGCACGCGTTGAGCGCCGCGGCTCCGTGGCTTTCGCAACCCTTCGTCGATGCCCAATTCAAGTTCCAGCAGAACCTCACCGGCCAGAAGGAAATTCGGGCACGCTGGAAGCGTTGCGTCAGCCTTACCGATAACGAACTGGGTGAGGCGCTGGGGCAGAGATACGTCGACGTAACCTTTGGTCCCGACGGCAAGCAACGCATGCTCAAGATGGTGGACGCTCTCGAGAAGTCTCTCGCGGAAGACGTTCACGATCTCTCCTGGATGAGCGACGAAACCAAGAAGCAGGCCAAGGTTAAACTTGACGCCATTCGCAACAAGATCGGCTATCCCGATGTGTACCGCGACTACAGTTCCGTGGTGATCAAGTCTGACGACCTGCTGGGCAACGTGGCGCGCGCCAACGAATTCGAGTCCAAGCGCGACATCGCCAAGATTGACAGGCCGCTCGACCGCAAGGAGTGGGGCATGACTCCGCCCACGGTGAATGCCTATTACAGCGGCTCGTTCAACGAAATCGTTTTTCCGGCCGGCATCCTGCAACCACCGTTCTTCGATAAAACAATGGATGACGCCGTCAATTTTGGCGGCATCGGCCTGGTGATTGGCCACGAGCTCACGCATGGCTTCGATGACCAGGGTCGCAAGTTCGATCCGCAAGGCAACCTGCACGACTGGTGGACGGAGAAGGATGGCAAAGAGTTCGAGAAGCGCGTCAGCTGCGTGGCCGACGAATACTCGAGCTTCGTTGCTGTCGATGACCTTAAGCTGAACGGACGCCTAACGCTGGGTGAGAACACCGCCGACAACGGGGGCGCGCGCATCGCCCTGGCGGCACTCGAGCGCTTGATCGCGGAGGATAAGACCGGAAAAGAAGGCCAGAAGATCGACGGCTTTACGCCCGAGCAGCGTTTCTTCCTGGCATTCGCGCGGGTGTGGTGCGAAAAGCGCCGTCCGGAGTTGGCGCGCACCAGCGTGCTCACCGATCCTCACTCGCCGGGCAAGTATCGCGTCGATGGCGTCGTGCAGAACATGCCGGAGTTCCAGAAAGCCTGGGGATGCAAAGCCGGCCAACCTATGGTGGCCGATAACGCCTGCCACGTTTGGTGAGGTCTTCGGTTTCAACGAGAAAAGGCCCGGCTCAATGCCGGGCCTTTTCTCACTCCAAATTGACCGAAAGATCGTGGACAACAGGATCGTCGAAGAAGCGAAACCTTGCTGGCCGCTAGTAATTGTTCTGCACGATCAGGTGATCGACGATGCGATGCGCTTCATCGATGTGATGGAGGGCGCGATCGCGCAGACCGCGTACGGACGGATCATCCTCTTCGCGTGCGATGTCGTTGTGCGCCTTGTCCAGCAATTCCAGCGCGCGATGAAAGCGGCCGCGGCGTTCCATTTGCGCATCGACCGGAGGATGGTCGTTCAAATTCTTCCCGTCGTCAATCGAAGCCCTCTTAATCTCGTCGATCGCTCTGTCGATCTCTTCGATGGCGTGCTGTTCTTCCTTATCCATGTGATAGGTGGGGGCCAGGTTTTCCAGATGAGCGCGCGCATGCCGCAGGTCGGTAAGCGCGTGCAGGTACGCCGGATGCCTTCCCGGTTCGTCAGCGAAGGTGAGCGCGGCGCAGACAGCCACAAAAAGCGCGAGTAAGGCGCAATGTCGTACAGTTTTCATAGTCTCCTCAAGGCCTTTCGGCCAGAATGAACTCCTTTAGTACTGAACCCGGAACTGCAGGTTTTGACTCGCCGAATTCTATCGGAGGCTGCGGCACCGGGGAGGTTACTTTAGGGCATGACCGGCTAAAGTCCTTATCTGCCGTACGATTATGGCGATTTACGCTTCCCCGTGGACACCGTGAGAATGGTCGCGCAGAGATCTTTTTCGGAGCGTGACAAAGTCGCCGGCGAAGATGACGACAAAATGACAAGCGATTGACGGCGCGATGACAATCGCTCGTCGCGCATCCAGTACGCTCGACCCATCTCGAGCGAATAACCCCTGCGAACTGAATCAGTGAATCGACCGCCGATTGTTTCTGCGGTCAGGCCGTGGGACTGCCCTGCGCAGACATCGGCTAGCTCGTCAATCGAACAGGAGCAAAAACATGAGCAAACTTTTCACATACGCACTGGCGATCGCCGTTTGTCTGGGGACGACAGCGATGCTCGCCAACAACAACCGCAACCTAAACCCAACCACAAACGCCGAAGCGCTGCTTGCCGCCGATGGAGCGTTCCGCGACGGACTCTACCTTGGCAGACTCGCCGCCGAAAACGGTCAGCAGTTGCACCCTGCCGTTGGCCGTTGGTCAGACGAGCAGGACCGCGCCAGCTTCTTGGCCGGCTATCGCCGGGGATATGACGAATCGCTGGCCCACGTAGAGCCATAGAAACAAAGTTTGCCAAATATGAATTCTGAATTGAGGTGAAGTTGTCATGCATGCGAACAAGTTGGCTTCCCTATTTGCTCTTGCTGTGGCCATTTGCTTTTCCACGCCTTACACGGTCACTGCCGGAGGCGCTCCTCCAACCCCAAGCACCAGCGGCGCTAACGTAAAAGGCATCGTGAGATTCGAAGGTACGCTGCCGAGGCCCAAGCTGATCAGCATGTCTGCGGATCCGAGCTGCGCCAAGCAACATCCATCTCCCGTGTTCGCTCAGGAAGTGATGACGGATGCGAAGGGCGAGTTGCAGAACGTGGTGGTGTTCGTTGCCGAGGGTCTGGGCGATCGCACATTCGACGCTCCCACGCAGCCGATTGTCGTCGAGCAGAAAGGTTGTATGTACCAGCCGCATGTGCTGGCGGTGCGGGCGAATCAGCCGTTGCACGTGGTGAATGAGGATCCCACATCACACAACATCCATCCCACGCCGGCGAACAACCGGGAATGGAACAAGGCCGAACCGCCAGGAACCAGCATGGACGAGTCGTTTGCGCGGGAGGAGATTGCGATTCCCGTGAAGTGCAACCTGCATCCCTGGATGCACGGTTACATCGCGGTTTTCAAACACCCGTATTTCGCGGTCACCGGCAAGGACGGCAGTTTCGATCTCAGCAGTCTTCCTCCTGGAACTTACACCATCAAAGCGTGGCACGAGAAGTTGGGTACATCCACGCAGACCATCACCATTGGCGCGAACGAGACGAAGGAACTCAGTTTCGTGTTCAAGGGAATGTGAAGGCAGGCGAGCGATGCCCACACTTCAACCCAGGCGGCTGCCGATCCCGGTAAGCGAGGCGCAGGTACTCATCACGATCTGTGACGACGACGTTGCTTTGGCGCGCAGCGAGGCTTCGTACAACTACCGGCGCGCCGAAACCGAGAGAGAAGCGGCTTTCTGGTTCGGCGTGCTCGAAGCGCTCATACCGGACCGAAGGCCGCAAGCTTGAACCGTGACGCTGGCGGCCCGCAGACGGGAAGAGTGCAGTCCGCTTCGGTGCTCGTCTTCAGTGCTTGCCTTCAGTGTTTGTCGGCTGTCTTGAAGCCTTTGCGGCGTTGTTCGCTGTAGCGGTGCAGCGCGTCGAGGATGATGGGATAGGCTTCGCCCGCGGGGCGTATCTCGTCGACCTCGACGGCCTTGCCTTCGAGTTGTTTGTAATCCTGAAAGAAGCGGCGCAGCATGATCATGCGGTGCGGCGGCATCTCGGAGGCCTCGTGGTAGGAGTTGAATTCGGGATCTTCGGTGGCGATGGCGATGATCTTGTGATCCTGTTTGCCAGCGTCGATCATGGTCATCAGTCCGATAGCGCGGGCGTGGATGATGGTCAGCGGCACGACCGGTTCCTGGCAGAGCACGAGCACATCGAGCGGATCGTCGTCTTCCGCCAGAGTCTGCGGGATGAAGCCGTAGTTCGCGGGATAGTAAACCGCGGAATACAGGATGCGATCGAGCTTGATCAGTCCGCTCGCTTTGTCGAGTTCGTACTTCACACTCGATCCGAAAGGGATCTCGACCACGCAATCGAATTCCTGCGGGAGCTTGTCGCCGGGTGTTACGTCGTGCCAGGGATGAATCATAGGAATGTTGAACTAATCTATTCTAACGGACGATGTTGGGACCTTGTTTGTGGGCTGCTACCGCGGCATCTTCCGCCGGATAATCGAATTGCGCGAAAGGCGCGTCGGCTGGCGGATTTTCTTTTTCCCAGTTTATTGTTCGCTGGATTGCATCTTCGATTGCGACTGGTTCCTGGTAGTCGAGTTCCCGGCGGATGCGTGCCGAACTGGCCGTCCAATGCTGTGCGGCATTGCCGGGCCTCAGAAGATGGGGCGGCGTGTGCTCAACGGGCAGGATTACGAATTCACCATTCCACTGAATTGCCGAGGCGATCTTGCGCGCCCATTCGAGTTCGCTGAAGGACGGCTGCTCGCACACATTGTAAATGCGCCGAGCCGCGCGTTCGTCCGTTGCCGCCAATGCAATGGCTGCGGCAACGTTTTCGACGTAACCGCGGGGCGAGCGCCATGCGGCCAGCGCCTCGGGAAAAATGATGTGGCATCGTTTGTCGGAGATGCGCTTCACCACGGGATAAAAGCGATGCAGCGGATCGCCGGGGCCGTAGACCATGGGCAGGCGCAGCACGGTCCCGGGAAGTTCGCGGTCGTTCATCACGACGCGCTCGGCGGGAATCTTATCGTAATCGTCTGTGACCCAGGCGAAGGTCTTGCGCAGAATCTGCAAGTTTTCGGGCGGATAGGGATGCAGGGTGCGTCGCAACTCCGACTCTTCGGTAAGGGGCAACTCTTGCAGCGGCCCAGTTTCGGTGCCATGCCTAATGCCTATGGCGCGGTAGACGTCCATGCTGCTCAGCATGACGAGGCGCTGGGCGGCGCCACGGAAAATTTTCATCAGCTCCTCCGCCTGCGGAGCTGAACTTAGGGTTAGGTCAATTACAACATCCGGAGTGAAGCGTTTGAGTTCGTACGCGCCGGTGGTCAGTTGGTTGCGGTTGCCGCGAAGCTCTTCCGCGCCGGCGGGTGCGGGCTTCGTGCCGCGGTGAAACACCATCACGGCGTGACGCCGCTGGATTAGCTGAGCGGCGACAAATCGCCCGATAAAGCCATTCCCGCCGATTAGCAGAATGCGCATACGAGGCAATTATGACAGGGGCTGGGTATAGTCGAGCTTGACGACTTCACGTATTGTGAAGTATTATGGGGAGTGCATATCGTGACGCGCAGGCATCTGAGCGAGGCGATGGAGCGCTACCCGGATGCGGCGAACGAAATCAAAGCGTGGGTGGGCATCGTTAAGGCGGTCCGTTGGCACAATTTTGCGGAAGTGCGCGGCATGTTCAAGGATGCCGATCCGGTGGATGGCTACGTGATCTTTAACATCCGACAGAACCGGTACAGGCTGATCACCGTCGTTCACTATGCAAAGACAACGGATGAAAAGCGGACCGAAGGGCACGTCTACATCCGATCTTTCTTAACGCATAAGGAATACGACCTTAACGCATAAGGAATACGACCATCGCAATAACTGGGATAGGAGGTTTGGAGCAAAATGAGCACAGGGCTCGCAAGACCTGCGGAAATGATTGCGAAGGGCGCTCCCCGCGTCATCCACAATGATGCGGAACTTGAAGCCTATACCGATGCTCTCTTCCAACTGACGGCGCTGGAAAACCCGTCCCGCTCTGAAGTGGAGGCAATCGAACTCCTAACCTTGCTGGTGGAACATTATGAGCAGGAGCATTATTCTATTCCCGCGGCTGATCCAGCTTCAGTTGTTCGGTTTCTCATTGAACAGCAGAACCTGACGCAACGTGACCTGATTCCTCAATTTGGCACGGAGAGTGCGGTTTCAATGTTTTTATCAGGGCAACGGAATCTGACCGTGGAACAAGTGCGGAAATTGAGTACTCGATTCAGGCTTCCTGCCGATGTTTTCATTGCTAAGAGGGTCGTGGGTACAAGGGCATAGTGCTTATCCCGTTTTGAAAGGCAGAAGATGGGGCCTGTCTCTGTTGAAAGAGCATCTACCTCTGGAATCTTGATTCTGGGCTTGGGGTGGATTAGAGTCTTAGGAACGCGGCAACTGTGGGGTAGCTTCTATGTCCAGTCAAGGCAAGACTTATCTTAAGTTCGGCGCGGCCACGGTCGCGATTTTTTTCCTGCTCGGCTACCTCGCTTATACCGGGGTGCAGGACAGCAAGAGCTACTACGTAACCATCAGCGAGCTGCACAAGATGGGGAACGGGGCTTACTCCAAGCGGCTGCGGGTGGCGGGAAATGTGCAGCCGGGATCGATCCGGCGCGTTGGGACGCATGTGCAGTTTGTGCTGATGGAGCAGGATCAGTTGCTCTCGGTGGATTACACGGGAACCGAGGCGCCTCCGGATACTTTCAAAGACGACTCGCAGGCGCTCGCCGATGGCAGCTTTGGGCGGGACGGCGTTTTTCACGCCAAGGCGTTGCAGGCCAAGTGCGCGTCGAAGTACGCGCCCAAGCAGCCGGGGAATTCGATGCAGGCGGAGCCGGCCAAGAGTTGAGCCGAGGGCTGCTCGGGGCGCCGCACGCAACAAACCAGGATTCCTCACGGCGCAAAGAACGCTTGTTCGGATTGACAAGCAAACTGGCAGTACGCTGTTCTGTCCTCGTCCTGGCATCCTCGACTTCGCCTCACGCTTTCGCTATCTTCTACCTTTACCTTTCAAAGTAATCCCATGACTGTGAGCGCTCCAGAAACCTCGGTCGCCGCATCCATCATCGTCGTTAGGAATTTAGTCAAGCAGTTCGGGCGCTTCGCGGCGTTGCGGGGAGTGAGCGCGGAGTTTGGGGCCGGCAAGTTCCACGTGATTCTCGGCGACAACGGAGCAGGGAAGACGACGCTGTTGCGCGCGCTGGCGGGATTGGCTCATCCCACACGCGGCGAGATTTCCATCCTGGGTAAGACACCGCACGAGGCCTGCCGCGAGATCGGCTACATGGCGCATCCGTCGCTGCTTTATGACGAGATGAGCGGAGCGGAGAACCTGCGCTACTTCGCCCGCTTGTATGACATTGCCGGGGATGAGCGCTGCGATGAGGTGATTCGTCTCGTGCGGCTCGATCCGGAGCTGGCGCGGCCGGTGGGGAAATATTCGCAAGGCATGCGGCAGCGGATGTCGCTGGCGCGGGCGATTTTGCATGATCCGAAGATCTTGTTGCTGGACGAGCCGTTCTCGAATGTCGACGTGCATTCGGCACGGGAGATGGTCGGTTTACTCAAGGGCATGCGCGATGCGGGGAAAACGATTTTTGTAGTCACTCATCAGGCTGCGCTGCTGGAAGGTGTGGCCGACGAATTTGTGTGGATGCGGGCGGGGCAGATCGTGGAGCGGACAGCTCACCTTACGCCGGACGCTCTTACCCCGGACCCTCCCCGAGCGGGGGCGCAATGAGTTCGCTCCGATCGATCACGCTGGCGACGTTGACGAAAGATATCCGGCTGGAGTGGCGGTCGCGGGATGCGATTAACTCCATGCTGTTCTTTTCGCTGCTGGTGGTGGTGATCTTCAGCTTCTCTTTCGATCCGAACGCGGAGGAGTCGCGGGAAATCGCGGGCGGGCTGATCTGGGTCGCCTTCCTGTTCGCCGCAGTTGTTGCCCTGAATCAGACGTGGGCGCGCGAACTGCGCAATCAGGTGCTCGATGCTTACCGCGTGTCTCCGGCTCCGGCGAACGCGTTGTTCCTGGCCAAGGCGCTGGGCAACTTCATCCTGGTGAGTGTGCTGGAAGCGGTGATGGCTCCTTTGTTCGTGATCTTCTACAACCTGCGTGCGCTCGGTCCGGCATGGCAGTTGATTCCTGTGGCTTTGCTGGGAACGTGGGCGCTGGTGGTGAATGGAACGTTTTTTGCGGCGATGTCGTTGCGCACGCGCAGCCGCGAAATCATGCTGCCGCTGCTGCTGTTTCCCATCTCGATTCCGGCGGTGCAATCGATGGTGGAAGCCACGCGCATCCTACTCGCGGGTGACGGTTCGGCGCGCTTCTGGATCGTATTGCTTCTCACCTACGATGTGGTGTTTACTACAGCTTGTCTGGCGTTGTTTGAAACCATCCTGCAAGCGGAATGAAAAGAGCTTTCCCCATCCTCGCGGTGCTTACGGCATTGCTGCTGGCCTACGCCTTCTATGAAGCGATCTGGGTCGCTCCCATGGAGCGGACGATGGGCGACGTGCAGCGCATTTTCTACTACCATGTGCCTTCGGCCTGGACGGCTTTCTTGCTGTTCTCGGTGAACCTGGTGGCTTCGGTGATCTACCTGGTCCGGGGAAATGCCAAGGCGGACGCGGTGGCACTGGTATCGGCTGAAGTAGGCGTGGTGTTCTGTACGGTTGTGCTGGTGACGGGCCCGATCTGGGCGCGGCCGGTGTGGGGCATCTGGTGGACCTGGGACATTCGCCTCACCACCACTCTGGTTTTGTGGTTGATTTATGTGAGCTATCTGGTCTTGCGGAAGTTTTCCGACAGTTCGCAGACTCCGAAGCTCGCGGCGGTGCTCGCAATCTTTGGCGCGCTTGACGTGCCGCTGGTATATTTCTCGATCTGGTTCTTCCGAACCCAGCATCCGCAGCCGGTGATTGGCGGCGGCGGATCGATCGATCCTCGGATGTTGCATGTGCTGCTGATCAACTGGCTGGCGTTTTCCTGCTTCGCCTTTCTGGTGTGCTGGTCGCGGTACCGCCTGGAGCTGTTGCAGCGGGAAGTTGAAGAAGCGGAAAGCCTGGAATCGCTAAGCGGAGTGTCGCAATGAGCTCCATCAAATTTCTTTACGCCGCTTACATTGCCACCTGGGTGATCCAAGGGCTTTATCTCGGCAGCCTGGTGCGGCGCTACGGCCGTCTGCGGCAGCGGATGAAGGATCTGGGCAAGGGGAAGTGAAAGAAGCGGGCTTCGGGCTTCGGCTTTCGGGCTTCGGCAATGCAGACGTTAGTTCGTCATGCCCCGCTGCAGTGCGCTGAGGAAATCTGTGCTGCCGCTGGAGCGGAGGAATTCGTAATCCTCGATCATGGCGGCGGTTCCGATGCGCAACGACGGCAGTGGAGAATCCACGCGGATGACGCGTGCCGTGAAGCGTACGCGGACTGCGTCGGTGAGCGTGATGTGCGGTGGAAAGGTGAGAGTGACTTCGCAGCGGGTTCCCGCAGGGACCGGGCGATCGAGGTAAAAGAAAACGCCGCGCGCGCTCACATTCTGGGTTTCAGTTTGGAATTCGTTCTCTTGATCGGCGTTCGTTTGATCCAAGTTCGTGCGCTCTAAGTTCGTCTGATCCAAGCCCGTCTGATCCAGGTTCGTTCGATCCAGACGGACCACTGCCGGCAAGCGCATATCGAAGCGCCGCATCATCCGCCGTTCATCCGGTTGCGTATTTTCCGAAAGCATTCTTCCCCAAGAAAGAACAACGTCAAATGCAGAACGGAATCAACAGCCCGGCTGGGAGGCAACATTCCCGCCCTCGCCCTGGGGGCAGGCCCTGATAGAACTCAACTCTATCGAATTGCCAGCGGTTTGCAAGAGCAAAAAGACTCATGGAACTCATTCTGTAACCCATTTGAGCGCTTGCAGGACTGATCCGGGAACTTACGACAGCGCAGGCTCCCCATAGGACTTAGCAAGCCCGCTGCCATCCAGTTCGATCAGCGCCCCTGTATCTGCGAAGACAATAAAGAGTTGTTTGCTTGACGGGTCGAGGCGTCGCTCCCCGCAGCGCAATGCTTTGCAGAGATCGTCCCTGCCGCAGTGATCTGCAATCCTCTTCATTCCACTTTCGTGCCATGGTCCGGCATCTTTCCGAGTCCCAAAACGCATCTCACAGCACTTGGAGCGTGCGGAGAAGCGGAGGCGCGCTTGACTTGGCTATCCGCCAGATGTTTAAGTAGTTGTTTGTTTCCGCCAAGTTCCTAAGTGACATGTCAGCAGCGGGCGGTTTCGCCGGCGCCGAGCGAGAACTCGTGCGTCGTTTCTACTCTCTCCAAAATGATCAGATTGCAGCGGAGGAAAAGCGTGATGGGAAATGGCCGTGCGTCGTCGGCAAGAAGCTCGGAAAGCTCGAGAGGCAGCTTGGTTTGGGTGCGTGGCTTGGGAGCTGCATTTGTCCTGCTATTGGCGGGGTGTGGCCTGCTCGGATTGAGTTCCCTCCGGAACGCGCAGAAGTCTCTGTCTCAGGCTCCCGTTTCCCCGATTCTGTCGGCTTTCGGCAAAGCGTCATCCGATAGCGCTTCCTTGAAATCCAAGCCGGACGCGCGCGCGCTTCTCGGCCAGTTGCCCATGATCTTCGAGCCGAACCAGGGCCAGACAGATTCCACGGTGAAATTCGTGGCGCATGGCGCGGGGTATAGCCTTTTGCTCGATTCGACAGGCGCGGTGCTTGCCATGCAGACCGCGCATCCGGCCTCAGTCGGTCAAAGTGGTCCCAGTCGAAGCGTGGAATCGCTGCGCATGACGCTGGTCGGCGCGAACCCGGCGGCAGCCGTTGCCGGTAGCGACCCGCTTCCCGGCAAGAGCAACTATTTCATCGGCAATGACCCGCAGAAGTGGCATACCGGCATTCCGCAGTTTGCAGGAGTTCGCTATCAGAGTGTCTATCCCGGAATCGATCTGGTTTTCTATGGACACCAGGGCCACCTGGAATACGACTTCAAGGTCGCGCCCGGCGCCGACGCGTCACAAGCCGAATTGCAGTTTGATGGCGCGAGCAAGCTGGAACTCCGCGCTGGCGATCTGATTCTCACCGGCAACGACAACAGCGTGCGCCTGCAGGCTCCGCGGGTTTACCAGCGCATCGGAGACCGCCAGCAGCCGGTGGAAGGACGCTTCGTCCTCCGCGCCGCCAACCGCGTGGGTTTCGAGATTGGCGCCTATGACCGCGCAAGGGAGTTGGTGATCGATCCCATTCTCAACTACTCGACCTACTTCGGCGGAGGCGGTTCAGAAACTTCGCCTTCCATCGCAGTGAATGGTGATGGCAATATCTACCTCGCCGGATCGACTACTTCCTCGTCAGTCACGGCCCCACCCGGCCTCCCCACGAACCTTTCGACTGCGACCCCGTACCAGTCCACGCTGAACGGCGTGCAGAATATCTTTATTCTCGAACTGAATCCGAACCTCGGCGCTTCCGGCATTCTCTACCTCACTTACCTCGGTGGCAGCGGGATTGACACCAACGTTGGGCTCGCGGTCGACGGCTCGGGCACTGCCTACGTCGCCGGCACTACGACCTCGCCGAATTTTCCCTTTACCAGCGGCGCATTCCAATTCACGCCGCAGGCCGGCAGCACCGGCACCTCGCACGTGTTCGTGAGCGCGCTGAGCGGACTGGACAACCTGCAGGGTGCCGTCCCCCAGTTGAAGTACTCAACCTACCTTTCCGGCGATGGCACGGATGTCGCGAGCGGCATGACCGTCGACAACAATGGAGACGTCTTTGTCACCGGCACTACGACTTCCACCGATGTAGCCACCGGTTTTCCCTCGACTGCCCTGCCTGTGCCTTATCAGCGGACCCCGGCGTCCGGTTCGGCCATCCAGTTCTTTGTGACCGAGGTCAATACCAACAACATCAGCGCGGCCAGTGTTCCTTATTCGACCTATTTCGGCGGAGGAAGTCCCAGCCCTGCGATTGCCATCGGCGGTGGCATCGCGGTAGACACAACCGGGAACATTTACTTCAGCGGTACTACGAATTTCTATAACAGTCAGGAAAGCCTGAGCGGCGGCGGCGCCCAGGCTACAGATTTCCCCATCTTGAACGCCTACCAGCCGTGCCTCGATACGCCTCCGCCCACCACCATCACCTATCCCGTGTCGTGCACGCAACCGACCACGACCCCGTTCCCGACCGACGCCTTTGTGGCCAAGCTGAATCCCGCCGCCGCCCAGACCGGCAGCGCCCAGTTGCTTTTCTCTACCTATCTTGGAGGAACCAGCAACGATTCGGGACCGGCCCTTACGATCGATAACGGGGCCGCCAACATCTATCTCACCGGATCGACGAATTCGAGCGACTTCGTCCTTCCGATCTCCATCGCGCCATTCCAGATATGCCTCGATACTCCGGTCAACCCAATCCCACCGGCAACCTGTTCTGTGACCGGGGGGACGACGGTGCCCACCGACGCCTATGTGGCGCGGCTGACCAATCCCACCGTGACTACCGGAAGTACAACTATTGTAGGCCTTGAGTATTTTTCCTATCTGGGTGGAACCGGAAACGATAGCGGGCTGGCAATCGCTGTGGATCCGGCAGAGGGCGCACTGATAACCGGCGCCACCAGTTCTACAAACTTCCCGGTCAGCACCGCGATTGGACCAATCCAGAGTACCCTCAACGGCGCGCAGAACGCCTTCTTTGCCCACATCTTTACCGTGACAACTTCAGGCTCGAACACCGTTGGTTCCTACGTCACCTATTTTGGCGGCAACGGTACGGATCGCGGCACCAGCATCACGCTCGATCCCAGCCTTAACACCTATTTTGCCGGCGATACCACCTCGTCCAACCTGGAGACGGAAAGTCCGCTGCAGGCGCAGCTCGATGGCCCCAGCGACGCATTTGCGGTCAAGCTGCGAACCACCAGCAGTTTGTGCATTGCGACCTGTCCCGCGCCAGTGGTCTCCCCACCCGGCGGATCAGTAGGTGCCGGCACGGCGGTCACTATGACCTTTACCGTGCTCAACCAGGGTCCGGACCTGGCTACCGACATCACCGTAACCGGCAACCTCTTCTTCAGTTCCTCCGATAACTCATCGGCTACCTTCAGTAGCGGTACAGCTGGATCGGGCACGTGCAGCGCGCCCACCGGCGGCATCGTGACTTGCACCATCCCCACGCTGCAATCCGGTTCCACTGCATCGGTTGTCTTTGTGGTGACGCCAAACGGGATAGGCAATGGTGAGTTGACAGCCACGGTAGGCAACAGCAACGATACCAACGCCCAGAACAGTGCCACGGCTTCGTTCACGGCGACCACTTTTTCGGCGAGCATCGCCCCCTCCGCCGCCACCGTGGCAGCCGGTAACACCGCGCACTACTCTGTGTCGGTGAATGCCAGCCCGGGGTTTGGAGCCAATGTCTCCCTCAGCTGCAGTTCTCTTCCGGTGGGGGCGAGTTGTGGCTTCAACCCGGCCACGCTGACTTTCAATGGGAGCGGAAATCAGTCCAGCGCGCTCAGCGTGACCACGACCGCGCGTCCCCCTACCACGATCACTTCCACAAGATGGCGGGGCCCGGTTTATGCCTTGTGGCTGATGGCTCCGGGAATGGCCTTGCTTGGGCTCGGGGGCAGCAAACGCAGGCGGAATCGCATGCTGGGCTTCCTCGCGCTATCGACCCTGTTCGCGCTTGTCCTCCTGTTGCCGGCTTGCAGCAGCCAGAAGCAGCAGCCGGTTGTGGCCGGAACTCCTGCCGGCACCTATCCGCTCACGGTCACGGCAACTTCGGGCTCGAGCACTCAGAGTCTTGGGTTCAGTCTGACGGTACAGTAGGGACGGTACAGTAGGCGGCGAGAGGCTTTTCTTGGTTAGCCGGGGAAGAGTAATTCCGGCCAAAGGCCGAGTGGCTGAGTCTACGCTCCGGCGGAAAGCTTGTGGTGGCTCTTGGCCTCGGCGATTCCGTATTGCCGAATCTTGTAGAGCAGGGCTTTGTAGCTGATCTGCAGAAGCCCGGCCGCTTGCTTGCGGTTCCAGTTCGTCTGTTCGAGCGCTTGCCGGATGGCTTCGCCTTCGGCTTCATCCTTGGCGGTGCGGGCCAGGGATTTCAATCCACCGCCGGCTTCTCCAGCCCTCGCTCCGGAATCGAGGCGCGCGCTGCCGCCACCGTTGCCGTCGAGCCGCGGCTGCAGCTCGGCCGCCGCCAGATTCTCGTCACCCAGGATCAGGTAGCGCTTCAAGAAGTTATTCAGCTCCCGCAAATTGCCCGGCCATGAATGCGCCTGGCAAGCCTCGAGCAGGTGGGGCGAAAGTGGAAGCTGCGGCCGCGCATATTGTTCGGCCATGCGCGTCATGAAATGCTTCAACAGAATGGGGATTTCTTCTTTGCGTTCGCGCAGCGGCGGCAGTTGCAGGGTGAACGCGTTGAGGCGGTAATACAGATCTTCGCGCAGCCGCTTGGTCGCCAGCGCCTGGGGAATGTCAATGTTCGTCGCCGCCAGGATCCGTACGTCCACCTTGATCACACTGCGGCTGCCCAGCCGCGAGAATTGCTGGTCCTGTAGCACGTGCAGCAGCTTGGCCTGCAGGGCCGGCGGCATCTCGCCGATTTCATCGAGCAGGATCGTACCCTTGTTGCACAGTTCGAACTTGCCCGGCTTGGCGTGCGTGGCGCCGGTAAATGCGCCCGGCTCGTAGCCGAATAATTCACTCTCCAGCAAGTCGGCGGGGACAGCGGCGCAGTTCACCTTCAAGAATGTGCGGTGCGCGCGCGGCGACAGTTTGTGAATCAGCCGTGCCAGCACTTCCTTGCCGGTTCCGCTTTCGCCCAGCAGCAGCACTGGAATATCCACATTCGCGACCAGCGCCGCCTGCGATCGGATCTTCCTCATGGCCGGGCTCGCCGCAATGAAGAAGAGATCGTCGGCGACTTCCTCGGCTTCTCCTCCGACTGGCCCTTGGCCCTGGCCCAGGCACTGGTCGATCACCGCATCCAGCTCCGCTTTCTGAAAGGGCTTGGTCAGGTAGTCTTGTGCTCCCAGGCGCATGGCCTGCACTACCTTCTTCGTGTCGTTGACGCAGGAAAGCATCACGACCTTCACTCCGGGACGTTTCTGCCGGAGTTGTTCCAGCGTCTCCAGTCCATCGATTCCCGGCATCAGCACATCCAGCAGAACCAGGTCCGGCTCCAGCCCTTTTTCTATGAGCTTCAGAGCGTCTTCGCCGGTCGACGCGGTTTCCACCCGGTAGTCGTCAACCTCGAGCAGGGTACGGATGTAGCGCAGCATGGCCGGTTCGTCATCCACCAGCAGAATCTTCGCGGTTTCGCTCATCGATTCCTTCCTTTGCCCGTTGGACTCGCGGAAGGTTTGAAGGGAATCAGAAACGAGAATTTACATCCCGCACCGGCATCGCTCTCCACCCAGATTTTTCCGCCCATTCCCTGCACCATGCGGCGCACAATCGCGAGACCCAGCCCCATACCTTCCTGATTTTCAGTACCCGGCAGACGGAAGAAATCATCGAACACTTCCTGATGAAACTCCGCCGGGATTCCGGGACCGGTGTCGGAAACGCTGACCTTTACCGAATTCGGCTGTGACGTATCCTGCCGGCGTCTCTCTCCCGTCGCCGCCGGCTGAGCTGTGGCGCGCCGTTCCCACATGTAGGGTTCCGCGTGCAACCAAACCGTCCCGCCTTGCGGAATAAACTTAAACGAGTTCTCCAGCAGGTTGGAGATCACGCGCTCCAGCTTCGGAGAATCAAAAGGAAACACGGGCAGCTTGTCATTCGCCAGGAAGTAAAGCGCCAATCCTTTTTCCTGAAAGCGGGTCGACCATAGCCGGCAGACCTCCGACAGGCACTCGTTGATGTTGCCGGCCGCGAACTGCATTTTCAGGCCGCCGGTTTCCAGAGCGCTGTAGGTGAGGAAATCCTGAATGAACTGCTGCAGCCGTTTGCCGCTTGACTGCATATCGCCCAGCACTTCCCGCTGGCGCACATTCAACGGTCCCAGTTTCTCGCTCTGCAGCAATTCGACGTAGCCGTTCAGAATCGCGAGCGGCGTCTTCAGATCGTGAGCCGCGGAGCCAAGCGCGTTCGTCGTGCGCTGAAAGCGCTCCTGCAACTCGGAATACGCCCGCAGCACATCAGCAGGGCTGGGCTCTGCCGCCTCAGTACCCGGAAGCGCAGGCGCGCTCGTCTTTTTTCCTTCGACAGGCCCGGAAACACACATATTCTTTTGCACACTGGCCATAAGGGTGATCTAACACAGAAGGGGGGATGCACTCGACTGGCTAAAGAAGAATGCTGTACTAAAATCGTATGCCATGGCACTTTTCATTGTCAACGAAAAATGCACTTCGATTACCCAAGTGTAGCAAAACCTTGCACTCCGGGCTGGCTGAAACCCCTATCCTACCCCTCACGGGAGACCAAGAGCAACCTGCACCCAAGATCATGAAAAGCCAGCGCTTTGGCGTCTCTTTGCCTTCAATTCACCCCGGCACAACCGTCTCTCTTCGGCTTTGCTACCTGTTCCGTAGGGGATGCTGCCCCTAACTCTCGATTTGGCCCCTAAGATGCTTAAATTGGCCCGTTAACGGCGAAGGAAGGGGTGTGCGTGAGCTCAGGTAGTCCAGCGACGGAGCGTCGGAAATGGTCCCGCTTGCCTTTGGCGATTCCCGTCTTCGTTCGAGGTCAGGTGGAGCGGGAAAAGGAGTTTCTGGAGTTCGCCACCGCTCTGAACGTCTCCGCCGGCGGTATGCTCGTGGCCGTTCGCCGCTCTCTGCCGTCCTTAGCGCAGGTTCTACTGGAGATCCCGAGTGCTCCGTTGGCCGCTTTGGCTGCCCTGCCAAAGGTCGCACGCAGCCTGCGTGCCAAGGTGCTGCGTCTGGAGCACGCCCAGGGGTACAACCTGGTAGCCCTGAAGTTTTCCCGGCCGCTCCCCAACTCCCATCGCCGGGTCAAATCGCCACGACG
>Ga0302320_10013699_pt1 | contig 16902 bp, 14 predicted proteins | sample Bog_T0_3_FD_202130 | JGI IMG/M metagenome (GOLD analysis project Ga0302320, IMG submission 202130) | Peat permafrost microbial communities from Stordalen Mire near Abisko, Sweden - Bog_T0_3 | ecosystem: Environmental > Terrestrial > Soil > Wetlands > Peat | place: Sweden: Abisko, Stordalen Mire... | reverse complement strand
CCGCCGGACTCGATCCCAATACCGAACCCGCCTTTCTGGTCGGCCCCGGCTTCCACCCGCAGCCTTTCATCCACGGCAACAAGATCGCATTTCATCCCACGCCCGACCTGGAGTTTGGCATGGGGGTGACCGCGATCTTCGGCGGCCCCGGGCTGCCCTTCACCTGGCATGAGTTTTTCCGCAGCTACTACGGGCACAACGTGAATACGGCGACCAATCCCGGCAAGCGGTTTTCCAGCTTCGATTTCACCTACCGGGTGCCCGGACTGAGAAATTGGCTGACCGTTTACACCGACTCCATGGTGGGGGACGAGATTTCGCCCATCGGCTCCACCCGCCCCATGCTGAATCCGGGAATTTATCTTCCGCAAATTCCCAAGCTGCCCCGGGTGGAGTTGCGGGTCGAAGGCTTCAAGGCCGAACCTAAGCTGGGCGAGATCTATATTGACCGGCGCTACCGCTCCGGCTACACCAATGACGGCAATGTGATCGGCAGCTGGATTGGCCGCCAGGCGCTCGGCGGCCAGGCCTGGGTCAAATATTCGGTGAACCCGCGCACCAACTTCCAACTGGGATACCGCCACCAGGAAGTGGACCACTCATTGGTGGGAGGGGGACGGCTGAACGATTTTTCCGCCGCCGCCCAGTGCCGCCTGGGGCGGCAAACCGCGGTCGCCGCCCAGATGCATTATGAGCAGTGGAATTTCCCCGTGCTTTCTGCCGAGAAGCAGGCGAATGTGACAGCCGGGATCCAGTTCACCTACTACCCCGGCTGGCGGTGGCGAAACTGATGGCGAAACGAATGTCTCGACCCGCACTGGCGAGGGCTGGAGGCCTGCGGTGAGCGCCACGGCCAGAGTTGCAGTACGCGGGAAAACGCCGGAGGGCGAAGCCATCAGCCCCCGCGAAACGGCAATGCCGTGGGAGCCTGAGCCGGCCGAACCGTCGCGGGATGGATCGGCGTCAGCCGAGCCTGGCCTGCTGACCCATCTCGAACTGCTCTGGGGCCATCGCCGGTTCCTGTTCCGCGCCGCAGTGGCGGCACTCGTGGCCAGCACGCTGACTGCGTTCCTCGTTCCCGCCCGCTACGAAGCGGTGACGCGGCTCATGCCTCCCGACGCCCAGTCGAATTCGAGCGCGGGCATGCTGGCGGCGATGGCGAGTCGTGCCGGGGGCAGCGGCCTGAGCGGCCTGGCCGGAAGCCTGCTTGGCGGCAGCAATTCCGGAGCACTCTTTGTCGGGGTGCTCGCCAGCCAGACGGTCGAAGACCGCCTGATCGCGCGCTTTAACCTGCAACATGTGTACTGGGTCTCGAAGCTGGAAGATGCGCGGGAGAAACTGGCCCAGCACACTTTTCTCTCCGAGGACCGCAAAAGCGGCATCATCACCATCGGATTCACCGATCACGATCCGCAACGCGCGGCCGCGGTGGCCCGCGCCTATGTCACGGAACTGGACCGCGTGGTGGCCGAAGTCAGCACCTCGTCGGCCCGCCGCGAGCGCATCTTTCTCGAGGAGCGCCTGGTGGCGGTGAAGTCCGATCTGGACACGGCGGCGGGCAAGTTCAGCGTTTTCGCCAGCCAGAACACCGCGATCGACATTCCCGCGCAGGGCAAAGCCATGGTCGAGGCCGCGGCCACGCTGCAGGGCCATCTCATCGCCGCCGAGTCGGAGCTGAGCGGCTTGCGGCAGATGTATATGCCCAACAACGTGCGAGTGCGTTCGCTGCAGGCCCGGGTCGATGAACTGCGCCAGCAACTGGACAAGCTCGGCGGGGATATGTCGGGTGACGCCAAGAGCGAAAATGCGCTTTATCCCTCGATTCGCCGGCTGCCCATTCTGGGCGTGACCTACGCCGATCTGTACCGCCAGACGAAAATCGAAGAGACGGTTTACGAACTGCTGACCCAGCAGTACGAACTCGCCAAGGTGGAGGAAGCCAAAGAAATTCCCGCCGTCAAGGTGCTGGACCCGGCCGTGGTACCGACCAAGCGCTCGTTTCCGCCGCGCGGCTTGATCGTTGTGCTGGGAGCGGTGTTCGGGATGGGGCTGGCGGTGGCCTGGGTCCACGGCGAAGCTGCGTGGCGCAACGTGGAGGCCGCCGATCCCAGGAAAGTCTTTGCCCGACAGGTTTTCACCACGGTTTCGGCGCGGCTGCACCGGCCCTCGCGGAAGGCGGCGGGCGCCGACCCTGCGGACGACTCGGCGGGGAACCCGGCGGGGAACCCGGTGGGGAACTCGGTGGGGAACCCAGGGTGAGCGCTCCCGTGGCGGTCCCGGGCAGGGCCTCGCCCGTGGTCCGGGATGAGGGCTTGCCAGCGCCGCCTGAAAATGGCTTCGGTCTGGTCGCGGACGGCCTGCGGCCTGTACTGCCCAGGTGGTCGGGTGTCTCCCGCCACCTGCCCGTAGTGGCCTGCAGCCTGGCCGATCAGGCTTTCGCCGTGGGCGGCGGCTTCCTGGTCAATGTGGTGCTGGCCCGCACCCAAAGCAAAGAAGAGTATGGCCTGTTTGCGCTTTGCTATTCGGTCTTCGCCTTTCTGCTGGGCCTCTATCATGCCGCCATCCTCGAACCCTATACCATCTTTGGCGCGGGCCGTTATCGCGAGCGCTTCTCCTCCTATCTTCGGCTCATCGCCCGCAGCAACGCGGTGCTATGCCTGCTATTGACTGCGGTGCTGCTACTGGCCTGCCTGGGGCTCTGGCGGATTGCAACCCCGGCGGCCCTGCGCGCCCTGGCCGGGCTGGCGCTGGCCGCAGGGCTTCTGTGCACGGGCCACCTGCTGCGCCGCGTCTTTTACCTGCAACGGCAGCCCGGGTTGGCGGCCAAGTGTTCGGGGGTGTCCTTTCTCACCGTGGCCGGCCTGCTCGGCGTGACGGTCTGGGTCCACCGCTTGAACAGCTTCTCCGTGTTCCTGATCCTGGCCTTGGGCTGGATTGCCGCCGGAGCGGGCTTTGGCAGGAAGCTGCGCTGGGGCGCGCCTGCGCAGAAATTCCTCGAGACCGAGCCCAACTATTGGCGGGAGCACTGGAACTACGCGAAATGGGTGCTGGCCACCGCGTTCGTCTTTCAGTTCACCACTCAGGGATACTTCTGGCTGGTGGGAGGACTGCTGTCGTTGAAAGAAGTGGGCGAGCTCAAGGCCATGTATCTGCTGGTCGCACCCGTCGACCAGATTTTCATCGCCATGTCGTACCTGTTCATTCCGGCCCTGGCGGCGCGTTACGCGGCCCAGCGCAGGGCGGATTTCCTTCACCTGTGGAAGCGCTACGCCCTGGCCACGTTGGGGGTCACTGGCTGCTTCGCCGTTTCGGTATGGCTGCTGGGCCGGCCCGTGATGCATCTTCTCTATGCCGGAAATTACGACGGCCTGGCCCGGCATCTGTTTGTGCTGGCCCTGCTGCCGCTGCTGATGGGAACGGGCAACACCATGAACAACGCGCTGATCTCGAGCGAGCGCCCGAAGCTGGTTTTCCTGGCCTACGTGTGCAGCGCGGCGGCGACGTTTCTGGGCGGAATCCCGCTGGTCCTCCACTTTGGGTTGTGGGGTGCGGTGTACGGCATGCTGCTCTCCGGAGTGACCTACACCGGCGCGCTCGCCGTCGCCTTCAGCCGCCGCTTTCCCGGACGGATGGCGCCGCATCCGGTCCCGGCCTAAGCCTGCCCGGATCGCAGCCCACTCGGAGAGAAGCCGAGGGGGGAGAGATCGGGCGGAGAGACGGGGGTGGATAAGTTAAGAGTATGCTTCCCTTAGCCATTCGAAAATTATCCTGCAACCCCCGGCTGCGCCAGTTCGGCCACCGCCTGCATGTAAATCACTTGGTGCGGCGGGTGTACTGCCGCCTGCTCTCGGCGAGCGGCCAGCTGCAGGTTTCCTGCCTGGGCGTGCAGGCGGTCTTTCAAACCAGCAGCAGCAAACAGCTGGCTTTTGTGGACTACATCCTCACCTCCGAACGGGAGGCCATCGAGGCCGCCCTGTGCACCCTGCAGCCGGGGGACACGTTCCTCGACGTGGGTTCCCACTATGGAATCTATTCCGTGCTGGCCTCAAAGCTCGTGGGACCGGCGGGGCGGGTGATTGCGGTCGAGCCCCACCCCGAATCGCTGCAGGTTCTGCGCGCGAACCTGGCCCTCAACGGCTGCGGGAACGTCGAAGCGCTGAACGCGGCCTTCAGCGATAGCAGCGGGCCCATCGCCATGGCCTACGACGAGAACTTTGCCACCGTACAACGCGCGTCCAAGCCCAACTCGACGACCCATACCGGGCGCGGGCTTAGCGCGCAAGATCATAGCGTGCAAGGTCATAGCGTGCAAGGTCTGGCGGGGGACGAAGCCTTGCGCCACCGCCCGGTTCCGGCGGCCATGAAAATCGATGTCGAAGGACACGAATACGCGGTGTTGACCGGACTGAAGCGGACTTTGTCGAGCCCATCGTGCCGCCGGCTGTGTTTGGAAATTCATCCCCCGCTGCTGCCGCCGGGCGTCGGCGAGGACGATGTCCTGGGCCTGGTTCGAGAGTGTGGATTGAATGTCCTGAGCGAACACGCCCGCTCGGCCGACATTCATGTCGTCGCCTCCCGCGGAAGCTCAGCCACTTGAGAAAACCGTCGAGGAAACTATGGAAGAGCGTCAAGTAAGCCGCTGGGCCCGGCGCCGAGTGGCCAGCCACCTGTTGGCGGGGACGGTCAATCCGCGGCGCGCCCGCAGCGCGGCGACCGCCATGTATCGCGCCCTCAAGAGCTCGGCCGCGCGGCTGCCCCGGGCCAGCTTGGCGAGTATTTTCCCCGGCATCGAGCGCACCGAGGTGCGGGTCAGATACAGCCCCGACCAGGGCGGCGGCTCCCTCGCCGATGTCATCACGCTGGCCCAGGCGGTGAAATATCTAGGCTGCCGGCGCATGTTCGAGATTGGGACCTTTCGCGGCCACACCACGTTTCATCTGGCCCTCAACGCCCCGCCCGGGTCCCATGTGTACACTTTGGATTTGCCGGCAGCGGGAGTTTCCGCGGCGAAACTTGCATTGACCGACCTCGAATTAATTCAGAAATCGGCGAGCGGCGAGTGGTTCCACAACACCGAATGCCAGCCTCGCATCACCCAGCTTTTCGGCGACTCGGCGGCCTTCGACTACTCCGCCTACCAGGGCAAAATGGATTTCGTCTTCATCGATGGCGGCCACTCCTACGAGTATGCGATGGCCGATTCTCTTACCGCGCGCAGCCTCCTCGACTCGGGCGGCACCGTTCTCTGGCATGACTATCCAACCTATCCCGGAGTGTGGCGCTGTCTCGAAGAGTTGTCCGGCGCGTGGCCGGGCCGCTTCGCCTGGGTGGAAGGCACGGCTCTCGTGGTCTGGAAACCGGACTGGATCCCGGACGGAAACCGATAAGGACATGCGAATTCTTCAGGTGGTGGGCGCGATCGCTCCCTGTTATGGCGGGCCCTCGATTGCCTGTCCGGAACTTTCGCGCGAACTGGTGCGGCAGGGGCACGAGGTCTCGATTTACGCCTGCAACCGGGCGGGCCGGGAATATCTCGAGGTTCCCCTCGACCGTCCCGTGGTGGAGGCAGGGGTGGAGACCCGTTATTTCCCGGCGCAGCGCTGGTCGGGAAAGTATATGTTCTCCCCGGCGCTGTGGCGCGCCCTCGAAGCGACGGTCGAGCAGTTCGATATCGCCCACATCTGGTCGGTGTACGGTTTTTTCAATAGCGCCGCGGCCTGTTGGTGCCGCCGCCGCCAGGTGCCGCACATTGTTTTTCCCCATGGCTCACTCGATCCCTACCTGCGCCGCCGCAACCGCCCGCGCAAGTGGTTTTACAGCAAAGCTTTTGCCGAGCGCGATTACCGTGGGGCGTCGGCGGTCCTGTTCAATACCCACGAAGAGATGCGGCTGGCCTCGGACTGGCCGGGGTTGCAGCCGTCCCCGGGCGGCAACGGCATTATGCCCCAACGCTTTGTCGTGCCCATCGGCCTCGACCCGCGCTGGTTCCGGGAGCCGGACCGCGCCGCCGGGGAAGCTTTCCGCCAACGTTTTCCCGCGCTCCTGGGGCGGCGGCTGGTGGTTTATTTCGGGCGGCTCAACTTCAAGAAAGGTCTCGACATTCTGGTGCCAGCCTTTGCCCAAATCGCGCGCCGGTACGGCGACGTGCATCTGGTCCTGGGCGGGCCGGGCGATGAGGATTACATGCTCAAGGTGAAGCGCTGGCTGGGCGAGGGCGGCGTGCTCGATAAAACCACTTTCACCGGCGCGCTCTCCGGCGAGGACCGCTTTACCATCCTGCAGCAGGCGGAATTGTTCGCGCTGACTTCCTACACGGAAAACTTTGGCCAGGTGGTCTGCGAAGCCATGGCCAGCGGCGTACCCGTAGTCATTTCCGACCAGGTCAACATTTGGCCGGAAGTGGCCGAAGCCGAGGCCGGGCTGGTCGTGCCTTTAGACGTGCGGGCCACGGTGCAGGCGCTCGGCCGGTTGCTCGACGATGCGCCGCGGGCCCGGCAAATGGGACGGAACGGGCGGGCCTGGGTGGCCGAGCATCTCCCCTGGAGCGTGGTGGGAGCGCAGATGGTCGGCGTCTACGAGGAGATCCTGCGCCACCGTGTACCGGCTGCGGCCTCTCCGGCCGAAATCGCCGTGGCGCGCTGAACCGGTTGCGCGCCCGCGGAGCCGGGTGGCGCCGGCCAGAGCGGATTCGCGAGTTAAGCTTTCTGGCGGCGGCGCATGCCGGCCAGGGTTTCAGGAGGTCAAAATGGCCGATCGTACCATCATAGCCGAAGCGGTAGAGGTTCTCCTGCGGGACCCGGCACTGCCCCGGCCGGTCGTCATCCTCGAAGCGGGTTGCGGCTCCGCTTCGGAAATGGTGCTGCCGTTGGAAAAGAAAATCGTTGGCATCGATATCGACGCCGCCCAGCTCGAACATAACGACCTGGTCGAGAAAAAAATCCAGGGCGACCTGCAGACCTACGACTTGCCGGAAAACGCCTTTGACCTGGTGGCCTGCGTGGACGTGCTCGAACATCTTCCCTATCCCGAGAAAGCCCTCGCCAATATGAGCCGCAGCCTCAAGCCCGGGGGATACCTGCTGGTGGCCGGCCCGGAACCCTACTCCTACAAGGGTTTCGTCGCGCAATACACGCCGCTTTCGATGAGATTCGCGATCCACAAGCTCATCACCGGCATCGATGCCCGGGAAATCCGGCGCACTCATGGCAATGGCCAGATCTTTTTCCGCACCTACATGAAGCCGGCCTGCTCGCTCAAGAATCTGGTCGACGCCGCCCAGGGTTGGGGCCTGGGGGTTGTTTTTGAAAAGGCTTTCGACGTGCATTCCAGCCGGGTGCGCGCCGCTTATAAACCCTTTTTGGGCGCGGTCAACTGGTTCACGCGCGGCGTGGAAGCGCTCACCGGCGGCCGGATCAATCTGCTGCTGGCGGATTATGTTCTCCTGTTCAAGAAAGCGGAGCCTTCCGCCCACTGAGCGGCGCGCGAGTCGGGCGGGGAAACCATGCCACCCTCGGAAACAGAACCGCCGCCGGAGTCTTCCCGGGAGCGCCACGCCATCGACCCGCGCGGGCCTTGGTTCGCCTTTTCCGCTCTCCTGTTTCACCTGGGCCTGGCCTCGGTTTCCTTCGAGCAGATTCGGCCTTTCTTCGACATTCAGATCTCGGACTATTTTTTCTTTCTGTCCCTCTTGCTTTTTCTGTCCCGTCCCAAATCCCGCCTGCTGCAGGCCCGAGGGTCCGGCGCCTTGCTGGCCGGATCTTTGATCTTGCTGGGGGCCCTGCTTTCTTTGAAAAATGCTTCAAATTTGACGGATGCGGCGGGTCCGCTGGCACGGCTGGTCGCTCTGTTCGGATTGTTCGCGTGCCTCGCCATCACTCATGCCACCGATATCCGCAACTGTATCCTGTTCCTGGTCGGCGGCATCTTCGTCAATTGCTCCATCGCCATCCTCCAGGCCGGGGTCTACCCCGGAATTGTGGACGCCTTGTCGGTCAACGCCATCCGGCCAGACCTCGGCGTGGACGGCGGCCGATTGCAGGGCCTGGCCTCGCATCCCAACGTTCTGGGCTTCTGCGCCGCGCTGGCCGTGCTGCTGGGGCTTGAGATGGCGACGCTCGAAATGGGCCGGCGCATCCGGCCCTGGCTCGCCGTCCAGGTGTTCGTTTGCGCTCTGGCCGCCCTGCTCAGCGGCTCGCGCACTTTTTTTGCCGCCCTGGCTCCCGGGCTGTTGGTTTTTGTGTTGCTGCAACGGAGGCATCTCCGGGCCATCCTGCGCCCGGTGCTGGCGCTCGCCCTGCTGTGGGCGGCTCTGGCCTACTTCGCCCCCGGCGCGGTCTCGGAATATACCGAACGCCTGGGTTCCACCAGCGCCGACTTCGCTCCCGACTACAGCCGGCTGGTTTCGGCAGGCTTGGCCGTCGCCGATATTTCCGAGAAGCCGATTCTGGGCTGGGGCGTCGACCATTTCGAAGATGCCGGGCTGTGGCTGAACCCGGTGGGGGAACTGGCGGGCGTGCACAACTCATTCCTGAAATATTGGTACGGCGCGGGCCTGTCCGGCGCGGTGGGATTTCTCGCCATCTTTGCCCTGCCCGCGCGGCAGGTCGTGAAGGCCCTGCGCCGAAGCCCGGCGGAGGCGACGCGCGGCATCTTGGGCATGGCGCTGAGTTCCTATGTCCTGTTATTCATCGTTTCCAATGTCGCTCCCATTGTCTATAACCGGTTTCTCTATGTACCGATTTTCATGTTTGCCGGTTTCACCCGCTGGGTTTTGGGCCCCGGCAAAGCTCCTGCCCAGGCGACCAGGCCGCTAGCGGCGCGCCGTCCGCTGCTGCCCGCGGCCATCTCGCTGCCGGATGGGGCATAACTTCGCGCATGGCTAGAATCCTCATCACCGGCGGCTCCGGCTTTATCGGCACCAATCTGGTCGAGTTCTGCCTGCGTCGCGGCGATGAGGTCCTGAACCTCGACCTGCGGCCGTCCAGAAATCCAACCCTGTGGCACGCCGCGAGGTCCGTGGACATACTCGACTCTGCCCGACTCACAGAAGCGGTTCGCGCCTATCGTCCCGAATATATCTTCCATCTGGCGGCCCGCACCGACCTCGAAGGAAAACACCTCGAGGACTACGCGGCCAACACGGCGGGAGTGAGCAACTTAATCGCCGCCGCTTCCGGCTTGCCGGGCCTGAAGCGCGTGGTGTTTGCCTCGTCCATGTACGTGTGCCGCTTGGGCTACATCCCGCGCAATGAAGCGGACTATTGTCCCCACACCGGCTACGGCGAAAGCAAAGTTCGGGGAGAAAGGATCGTCCGCGACGAAGCCGGCGACTCGTTTGCCTGGACCATCGTACGGCCCACTTCGATTTGGGGACCGTGGTTCGATGTGCCCTACAAAGGCTTCTTCAAGGCGGTCGAGAAAGGCCTTTATTTCCATCCCCGGCGACACCCGGTCAAAAGATCTTACGGATTTGTGCTCAACGTGGTCGCACAATTGGCCGGACTCGTCTCCCCGCAAGTGGATGCTCACCGGGTCGATGGCCGCATGTTTTACCTGGCCGACTACGAGCCGGTCGATATCAAACAATGGGCCGATATGATCGCCAGCGCTTTTGGCACGGGCCAGACCCACGAAGCTCCACTCTCCCTGCTGCGCGCGCTGGCCGCCGCCGGCGACTGCTGCAAGCGGCTGGGCCTTCGCAACCCGCCTCTCACTTGGACCCGGCTGAACAATCTGCTGACCAGCGCAGTGTTCGACCTGAGCCCGATCCAGGCGCTATGCGGAGAGTCCCCCTACACCCTGGAGGCGGGCGTCCGCATGACCGTCGATTGGATGCGCCGCGCTGAATCCTTGTCCCGGCAAGAGTTGCGCGGCACCACCGAATCGCGGGACTTGACCCTCCGGACCCGGCGTTCCAAGACCATTCCATGAAGAGATTTCTCCGCCGTTGGGTGCGCAACCTGGAACTGGAGTCGTCCCCCTTAATTCTGCGGGCGCGGCGTTTCTATCCCCGCCGGGGCGAAGCCGAACAGCTCGAACGCATGCTGGCGGAAAACAAAGTAACCGTCGTGCTGGACGTGGGCGCGAACATGGGCCAGTTCGCCCGCAGCCTGCGCCTGAGCGGCTACCGGGGCCGCATGGTTTCCTTTGAACCGCTGGCTCGGGCCCACGCCCGCCTGCGCCAGGCGGCGCGGAAGGACCCCTTGTGGGCCGTGCCCGAAGCCGTCGCCATCGGCGACAGGAACGGCTCGACCATGCTGCACGTCGCCGGCGACAGCGTTTCCAGCTCCGTGCTCGAGATGCTCGATGCCCATCGCCGCGCCGCCCCCGATTCCGCCTATATCGCCTCCGAAACCGTGCCCTTGGCGAAGCTCGACACCGCGGCCGCCGCATTCCTCGCGCCGCAGGACGTGGTGTTTCTGAAGATCGATGTGCAAGGCTTCGAGTCCCAGGTGCTGAACGGGGCCAAAGATCTGCTGCCGCGCGTCCAGGGCTTAATGCTCGAGTTGTCGCTGGTGCCCTGCTACCGCAACCAGAGCGTATTTCAGCCCATGCTGGAGTTCCTCGCACACCAAGGCTTCGAGCTGTGGAACCTGATGCCGGGAACGTCCGATCCTGAAACCGACCGGCTGCTGCAGGTCGATGGCGTGTTTTTCCGGCCAGGCTCCGCCGCGATTTCTCCTGGCGTGGTCGTGGGCGCGCAATGGCCGTCGGCCCGGGTGGACTGAGGAGAAGCCAGGTCCTCAAGGCTCTGGGCAAAATAAAGTTCTTCGCAAAAGGTTCCCACCCAAAAAGTTCTTACCCAAAAAGTTCCCACCCAAAAAGTTCTTACCCAAAAGGCTCTTCCCCAAAGAGTTCGCGGCCAACGGTCTCGATAGCGTATGCGCATTCTGATTCACGCCCTCAATTTTGCTCCCGAACTGGTGGGTTGCGGCAAGACCACCGGGGAAATGGCGGACTGGCTGGCCGCCCAGGGGCATGACGTGCGCGCGGTCACGACCCCCCCTTTTAACCCGGAGTGGAAGGTGAGGCCGGGTTTCTCGCCCTGGCGCTACTCGCGCCAGGTTTCCGAAATCGAGCTCAATGAGACCCGGTTCGGCGAGACCCAGCTTGGCGAAACCCAGCTTGGCGAAACCCAGTTCCGCGAAAAAAAGCTCGGCGAAAAGAAGCTCGGGCAGCTCACCGTGTTTCGCTGCCCGGTCTGGGTCCCGCTGCAGCCCTCGGCGGCGCGGCGCATTCTGCATCTTGCGAGCTTTGCCCTGGCCAGCCTTCCCGTGATGCTCGGCCAAATCGGTTGGCGGCCCGACGTGGTGATGGTGATGGAGCCCACCTTATTCTGCGTGCCGGCGGCGTTACTTACCGGCCGCGCCTGCGGCGCCGCCACCTGGCTGCACGTACTCGATTTCGAGGCCGACGCCGGTTTCGAACTCGGGCTTATCAAGTCCGATGGCCTGAAGCGCGTGGTCGCGTGGGTGGAGAAAAAATCCATGTCCGCCTTCGACCGGGTTTCGACCATCTCGGAAAAGATGCTGGCCCGGCTCAGCCAAAAAGGCCTGCCGCCATCCCGCTGTCTGCTTTTCCCCAACTGGGTGGATACGGATGCGATCTTCCCCCTCGACCGCCCCAGCCGGTTCCGCGCCGAATTGGGAATTTCCCCGAGCGACGTTGTCGCCTTGTACGCGGGCACCATGGCCCGCAAGCAAGGCTTGGACGTGCTGGCCGAAGCGGTAGGCCAGTTGGCTGGGCGTGCCGGGTTGCGCTTCGTCTTTTGCGGCGAGGGCCCGGGCAAAGCGGCCCTCGAAAATCTTACTCGCCCCTTACCCGGGGTGGACTGGATCCCGCTGCAACCGTTCGAACGGCTTAATGATTTGCTCAATCTGGCCGATATTCATTTATTGCCGCAAAACGCCGATGCCGCCGACCTGGTCATGCCCTCGAAGCTGACCGGCATGCTGGCCAGCGGGCGGCCGATAGTGGCCACGTCGCGACCGGATACACAGATCGCGCAAGTGGTCGAAGGGCGCGGGTTGGTGGTTGAGCCGGGAGACGCTTCGGCCTTCGCCCACGCCGTCGAGCGATTGGCGGAAGATTCCGGTTGGCGGCAGGCGCTGGGAAGAAACGCCCGGCAATATGCTCTGGCCGCGCTCGAAAAAAACGGTGTTTTGTCCCGCTGCGAGCAGCAGTTGCTGGTCTTTGACCCGGGCCGGCGGGGCCAGGCCGTCACGACCGGCGCGGCTGGAATGGACCTGAATGCCCCTACGTATGCCGCCCAGATTCGAGGCCGACTTGGCGAGCGCGATGCCAGTAGGAAATGACTCCGGCGTGGTCTTTTCCCCTTATTGGAGCGGCACATTCCGGCCTGCCGTCAAACGCGCCATCGACCTGGTAGGCGCGGGCTCGCTCCTGGTTCTGCTGTCTCCACTATTCCTGTTGCTCGCGGTCACCGTGAAACTCAGCTCGCCGGGCGATTTGTTTTATCGCTGGAAGGTGGTGGGCCAGGGAGGTAAGCCTTTTCTCAGCTATAAATTCAGGTCGATGGTCGCCGATGCCGATGAACTCCTGGAGCAACTCGAGGCGGGCAACGAGATGACCGGACCCGTCTTCAAAATGACCGCCGACCCGCGCGTGACCGGGACCGGCAAATGGATGCGCCGCTACAGCCTCGATGAACTGCCGCAGCTCTACAGCGTCCTCAAAGGGGACATGAGCCTGGTGGGCCCGCGGCCGCCGCTGGCCCGGGAGTACCAGAAGTTCACGGACTATCAAAAGCAGAAGCTCTCGGTGAAGCCGGGAATGACCGGGTTGTGGCAGGTGAAGGGCCGCAACCGGGTGCGCGATCTCGACGACTGGGTGCGTCTCGACCTGGAATACATCCGCCGCTGGTCGTTGTGGCTGGACACCGAGATTTTATTTCGCACCGTGGCCGCCGTGTTCTCTGGTTCCGGTAAATAAGTTCCGGTAAATAAGTTCCGGTAAATAAGTTCCGGCAGGCGAGCGCCGGCAGTTCCGCAAATTAGGGCTGGCAAAGAAAACCTGCAAGCGCAGCGGGCAGCGTTCCCGCTCAAGGAGCTTTCCGCAATCATGCGCGTACTCATCACCGGCGGCGCGGGATTCATTGGTGGACACCTGGCGGACCGTTTCCTCCGCGACGGCTTCGAAGTACGTATTCTCGACAGCCTCGAGCCCCGGGTCCATCCTCACGGCAAGCCCAGCTACCTGCCGGCAAGGGCGGAGTTCCTGCGCGGCGACGTGACCGACCCGGAAACCGTGCTGGCCGCCCTCGCCGGCGTCGACATCGTTTCCCATCAGGCGGCCTATCAGGATTACATGCCGGATTTTTCCCGCTTCCTCAAAGTCAATGCCGTGAGCACGGCGCTATTGTTCGAACTCATGTTGGGACACCGTTTGCCAGTGAAAAAAATAATTGTCGCCTCTTCCCAGGCGGTATACGGCGAGGGCCAATACCTCTGCGCCGGTCACGGCGACTTTCAGCCCCAGCCCCGTTCGCCCCGGCAACTGCAACGCGGAGACTGGGACATCTCCTGTCCCGACTGTGGAGAGACTGCCCAGGCCCTGCCCCTTGAGGAACGCTCCAACAATCCCTTCAACCAGTATGCCGTCTCCAAACTGGCCGAGGAGAAAACCGCGCTTGGCCTGGGCTGGCTGCACGGCATTCCGACTGTGGCCTTGCGCTATTCGATCACTCAGGGCAAACGGCAGTCGCTTTACAACCATTACTCCGGCATTTGCCGCATCTTCTGCACCCGCGCCCTGCAGCAACTGCCCCTCGTGCTCTACGAAGACGGCCACCAGACGCGCGACTTCGTGCACGTCGACGACGTGGTCGAGGCCAACATGCTGGTGCTCGAAAAAGAAGAAGCCAACGGCCAGGCCTTCAACGTGGGCAGCGGACGCTCGACCACCGTCCTCGAATATGCCCGCCGCGTGCTCGACCGCGTTCCCAGCTCCGCCGGCCTCGACATCTCGGCCGAGTACCGCCGCGGCGACAACCGGCACAGCGTTTCCAGTATCGAGAAATTGCAGCGCCTGGGCTGGAAGCCGCAACGCAGTCTGGGCCAGATTCTCGACGACTTTCTCGAGTGGATCGAAAGTTCCGGAGGCGTGCCCGAGCGTGTACCCGACGCCGCCGCCGCCATGCGGGCTGCTGGAGTGCTGCTCAGCGCCGCCGACTAGTTGCGCAAGCGAAGATCCGTCACCCTAAACCATGAAAAATTCAGCTTCCAAAAAATAAAAATTATGAAAACCGCATTTGACGTGCCTTCGTATCTGGAAGAGTTGTCCGCCACCATTCCCCAGTTGCCGGTCGCAGCCATCGACGGCGTGGTCCGCCTGTTTCTGCGGGCCTACGAGAATGGCCGCACCATCTATCTTTTCGGCAACGGCGGCAGCGCTTCGTTGGCCTCGCATATGACCTGCGACCTGGGCAAGGGCACGGCCCCCGCCGCCGGCAAGCGCCTGCGCGCCGTCGCCCTCACCGACAATCTCGCCCTGATCACGGCCTGGGCCAACGACACGCGCTATGAAAACATTTTTGCCGAGCAGTTGGAGAACCTGCTCGAACCCGGCGACGTGGCCTTCGCCATCAGCGGCAGCGGCAACTCGCCCAACGTTCTCGCCGCCCTGCACTACGCCCGGCGCGTGGGCGCGGCCACGGCGGGCATTGCCGGCTTTCAGGGAGGGCAGATGAAGTTTCTGTGCGACGTCTGCGTCGTGGTCCCCTCCGACAACATGCAGATCATCGAGGACCTCCACTTGTCCGTGGCCCACTCCGTATTTCGCGCCCTGCGCCACGAGATTCAGCTGCTGAACCACGCCGCGACGCACACTGCCAGCCACACGGCCATGGCTCTCGGCGCCTCCGTTCCCGCGCACTCCTCCTCGGGTGTGCGCTAACCCATCCCCTTCCCGCAACCAGACTGAGGAAGGTAAAGCGGGGGAAGCTCCCAGTGAATAAAAGTGAAGATCAAAGATGATGAAAATGAAGATGAAGACGAAGACGAAGATGAAGATGAAGACGGCCAAACGATGGGCCCGAGGCCAGACCCAAGCATGAAACCCGAGCAGCTTCGCAACCGGATTTTAGCGGCTGATCTGGCCTGGATCCCAGTGGCGCTGGCCGCCGAGCAGGCCCTGTGCTTGGGACTGCATTGGCGCCAGCTTCCGCTGGGGCCGTCCAACTTTTTGGTTTATGTCGGCTGCACTGTCTTTGCCTGGGTGCTGCTTTCGGAAAACCTGCATCTCGACGGTTTCCGCGGCGGCTGGCGGCTGCCCGCTCTGGTCTCGCATCTTCTGCTCGCGGTCGCTCTGCTGATGGTTCTGCTGCTGGCGGTGGAGAATATTTCCGAGCGCTACGTAGGCCGGTTCACCTTGAGCGTGTTTTCGTGGTTTCTGCTCCTGGGGTTCCTCGGCATCCGCTGGTTTGCCGTGCGCGGCGTGTTGCGCCGCTATCACAACGGCGAGGCCCGCCGCGTCGTCATCCTCGGCTCCGACCGCCTGGCCACGGAACTGGCAGCGAAATTCCAGCATCATCCCGAACTGCTGTGCCGCGTCATCGGGTTTCTTTGCCCCGGGGCGGAGATGCCGGCGGCGCGGCCCAGTCCGGCCACCCCTGCCGGCCCGGCCACTGTTTCCACCATGGAGGTGGTTGGCCTGTTGCGCCGGCATCAGGTCGATGAGCTGGTCATGGCGCACCCCCCCGCGTCGAATGAAATCCTGAATCTGGTGGCCCTGTGCCGCGAGCAGGCCATCCGCGTCAGCCTGGTCCCCCAACCCTACGAACTGTATTTGTCGCGGCCCAGCCTGCTCGATCTGGGGGGTCTCCCTTTACTGCAAATCGGGGAGATGCCAACGCCCTCGGCGGGCCTGGGCAAACGCGTCCTCGATCTGGCCTTGGGCTCGGTGCTGGCGCTGGCTACCTTGCCCATCGTTTTGGTTTGCGCCGCCGCTCTCCGCGCTTCAACCGGCCGCGGCTTCCGCTGGGAAACCCGCATCGGCTGGCGCGGCGTCCAGTTCGCCATGCTGCGCCTCAACGTGGATCGCAACCCGCGCAACGGCTCGCGCTTCGAGCGCCTGCTCGACCGGCTCAGCATCCCGGAGCTGCCCCAGTTCTGGAACGTTTTCCGCGGCGAGATGAGTCTGGTAGGGCCGCGCCCGGAGGGTCCGGAACGCGCCCACCGTTATTCCGCCTGGCAAAAACAACGGCTCATCGTGAAGCCCGGAATGACCGGTCTGGCCCAGGTGCACGGCCTGCGCGAGGAACACACTTCGGAAGACAAAACCAGGCATGACCTGCAATACATGTTGCGTCCCTCTTTGTTGCGGGACCTCTCGCTGCTGATCGAAACCATCTGGACCCTGGTGCTGCGCGTCATCAGGCTTCCTCGGCGCGCGCGGGCTCCCGTCGCCAGCGACAGCGCGGTTCTGCAACCGATTTCTTATTTCCCGAGCACCCCGCTTTCTCCGGAGATGTTACAGCATGCTCATCGGACGCAGTCCGGTTCGGATTAGTTTTGGCGGAGGCGGCACCGACCTGCCCTCGTACTACGAGCAGTTCGGCGGCGCCGTGCTTTCGACCGCCATCAACAAGTACTTCTACACCATCCTCGGCCACCGCGGTGACGGCCGCATCCAGGTCATCTCTTCCGATCTCCGCCTGTTTGGCAACTGGAACGACCTCGCCGCCCTGCCCGCATTGCCGGATAAAAGCAGCGGCCTCGAAATCCCCCTCGCCGTGCTCAAAGACCTGGGCGCTGACCTCGCCGCCGATTTATTTCTCGCCTCCGAAATCCCTCCCGGCACCGGCCTCGGGTCCTCCGCCAGCGTGTGCGTGAATCTCCTGAAAGTCCTTACCACCTACCTGCGCACTCCTTTATCGAAATACGA
>Ga0302320_10013698_pt1 | contig 16903 bp, 10 predicted proteins | sample Bog_T0_3_FD_202130 | JGI IMG/M metagenome (GOLD analysis project Ga0302320, IMG submission 202130) | Peat permafrost microbial communities from Stordalen Mire near Abisko, Sweden - Bog_T0_3 | ecosystem: Environmental > Terrestrial > Soil > Wetlands > Peat | place: Sweden: Abisko, Stordalen Mire... | reverse complement strand
GGTAAAAATAGCGGGCAGGCGAAAATTCCCGGTCAGCCGCCGCTTCCAAACTCCACCGTGAACTCCCCGGTAGAATAACGCCGCCGCAGGCGGGAATTCTCTACTCCACAAAAATCCTGCCGGCCCGGCGGCGGGCGAAACGGCCTGCGCTCAAGTTGACCCGGGCGGGAATAAGGTTTTCCAGCAGACCGCGCACCGCCTCCACATCGGCGAAGGAAATATCCTTCACGCCGCGCTGTTGCAACCAGCGGAGAAGGGTCCGCCGTTGTTGGGCGAGAGGAGCCGCGCGCAAATCTTTGACCGCGAGTTCCGGGTGGGCCGCCGCCGGGCATAAGGCGTCGAGCCATTCGCTTTCCGCGCGGGAAATTTCAGCCGCGCGGAGAAGATTGTCTGCCACCTGCGGGGAGAACTGCTTTTGCAGGTAGGGCAGCACGCGACGCCGGATGAGATTGCGCCGGTGACGCGTGTCGGCATTGGTCGCGTCGTCCCGCCAGGTGAGCCGGTGGTGGCGCGCGTAAGCCGTGATCTCCCTTTTCCAGACACCGAGCCAGGGACGATGCAGGACGAGTCCGTCGCGGCGGCTGATCGGATCCATGCCGCGTCCGGCCGCGCCGCTGCCGCGCAGGAGTTGCAGGAGGAACGTTTCCACCTGGTCGTCCGCGTGGTGGGCCAGGACGAGATGGGCCGTGCCCAGACGCCGGGCGGTTTGCGCGAAGAACGAGTAACGCGCCGCGCGGGCGTCGGCCTCGCGATGCTCCCTGGGGGATCGCGTCATTTTCCCGCCGGCGTACTTCAGCCCGAGCTGCCGGGAGAGATCGCGCACCCAAAGGGCATCGTCGCCGCTTTCGGCGCGCCAGCGGTGATCGAAGTGGAGCACCACCGGCCGGTGCCCGGTCCGGACGAGCGCATGGAGTAGCGCAACCGAATCGATCCCTCCCGACACACCCACTAGGAGCGACCCGGGCAGCGTCTTCAACGGGGCCTCACAGGCGGCGTCACACGCAGTCATGATTCCGGTTTACCACGCGCAGGCTTCGGCGTCTTGCCCTCTTTGGGGTGCCTGCTCCATACTTTTAACCCCATGCCGGATTCCGAAGACAAACCCAAGCGACCCTGGAGCGGTTTCGGCTACCTCATCCTCGTGGTCATCGCCATTCTGGTGGCGTTGTTTCTGGTCCGGCCCCTCGGCCTCGAAGTCCGGAGCATTTTCCAAACGCTGAACGATGCGTTTCAGGGGAAATGAGGTTTGCGCATCAGGTGCCCGGCCTTGGCTCCGTGGATTTAGGCCAACGTGGCGCGTTCATTATCGTGAGCCTGCACCTTTGCTGACACGCGTTCAATCTTGGAGCGTAAGGTTCACGAAGCTGACGCCAACAGCAAAACGGAAAGCAGCAATGCGGAACGGGTTAGCGCGATGTGCAACTTAGTAACGAGGGGAAGGCAGGCGGAACTGATCCTTCGATTTCACTCAGGATGACGGGGCGCTCTTTGAAGTATGGAGAGGTCTCCGTTGGGGTCGCCTGAGGGGGCGGGGGAAAAGCGGAAAGTTGAAAGTTGAAATGGGAAGGCAGGCGGAACCGTTGCGTTAGTACGACTTCGCAAAGACCACGCGCTGGTCGCTTTTTTCGCCGGTGAAGATGCAGGTGCCCGGCTGCGGCATTTCCTCGAACGGAATGCAGCGGATGGTGACCTTGAGGTCTTCCTTGATCTTCGCCTCGATTTCGGCCGAGCCGTTCCAGTGGGCGAGCGCAAACCCGCCGTGGATTTCCGGCTTGTCCTCGTTCTTCGGCGTGAAGAAGGCGTAGAACTCCTCCTTGGAATCGATCACCTTCGTGTTCTCGTTGCGGAAGGCGAGGGCGCGTTCGTAAATCCCGTCCTGAATTGCTTGGAGCAAGACCGGGACCTGCGCGGCAAAATCGTCCTTCGGGTAGGATTGCTTTTCCTTCGGGCCCTTGTCGCGGCGACCGACGAAAACGGTCCCGGCCTCGAGGTCGCGCGGCCCGATCTCGACCCGGATCGGCACGCCCTTCTTGATCCAGTCCCAGGTCTTCGTTCCGCCCTGGATGTCGCGCAGGTCGACCTCGACGCGAATGCCTTCCTTCTGGAATTGCTGCGTCTCGATCTGGTGGCAAAGGGCGCCGCACGCCTTAAGGATTTCCTTGCGCTGCTCGTCCTTCGGGATGATCGGGATGATCACCACCTGGGTCGGCGCGACGCGCGGCGGGAGGACCAGCCCGTCGTCGTCGGCGTGCGCCATGATGAGCGTGCCGATGAGCCGGGTGCTGACGCCCCAACTGGTCGTCCACGCGAATTCCTTTTTGCCGTCGCGCGAGAGATACTGGATGTTCGACGACCGGGCAAAGTTCTGGCCGAGGAAGTGGGACGTGCCGGCCTGGACGGCCTTGCGGTCCTGGACCATCGCCTCGATGGTCAGCGTATCGACCGCGCCGGCGAAACGCTCACTGGCGCTCTTGCGTCCGGTGACGACCGGGATGGCGAGGTGATCGCGGGCGAAGGTCTCGTAGACATCGAGCATCCGCCGCGTTTCGTGCAGCGCTTCCGCCTCGGTCTCGTGCGCGGTGTGGCCCTCCTGCCAGAGAAATTCGGTGGTGCGCAGGAAGATGCGCGGACGCATTTCCCACCGGACCACGTTGGCCCATTGATTGAGCAGGAGCGGCAGATCGCGGTACGATTGCACCCAGCGCGCGTAGGTGGCGGCGATGATGGTCTCGGAGGTGGGGCGGACGATGAGCGGCTCGGTCAATTTGCCGCCGGGCACGAGCTTGCCCTCGGCGTTGAGTTCGAGACGGTGATGGGTCACAACGGCGCATTCCTTGGCGAAGCCCTCGACGTGCTCGGCTTCCTTTTCGAGGTAGCTCAGCGGGATGAAAAGGGGGAAGTAGACGTTCTTGTGGCCGGTGGCCTTGAACATCCGGTCGAGCTGGGCCTGCATCAGTTCCCAGATGCCGTAGCCCCACGGCTTGATGACCATGCAGCCGCGCACCTCGGAGTTTTCCGCCATGTCGGCGGCGGTGACGACCGCCTGGTACCACTCGGGGAAATCATCGACGCGGCGGGGCGTGATGGCGTTGGCGGGAGCTTTGGATTTCGGGGTGTTGTCGGCCATAAATATCAATTAGCGGCTTTGCGGCTGGAAAGGAATTCCTTCGTGACGCCGATGATCACCGGCAGCATGGAGACGAGGGCGATGCCGATCACAATGTAATGGAGGTGCTTTTGGGCCCGTTCCCCCAGCCAGTAGCCGGAGAGGACGACGAGGGAGATCCATCCGATCACCGCCAGCGAATCGACGATGAGGTATTTTCTGTAGGGCATCTCGCCCACCCCGGCCATGAACGGAACGAAGGTCCGCAAAACCGGGGCAAACTTGGCCAGGATGACGGCCCAGATGCCGTATTTGACGTAAAAAGCGTGGGAGCGTTCGGCATGCTTCCGGCGGAAAAAGAAACCCTCCTCCCGGGTGAAAATGGCATGGCCCGTCTTATAGCCGAAGAAATAGCCAAGCTGGTCGCCGATGATGGCGGCGGCAATGAGCGCCGGGACCAGCGCGACGATGTTCAAGTAAGTCTCGCCGTTGGGCGCGAGGCTGGCCGCCGCGACGCCCGCGATGAAAAGCATGGTGTCGCCCGGCAGAAAGAAGCCGACCAGCAGGCCCGTCTCGGCAAAAACGATAAGGGCGATGACCGGAATGCCCCCGGAATGGATCAGGCCCTGAATGTAGGCCGGATCGTAAAGGTCTTTGATGAAAGTAATGATCGAACGCATGGAAAGCGGCCCTCCGGCGCGATCCGAGGGGAACGGTGAAAGTCGCAAAAAGCACTCGCAGTCGCAAGAGACAAATGGAAGGCGGGGACGGGGAAGAAAATATTGCCGGCATCCATTGTCATTCGGCCGTAAGGCATTACCTTGCTCACCCACCCCATGAGTTCCAGTCACATCCGCGTGCGCGGCGCGCGCCAGCACAACCTCAAGAACATCGACGTCGATATTCCGCATCACTGCCTCACGGTGGTGACGGGCTTGAGCGGTTCGGGCAAATCGTCGCTCGCGTTCGACACGCTTTATGCCGAGGGCCAGCGCCGTTACGTGGAGACCTTCTCGCCCTACACGCGGCAATTTCTCGAGCGGATGGACAAGCCGGAGGTCGACCATATCGAAGGGTTGCCGCCGGCCATCGCCATCGAGCAGAGCAACTCGGTGAAGACTTCACGCAGCACGGTCGGAACGATGACCGAAATCGCCGACCACCTGAAGATGCTTTTCGCGCGGTTGGCGTCGCTGACCTGTCCCCATTGCGGACGCCCCGTCCGGCCGCTCGGAGCAACGCAGATCACCGGGCAGGTGATGGAAGCGCGCGCGGGGAAGGATGTGCTTATCGGCTTCACCGTGCCGCTGCCGAGTCGGCCTTCGCTCGCCGCTGCCTTTGAGACGCTCAAGCAGCAGGGATTTCTGCGGGTGTGGATCGACGGCAGCCTGCGCCGCACCGATGAACCGGTGCCGGAAAAGGAGATCGCGCCGCCCTTGTTGCGCGTGGTGCAGGACCGTGTGGTGGTGAAGACGGAAAATCGCGCGCGCCTGGCCGAGGCGATTGAATCGGCGCTGCGCCATGGCCTGGGCCAGGTGCAGGTTTTCGATGCAGCCTCCGCCGCCCCTAGCGGCGGTGCAGTAGCTCGCCGAGTTCCGCCGCTAGGGACAGCGGCGGCTACCAACGAACTCCGTTTTGCCAGCGCCTGGATTTGTCCCTACGACGGCACCACGTTTCGCGAGCCTTCGCCGGCGCTTTTCTCCTTTAACAATCCGCAGGGCGCGTGCCCGGTCTGCCGCGGGTTCGGGCGGACCATCGAGATTGATTACGAGCGGGCGCTGCCCGACCGCCGCCTCAGCATTCGCGGCGGCGTGGTGAAACCGTGGCAAAGCGGCATCTCGCTGGAATGCCAGAAGGACCTGCTCAAGCATTGCGCCCGCGAGGGCATCCCGATCGACAAACCGTTTTGCGATCTTAAACCGGCACAGCAGAAATTTGTGATTGAAGGCGAGTTGAAGAACGGCGCGACCCTGAACGAACTCTGGGAGGCGGGCGGCTGGTACGGGGTGAAGGGGTATTTCCAATGGATGGAAACGAAGACCTACAAGATGCATGTTCGCGTTTTTCTCTCCCGCTACCGCGCGTATAAGAGCTGCCCGACGTGTCATGGCGCGCGGTTTCAGCCGGAGACGCTCCACTTCCGCCTGGGAGCCACCACCGGGGCCAGGGGGCTGACCCTGCCTGAAATCAATCATCTCCCGCTGACGCAGGCGCGCGATTTTTTCCAGGCACTGACGCTTCCGCCGGAGGACGATGCGACGGAACAACTCCGCGACGGCATCTTTACGCGGCTCACCTATCTGCTGGAAGTCGGTCTCGGCTATCTCACGCTCGACCGGGCAACGCGCACACTGAGCGGCGGTGAAATCCAGAGGGTCAATCTCACGTCGTGCCTCGGGAATTCGCTGGTCAACACGCTCTTTGTCCTCGACGAACCGAGCATCGGGCTGCACCCGCGCGACATGGGCCAACTGGTCGGCGTGATGAAGCGGCTGCGGGATCGCGGCAACACGGTGCTGGTCGTCGAACACGAGGAGGCGGTCATGCGCGAAGCCGATCACCTGCTCGAACTCGGACCGGGCCGGGGCGCGGAAGGCGGCGACATTGTCTTTTCCGGCGACTTCAAGACGATGCTGGAGCGGAAGGATTCGCTGACCGGCGCCTACTTGAACGAAACGAAGACGATCCCGCTGCCGGAAAAGCGGCGTGTGCCCGATCCGGCGTTTCAACTTCAGTTACTGGGCGCCTCGGCGAACAATCTGCAGGATATCGACGTCACCGTGCCGCTGGGCGTGTTTGTCGCGATCAGCGGCGTGAGCGGTTCCGGCAAAAGCACGCTGGTCCACCAGGTGCTGCATCCGGCCATCCTGGCATCGCGCCATGTCCAGTCGGACAACGAGGAGACTGCCGCGCTACGCGAACTGCGCGGGGCCGACTTCATCTCCGAGGTGGTCCGCGTCGACCAGGCGCCGCTCTCCCGCACGCCGCGCTCCAATGCGGCGCTTTATCTCGGGGCTTACGATTCGATTCGCGACCTTTTTGCCGGCACCGATGCGGCCCGCTCGCAGGGTTACGGTGCAGGCGATTTTTCCTTCAACGGCGGCACGGGCCGCTGTCCCCGCTGCAACGGCTCCGGCGCGGAGAAGATCGAGATGCAATTTTTGGCCGATGTGTTCGTGACCTGTCCCATTTGCGAAGGACGCCGTTTCCAGGCCCCGCTGCTCCAGGTGACCTATCGGGGCCGCAACGTGCATGAGGTCCTGGAAATGACCGTGGACCAGGCGCGGGGCCATTTCGATCCGGCGGCGCCGGATCTGACCAACGCGCAACGCAAGCTACACGAGCGCATCTGCGCCAAGCTGGCCCTGCTCTCCGAAGTCGGGCTCGGTTATCTCCGGCTCGGCCAGCCGCTCAACCAGCTCTCCGGCGGCGAGGCCCAGCGCATCAAGCTGCTGCGCTACCTGAGCGACGAACCGATGGGCACGGACGAAGAAGACTCCGGAGCGGCTGCCACCGTCCCCGGCGGCGGAGGAGGCTCGACCGGAAAAACCACCCGCCTTTTCATCCTCGACGAACCGACCACCGGGCTTCACTTCGAGGATATCCGCCTCCTGCTCGGGGTGCTCCAGCGGCTGGTCGCGCAAGGCGATTCCCTGGTGGTGATTGAGCATAACCTGGAGGTGCTCAAGTGCGCCGACTGGGTCATTGATCTCGGCCCCGAAGCGGAGCGGGAAGGAGGACGCGTCGTCGCCACCGGAACGCCCGAAACTATTGCCGCGACGGCCGCCAGCCATACCGGAAAATTTCTCCAGCCGAAACTCGGGGCCCGCACGGCCGGCGCCCGCATACGCGAAGCGGCGAAAACCTACGCCCGCGATTCGGCCCGCAAAAAGGACCGGGTCGATTCCATTCCCGAGGCGATCCAGATTCGCGGCGCGCGTCATCACAACCTGAAGAACATCTCGGTCGATATTCGGCTCAACGAGATGACGGTGGTGACCGGCCTCAGCGGCTCGGGCAAATCGACGCTCGCCTTCGATCTCCTTTTTGCCGAGGGGCAGCGCCGGTATCTCGACAGCCTGAACGCCTACGCGCGCCAGTTCGTCGAGCAGCTCGAACGGCCCGACGTGGATTCGATCACGGGCATCCCGCCCTCGGTCGCCATCGAGCAGCGGATCACGCGCGGCGGGCGTAAAAGCACGGTCGCGACCATCACGGAGATCTTTCAATTTGTCCGGTTGCTCTACGCGAAGCTCGGCCAGGTGCGCGATCCCGACACGGGCGAAGCGGCGATCCGGCAGACTCCCGCGGAAATTCTGGCGCGCCTGGACAAGGCCGCGCGGGGACAGCAACTGCGCGTGCTGGCGCCGCTCATCAAGGGCCGCAAAGGCTTTCACACGGAAGTCGCCAAGTGGGCGGAGAAGAAGGGTTACCCGCTCCTGCGCGTGGACGGAAAGTGGATCGAGCCGGCCAAATTCAAGGCGCTCGATCGCTATGTCGAGCACACCATCAGCGTCGAAGTCGGGCGTTTCAATCCGAAGCAACCCGCGGTTGACCGCCGCCGTCTCATCGACGGAGCCCTCGGGCTGGGGCGCGGCACACTCTATGTCCTCGATGCGCGGGGACGCGAGACCGTTTACAGCACCCAACTTTTCTGTCCCGGCAGCGGCCAGTCTTTCGACGAGCTGGAGCCGCGTTTGTTCTCCTTCAACTCGCCGCACGGCTGGTGCCCGCAGTGCCAGGGCTTTGGCACGCTGCTGGAAATCCGCACCGAGGGCGAGACCGAGGCGGAACGCGAAATCGAAGTGGAGCGGGCGCGCGAATGGGCGGACGACGAGCCTCTGCCGGTCTGCCCGGAGTGCAATGGTCAACGCCTCAATCCGCTCGCCCGCGCGGTGAGGCTGCCGCTGGGGCAGGGCGCACAAAAGCACGGCGGCCTGACCATCGGCGGGATCGGCGCGCTTTCGATTGTCGAGGCACTCCGTTTTTTTCGCACGGTCAAGCCGCGCGGTCGCGATGCCCGCATCGCGCGCGACATCCTTCCGGAAATCGTGCAGCGCCTCGACTTTCTCGTTGATGTCGGGCTTGGGTATCTCAGCCTCAACCGCTCGGCCATGACCCTTTCCGGCGGCGAGTCGCAGCGCATCCGGCTGGCCGCGCAGCTTGGCTCCGAATTGCAGGGTGTTCTCTACGTGCTCGACGAGCCGACGATTGGCCTGCATCCACGGGACAACGTGCGGTTGCTCGAATCGCTCGGCGCGCTGCGTGGCAAGGGCAACACGCTGGTCGTTGTGGAGCACGACGAGGATACGATGCGCTTTGCCGACCGGATCATTGACCTGGGTCCCGGCGCGGGGGCGCAGGGTGGGCGGATCGTGGCGGAGGGGCCGTGGCGCTCGCTGGCGGGCAAGGGCGAATCGCCCACCGGAAAGATCCTGGGGAAACCGCTGCGCCATCCGTTGCGCGGCGAACGCCGTTCCGCGAAGGACGCGCCGGGCTGGTGCCGCGTGATCGGCGCGAGGGCGAATAATCTCAAGGAGATCGACGTGGCGTTTCCCGCCGGGCGTTTCATCGCGCTTTGCGGCGTGAGCGGCGCGGGCAAAAGCACGCTGCTCCACGACATCATCAAACCGGCGGCGCAAGGCTACACCGGACGCAATGGCAAACGGAGCAAGACGCCGGCCGGCCCGTGGAAAAAGCTGGAGGGGTTTCCCATTTTTACCTCGGTCTACGAGGTAGACCAGGCGCCCATCGGCAAGACCTCGCGTTCCACGCCGGCCACTTACATCGGGCTGATGGACGAAATTCGCGGTCTCTTCGCCCGGCTGCCGCTGGCGCGCCAGCGCGGGTACGAGGCCTCGCGCTTTTCCTTTAATAGCGGTTCGGGCCGCTGTGCCGTCTGCCTGGGCCAGGGTGCGGTGAAGGTGGAGATGAGCTTTCTTCCCTCGACCTTTGTCCCGTGCGACACCTGCCGGGGCCGTCGCTACAACCCGGAAACACTGGAAGTGCGCTACAACGAAAAATCAATCGCCGATGTGCTCGATCTCACCATTGACCAGGCGGTGGAGTTCTTCGCCGATGTGCCCCGTCTCCACCGGCCGCTGGCGCTGTTACGCGATACGGGACTCGGTTACCTCACGCTGGGCCAGCGCAGCCCGACGCTCTCCGGCGGCGAAGCGCAGCGGATCAAGCTGGTGGCGGAACTGGCGCGCTCGCTGGAAATGAACACGCAAAAGCGGCTGAAGACCTGGGGCTTTGGCGGCCTGCACCATCTTTACCTGCTGGAGGAACCGACCATCGGCCTGCATCTGGCCGACGTGCAACGGCTCCTGCAGGTGCTGCATCACCTCGTCGATGCGGGCCATACCGTGATCGTGATCGAGCACCACCTCGACGTGCTGGCCGATGCCGATTATTTGATCGAACTGGGACCCGAAGGCGGCGACGCGGGCGGGCGCCTCATCGCCCAGGGCACGCCGGAGGAGGTGGCAAAAGCGAAGCGTTCCGCCACGGCACCGTTCCTGAAGCGGATGCTTAAGTTGTAGCGGCGGTCTGCGACCCCCGCTACAAAAGGCCCTCGCAAATCTTCCGCACGACACACGGTCCTTCGTAAACGAAGCCGGTGTAGAGTTGCAGCAGGCTCGCCCCGGCCTCGAGTTTCTCCCGCGCATCGGAGGCGTTGAAAATGCCGCCCACGCCGATGATCGGCACGCGCCCGCCCGTGAGACGATGCAGCAAGCGGATGATTTCCGTGCTGCGCGAGGTCAGGGGCCGCCCGCTCACGCCGCCTTGTTCCTGCAACGGAAGGCCGGTTTTATCGATGGTTGTATTCGTGGCGACAATACCCGCGAGCCGGTATTTCTCCACCGCCGCCACGATATTGACGAGGTCTTTCTCGAGCAGATCGGGCGCGATTTTGATCAGGAGCGGATGCCGGCCATTCGCGTCTTCCTCCCGCAACGGCCCCAGGATCGAATCGAGAAAGTGGCCCTGCTGCAATTGGCGCAGGCCGGGGGTGTTGGGCGAACTGACGTTGACCACGAAATAATCGGCGAGATCGCGCGTGGCGCGAAAGCAGGCCACGTAATCGCGTCCGGCTTCCTCCAGGGAGGTGTCTTTGTTCTTGCCGATGTTCATGCCGACCGGCACCCGCGGCCAGAGACCTGCGCCTTTGATTTTTTCGAGTCGGCGGGCGACTTCTTCCGCACCGACATTGGGAAAGCCGAGCCTGTTGATCAGGCCCTGTTGGGCGGGCAGGCGAAAAATCCTCGGGCGCGGATTGCCCGGTTGCGGGCGCGGCGTAATCGTGCCCAGCTCCATGAACCCGAATCCGAGCCGCGGCCAGACGGTCACGCCTTCCGCATTTTTGTCGAAACCGGCGGCCAACCCGATGGGATTGGGAAAAGTGAGGCCGAACACTTGCTTTTCGAGACCGGGAAAATCACGGCGCGCGTACGGTTCAAGTAATGACGACACCGGCGTACGGGTCACGGCCGCCAGCGACGCATGGTGAACCCACTCGGGCGGCAGCGAAAAGAGCAGGGGGCGGGCGACGCAACGATAGAACATAGGCTGCGATCACCTTATCGCGCGACAGGAGGCACGTCGATATTCCCTGCGCACCTCTTTCCTGAAAAGACGGTGTAACCTTCCAGGATAAACGCGACGGAAATTAGGCGAATTTTCAACTGAAGGTGATAACCTCCAGCCATGCCTGAACTGGCCGAAGTCGATTATTTTCGCAAGCAGTGGAATCCCGGCCTCAGGCACCGCATCGATCAGGTTTTGCTTCATCCCCGGACCCGGATCTTTCGCGGTACGAATACGGCGCAAGTGGTGCGTGGCCTGACCGGCGCAACGCTCGAGCGGTCTGAGGCGCGGGGCAAGCAGATGCTTTTTGTCGCGCGTGGCAAAGGGCGCGGCACGAAAAGCCGGCTCTGGCTTGGCTTGCATCTCGGGATGACCGGCGAACTGCGGGTCGAACAGGTCGATTTCAAACCCGCGAAGCATGACCATCTGGTCTTGCATCAGGCCGGACGCTCCCTCGTTTTTCAGGACGCGCGGCAGTTCGGGCGGGTTCTTTTAGCCGAGGGTCCGGAAGCGCCTGGCTGGTGGTCGAAGCTTCCGCCCGATCTACTTTCGGCGGCTTTCACCGTGAAAGAGCTGGCCGATTTTCTTCGTCGTCGCGCTCGCGCGCCGATCAAGGCGGTGCTCCTTATGCAGGAACGATTTCCGGGCATCGGCAACTGGATGGCCGACGAAATTCTTTGGCGTGCCGCCATCCATCCCCGGCAACCGGCGGGTTCGCTCGATGCGAAAGTCATCAAAAAACTCCATCGCGAAATCCGTCACCTCTGCCGGGAGGCGCTGCGCATCATCGGTAAAGACTGGTCCGATCCGCCCGATTCGTGGCTCTTCAATCATCGATGGGATAAAGGCGGCACTTGTCCGCGAACCGGCGCGAAGTTGCAGCATGCAACCATCGGCGGGCGAACGACGTGCTGGTCGCCGGCGAGACAGAAGTTGACCATCACCATGGCATCGAAGTAAGAACGCCCGATTATTGGCCCGGCGCTGGAACCGGCGTGGGACTGGGCGGAGTGGCTGGCGCAGGAGTCGCCGTAGAATTTGACGGAGTAGTTGGCGCCGGAACCGATGTCGGACTTGACGGAGTGGTGGGTGCGGTGGCCGGTGTAGAATCTGGCTGATTAGCTGGCGCAGGAGTGGGAGGAGTGGCTGGCGCCGGGGCCGGCGCCGGAGCCGGTGGAGGGCTTGGCGGAGTAGCCGGCCCGATCCGGGGAATGGACGACGGAGGGGTGATCTCGCCAAAAACCGTTGCGCTGGATTGATCAATCATCGCGTGATCATCCTGCATGACCTTGGGCCTTGGCCCGGCAATGACATAGGGGTCACTTTGCGCGGCTGCCCCCGGCGATGGGGTGGAAGAACCTGGCGATCCGGCGGAAGAATCCGGCGAGGATGAGGAGACCACGACCGTGGGCGCCGGGAGGGTGTTGGAACCCGAATTTGACCCCGCGCACCCGGCAAGGGGCAGTGCCGCGATGAACACGGCGGCCAGGTGACCCGGCAGAAAGGGGCTGCGCTTCATGGCTGGAAATTCCTCTACGATCTTTTCGCTCCAAAGTAAACCATTCTGTCCACGTGACCGGGCTCATCGACCAAAGTTTCTGGTCACATCCGCCAGGTTTTCGGGTAGCGTTCCCGCATGACTCTCCAGGAAATTGCCAAGGCCACCCTCGCCGATGGAAGCGCCGTGAAGGCGGAAGTTGCGTGCCAGGCGGTGAAGGTGCGCGAGAACGTAACCAAGGCGGGCAAACCCTTTCTCGACATTGAGATCAGCGATGGCACGGCCACGGAAAAATTCAAGATCTGGGAGGACAGCGACGCCTACGAGGAATGCCACGATTTACATGACGGCGATTGCGTGCGCATGGAGGCTTCGTTCTGGCGCAACCAGTATGGGTTGAACGTGGACCGCCTGCGGGTGCGCCAGCTGGAGAAGCAGGAAATCATCGATCTCTTCGCGGGCACGCCGGAACGCCGCGCGGCGCTCGAGCGCGACTGGGTCGACGTCAACGACTTCGTGAACGCGATGGAAGATCCCCGCCTGCGGCTCCTGGCCCAGACGTATCTGCAGGAGTATGGCGAAAAGTTTCGCCGGGCGGCGGCGGCGCGGGACTACCATCACGCGCGGCGCGGCGGCCTGCTCGAACACACGGCGCAGATGTTGCGCGCGGGCGCGGCACTCGCGCCGGTCTATCCGGGGCTGAATTGGGACCTCGTGCGCGCGGGCCTGCTCTTTCATGATTGCGGCAAGCTCTGGGAACTCGATTACCAGCCGCAGGGCTTTGTCAGTCCCATGACGACCATCGGCGAATTGCTCGGCCACATCACGATCGGGATCGAGCTGGTCAACAAGCTCTGGCGCGGGCTGGAAGCAAACCCGGAATTTACCGCGCCGACCCAGCCGCCGCGCGAAATGGTGCGCGAGCATCTGCTGCATCTCATCGCCTCCCACCACGGGCAGAAGGAATATGGTTCGCCGGTGACCCCGCGCACCCCCGAGGGCTGGATGCTTCACCATATCGACAACATCGACGCGCACCTTGAAATGCTGGCGCAGACTTACGCCGAGAAATCGCAGAGCACGCCGGGAATTTACGATTATCGACGTCCGCTGGAAGGCCGCGCGGTCGCGCCGCTGCCGAAGTGGACGGAGAAGGCGGAGTAGGCAGTAAATCTGACGGCGCTAATAAAGAATCCCGCCGCAAACAGCGGGTATTGGTGGTAGCCCGCGCACTCCGTGCGCGGGACCGTCGCACGGAGTGCGACGGCTACCAACGGCACGCCGCAAGAATTGAACCCTGAGAGCTTAAAGGAAAGTTGGAGCGCGTTCGAGAAGGCCGGCAGTCGTGGCGGCTTGAGCACGCAGCGATACCAGCGCCGCGCCAAGATGGGCGCTGAGCAAGGTCGGCGTCATTCCTTCTTCGCAACCGCGTTCGGCCAGGGCTAGGTCGGCCGCGTGGCCATGCAGCCAGACCCCGAGCCGTGCGGCGTCGATTGGAGCAAGACCCTGCGCGAGCAGCGCACCAAGAATGCCGATGAGCGTATCGCCCGAACCGCCGGTGCTCAGGCCGGGATTGCCTGTTGTGTTGATGTAAAGCGGGTGACCGGATGCGGTGACGAGCGTTCGAGTGCCCTTGAGGACAAGCGTGACGTTGTGCCGGTCAGCAAATTCGCGCGAGACAGTCTCGCGCTCGTCAACGGCGAATCTGCGTCCGAGAAGACGGGCCATCTCGCCGGGATGGGGCGTGAGTAAAACGGGGCCGCGGCTTACCTTAAGCAGATCAAGATTCTGCGCGAGGACGTTTAGGCCGTCAGCATCGATGAGGACGGGGCAGCCGACGGTCAACACGGCGCGCAACATCCCGGTGGTTTTTGCATCAACGCCGAGACCGGGCCCGAGGGCGATGGTGGAGGCGTTTCGCACCGCATCCGGCACCAGGCCGTCTTCCGGCCAGGCCGAGACCATCGCTTCGGGCGGTGCTTTTGAAGCGACAACCGAACCAGCGTCCGGTCGCGTCACGACGGAGAGGAGACCTGCTCCCATAGCCAGCGCGGCTTGGGCGCAGAGAACCGGCGCGCCGGTAAAGCCGGGACTGCCCGCGACAAGGGCCAGTTTCCCGAAATCGCCTTTGTACGAAAGAGCGTTGCGGCGCGGGAGCAGTCCGGCCAACTCGTGCCCGACCAGGACCTGACGAGGGGCCGAGCAGAATGGAGTGTTGCTCCAAGGCACGACTTCGAGACGCCCCACCCAGGGCGAGCACTCTTCGCGGTCCAACGGCTCCTTGGCGAAGCCGACCGCGAGAGTGATGTCGGCGACCGCCGCCGCATCGCGCTCCTTCGGTGCTCCGGCATCGTCATAGGCGGCGAGTCCGCTCGGAAGGTCGAGCGCTACCGTGCGGAAGAAGTTTTGGATGCGCGCGGTATTTAGTTTCGCGACGATGCCGGCCAGTTTTCCGCGCAAGGCGCCCCGGGCCTGGAGTCCGCGCAAGGCGTCGATGACCACGCTGTCGCTAGCCGGGAAGGCAAGGTCATCGCGCCAGGGTACAACTTCGAGATTGGGGAACGGAGCGCGCAGGAGTTCGAGCCGAGTGAGTGGCAAGTCACCGAGTCGATCTTTCGGGGCAGTGAGGACGACCTGGACCAACTTCCCATCTTCTGCCAGGTGTCGCGCAACAACAAGGCCGTCTCCGCCGTTGTTACCTTTGCCCACGAGCACGAGGAAATTTCGCGCGTGCGGATAAAGCGCCGTGATCCGGCGGGCCATCGCTTCCCCGGCGGCTTCCATAAGGGCGGCGGCGGTAAGGCCGGAGCGAAACGCCTCCTCCTCGTGCGCAACCATTTCCTTGAGGGAAAGAACATCCATGCCTGAAACCAAGTTAAACCAAAAATAGCCCGAATGCGAAGATCGATTGCTTTCAGCAGCAGCAAAGGGCTGCGAAGGACCGCCTCTAACGACGCGACAGCGCCTCGATGGCAGCGGTGACGCTCCACGCTCTCGCTTCCAGCGCAGTCTGCGCGCCGGCGGCGCTGCTGCCGGTCAGGGCCCGGACGAGGCGCACGGCGCGCGCGCGCAGCTTGTCGTTGGTCGCCTGCACGTTCACCATCAGATTGTCCCGCACCCGCCCGAGCCGCACCATGGCAATGGTGCTGAGCATGTTCAGGACGAGCTTGGTGGCCGTGCCTGCCTTCATCCGGGTCGACCCGGTCACAATCTCCGGGCCCGTGGGCAGGTCGATCTCAACGCCGACCGGCACGCGAATCGAACGCTGCGGGTTGCACGAAAGCAAAATCGTTCCCGCACCGAGCTTCCGCGCGTACTCCAGCGCGCCGAGCACAAACGGGGTTTGGCCGCTGGCCGCGATGCCGCAGACGACATCCTTCTTCGTCAGGCCGCGCGCGCGCAATTCAGCCACCCCTGTTTCGCGCGAGTCCTCCGCTCCCTCCTGGCTGCGAAAAACCGCTGCTGCTCCCCCCGCGATGATCGCCTGCACCTGCTCCGGCGGCGCGTTGAACGTGGGCGGCATCTCGCTGGCATCGACGACGCCGAGCCGTCCGCTGGTGCCCGCGCCGACATAAAAGAGACGTCCGCCCGCGCCAAGCCGTTTTGCCACCAGCGTTGCGGCCCGGGCAATCTGCTTTCGCTGGGCGGCGAGCGCCTTCTCAACGTAACGCTCCTCTCGAATAAAGAGATCGACCAACTGCGGTATCGACCGCTGGTCGAGCCGTCGTGAGCGCGGATTGCGCTGCTCCGTGGCCGCCTGCGCGAAGGCGGCGAGACGCGCCGGATCGGCGATAGCTTTAAGCTCTCTTTTGGCGTCGCCCTTCTCCGGAAGTTTTTCCAGCCCCGCCAGCCCCGCCAGCCCCGCCAGCCGCGCCGCGCCGAGCACGCCGGGCACGGTCAGCCGAAACGATGTTGCGCGCGGACATGTCCGGCGCAAGGCGCGTTGCACGCGGGCCAGGTAATCGGGCTGGTTCTCGAAGAGGCCGCCGGTCAGGGCGACTTGAGGGCGGGTGAAGTTCAGCCGTCGCGCGATGAGTCCAACCTTTTCGGCAAGGGCGGTCGCAGCCTCATCCAGCAAGAGACGCGCATCACGATCACCTTTCTGTGCGGCGGAAAAAACGCATTTCGCCCATGCGGCCACGGCGGTCTTGCTCGTGTCCTGCAAAATAAAGGGGACGAGTTCCTCCATCGACGTCTTTCCCGACGCAGTCAGATATTCCTGCGCGAGGGCGAGGATTTTCTTCGTCTCATCGTAGCGGGTAAAGGCGAGTTCGAGACCACGCCGCGCCAGATCGTAAGCGCTGCCGCGATCGGCAAAGAGATGGCCCCAGCCACCCGCTTTCTCCACCGGATCGCGCGACGATTTCTGGCCTGCGACATTCGAGCCGGTGCCCGCGATGACCACGATGCCCGGCCCGTCGCCAAAGGCAGCAGCCAGGACCGAGCGCGTGTCTTCCATCACGCGCACCCCTTCGGCGTTGGGCCATATGCGCCGCAACGCCTTTTCGACGCGCGCCTGCTCAGCGGCAAGCTGGCATCCGGCAAACGCGCCGCCGATGGCCCGCACCTGTTTGCCCGCGCCCCGGCGAATAGACGCAAATAATTTTTCCAGCGCAGCGTCGCTTAACAATAGCGTATTGCCCGGTCCGGTTTCGCCCTGAGCGAGCATCTTGCCCTCCGGCGTGAGCAAGGCCCAAGTGGTCTTTGTC
>Ga0302320_10013696_pt1 | contig 16903 bp, 16 predicted proteins | sample Bog_T0_3_FD_202130 | JGI IMG/M metagenome (GOLD analysis project Ga0302320, IMG submission 202130) | Peat permafrost microbial communities from Stordalen Mire near Abisko, Sweden - Bog_T0_3 | ecosystem: Environmental > Terrestrial > Soil > Wetlands > Peat | place: Sweden: Abisko, Stordalen Mire... | reverse complement strand
ACGACCGGCCGATCTGCGCGATCCCGAAGGGGAGCTTCACGCGGCCCGTGTCGACGCCGGACTTGAAATCGGCGAACATTCCCTGGGCTGTCTCGGGCCGGAGGTAAGCGACCGACGAGGCGTCTGTCATCGCCCCCACGTTCGTCTGGAACATCATGTTGAAAGAGCGGGGCGCGGTCAGGCTGCCGGGCTCGCCCGTCGCCGGGGAGGGGATGAGGGGGATCTCCCCGGGCTCCGCCTCGGTCATGTCGCGGATCCTGAGGGGCTCGAGCTTTCCCTGGACGGCCTTCTTGCGCTTGAGGGTCTCGGCGGCCTCGGTGAGCTCCTCGGCCGTGCGCTCGCTCTCCAGCGCGCTCACGTAGCCCACGGAGCGCCCGTCGACAACGACCTGCGCGAAGAAGAGCTGGTCCGCCCGGTACCGCTGCTTGCTCGCCTTGCAGTCGACGAGGGGGTCGGTGAATCCCGCGACGTGCCCCGAGGCCTCCCAGACCCTCGGGTGCATGATGATCGAAGTCTCGATTCCGACGATGTCGTCCCTGCGTCGCACCATGTCGCTCCACCAGCAGTCGCGGATGTTCTTCTTCAGCTCGGCGCCCAGGGGGCCGTAGTCGAAGAAGCCGTTTATCCCCCCGTAGATTTCGGAGGACTGGAAGATGAACCCGCGGCGCTTGCACAGGGCCACGAGCGTTTCCATCGATACTTCGGCGGGGGCTGTTTCAGGCATGGCCACCCAGACATACCCGTCCGGGCCGGGTCCGGTCAATTCCCGGCTTGGTCCGGGCCGTGGCGCCGGGCGGCCCGCGTCGTCAGCCGAGGAGCGCGGCAAGGCCGGCGCGCATGCTGTGCGGGAGGACGTCGTAGTGGTCGCGCCCGGGGAACCGCTCGGAATCGACGCGAAGGCCGTCGAAGGGCCGGTCCCGAAGCTGCCTCTCCAGCAGCCCGAGGTCCGCGGCCATCGAGGGCGTGTCGTCGCCGCCCGCGCAGAGGTAGAGATGGCCCCGGAGGACCGGCTGGCGGTCGCGCAGCCTCGAGGCGAGGCCGAGGATGCTGCGCCCGTCCCACCAGATCGACGGCGCGCTCGCAAGCGCCAGGTCAAAGAAGGGGCGTTCCTGGAACAGGGCGTGGAGGGCCAGGAGAGAGCCGAGCGAATGGCCGGCGATCGCGCGCCCCTCCGCGCGCAGGGGAAGGCGCCGGGCCAGCTCGGGCCAGAGCGTGCCGGTCAGATAGGCCAGAAAACGGTCCCCGCCGCCGCTCTCCGGCTCATCCGGCGAGGCGGTCGGGGTGTAGTCGCGCCCCCGGAAATTGCCTGGCTTCCCGAATCCGGTGCCGTACCCGACACCGACGACGGCCGTCGGCGGGATCCGTCCCTCGTGACCGAGGGAGCGCGCCGCCTTCGCCGCCGCGTCGAACATGTAGTCCCCGTCCATGACCAGGACGGCCGCCAATGGCCCCGGGCGGGGCCTGGCGTTGGGCGCATCGATGTATATAGTGTAGTTGGTGCCCGTCTCCGCGGAATGGGACACAAACGCGGGCTTCGTCCTGGTGATCCTCGGGGTCATTGGCGCGTCACGCGGGATCGACCTCGACTTCGACGGCCTCCCGCTGCAGGCGGCGCTCGCGGCGGGTGGCCCCCTCGATGTCGGGGAGGAACCAGGCGAACAGGCCGATCAGCGGCAGAAAGCCGCACACCTCGAAGACGAACCGGATGCTTGTCAGGTCGGCAAGCCTGCCCAGGACCGCGGACGCTATGCCGCCCATCCCGAAGGCGACGCCGAAGAAGAGCCCCGCGATCATGCCGACCCTTCCCGGAACCAGCTCCTGGCCGTAGACGATGATCGCCGAGAATGCGGAAGCAAGGATGACGCCGATGACGACGGTGAGAAGCACCGTCGCCACCAGGCCGACGTGGGGCAGGAGCAGGGAAAACGGCGCGACGCCGAGGATCGAGGCCCAGATGACATACTTCCGGCCGAACCGGTCGCCGACGGGGCCGCCGAGGATGGTACCCGCCGCAACGGACGCGAGGAACACGAACAGGAGGTATTGCGCGCCCTGGATCGAGAGATTGAACCGGTGGATGAGGTAGAACGTGTAGTAGTTCGTGAGGCTCACCAGGTAGAAGTACTTCGAGAAGATGAGAAGGATCAGTATCGAGAGCGTCAGGAGCACCTTGCGCCCGGGCAGCGCCGAGGCGGCATGCACGGAAGTGTGCTTCCTGAAGGCGGCGAGATTGTGGCTGTACCAGCCCCCGACCCTGGCGAGCAGCACGATCCCGGCGAGCGCCAGGACGGTGAACCAAAGCAAGGAGGACTGGCCGTTTGGAACGATGATGAGCGCCGCAAGAAGGGGCCCGAGCGAGGTTCCGAAATTTCCGCCGAGCTGGAAGACGGCCTGCGCGAATCCGTGCCTGTGGCCCGCCGCCATGTGCGCCACGCGCGAGGCCTCGGGGTGGAATATCGCCGAACCCATGCCGACAAGCATGGAGGAAACGAGGATCGCGTGGTAGCTTCCGGCGCGGGACAGGCAGACGAGCCCGGCGAGGGTGAAGGTCATTCCCGCCGCGAGGGAGTAGGGCCACGGCCTCTTGTCAGTGTGAAAGCCGATGAGCGGCTGGAGAATGGACGCCGTCAGCTGGAAGCACAGCGTGATCAGCCCGATCTGGGTGAACGTGAGTTTGAAGGAGGCCTTCAGGATGGGGTAAATCGCGGGCAGGATCGACTGGAGCGTGTCGTTGATCAGGTGGGAGGCGCTGAGCGCGACCAGTATGGCCGCCACCGTCTTCCGGGTGCCGGGATTGTCGGCCGGAGCCGGTCCTTGGTCGTTTTGCACCGGACCTAGCTATCGCGGATTCCGCGATCCGCAACTCCGACCGTCAGCCTGCGGCGGGCAGGGTCCTTCCGATGACGGGGGGCCGGGTGAGGCCGCAGCGCCGGGCGAATCGGGCGGACTCCGCGCGTGTGCGGAGCCCGAGCTTTCGCATGATGTTGAACCGGTGCTTCTCGACCGTCTCTGGCGAAAGCTTGAGATGCGTCGCGATCTCGGCGTCGGAAAGGGGCTCCCCGACCAGGCTCAGGATCGTCTGCTCGCGGTCCGTGAGAACCTTGTCGAACGCGAACGGGTTGCGGCTGTGCGCGCGCCTCGCCTCCGTGAACCGCGCGGGAAAATAGGTCGAACCCCCCTCGATCGCCGTGATCGCCAGGCTCAGCTCGGCGACCGTGTTCGTGGACTTGTCGATGAAGCCCTGGACGGCGGCGCGCTCGATTCGGCAGAGGTTGTATTCGTCGAAATAGGATGAGATCACGAGGGTCCTGATCAGCGCCCGCTTGCGGCGGATCGAGCGCAGGACATCGAGGCCGTCCATGTCGGGAAGGTGGATGTCGAGTATCAGGAGGTCGGGAAGCGCAGCCGGAATGACCACGAGGGCCTCGCGACCGGTGCCGGCCTCGCCCACGACCTCGTGCCCGAGGACCGCCGTGCACGCTTTCCTCAGCACATCCCTGAAAAGTCGCTCGTCCTCGACAATGGCGATCTTCATTTGGCGATTGTTTTTGGGATGCCGGCCGCCATGGGAAGCGCTCCCGCTACCGGGAAGCCGGTAGCGGCATCTCAGTACGCATAGAACATTTCCTGAAGCAAGCGCGGGTCCTGTGTCCGCGCGAGCCCGAGCATGAGGAGGATCCTCGCCTTCTGAGGATTGAGCTCGTCCGACGCGATGAATCCGAGCCGGTCGTCGTCCATCTCGACGTTTCGCTCGACTATTCCGCCGCCGGTTCGCGAGCTCCGGACGACGGCAAGCCCGGCCCGCGAGGCCGCGGCGGCGGCGGCGAGCGCCCGGGCGCCCATGTTGCCGTTGCCGACGCCGGCGATCACAAGGCCGCGGGCACCTGCGCGGACCGAGGCGTCGATCAGCTCGCGGCCCATTCCCGAGTGGGCGTAGATGATGTCGACGCGGGGAAGCGGCCTCCCGCTCGGAATCGCGAGGCCGCTGGCCGCCGTGTGGAGGCGCAGGGGCACGCCGTAGAAGTGGATCCTCCCGGAGCTCACGAGCCCCGCTAGGCCGCGGTGCGTGCTCTTGAAGGTCCCTACCTGCGTCGTGTTGGTCTTCGCGACCTCGCGGGCGAAATGGATCTCGTCGTTCGCGACGACGAGCACCCCCCGGCCCGCCGACGCCGGGTGCGCCGCCGTGGCGACGGCATTATAGAGGTTCATCGGGCCGTCCGCGCTCATGGCGGTGGCCGGCCTCATCGCGCCGACAAGCACGGCCGGCTTGGCGCTCCGCACGACGAGGTTGAGGAAGTACGCCGTCTCCTCCATCGTGTCCGTGCCGTGCGTGATCACGACGCCGGCGACCGCCGGATCGCTGAGCGCGGACTGGGTCCTCTGGGCCAGGGTGCGCCAGACGCGCTCGCCCATGTCCTGGCTGCCGATGCTGGCGACCTCTGCCGCGTCGAGCCGGGCGAGCGAATCGACGCCAGGCGCCGCGGCGAGGAGGGACTTTATCGAGAAGAGCCCTGGCCGGTATTCGCGGCTCGAGCGGGACGGCTGTGCGCCGGAGATCGTCCCTCCGGTGGCCAGGATCGTGACCCGCGGCAGGCCGGGGGACGATTCGGGTGGGCGTCGGCGGGCCATGCGCCGACAATGACACGCGAAGGCCCCGTGTCTAGCCGGCCGCGGCTTGACCCTTTGGGGCGTTTGCTGCGTGTTGCAGCAGGATGGCCCCCACGCTCCTCGTCCTCGCCGCCGGAATGGGCTCCCGCTATGGCGGGTTGAAGCAGCTCGAATCCGTGGGGCCGTCCGGGGAGACGATCCTCGACTACGGGGTCTACGACGCGATTCGCTCCGGGTTCGGGCGGGCGGTCTTCGTCATCCGCAGGGAGTTTGAGGATGCCTTCCGCTCCTCGGTGACCCCAAGGTATTCCGGGCGGATTGGCGTCGACTTCGTCCTGCAGTCGGCGGCTGACATTCCGGACGGGTGCTCCGTCGCCGGGAGGGAGAAGCCCCTGGGCACGGGCCACGCGGTCTGGTGCGCCCGTTCGGCGATCGCCGGGCCGTTCGCCGTCGTCAACGCCGACGACTTTTACGGGGCGGGCTCGTATTCGCGCCTTGCCGGCTTCCTTGCGGCCGCGGAAGGCCCGGGCTATGCCATCGTGGGATTCCGCCTGGCAAACACGCTCTCCGAATCCGGGGCCGTCTCGCGCGGCGTCTGCCGCGAGCAGGGGGGGCGGCTCGTATCGATCACGGAGGAGAGGGCGATCACCGGCGCCGACGTCGGCCCGGGCCGCAGGTTTTCCGGAACGGAAATCGTCTCGATGAACTTCTGGGGCTTCACGCCAAGCGTCTTCTCCGGCCTCGAGTCCGGGCTCCGCACATTCCTGGCCGAAAGGGGATCGGATCCCGCGGCTGAGTTCTACCTGCCCGCCGCGGTCTCCGGGCTCATCGGGACGGGCGCGGCCTCGGTGGAGGTGCTTGCCTGCGAGGAAACCTGGTTCGGGATCACCCACCGGGGGGACCGCCCCAGGGCGGAGGCGGAGATCGGCGCTCTTGTGCGCAGGGGCGCATACCCGGCCAAGCTATTCGGCTGAGCGAGCAAGGAGCAGGCGGACGCCCTCGATCGGGGGCTCCGTCACCCGTGCGAGCGGGAAGGGCGCCTTCGAGGACAGGGCCTGGTACGCAAAGGGATGGTTCAGGATGTGCCCGCTCACGCCGGCGCGGAACGGCTCGGGGCGTTTTCCCGGGAACAGCTGGTCCGTGACGGACACGGCCAGCCTGAGCAGCTCCCAGACGGATTCCGAGACGGCCCTGCCCGCGGCCGCGTCGCCCTCGCCCGCAAGGCGCAGGACATCGGGCGCCAGGACGGCGACCCCCGTGTTTGAGGAAGGGTCGCGGTAGAAGAAGTCCGCCACGGCCGCGGCCGTCGATTGGCCCGTGTGCCTCCTGACGATCGGGCCGAGCCCGGACGGGGGCGCCCAGCCCTGCAGCTCCATCAGCGCGCGTGCGACCGCCCGCCGCCCGAGGTCGTAGCCGCTTCCCTCGTCCCCGAACCGCCAGCCCATGCCTCCGGCGTAATGGGCGGCCCCGTCCGGCGTCCTCGCCGCGATGAACGACCCGGTCCCCGCATGGAGCACCACGCCAGGCGAGCCCCGCGTCGCGAGCTCCAGGACGGGGAGCGAATCATCGACGGCGGAGGCCTTGCCGAATCCGGTGAGCCCCTCGCAGAACTCCTTCCAGAATGCCGGGCTGCCGGCCATGCAGAGCAGCGTGGCCGAAACCGCCCCGGCCCGGTGGCCCGCCCGGACGGCCCCGAGGGCGCCGGACGCGATCTCCCGAGCGCGGGCCTTGCCGACGAGGCTTGGGCTGCAGCCGGGACCGGTGTGCCGGGCCGCGACCGCTCCCGACGGGTCGACAAGGATGCACTCGGTCTTTGTCCCACCCCCGTCGACGCCGATCTTCCAGGCCATTGGGGTCAGGCGAGCTGGCGGCTCAGGCGGCCCTTGTAGCGCGACGCGAGCTCCCGGTTTTGCTCGACGGCGCCCGGAATGTTCTGGCTGCGGAGGACGGGCAGGGGATGCCCGTTCGACTTGAGCCACTCGACCACGGAAAGCATGAGCCCGTTGAGGATGGAGCACCCGACGATCGTCGAGGTGGGGCCGGCGCTCACCCCGTCGCCGATGTCGACGACCGCGTCACCGGGGACCCCGCCGTTGTCCAGGACGTGGTCGGCGACCTCGAAGAGCCTCTTTCCGGAGGGGTGCTGGGATGCGGCGGCCTTCGACATGGCGACGCAGGTGAGGGCCGCCACCGTCAGGCCCTTCGCCTTTGCATAAAGCGCGACCTCGATCGGCGAGGCGTTCTTTCCCGAGTTTGAGACGACAATCACGGTCTCCCCGGGGTCCATCCGGTACTGGCGGTCGTATCGCGCCGCCAGGATCCCGCCGTACCCGGGCAGGTTCTCGGCGAACCCGGCCGTGGGGTCGACTATCCCCGTCACGCAGACGAGCCCGCCGGCGCGGCCTATGATTTCCCGGGAAATGATCTCGCTGTGCCCGCTCCCGAAGGTGTGGACGACGCCGCCCCCGGCGATCGACCGGCCGATGATGGGCGCAAGGTGCGCGATCACCGGCGCGTTGGCCTCCCTTGCCCGCGCAAGGAGCGCGCCCGCCCGGTCGTGGTAGCTGTCGGAGAGTGAGGTCATTGGAAACGATTCAGTGCGCCGCGGGGCGGGCGGCCGCCCACCGCCCGTAGATCCCGCACGGGAGCACGCTGCCGTCGCGCTGGACCGGCAGGCCGACCTCCCCGGCGGAGATCTCCCCGGGCACGCCGTCGAGCAGGCGGCCCAGCAGGTTGGCGACCACGGTCGGCGAAAGCCGCGCGGTGTAGGCATTTATCAGGAAGAAGAGCGGCGTCTCCGAAAGGAGCGCACGGCATTCGAGGAGGAGATCCCAGAGATGGTCCTCGAGGCGCCACAACTCCCCGGTGCTGCCGCGTCCGAAGGTCGGGGGGTCCATTATGATCGCGTCGTAGCGGCGGCCGCGCTTGACCTCCCTGCGGACGAACTTGAGGCAGTCGTCCGCGATGAAGCGAATGGGGGAGTCGGCGAGCCCGCTGAGCGCCGCGTTATCCCTGCACCATTTGACCATCCCCTCGGCCGCGTCGACGTGGCACACCGAGGCGCCCGCCGCGGCCGCCGCGCAGGTCGCGGCGCCCGTGTAGCCGAACAGGTTGAGAACGCTCGCCTTCCGCCCGGCCGCGCGAAGGGTCGAGTCGATCCAGTCCCAGTTGACGGCCTGCTCCGGGAACAGCCCCGTATGCTTGAAGGAGGTCGGCCGAATCTTGAACACGAGGCCCAGGGCGTCGTAGCGGATCTCCCAGTGCTCGGGCAGCGGCCTTCGGAATTCCCAGCGGCCGCCGCCGGCCTCGCTCCGGTGGTAGAATCCGTCCCAGTGCTCCCAGCGCGCGCCCGCCTCGGCCCCCTGCCTCGGCCAGAGGACCTGGGGATCGGGCCTGACGAGCGTGTAGGGTCCCCACCGCTCCTGCTTCATCCCGTCACCGCAGTCGATGAGCTGGTAGTCGCGCCAGCGGTCGGCGACAAGGAGCGGCGGTCGTTGCACTGCGAGAGGCATCGGGTCGGGTTCGCCCCGAGGCAATCGGCCGGCGCCCCCCGTGTAAAGACGCGAGCGAGGCCGCACGACGCCTCCGAATCAAACGGGAGAAATATTGAACTCTGCGTTGGACATGCTGTCGCACAGTAATTCCAGTCTCGATTCCACATCGAAGTTAGGATACTACAGCCGCTCTTGAGCCACCGAAAGACAACCGCCGCCCTGCTCAGGCCCATCGTGTGCCTGGCCGCATTCTGCGCGGTCCGCCTTGCCGCAGACGTCGTCGAGACCACGGACGGCTCCCGGATCGTGGGAAAGGTCACGAGCATCCACGGCGGTGTCGTCACCATCAAGACAGAGTATGCGGGCGAATTGAGCGTGAAGCAGGACCTCGTGACCTCGATAACGACCGTCAACCCGGTGGCGGTTAAGACCAAGGGCGGAACCCGGTTCGTCGGGATCGTGGCTCCGTCGCCGGCGGGCGGCCTGAGGATCACGAACCCGACCGGCTCGATGGACACCCCCGTCGCGAAGATCGTTGAGTCGTGGGCGCCCGGAGAGGAGGACCCCGATGTCGTCGCGCTGCAGCGCAAATGGAGCTACGAGATCGGCGTCGACATCAACGGGCGCACCGGCACGGAGACCCAGACGGGCACGGCGCTCGCGTACCGCGCAAAGCTCGTGGGCCCCGACGACACGTTCCAGTACTATGCGAACTACAACCGGCAGGAGGCCAACAGCCTGGTCTCGGCCGACCAGCTGAAGGTCGGAGTCGACTACGCCGACAACTTCACGTCGCTCACGTCATGGTATGTGCGCGACGAGGGCGGATTCGACCGGGTGAACGACATCACCTTCTACGAAGTCGCGGCCTCAGGCTACGGCTACGATTTCATTAAGAACGGCGACAACGAGGTGCTCACCGGACGTGCGGGGCTTTCGTACCGCTATGACCAATACTCCACCACGGACAGCTCCCTGAGCACGATCGGCGGCGACTTCGAGCTCGCCTACGCCAAGAAGCTCGGGAAGGCGCAGCTGAACGACACGCTCGAGTTCGTGCCTTCGTTCCAGGACATCGACAATTACATCGTCAACCACGAGTTCTCCTACGAGATCCCGCTCACCAAGGCCCGCTGGAAGCTCAAGATCGGCGTGACAAACACCTTCAACAGCAAACCGGTCGACAACGTGGACAGCTTCGAGACGATGTATTTCACCCGGCTCGTGCTGGCATGGGGCAAGGCGCCCGCGCCCTGAGGCGCGTCACGTCCCGTACAGGCGGTCCCCGAAGTCGCCGAGTCCGGGAAGGATGTACTTGCGGTCATTGAGCGCCCGGTCGAGGACGGCCACATGGACCGAGACCTCGGAATGGTGCCTCGCCACCTCGGCCACCCCCTCGGGGGCGGCTATGATGCAGACGAGCCTGGGCGCGACGGCTCCGTTCTGCTTCACCACGCCGAGCGCCTTTGAAGCCGAGCCCCCGGTGGCGAGCATCGGGTCGACGACGAAGACGCGCCGGCCCTCCAGGGAGGGCAGCTTGCAATAGTAGCTGCGGGCGACCGCGGTCGCATGGTCCCGCTCGAGCCCCACGTAGCCCACGCTCACGTCCGGAAAAACGTCCAGGAAGGGCTGCACCATCGACACCCCGGCGCGGAGTATCGCGACCACGACGATCGGCTGGTGCGTGAGGACGCTTCCCTCCGTTTTCTCAAGCGGCGTCTCGACCACCTTGGTCTCGGTCGGCAGGTCGCGTGTCGCGTCGATCGCGAGCATGAGCGTCAGCTGGTAGGCGAGGATCCGGAACGTCGCCGGCTTTGTCGTCTGGTCGCGCAGGTGCGTGACGATATGGTCGCCGAGGGGATGCCTGAGCACGCTCAGCATGGCGGGGTCAGAGCAGGTTCCTCTGCACCTTGCGCTCGAGGTGGTGCTCGAACTCCCTGCGCAGCGCCTTTTCCTTTCCGCGGAGGCCGGGCATCAGCGGAATCCAGTTGTAGACCTCCTCGCGCAGGTGCCTCGGCATCACCGGCTCTGCCTCGCGCACGCGGTCGAAGGCGCGAACGACGGCCGCCGCGATGTCGTCGCACATCCGCTGGGCGTCGGCCGAGCTGTGCTGGCCCGCGAGCCGGATCACCTCGTCGAGCTTGCGGCGGCGTTTCTTGAGGATGGCGGTGTAGGCGCCAAGCCCGTCAAGCGAGAGGATAACGGTGCGCGGGTAGTAGTTTGCCATCAGGTTCCACTGCGACGCCTTTCCGCCCGACCCCCTGCGGTCGGTCCGCAGGACGACGGAGGGGATGTCGGCGAATTTCGCGATCATGAACTCCACCACGGTGCCGCTGTCGAGGTCGGGCCCGTCAAAGCTGAAGAGCGCCACGTCGGATCCCACGAGCGTGCGGATGTGGTGATCGCGGATCGTCCGTGGGGCGGTCCCCCGGGAGTTGTAGTCCTGCGGAAGAGCGCAGAGGTACCTGCCGTGCGACTTCTCATAGATGGCCTCCGCGAGGTAGGCGTTTCCAATGAGGTGCTTGAGGTTGAAGAGCTCGCCGGCGAAGTAGACGCTGAGGCTTCGGTCCTTTTTCTTCATGGGCTCAAGTGTGCCGCATTTAGTCCCGAAGCGGCCACGCGGACAATGCAATTCCTCCGGGCGCGCCGGAGGCCTAAGGGCGGAGCTCGAGCGTGTGCGTCGCGACGCCGGGCAGGAACGGAGTCGGATCCCCGCGGACCCAGGCCTCGTGCCCGGCCCTGAAGAACGGCGAGAGCGGGTTGGCGCTCTGGCCGCCCGGCATGTGGAATATCCCCTCCGCCTCGCGCCCGGGCGAGACGGCGAAGCGTTCGCTCGCGCCGAACGAGGGCTCCTGCACCCGGGGCATGTCGGAATCCCCGGAAAGGGGCTCGGCGGGCATCGCGAGCCAGCATGTCGCGAAGCGGGGAAGGAACCGGGTGAAGGGATGCTCGATCCGCACCGTGTTGAGCTGGCCCCAGGTGGCGTGCCTCGGGTCGATCCCCGACCTGGCGAGGGATTGCGAGACGTCGTCCGCGGCGGCCGCGAGAAGGTCGTCCCATGTGCGGTACGAGGGGTCGAGCAGGTGGGCGGGCCTCGCCGCAAGGATGGACTCAAGCGGCTGCTCGTAATTGAGCCAGGTCCACGTGAATTCCGGGTAGCTTTCGATGCAGGGGGCGAAGATCGGCTCGAAAACGCGGCGGGAGACGGCCTTCCTGAACTCCCGGACAATCCTGTAGCCGACGGAGGATGCGTCCGCGCGCCCCCCCCACTGCCGGGCGGCCTCGAGGAGCGCGGCGCGCGGGGCCTTCCCCGCGACGGCTTCGGGCCGGAGTGTCCTGAGCAGCAGCGTGTGCCAGCTCTCGAGCATGACCGCGCGGTCGTCGAGCTGGATCCCGAGCATGTCCCGAGGCCCCACGGGCCTGCCGCCGCGGACCAGCGCCTCCAGGTCATCGCGGATCTGGCGGGCGCGGGCCGGATTGGCGTAGCCCGAGTCGCCCAGCGCCGCGAGGGATGCCCCGCCCACCGTCCGGTTGTTCGCGGTCCAGAGAAGCCCGTCTTTGGGCGAGACGATCGACGGGACGCCGTCCGGCGCGATGAAACCGTCCCACCGCCGGTCCCCGAACTTCCACGCGACGGGGAGGCGGCCGCCGTAGCCGACCCGCTTCGGAAGAAGGCCCGCGATCGTCCAGCCGATCCGGCCGGCCGAATCCGCGACGACGAAGTTCTGCGCCGGGATGCCCGCGCGGTGGGCGATGGCGATCGCGCTCCCCGCATCCGCCGCATCCTCCAGGTCGAGCATGTTCAGGTTCGTGGAGGCCGGATCATCCTCGGTCCAGTGGTAGACAAGCAGGCGGCCGTCCGAATCGTTGCCGACAACGGGGCCCCAGACCGTCCATGGAAACTCCATGATGGCGGGCTTCGAGCCCCTGACCGCCACGTTCTCCTCCCTCAGGTCGAGCTCGAGGAGGCCGTTCGGGCCGTGGTAGAGGTCGGGGGACGAGCCCGGGTCGACGACCAGGACGTCCCCGGTGCCGGCGTTCGAATTGGTGAACCCCCAGGCGACCCGGCCCGTGCTCCCGGCCACGAGGGCCGGCGTGCCGGGAAGCGTGACCCCCGTCTCGTCGTGTCCCGGCCATTTGAGCGACATGCGGTACCACGTGTTCGGAACCGCAAGGTGCAGGTGCATGTCGTTCGCCACGACCGCGGCGCCCCCTGCGGCGAGGGCGCCCGACACTGCAAAGCTGTTCGAGCCCGGCACGGCGCCCTCGTCGGGGTCCTCCCCGGCAGGGGCCGCCAGCCGTGCCACGGGAGCCGGCTCGCGGTTCCTCAGGTCAATCTCGGACGGGGGCGGAACCGGCGCGGCGGGCGACAGGCTTCCGTCGAGCGCCGCGTCCCCGGGAGTCGACTGGGGCGCGAAAAACGCGAGCGACTTCGGCCCAAGCCCGTCGCGTATCGCGGAGAGACTCCGCACGCGCCGTCCCGCGCCGTCCTGGAGGTCGAGCGTCATCGCGTAGCAGACGAGGATGCTGTCCTCGGGCAGCCAGGGCCTGGGTTCTGTGCGAAGCACCAGGTATTCCCACGGCTTTGCGCCGAGGGCGGCGAGGCCCGCGTTGGCGCCGGCGGCGTACGCCTCGATCAGGGCGCGCCGCCCGGGATCCTCCCTTTCGAGGACTTCGCGGGCCAGGCGCCGGAACCCGTGCATCCTCGCCGCCCGGTCCAGGGGAAGCGCCGCCTCGCCGAAGAGCTCGGACAGCTCGCCGGCGCCCGCCCGCCTGAGCACGTCCATTTGGAAATACCTGTCCTGGGCGTGCAGCCAGCCCGTCGCGCGCGCGATGTCGATCCTACTCGAGCCGACCACCGTCGGGACGCCGAGCGCGTCCCGAAAGACCCTGACCGGCGCGCCCAGGCCGCGGAGCGCGAAGGCGCCGTCAAGCCTGGGAAGGCAGGCCTCGACGCGGCCACGGAACCAGAGGCCGGCGGCGGCCGCCCCCACGGCAAGGACGGCGCACAGCAGGCCGGCGCCGGCCAGGATCCGTCTGGCTGCGGGCCGAGCGCTCATTTGCCGAGGCCGAACACGGCCCGTATCCGATCGATGACTGCCCCCTGCGCCTGGTCGGCGTCCACAGTGAGGGCGTCCAGCGGCTCCTCGAGCGCCTCGAATTGCGACCGGAGCAGCGTCTCCTTCATGAAATGGCCCGTGCGCGCCTTCAGGCGGCCGCTTATGAGGGCAAAGTCCCCGCGCAGATGGACGAAGCGCGCGTCCCCGGGATCGGGCGCCAGGACGGCGCGGTGCGCCGCCCTCAGCGCCGAGCAGGCCAGGACCGCCTTGGCGCCTTGGCGTGTGGCGTCGTCGAGGGCCGCCCGGATCGCCGCAAGCCATGGGGCCCGGTCGGACTCGTCGAGGGCGGCGCCGGCGGACATCTTCGAGATGTTCGAGGGCGGATGCAGATCGTCGGCCTCCAGGAACTCCCAGCCGAGGTCCCGGGAAAGGGCGCGCCCGACGGTGGTCTTTCCGCTTCCCGAAACCCCCATCATGATGATGACCGAGAGGGGATGAGGCTCCCAGGACCGCGTGGCGCCCGCTGGCCGGCCCTCGTCCAAGTCGATAAGTTCGAAGTTGGTCTGCGCCGCGCCTTCGGCGAGGCCGTATTCCAGGGCGCGCTGGCGCAGCATGTCGCTCCGGTTGTCCCTCCACCCGATCTTGGTCATGAAGCGGTTCCAGATCATGCACTCCTCGTCGACATGCGCGGCCCCGCGGGCCTCGGCCCAGGAGAGTATCTCCTCGTCGCATCCCCCCTGAAGCGTCCGGTTTCGGATCTCGTCGTAGGGCACGCGCAGGAAGCGGCAGCACCGGGCGTCTATCAGCGACGGCTTCGCGTCGCCCAGGTTCGCGCGGTATTCTGGCGGAAGGGCGCTCCGGGCGTTCAGGCGGATCTTGTCAAGCATCCGCCCGAACCCGACGATTCGGCCGACTTTGGCATGGGGGCTTCTCAGGCCGTTTACGCGTGGCATGGGCTTTTGGGACGCTCCATCAGTCCCTGAGCAGGTAGACAACCGTGCACAAGGCCGCGAATATGACCGTGGGCGCAATCACCCACAGGGCGTTTACGGGCACTTTGTAGCGGTCAAAGAGCCAGATGACAGCGAAGCTCTTGACCAGGATGATCACCCAGCAGATCGCGATCACGCGCTCGACCCGGCGGTTCCTTGGCGACTTCCCGTTGACGCGCACTTCGCGGACGAAGCCCCTCTCGTAATCTGCGGGGATGCGGCGGCTGATGAGGCGAACGAAGTCGGCGAACATGGAATGGGTCCCGTCCAGGCTACCCCTTGGCGTTGCCGGTTTCAATTCCGGCGGGCGATTCCCGGGCGGGGGCGCTCCGGGCCGGGACGTCCCGGCCGTAGAGCCTGGCGAGCTCCGCCAGGTACGACGGCGTCTCCCCGGCCGCCAGGCGCCTCAGGTCGCCCTCGGCCATGCGCCAGCGCCAGTTTCCCTCCGGCCTGCCCGGCGAATTCAGCCGGCCCTCGGAGCCGAGGCTGAGGATGTCCTGCATGGGAACGACGGCGATCCTGCTCACCGCCCCGTAGGCCGCGCGGATGAAGTCCCAGCCGACCTCGGTGCCGCCGACGCGAAGGTAGCGCCGGACATGGTCGCGCGTCGGCTCGCCGGCGGTTGCGTACCAGCCGAGCGTGGTGTCGTTGTCGTGGGTTCCCGGATATACGACTTCGTTCGGGCGCAGGTTGTGCGGCAGGTATGGGTTCGTCGCGTCGCCGTCGAAGGCAAACTGCAGGACCGCCATTCCCGGGAGCCCCGTTTCCCGGAGCAGCATGGCGACCGTCGGGGTGAGAATCCCCAGGTCCTCGGCGATGATCCTGGCGCCCGGGAACTCCGCGCTCATGGCGCGGAAGAAGTCCAGGCCGGGGCCCTTCCGCCATTCGCCCGCCCTCGCGTTGGACGCGGGCAGCGGGATGCGCCAGTACTCGTCGAAGCCGCGGAAGTGGTCGATCCTCACGGCATCGTAGATGGCGAACGACGCGCGCAGGCGATCCTTCCACCAGGCATATCCGTCGGCCTTATGGGCCTCCCACCTGTAGAGGGGATTGCCCCAAAGCTGCCCATCCGAGGAGAAGTAGTCGGGGGGCACGCCGGCGACCGCCACGGGGCGCCCGTCCCCTCCCAGCTCAAACAGCCCAGGGCGCGCCCACGCGTCCGCGGAGTCCGCCGCCACGAATATCGGAATGTCGCCGATTACGCCGATCCCGCGCCGGGCGGCCTCGGACCTGACCCGGCGCCACTGCGAGAAAAACGCGTATTGATAAAACTGATGCGCCTCCATCTCCTCGCGGAGCTGCGCGCGCAGCCCCGCCTTCAGCATGGAGGGCGACCGGGCGCCCTCGGGCCACTCCCACCATGCGCGGCCGCCGTGCCGGTCCTTGAGCGCGCGAAACCACGCGTAGTCGTCGAGCCACGCGGCCTGGGCCGCCTTGAACTGCGCGAACTCCTCGGGACCGAGCGCGGGGGAGCCCGCGCGCCTGTGGCGCCCGAAGGCGCGGCGCAGAAGGGGCGCCTTGATCTCGTAGAGCGCGCCGAAATCGGCCGCACCGGCGCCGCGCGATGCCAGCGGCGCGATCTCCTCATGGGTGAGCAGGCCGCGTGAAGCGAGGTCCCGAAGGTCTATGAGGTAGGGGTTTCCGGCGAATGCCGAGAAGCACTGGTAGGGCGAATCGCCGTACCCCGTCGGCCCGAGCGGGCATACCTGCCACCACGACATCCCGGCAGACTGCAGAAAATCGAGGAAGAGCAGGCAGGCGCCGTCGAGCGTGCCCACGCCCTGGCTGCCCGGAAGGCTCGTCGGGTGGAGGAGCACGCCGGCGGACCTCGCTGAAAGCCAATTGAATAGGGGATCTTGCCTCGCCGGCTCGGGTGTCATCGCCCCCATCTTGGCGCTGCCCGCGCCCGGGCGAAGCCCAAAAAGAGCCCGACTTCCGACCGGGCCCCTTCAGCCCTGGTCCCCCGCCTTCAAATTGGCGTTCCTGGTGGAAAAGCGGACCTTTTTGGACTATCCTGCGTCCAAGCACACAGAACGAGTACCCATTTGGCGTTATGATTCAGTCCGCCGACAGCGAGAATTGACCCCCAAAAAATGAAAATTCTGCGCCTTATTTCAGCCTTCCTTGGATTGGCCGCTGCCTGCGCGCTCCGCGCCGAGGCGGCCAAGGCCGCTTCCCGCACCGAGGTCATCTTCGACCATCCCGAGAAGTTCAGCGACATACGGGACATGGATTCGCCGACCGAGCAGGGCCAGGCGGCGATTCTCGACAGGATACGCGACTACCTGGTCCAGGAGACCGCGCCCATGGTGCCCGAGGGCTACAAGCTGACCATCGTCTTCACCGATATCCGCCTTGCCGGGAACTTCGAGCCCTGGCGCGGGGCGCAGTGGGACGAGATTCGCGTGGTGAGGGATGTCTACCCACCCGGGTTCAAGTTCAACTATTCCGTCGCGGACCGGTCGGGAAGGGTGGTGAGGAAGGGTTCGGAGGACATCCGGGACCTCGATTTTCAGGTCAGGCTTCTGATCAATTACGAGGACTCCCTCCGCTACGAGAAGGACATTCTCCTCGAGTGGGCGCGCCGGAACCTGAAGGATCTGGCCAAGGTCTGACGGGGCCCTGGGGCTGGCCCGCAATTTTATCTTGCGTCTTCGTGGCGCGCGTGCACCCTTTGCGGCATCGTTAGAGATAGCGTTTTGGTGACAGCTTCTGGTGAGTCGTTGGCTGAGCGGTTTGCTCAAGTGAT